>Ga0066388_100001909_pt1 | contig 12268 bp, 5 predicted proteins | sample PanSoiMetaGPlot6_FD_64539 | JGI IMG/M metagenome (GOLD analysis project Ga0066388, IMG submission 64539) | Tropical forest soil microbial communities from Panama analyzed to predict greenhouse gas emissions - Panama Soil - Plot 6 (Hybrid Assembly) | ecosystem: Environmental > Terrestrial > Soil... | reverse complement strand
GGACTCGGTCTGGAAATGAAGGTGATCGCGGCGGTCGTCGTCGGCGGCACGGCGATTACCGGAGGCCGCGGCACGTGCACCGGCACGCTGCTCGGCGTGATACTCCTCGGCGCCGTCGGTCCCGCGCTGACGTTTCTCGGCGTGAGCGCGCAGTGGGAGCGGGCGCTGCAGGGCGCGATCATCCTTGCCGCTGTGACGATCGATGCCGCACGTCTGCCGCGGCGCGCGCGCATCACGCGCGCGGGAGCCGCAAGTGTCTAGCCGGGCGCTGGTCGCGGCACTCGCGGTCGAGATTGCGGTGTTCGGGCTGATCGCGCCGAATTTTCTGACCCTGGCCAACTTCTTCGAGGTCACGCGTCTCGCCGTCGAAGTCGGCCTGCTCGCCGTCGCGATGACGCCGATTGTCGTCACCGGCGGGATCGACCTGTCGGTCGGCGCGATGATGGGCCTCGCCGCCGTCCTCTTTGGCGCCGCGGCGCGCGACTGGGGGATGCCGGTGGCGGCTGCCGCGGCGCTGGCACTCGTGGTCGGCTGCGCCGGTGGTGTGCTCAATGCCACCCTGATTGCGGCGCTGAACATCCCGCCGCTGATCGTCACGCTGGCGTCGCTGTCGCTGTTCCGCGGATTGGCCGAAGGCGTCACTCGCGGCGCCGTCAACTATTCGGGCTTCCCGCCGTCACTGCTTCGCCTGGGACAGGGATACATCGGCGGCGTCGTGCCGGCGCAGTTCCCGCTGTTCGTGGCGATCTTCGCAGGCTACGTGGTGCTGCTGCATCGATCGATTGTCGGCCGCGCGTGGTACGCGATCGGGTTCACTGCCGCCGGGGCACGCTATGCCGGCGTACCGGTTGCGCGGCGCGTCGGGCTGGCCTACGTTCTGTCTGGCCTGGTCGCCAGCATCGCCGCGGTGATTTACGTCGCTCGGCTCGGGCAGGCGCGAGCGGATGCCGGCACGGGGTACGAGCTCGATGCGATCGCCGCCGTCGTGCTTGGCGGCACGTCCGTGTTCGGCGGCCGCGGCGGCCTGTGGGGCACGCTCGGCGGTCTGACGACAATCGCGGTCCTTCAGAACGGGCTGCATCTGGCGGCGCTGCCGTCGGAGTTGATCGGCGTTCTCGTCGGCGTGCTGCTGGTCGCCACCATCGCACTCGATCGATCGCGGCGCGGCGGCACAGCCGCCGTGGCTGCGGCCGGAGAGGAAGCATTCGACGTGAAGAACTCGCAGGTCGCGGTCCTCTGCGCCACCGTCATCGTCGGCTCGCTGATCGTCGCCGGCGCCAACGTGTGGCTGGTACGTTCGATTGAATCGTCGGCCGGGCGCGCATCGCCCGCCGACGCACGGTCGGGCGGATCCCACCGGCCGGTCGTCGCGATGATGCCGAAGGCGAAGGGCGATCCCTACTTCGTCAGCTGCCGCGCCGGCGCCGAGGAAGCGGCGCAGGAACGAAACGTCGAGCTGATCTGGGACGGGCCGACCAGCCTCGATGCGGCGAAGCAGAACGAGCTCGTCGAAAACTGGATTACCCGGCAGGTCGACGTGATTGCGGTCGCCGTCGAGAACCGCGCCGCGATCTCGACCGTCCTGCGGAAGGCGCGAGCGCGCGGCATCCGCGTGCTGACATGGGATGCAGACGCGGAGCCAGACGCGCGTGACTTCTTCGTCAACCAGGCAACATCCGAAGGCATTGCCAACGCGCTGACCGACGAGGCCGCGCGGCTGCTCGGCGGCAGCGGCGAGTTTGCGATCATTACCGGCGCGCTCACCGCCGCGAATCAGAACGAGTGGATCTCGTTCATCAAGAAGCGCGCGTCCGAGAAGTATCCCAACCTCAAGCTGGCCACGATCCGTCCGAGCGACGACGACCGCGACAAGGCGTTCGCCGAGACGCAGACGATCCTGAAAGTGTACCCCGCGGTGAAGCTGATGATGGCGATCTCGGCGCCGGCCGTCCCGGGTTCCGCGGAAGCCGTGCGTCAGGCCGGACGCACCGACGTGCGCGTGATCGGCCTGTCGCTGCCGAACATCAACAAGCCGTACGTCCACGGCGGCGTCGTGCAAACCGTCGTGCTGTGGAATACACGCGACCTCGGCTACCTGACGGTCTACGCCGCGTCGCTCGTGGCCGATTCGAAGATCGCGGCCGGCGCGCAGTCGATGCAGGCCGGCAGGCTCGGCACGATCACGATCCGGGGCTCCGAGATCGTGCTGGGACCGCCGCTGTTGTTCAACAAGGCCAACATCGACCGCTACGATTTCTGATTCGCTCGAAAGGGGGACTCGTGGTCGTCCGCTTGACGGCTCGCATCGCGCTCGTCGCGTCGCTGGCCTCGATCGCCGCCTCTGCCGTGCGCGCGCAGCAAGCCGCCGGCATTCCGACAGTCACACCGGATCAGATGCAGGCGGTCGCCGGGCTGACGACCGCGATCGAGCCGCTGGTGGACGAGGCGACAACCGCGCGTGATCGACTCATCGCCGCGATATTCACGGCGCCGGGCGACGCTGCGGCGATTCGCGCCAGCCTCGACCGCCTGCAGGTGGCCGAGCAGGCGCTCGCTGCCGGCCGCGCCAGAGCGTTCGCCAACGTTCAATCGGCCTCGGCCCGACTCGCGCCCAATCAGGTGGCGGCGCTGATCGCGATGGGCGGATCGTTTCTTCGGACCACGGCCGGCCGCGGCGGAAATCCACGACTCACTGACAGCCAGCGCTCCGCGCTGATGGACATGACGGCTGCGCTGGCGCCGCTGACCGACTCGGTCACCAAGGCGCGGGGCGACGTGATCGCGGCGAGCCTCGCGATGCCGCGCGACGACGGGTCGATTCGGCGGAGCGTCGATGCATTGATCCGCGCGGAATCAGGACTCGCGGACGCGCGTGCTCAGAAGGCGGCTGCTCTCCAGTCGTCGCCAAATCGGCTCGCAACGCACCAGATCGCGGCGCTGGTCGCGCTCGGCGGCATGCCGCGCACGACCGGGCTGCCGTTCACCGAACCCGACCCGCCTGATTTCAACGACCACGACGGTTACACGTCGTTGTTCGACGGCGTGAGCCTCAAAGGGTGGGACGGCAACCCCCGCATCTGGCGGGTGGAAAACGGCGCCATCGTCGGCGAGTCGACGGTCGAGCGTCCGAGCGGCAACAGCTATCTGGCCTATCGCGGCGTCGAGGCGAAGGACTTCACGCTCAAGCTCGAGATCAAGACCGAAGGCAGCGGCGGTACGGGGATTCAGTACCGCAGCAAGACCGGCGTGCCGTGGCTCGGCAACGTCCCGGCGAACGCGGGGCCGGTGAATCTCGACTGGATGATGACGGGTCCGCAGGCCGATTTCTGGCCGATGTCGCCGGTGTACACCGGGCAGTTCTACTCGGAAAACACGCCGATGCGCGTGCTCGCCTGGCGCGGGCAGGTGGTCGAGGGATATGGCGCGCAGCGCAAGCAGTTGATGGGCACGATTGCGGATCGTCACGGACTGGGCGCTGCGATCAAGCCGAACGACTGGAACGAATACACGATCATCGCGCGCGGTGGCACGTTCATCCACATCATCAACGGGCAGTTGATGGCGGTGATGATCGACGACGATCCCGACTCGTCGAACAATCAGCCCGGAGAAATCGGGATCGAGATCGAGCAGGTCACCAAGGTGTCGGTCAGAAACATCTGGCTGAGAAAGCTCCGCTAACGAACCAATAAGATGGATTAACGCCCTTCAGCGGCCGGTTGTAGAATCTCCCGCGGGTGAGCAAGGGGGGTTCAACATGACCAGGTGCATTCTCGCCGGCTGCGTCGTCGCTTCACTGGTGGCGTGCGAGACCTCGGGCCCCGGCTATACGTCGACGGCGGGAGCCGTGTTCCAGCCCGATGTGTCGGTGAGCGTTCAGTTCGCACCATCAACGTTCTTCATCGGTACGCCGCGCGTGCTTGCATGCCCGGCCGGCATCTTCAGCCCATCGTTCGCGCTCGTCATCACGCCGCAGCGAGCGACGAACCAGGCGATCGAGAGCGCGACCTTCAAGCTCATCGACGGTACGACCGCTGGTGGCCCCAGCGTCACTTTTCCCCAGCCGCAACTCACCCGCATGTTCGGGACGACCGTGATCGTGGACAAGCGAACCTTCAACTTCACGCCGGCGTTCACCTGTCCGCTCGTCCTGCCGCGAGCGATGACCGCCGACGTCGTCCTGAGTGACGGCACACCCGGTGGACGCCATGTGACGGCGACCATGGCGGTCGAGTAGCCATTCGGCTCGATTCCTCGCTGCACCCGCAGTACGTGTCGGCCGCTTTTTCGGAGTGGGTCCGGTCTTAACGCGGACCTACGCGCACGCGGGTGTGGTTCCGTCCGACGGCATCGAAAAAAAGTCGCTGAATCCGTCAGCCACCGCGCCGCGTGTACGGTAGGCTCTTGGCGCAGCATCTGCCTTCAGCGGACATATGGGTCGGGGTCGCGTCACGTTCCTCGTTGGGTTCCTTATTCTCTGCGCGGCCATCGATCTTTCGGCTCGAGATGGCGACACGTCTGTCCTGCCGTCGCGTCAAATTGAACCGGTGGTCATGTACGTGATGCCGGACGACGTCGACTGGGCGCAGCGCCTCGAGAACGTCGCGCGATGGCTCAAGGAATTCAAGTCGTGGCAGAAATGGGACGCCGCGTGGCACAACAAACGCGAGCCCGGATGGTTCGGATCGCGTCCCCGTCGCACGCGTCCGGATCCTCCGGCGTGGCTCGCGGCTGAATGTGCGACGGCGTCACTGGATCAGGATCGGCTCGCGCAAGCCTGCCGCGCCTACGTCGACTGGAAAGACGACGAAGTCGTCGCGCAGTTGCGCCGCGACGCGGCCACAGCGGTCACGCAAAAGGAAGCGCCGACCAAGAGTTTGTGGTGGGAGCATATCCACTTCGACGGCCTGTGGCCGATGCCGCAGTGGGGCAGCGGCGTCTTCGGTGTGCTGGGCATGCACGCGACGGTCGACATCGCCGGGCGCCTTCAGGTCTTCGTTGCGCCCGGCGCCATCATCCTGAACCTGCCGAACGGACCGAACTCGCGTGAGTGGAAGCCAGCGACTGATTGGGGCATCGCGTACCGAGTCGCCGACTTCAACTTCCCCGGCACCGATCGGCGCGCGAGTCTTCATCTCAATCTCGCGAAAGCGTGGATTCTCGCGGATCCAATCGGCGCATTCCCCGGCACGGTCGACCTGGCCGGATTCTCACTCACGTTCAAACGATCGCGATAGCTACACGATGTTGTGCTTGACCGCGAACTGCACGAGTTCTGCGGTCGTTTTCAGGTGCAGCGCCTCCATGATCCGGCGCTTGTGGAAGGCCACGGTGCGCGGCACGATCTTCAGCATCGCGGCGACTTCCCGCATCGAGTGACCCCTGGCAAGGAGCGTGATTACCTCGCGTTGACGATCGGTCAGGCTCGCAGGGGAGTCGTGCGCGGCCGCACGGGCCATCGCGCCGGGCAGCCGCTCGGCGATGAGCGGCGTCACGTATGAGCCGTCGCGCGAGGCCGTGCCAATCGCCGTGAGCAGTTCGATCGCGGCCGATCGCTTCAGGACGTACGCCAGCGCGCCGGCGCGAAACGCCGCTGCCGCGACGTCCGGGTTTTCGTCCTCAGTCAGAAAGACGATGCGCGTGTCGGGTGCCATCTGCTTCAACCGCCGCGCGGCTTCGAGTCCGTTCAACAGCGGCAGCGCCACATTCAGCACCACGATGTCGGGTCGCAGCCGGAGCGCCTCGGTCAGCAGGCGCTCGCCGTCGCCGGCGCGGCCGACGACGTCGTAATCCTCCTCGATCAGCTTCTCGATTGCCTCGAGGAACAGCGTCTGGTCGTCGGCAAAAAGCACCCGTGGCCGGCTCATTCGATGATCGCGTTTGCCTCGCGCCGATCGTACGCTATAAGGCGTCATCGCATCCCCGCGTCGAGCAGGTGGCATCGGCGCTAAAGCATTTTCATGTCCACGCAGCGGCCGGCCTTCGGGCCGGCCGAGCGGCGGGCTTGCAGGTCGCCGGCCCGGCAATCGGCCGACGCGTCTGATGAACGAGCGTTGTCGCGCATGATCCAGTTCGCCAGGCTGCGGCTCTGGCTCGGCATCGTGGTCGGTCTTGTCGTCGCCGTGGCGGTGGCCTTCGCCGTCGTGCACACGCCGGCTGTGAGGGCACGGGTCCTCGACCTGATCCTTGCGCGCCTGGGGCAGGCCGGCGTCGTCGCGCGCGCTCAGCAACTCGATTACAACCTGGCAAAGTTGGACGTCCGGATTCGCGGGCTCACGCTGGCCGCGCCGACGACTCCGGCTCTGCCGTTTCTCGCCACCGACGAAACACACGTCGTTCTGGGGTGGGGCATTCTGCGCGGCCACATCGAGATCACGCGGTTCGAGTCCGTGCATCCGCGGATCGTGCTCGTGAAGGATGCTCACGGTCAGCCGAATTGGCCGACGTCGAAGCAGTCCGGCAACAGCTCGATCGGTCGCATCGATCTCGGCCACGTGGACATCCCTGATCTCGACGTCGCGTTTCGCGACGACCAGGCCAGGTTCGGCGTCGAGGCTGGCGGCGTGGCGATTCATCTCGCTCCGACGATCGCCGGCAGCGCCAGCGGCACGGTGGGACTCGGCCGGCCAGGCAGCCTGATCTGGCGGGAGCGGCACACGACGATCGACCGGGTCGATGGACGCTTGTCGTGGAACGGCGCCGACCTCGCGCTCGCGGCCCTTCGCGTCGCGCTGCCGGAGGTGCAGCTGGCGATTGACGGCCGGGTCGATCGGGCGCTGAACGGACCAAGCCCGCTCGATCTGAAGATTGTCGCCGATGCGAATCTGGCTGCGATCGGACCATGGGCGCAGCTCGAGGAATCCGTCGACCCGCTTGGCGGCGTGCTGCATGCCGAGACCGCGGTCAACGGATCGACAGCGACACCGACGGCCGCTCTCACGCTGACCGGGCGCGATATCGCGGCCGCGGGACTGGAGAAGATCGGCCTGCAGGCCGCAGGACGCGCGTCAACCGACAGCGTCGAGCTGACGAGGCTCGAAACGCGCGTGGGCGGCGGCACGATCACGGGACGCGGGCGGGTGTCGATTCCCTCGAGCGCCGGCGAGCTTCGTCTCGACTGGCGGCAGCTCGATCTGGCCGCGCTGATGCGGCAACTCGCGCGCGACGCACCGCAGTTGGCGGCCCGGATCGATGGCTCGCTCGAGGCGCGATGGTCGGCGCCGCGAGTCGACGCCGCGCTGGTCCACGGCGAGGCGCGCACGACGGCACCCGACGAAGAACCCGATCGGGCCGTGCCGATCGACGGCACGCTCGCCCTCGATCTCCGCCAGGTGAAGTGGACGCTGCGCGCGGACGAAGCGCTGGATCGCGGCACGGTTCGCGTGACCGCAGATCTGAGCGGCAATCTGAGTCAGCCGGATCTCTCGCGGACCACGATCGCGGGCGGCGTTCATCTGCTCGCGCGGGATGCGGCGCGGCTCACCCGCACGCTCGCTCGAGTTGGACTCGTCACTGAGGCGCCGGCAATCGATGGCGGCGGCGAGGGCGACTTCGTCGTCGCAGGGACAGTCGGGGATCCTGAACTCGACGGCACGCTCGCATCTCAGCTGCGGTACGCGGGCGTCGGACCCGTCGCTCTGCGCGCGCATGCCGCCGCCACTCGCCGGGCGGTGCGGCTCGACGAAGTGGAGGCGAGACTCGGCGCGAACCAGGCGCGGGGAGCTGTCGGGATCGCGATCGATACGCGCCGCCTCGACGGCACGCTCGATGTGGCGCTGCACGATCTCGATGCGGTGTCGAGCGCGCTGCCAATCGCGGCTCGCCCAGCGGGCGCGCTCGACGCGCACGCCTCGCTCTCAGGGTCGCCGACGGTGCCGCACGTCGAGGCCGATCTGACGAGCACCGGCCTGACGGCGGCGGGGCAGCACATCGATCGCGCCGACGCGCGGATCGTCGTGAACGGCTCGGCGGTCGCGATCGAGCGCCTGCGCGCGGACAGCGGCGAAGGCCGCGTCGAAGGCAACGGCCGTATCGATCTCGATCGCAAGACCTACGTCGCCCATGCGACTGCGACGAACCTTCCGGTTCATCCGGTTCCGGACGAGAACGGAAGCGTGACGGCGCCCGTCACGGGACGGCTCACCGGGCAATTCGATGGCGAGGGTGCGTTCGATCGTCTCGACGGCCGCGGCCGTCTGTTGTTTGCCGACGCCGCCTGGGGCGACGCGGAGCTGGGCGGCATCGAAAGCGATTTCATCCTGCGCGGACGCCGCATCTCACTCGATCTACGCGCGCCGGAGCTGCAGCTGACGGCGTCTGGAGAAGTCGGGATCGACGCAGCCAGCACGGTGACCGCACGTGGCCGCTGGGAACCGGCCGATGTAACGGCGTTGGCCAGGCGGCTCGGATGGTCGCCGCCATTCCTCCTGTCAGGCTCGGGCGCTGTGCGGTTCGACGTGTCGGGACCGCAGGCGCATCCGGACGCGCTTCACGGCACCGTCGATCTCGATCGGGTCGCCCTCGAAGTCGATGGCAAGCCCGTGCGTCTGGTGCGCCCGTCGCAGGTCGCGTACGACGGCCAGGCGATTCGTGTGCGGGAGGCCGAGCTCGCGTTTGGCGAGTCCCGCCTCGCGATCACCGGATCGCTGGGCGACGCATCGCCCGACGGCCTCGTCGCAACGCTGCAAGGGTCCCTCGGCGACTTCGAGTTCTTCGAGCATCTCGTCGGATCCGCGGACGCGGACCAGGAGCACGCGAATCTACCGGCCCCGGCAGGTGCGATTGCAGTACGACTTGCCGCGCGCGGCCCGCTGTCGACGCCGGTCTTGGGCGGCACGGTCCAGGTGCGCGATGGGCGCGTGCCGCTGACGCCGCGCGCCGCCGTCACCGACGTGCAGGTCAGCGCCGCGTACGAGCAGGGAGTCCTGACTGTCGGCGATCTGCGTGCGGGTTTCGAAGGCGCGACGCTGACGGCGAGGAGCGAAGTGCCGGCCGATCTCTTGCGTGATCGACTGCCCGAGAAACTGCAGGCGCTCGTGCCGCGAGCGGGCCGGCCGGCGACGCTGACCGCGCAGATCTCGTCGATCACACAGCAGGCGGCCGCCCCCTTCGTCGACGCCGCCACTCTGCAAGGCGTGGTCGGCCACATCGACGCCGCGATCGATCTGCGCGCCGACGGCGCCACTCTCGATCGAGTCAACGGAGCGGTAGTCCTGAATCGCGCCGACCTCGCGCTATCGGGGGTGTCGTTCGATCAGCAGATTCCGACACGGCTGCGCGTGCACGACGGACGCGTGGACGTGGACGCCTGGGAGTGGGGCCGCGCCGACAATCGCATCGCGCTCACCGGCGGCCTGTCGCTCGCCGGCGATCGCCCGCTCGCGCTCACCGCGAAGACGACGCTCAACCTCGGGCTGCTCAACGCGTTCAGCCGCGCCGCCCGCGCGTCGGGCCGCGCCGACGGAGAGATTCGCGTCGGCGGCACGACGGTCGACCCGCGCGTTGACGGCTATCTTACCTTCGCGGAAGGCGAGGTGCGGATGAGCGATCCGAAGGTCGTGGTGGCCGACCTGACCGGCACGGTGACGTTCAATCGCGACGCCATCACGCTGGAACGGATGTACGCCGCCGTCAACGGCGGCGCGACCGAACTCGGCGGCACGATTCACCACCGGTGGTTTACGCCGCTCGACGGCCAGATCTCGATGCGCGCACGAGACGCGGCGATCGATGTGTCGGGCTTCCGCGCCGAAGCGGACGCTGATCTCGCGATCGCGCTCGAGCCGCGCGGCACCACGCTCTCCGGCAGCGTCACCATCCTTCGCGGCGCCTACCGCGAGCCGTTGTCGTTGACCGGTGGACTGCTCCAGGCGCTCCGCGCGCAGGGCACGGTCACCAGCACCGCCCGACGCTCGACGCTCGACGACGTGCGGCTCGACGTGCGGATCGTGACGCGCGACGATCTTCTCGTCGACAACAACTACGCCCAGCTGGCTGCGTCCGCCGATCTGCGGCTCATCGGCACCGTCGCGCAGCCGGCCGCCACCGGACGGGCGGCGCTGGCCGAGGGCGGCGTGGTGTTCTTCGGCGGCCGGCGTTATCGGCTCGCGCAGCAGGGTTCGATCGATTTCGCGAACACGACGCGGATCGAGCCCAACCTCGATCTGACGGCGGTGACGCGCGTCAACAACGCCGAGAGCAACAACCCCGAGATCACGCTCACGCTCAACGGCACGCCCGAGACCATGACGCCGAAGCTGACCTCGGACAACCCGATGCTCACGCAGGCCGATCTCATCTCGCTGCTCGTCACGGGTCGGACCGACGCCGAGCGGGCCGCGGCCGGCGACTACGGTGGGCGCGAGCTGATCGGCTATCTCTCCGCCGATCTCGTCGGCGCCGCCGGGCGAGTGGTTGGTCTGGATACGCTCCGTGTCGAGCAAGGCACGCCCGATGTGCGGTACGACGCCGGGCTCGTCGCCACCGAAGCCGACCCCGGCGCTCGGCTGACGTTCGGCAAGAACATCGGCACTCGCGCCCAGGTCGTGTTCTCGCAGAGCCTGAGGAACGACGGCGGGACGACGTGGATCGTGACCTACTCGCCGCGATCGCGCATCGAGCTCCGGGCGGTTTCGCTCGACAACAACGATCGCCTCTACGGCTTCCGCCACGACATCGTCCTCGGCGACACGTCGGCTGCACCGCGCAAGGCGGCGGCCGAGAACGCGAAGGTGGCCAGCGTCCAGATCGTCGGCGCCGGGCCGGACGAAGCGGCGCTTCGCGAGCGGCTGACGCTCGGTCCTGGCGATCGGTTCAGCTTCTTCGCTTGGCAGGACGATCGCGATCGCATGGAGCGGTTCTTTCAGGAGCACGGCCGCGCGACGGCGCGGGTCACGACGCGACGTGTCGAAGGCGAGGCGCCGGACGCGCAGAGCGTCGTCCTTCGCTACGACGTCAGGCCCGGTCCGCTGACGACGGTCGTCGTCGACGGCGCCGCGTTCCCCGATCGAGTCATCGAGGCGATGAAGCTCGCGTGGACACGGGCCGTGGTCGAGGAGTTTCTCTTCGAGGAGGTCTCGAATCTCGCCCGCGGCGAGATGCTGGACCGCGGGTTCGTTCGTGCGTCAGCCACGGCTCGGCTTGATGCCGGCCCCGACGCCAGAACGCTGCACGTCACGATCGATCCGGGCCCGCAGGTGAACCACCGGCGTGTGGTGTTCCGCGGCAACGACCGCATCGGGAGCGACAGCCTGCTCGCGGCGATCGCCGATCCGTCGCTGATGCGCGCGGTGTGGCTCGATCCGTCCGTGGCGGGTGACGCCCTCACGGCGCTCTACCGACGCGAGGGGTACTTGAGCGCGGCCGTCAGGTTCGACGAGATCACGATCGAGAACAACGACGCGACGAGGGTCGTGATGATCGACGAGGGCGAGCGATACGTGGTCGGCGACATCCGCATCGCCGGGACGCGGGCGGTGAGCCTGGGCGACGTTGAGCAGATGGCGTCGTTGTCGAGCGGCACACCGTTTTCGGACGCCGTTGTTGACAGAGCGCGCCGCGCGATCGTCGACGGCTACCGGTCGCGCGGCTACAACAACGTCGGCCTCACCGTGCGGACACAACCGGCAGAGGGCCAGCCGACCGTGGACGTTTCGTTCGCGATCGACGAAGGATCGCAGCAGCGCCTCCGCGATATCGCGATCGCCGGTCTGAAGCGGACGAATCCCGAACTCGTCCGTCGCGCGCTGAAGCTCGAGGCTGGCGAACCGGTGAATCTGGCGGATTGGGCGGCGTCGCGCCAGCGCCTCTATGAGACCGGGGTGTTCCGCAGCGTCGACGTCCAGCCGGAGGCGATGCAACCCCAAACGCAGCGCGACCCGGCGGCGACGACACCGCCGGCCGAGGAGCCGATCCGGGCGAGAGTGACGCTCGGCGAATGGCCGCCGGTCCGTCTCCAGTACGGACTCGAGATCGACGATCAGGCGAACACGCCGAGTGAAGAGGCGGCGCGGGCGGCGCCGGATACACCCAGCGCGTCCGGCCGCATTTTCGGGGTTGGTGTGGCGGGGAGTATCGGCGTCCGAAATCTGTTCGGCAACGCGATCTCGACCGGTGTGGCCGCGCGCTACACCAAGGACTTTCAGGCGGCGCGCGCCTACGCGACGGCGCCGACGCTGTTCGGCCGCCGCATCGTGACCAACGCGTTCGTGTCGGTGTCGCGCGAGCAGGTCGGCGCGGGCGTGGCCGGGGGGAATGCCAAGTTCGCCAC
>Ga0066388_100001907_pt1 | contig 12274 bp, 9 predicted proteins | sample PanSoiMetaGPlot6_FD_64539 | JGI IMG/M metagenome (GOLD analysis project Ga0066388, IMG submission 64539) | Tropical forest soil microbial communities from Panama analyzed to predict greenhouse gas emissions - Panama Soil - Plot 6 (Hybrid Assembly) | ecosystem: Environmental > Terrestrial > Soil... | reverse complement strand
TTCATCTGTGCATCCTCAAGCAGCGCTAGCCACCACCACGCAAGAATTGAGCCCTCCAAATCCAAATGAGTTGGAGATCGCTATCTTTCCCTTATATTCTCGGCTCTGATTTGGTACGAAATCCAGGTCCAGCTCCGGATCCTTCTCCTCCTGATTGATGGTGGCATGCACAAACCCCTCCCGGAGCTGAACAACCGTGGCCACCATCTCCACCACACCAGCAGCGGTCAGACAATGCCCCAACAGCGACTTAGTGGAATTCACGGGAATCTCGTGGGCGCGGGATCCCAAAGCGGTCTTCAGGGCAGCCACCTCGACAGCATCACCGAGCGGGGTAGATGTCGCGTGTGCGTTGACATAGTCGACCTGCTCTGGATTAACACGCGCATCGCTCAGGGCAGCCCGCATGGCCCGAACCTGACCGTCTTCATTGGGCTTCGTGAGACGACACGCATCTGACATGGAGGATGCACCCAGAATCTCCGCCTGAATGGGCGCACCGCGCCGCTGAGCATGAGACATCGTCTCGAGAACGAGCACCCCGGCGCCTTCGCTCGGCACAAAGCCCTCGCGCAATCGATCGAATGGGCGGCTCGCCTTGTCCGGCCGATCGTTGAACGACTTGAAGGTCAGCGCCTCCAGGATTGTCCACCCCTGCAAGATCACCGGATCAAGATCAACCGCTCCACCCGATACCAGGGCCACATCAGCTCGTCCGGACCTCAACAGGTCCAGAGCAGCGAGTATAGCTAGATTACCGCTGGCACAGGCTCCGCCCACAGTAAAGCTCGGCCCACGCAAGTTCAACAGCTCGGAGGTGACGGAGAGGACGTCGGTATCGAGAGACATCAGGCCGAACAGCGGATCGATAAATTCAGGCTCATCGGTGTGAGTCTTGGTGTTCTCGACGATGTAGTCGGAACACAAGTTGTGCCCCGCCAGAACATGGGCCACCCGCGCGTGGTCCAAGTTAGGCGCCTCGTGCAGACCAGACTCGACAAACGCCTGGAGCGCGGCCATCGCCGTCAGCCTCCCGGACAACGGCGTTGCCCTGAGCAGCTTGCGCGCACTCTGAATGAGATCCTGGGGGTATGTGCTACCGACGCGAGCCACGTGTTCGTCCACGTCAAAATCGCTGAGATCGCCACCAATCGCCGAGACTATTCGCTGATCCATGTTCTTCCACCGCGTGATCCCCGACTGGCCGGCCATCAGCGAGCGGCAGTAAGTAGCCAGTGAGTCCCCAATCACCGTGTTGATACCCATGCCGGTAACAACCACCCGCTGTTCAGGACTCCTCAAATTTCCATTTCCGAACGACACTTCCTCACCTCTATTCACGTTGTTCAAACTGCTGGCGGGCCTATCAAGGTAATTTCAGACGCGCTCTGCGAGCTGAACCTTCACTCAATTCCAGGCAACCGCTGATGCCAGGTCAAAACGATTCCTTCCACGTGCTAGATGAACGACTCATCGACAGCCCGAAACGGCTGACTTCTCGGCCGTGACGTTACATTCAGCGCGTTACACTTGTGTAGCTACAGAGGCAGATTTCTCGAAGAGGTCGAGCAAGTCCTTCAAGTTTCTGGCGGTCGACAGCTCGGTACGCGGTACCTTAATCTTGAGCTCCTTCAGCGAACGTGAAACTACCTCTACCATCTCCAGAGAATCAGCATCGAAGTCGCGCATACTGTTGGTCTCGAGAATCTCTCTACCCTTGGCGCCCTCAATGATCTTCTCCATGTTCGCTTTGACCACGTCAAACATTTCAGCTCGATTCATACTCATTGTCTCCTGTGTTTCCCCCAGCCGTTGCCACTTGCTCTAACCTGCAGGCGCATGCTGGACTTCTTTCTCGATCTGGTTAGATCACATCCTCCAAGTCGTACAGGTAGGAATGTCTGGACAGGCAGTCTGCTCCGCCATTTCGAACGATGAACAGGGACCAACCCTGATTACCCACACACCCAGCAATTCTGCTTGGTCGGCGGGCGTGCCCATTGCCCGTCGCACACCTCACTACCGACTGACGCTCCGCTCCCCAAAAGCTCTGGTTGTCTCACGGATTCCACAACCGGTCCCAGATTCCAATCTTGTGGATCAGAAGGGGACACTTTCGGAACCCAAAGCAGGTACCCGAGGTTCCTCCTCCCCAGCCATTGCACGGCGCTCCCATCTGCCCGTGAGGTGGTTGTGATCTTCAGCCGATCCGAACGGACAATCAAGGACGCCACCTCCACAAAACCGCCTGCCCCCGCCTGAACGTCGTCATCGAGTCCACTGAAAACTATCTACCCAAACCAGCCAACAATAAACCTGTTCACCGTTTTAGCTCGATTGCCTGCTCTCTCTGGATCTGGAATCAAGCTCCCGGTGCTGCTATCGGTTAATTCTGTGCTACTTCGGCACAGTACAGATCAAACTGGTGAAAGATGACAAATATGCTGGCCAGCGGAAACTACGGAGCCGCAGAACGAGCGGTACCAGCCTCAACCTCGAGATTGATCGCACCGATCCACAGGCAAGCCGCCAGACTGACCGAACATTCGGAACTATATGACGAGGTCGGCGACAACCTTGCGCTGATACCACACTTTGCGGTCGACCCGCTCGGCAAGCGACTCCATCTCGCGGAGCAGCTCTATCGTCTCCGCATTTTCGGTGTTTGGTTCCAGGTTGGAAACAATCTCAATCAACTGCTGGACCGGAACCACAATGCTTGTGTCATCCTTCCGTGACATTGCCCACCCGCAATTTATCCGCCGCCATTAGGGTAATCTGATAATATTGTGCACCCTCGCTGCCGGCTTGAAAATGGCGCTCTGTCTACGGTCAATGCTCTGATTAGGAGCAGGCTGGACAGGGCGAACCTATATTCGTCTTTACACTACTTAACAAAGCGCCAGGCAGGGAGCCTTTTCGGGCAGGAGATAAGGGTAGCGACTCGAACAGGTGTGCAGATGTGGAGGTGGATTGAGGAACGCATATCGAAGAAGGCTTTGGCGGAGAGTTGGCGGCCATTGACACCGGGTACTCAGAGTTTGGCAAGCGTGACCTCTGATTAGAGTGTGGGCTGACCGAGAATGAGCATCGGACTGTCCGGCCTGCTGTCATTCGGTCTGAACCGAGACGCGGGCAAACACTCGTGCATCTTTGTCAGTGCCCTGATTGAGCATCACAACTCCAACCGGCAGCGGAGACCTGAAGGTTCTTCCGGTGACTAAAGAAGAGCTGTGAGTGTGCTGCATTTTCTCTCCTTCGAGTCGAAAAGGAAGGATGAGCTCGACCGAAATTTCCAGCCTTTGCCCCGGGGAGTCAATGTTTTTTGAGCAACTTGCGCAGCCCAGTCAGGCGGCTGTCGGACGCGAATAAGAGGTGGTGGCGGCATGTCCGGAGTTGGTGTGGATGAAACCTTGGTATCGCCCAAACTCGATTGGACGACGCTCGTAGATCTGCTACGGCATCAGGCAGACCAGCGACCAGGAGAGGTGCTGTATCGCTTTCTACTGGACGGCGAAAGCGATGAAGAGCAGCTACCCTGCGGGCTCCTGGACCATAAAGCGCGGGCAATTGGCGCCCTGCTGCAGGACGTCGCACGAGCCGGAGAGCGCGCCCTTCTCCTCTATCCGCCTGGACTGGAATTCGTGAGCGCCTTTTTTGGTTGCCTGTTCGCAGGCCTGATTGCAGTGCCTGTTTATCCGCCCAATCCAGCCCGTCCGGAACGGACGCTACCCAGGTTTTCAGCAATTATTGAGAATGCCAGGCCGCGCCTGGTCCTGACCACCGGGTCGCTACTGTCGATGCGAGAGTACCTCTTCGCCAGAGCACCAGAGTTGCCGAAAATGCTCTGGCTTTCAACCGATCAAATGGAGATGAGCCTGGCAGCTGGCTGGAAACAGCCCGAAATCAGTCTGGACACGGTAGCCTTCATCCAGTACACCTCGGGCGCCACCCAATCACCGAGGGGTGTGATGGTAACGCATGGCAATCTGCTGCACAACGGAAAGGTCTTCACCCAGGCGTTTCAGCATACGGACGAATCAATCGGTGTCAGCTGGCTACCGCTCTACCACGATATGGGCTTAATCGGGGGAATCATTCAACCGCTTTGTGTGGGCTGCCCAGTCGTCCTGATGTCGCCGGTCGACTTCATTCAGCGTCCCGCACGCTGGCTCGAGGCAATCTCCAATTACCGCGCCACCGTTAGTGGTGGCCCCAATTTTGCTTATGATCTGTGTGTACGCAAGATCACCGAGGAGCAAAGAGAGTCACTTGACCTGAGCTCCTGGACGCTTGCCTTCAACGGCGCCGAGCCAGTCCGCCCGCAAACAATTGATCTTTTCTCAGAGACCTTTGGTCCATGCGGGTTTAAGAGAGAGTCCTTCTATCCCTGTTACGGCCTGGCCGAAGCTACGCTGTTTGTCAGCGGTGGCATTAAGGGAAAAGAGCCGGTCACCTGCACCGTCAGCGCTGCTGACCTCTCTGAGAACCGGGTGGTGAGCGCCGCTGCCGATGGAGCCGGCCGCACGCTCGTTAGCTGCGGCAAGTCCTGGCTAGATCTCCGCATCATCATCGTCGATCCGGTAAGCCGGCACCAATGCCCCCCAGAGCAGATCGGTGAGATCTGGATAGCCGGGTCAAGTGTGGCCCGCGGATACTGGGACAGACCTGAGGATACGCAGTTGATATTCTCGGCCCGCATGGCAGACAACGATGATGTTCCCTTTCTGCGCACAGGAGATCTTGGGTTTATCAAGGAAGGCGAGCTGTTTGTGACCGGGCGCCTCAGCGATGTCATCGCCATAGCGGACCGCACCTACTATCCTCAGGACTTAGAGTTGACCGTCGAGAAGAGTCACTCTGCGATCAGGCCCTGCTGCTCTGCTGCCTTTCTGGCATGCGTCGATGGGGCCGAGCGCCTGGTCATTATCGCAGAGATAGAGCGCCGTTTTCAGCCAGATCGCAAGTGGAAGGCCTCCGGTGCCGGTCGGGAGCGACCGCCCGAATTGGAGCGGCATCCGGCTGATTACGATCAAGACTTCAACCTGGACCCTCGAGCAACGCTGCAGGAGATAACTACCGCCATTTCAGAGCGCGTGATGGCCGAGCACGGGCTCGCCGCTTACAGGATTTTACTGCTTAAGGCTACCAGCATACCCAAGACATCCAGCGGGAAGGTTCAGCACCATGCATGCCGGACCGCCTTCCTGGCGAACACCCTGGATGTGATTGACCAAAATGATTAGCTCGATTGATCCACTACCACAAAGGAAGCGGCGCTGTGTGCAGGCAGCCACGGTCGGCTTGTCCATTTGTACATCTCAGGAAACCCTCAGTCAGGATACCGGAAGGAAACACCATGGAAACCCGTGAACCTCAAGACGATAAGCAGTATGGCGATCCGTGCATCGCTGACAATGAAGGTGAGCTATTAGGTGCCCTGGCTGAGGATACGAAGAGCAACTCGCGGTCATTTCCGCTTTCCCATCAGCAAGAACGCCTGTGGTATTTCGACCAATTTCAACCTGGCAATCCGTCCTGTCATTTAGCACAGAGTGTTCGGCTGAGCGGTAGGCTTGATGTTGAGCGGCTGCAGGAGAGCCTTAACCAGGTCCTTCAAAGACACGAGGTTTTGCGGGTCACCTTTTCAGTCCAAGACGGACAACCCGTGCAGACTGTACAAGCAGACTGCTTCATAGACATTCGCATTGAGGATCTGCAAGATGTACCGGAAGCCGAGCGAGCAACAACACTGCGTCACTTGACCGAGCAGGAGTTCCAGCAACCATTCGATCTCTCACGGGGCCCGCTGATTCGCGCCAAGCTGTTTCGGCTCGGTGAAGATGAGCACATCTTGATAATCACCGAGCATCATATTGTTTTCGACATGTGGTCAATGGCTTTGCTTTTGCGAGAGACGGCAATCCTCTACGGAGGTGGGGAGCCTCAGAACGACAAGCTTTTGTCAGACTCAAAGCATCAATATGCCGACTTCGTACAGTGGCAGCGGGAGCACCTGCAATCCGGCAAGCTTCGACATGATCTTGCCTATTGGCGAGGTAAGCTCAACGGAACGCCTGTGCTTAGCCTCCCTACGGACCGGCCGAGACCTGACACTGCGAGCGGCAAGTTCGGGCAGGTCGCCTTCGAGCTTGACCAGGAACTCACCGAGACGATTGAAGAGCTCAGCTTTCAGGAAGATGCGACCGCCTTCGTCGTACTTCTTGCTGCCTTTAAGCTACTGCTTGCCATGCTCTCTGGTCAGGAGGATATCTGTGTCGGCTCTCCCGTAGCAGGTCGAAAGCCAGCCTGGACGGCCACGCTAATTGGAAACTTTCCAAATCCACTTGCCTTACGCTCCGACCTGTCCGGCAATCCATCATTCAGAACTTTGCTCGGGCGAGTGCGCACCACCGTGCTGGATGCATTTGCCCACAAGCAGATGCCATTTTCGCAGGTGGCATCTCTGGCACGCCGGTCGGGCAATCAGCAACTCTTTAATGTCATGTTCACCCTGCTCAAAGGCGCTGGTCTTTCCGATCAACTTTACACAGAGGAACTTACCTTAGCCCCGGTCGACCTTGGGGTATGGTTGGCCCCCACCGATATGGACCTGTTTCTCAGCATCTTCGAGCGAGCAGATGGTCTGCCGCTTTATGCAATGCTTGGCTACAGTACAGACCTTTTTGACAAGGACACGATCGATCTTGTCGTGAGCTCATTCACCAAAGTATTGAAGGCCTGCCTGAGTGATCCAGATGCACCTGTTTCCGCACTTGAACTGTCGGAGCCGTTGCCGGTGAAAGTGGGCAAAGCACGGGAGCGTGATCGCTATGCCACCATGGCCATCACGGCCACCTTTGCAGCCGACTTAATTGAGAGGACCTTGAATTTTTGGCTGCCAGAGCTCAAGCTTAAGTACAAACCTGCGTTTGCTCCGTACAACCAGGTATTCCAGCAATTACTGGATCCAAAGAGCCTGTTGTCCACTAATGCAGGCGGCATCAATGTCGCACTGGTAAGGCTTGAGGACTGGCAAAGCTTCCAGCATCAACGCTGTTCTCCAGTTGCTTTAGCTAATGATAATTGGACAGCAATTGAGCGCAACCTCGAGGATTTGATCGCAGCCCTGAAAGCGGCTGCGGCGCGTTCCAAGGCACCATATCTGCTGTGCTTTTGCCCACCATCGGATTCCGTTGTTGCTGACCGAACGCTTTTCTCTTTCCTCGCAGAGCTGGAACGCAATGCCGCTAGCGAATTAAAGGGCACAAGCGGCATCTACGTCGTCACTAGCGCTGAATTGGCGAGGACCTATCCAGTCACCCTATACAACGATTCGCATACTGACGCGCTGGCCCACGTGCCGTATACCCAAGCGTTCTACACGGCAATTGGCACCATGATCGCCAGAAGAGCCTATTCCATTCTGCAGGCACCGCGCAAGGCCATCGTGCTCGACTGTGATAACACACTCTGGACAGGGGTATGCGCCGAGGATGGCCCGCTGGGAATCGAGCTGGACGAGACCCGGACAGCACTACAGGAGTTCATGGTTGCCCAGCACGATGCAGGCATGCTTATCTGCCTGTGCAGCAAGAACAATGAAGAGGATGTGACTCAGGTATTTGCCCAGCGACCTGAGATGCCGCTCAAGCGACACCACATTACCTCCTGGCGATTGAACTGGCACAGCAAGTCCGAAAACCTGAGAGCGCTTGCTGCCGAGCTGGGCTTAGGACTGGATGGTTTCATATTCGTTGACGACAACCCGGTGGAATGCGCTGAGGTCGAGGCCAACTGCCCGCAGGCGCTGACCGTGCTCCTCCCACAAGAGGCCACCAAGATTCCTAAGTTTTTGAGACAGATCTGGGCCTTCGATCACCTGGCAATAACAGAAGAAGATGCAAGGCGAACTGAACTTTACCAACTCAACCTCGAACGCCAGAAATGCCTAAGCGATTCTGTGAGTCTTAACGAATTCCTGGCTGGTCTGGATTTGAGGATTGACATTAGCCCAATCGAGTCCGGGCAGCTGGCACGAGTTTCTCAACTCACCCAGAGAACCAATCAATTCAACTTAACCGGCAGAAAGCGCTCTGAGCTAGAACTCCAGGAACTCCTGCGAAAAGACGGCACTGAGTGCCACGTCGTTCACGTGCGCGACCGGTTTGGCGATTATGGACTGGTTGGCCTGATGATTTTCACGGTCGACGTGAACACGTTGTCCGTAGACAGCTTGCTCTTGAGCTGCCGATCGCTGGGCAGGGGGGTGGAGCACAGGATGCTCGCCCACCTTGGCGAAATCGCTCATGCTCGGGGCATTCCTTACGTTGATCTCAGCTTCGTTCCAACTCAGCGCAACCAACCCGGGCTGGGCTTTCTCGAATCCGTGGTCGACGGCTCTCGCCAGCCTACGGAAAGCGATCTGTGTTTTCGACTTCAAGCAAAATACGCAGCGGCTGTCAGATACCAGCCGGGATTGAAAGCAGCAAAGACAGCCAACCACTCAAGTGGAGCTGACCCATACGGGCTTCAGGCGGCCCTCACCCAGACAGCTCATGACACGTCGAAGTTGCTAAATCGCATAGCCAATGAACTCAATGACCCGATAAAGCTGCTGGAACTAATCGATTCCCGGGACCGGCCGCAACCAAGGTTAGTCATTCATGATCATTCTGCTAGAGTGAGGACGCCCACTGAATCGCGCCTTAGCGAGCTATGCTCACAGATCTTGCGCCTCGATCATGTGGGCGCCCACGATAATTTCTTTGATCTTGGGGGTACATCCTTCCAAATTGCCCAGCTTAGCTCCCGGGTGAAGGAGCTATTTCACGTGCAACTAGACTTGCACTTATTTCTCGAACAACCAACTGTAGCTCACCTTGCCCAGGCTATTGATAGCGCTGCTGCATTGGATTCAGCTGCGGGCGAGAAAAGGCTTATGAACACGGCACCGAGACTGGATCTGCGGGCAGAGGCGGCCCTTCCTCTTGAGATTCGTCCCGAGAGCAGTCCGTCAGTTTCCGCAGTACGGCCCAGCCGAATTTTGTTAACGGGCGCGACCGGCTTTCTGGGAGCGTTCATCCTGCACGAGCTCCTAGCTCAGACCAGCGCCGATGTCCATTGCCTGGTGCGTTCAGACACGCCGCTTGATGGCAAGGAACGAATCAAGAAAAACCTGCAGGCCTATGAGCTCTGGCAGGAAGATCTGAGCCCGCGCGTCTTGCCAGTTGCCGGGGACCTGTCCAAGCCGCTGCTCGGTCTCACCCCGAGACAGTTCGAAGTTCTCGCCAGCAAGGTCGACAGCATCTATCACAGCGGCGCCGTCGTAGACTTCATCCGCCCTTATCAAATGCTCAAAGCGAGCAACGTTCTGGGAACCCAGGAGATCCTGCGCCTTGCCTGTCAAGACGGGGCTACACCGGTGCATTTCGTCTCCACCACAGCGGTGTTCACTTCGGAAAGCTATGCAGGCCGGACAGAGATCCTCGAGCACGAGAGCTTGCCCGCTGATGATCAGCCAGGTGACGGTTACGCGCAGAGCAAATGGGTGGCTGAAGCGCTCGTAGCAGGCGCTCGGTCCAGGGGGCTGCCGATAACGATTTTCAGACCGGGGGTGATTGCCGGCGACAGCAGATCTGGCGCGTGGAACACAGAAGACTTTCTGTGTCGGATGCTTAAGGGGTGCATTCAGCTAGGCAGCGCGCCGATTATCGACACGTCCATTGATCTGGCACCGGTCGATTTCGTGAGCAAAGCCATCGTTCATCTTTCGCTCCGCGCGGACTGGCAAGGCAAGGCATTTCACCTCGTCAACCCCACTGCCGTGAGGCCACTGGAGCTCCTGGAGTGGCTGACCGCGTTTGGCTATCCGCTTCGGATGGTCTCCTATGAGCGTTGGAAGTCAGAACTGCTCAGTCTCGGCTCACGCTGCTGCGACAACGTTCTTTACCCTCTGGCGCCCCTGTTCTCATCGGGGCTGTTCGATGAGCAGATGCAGATCCGAGCGAGACTGCCACGCGTCGACAACGCAAATACGCTTAGCGGCTTGAAAAATACAGACATGGTCTGCCCGCGCATTGACGCGAGATTGTTCAGTACCTACCTCTCTTACTTCGTGCGCTCTGGCTTTCTCGGTCCTGTCATGGTACGTCGATGATGACCAAGCATAAATCGATAGATGGTGGGCTGCCGGAGGATAACTCCGGGCTCCGGTCTCCAATCAATCACGACCCCGACTACAGGGGAAAAAGCTCGTCGTCGGCCACAATAGATCTCTGGATGCTTAATCTAGATCAACCGCAAGGCCGACTTGACTGTCTGGAGGCTTCACTCACAGCGGAGGAGATTTCCAGGGCAAGCAAGTTTGTGCTCAATTTGCACAAGAGACGCTTCATTGCCGCTCACGGATTGTTAAGAGAGATTCTTGCGCTTTATTTGGCTGTCAGTCCAGCAGAACCGGTATTCGCCTGCGGACCCCACGGCAAACCGGCGCTGGCACCGTCCTGGTCCGGCAAACGGGTCCATTTCAATCTCTCCCATTCCAACGAGCTTGGGCTCTGCGCGATTTCCTGGAATCTGGAGGTCGGCGTCGACATCGAGCAGGTGCGTCCGCTGGAAGATATGTACGCAATAGCAGGCGCTGTATTTTCCTCAAAGGAGACCGCCTATCTGAAAAGTCTGGCCCCATCAGCAAGAACCACTCCCTTCTTTCGCATCTGGGTAGAGAAGGAAGCTTACCTCAAAGCAGTCGGTCGCGGAATGAGCTTCCCCCCACACCTGGTGGAAGTTCCGCATCAGCCCCAGGAGGGCCGGTCTGAGGTTGTGGTGCCCGAAGGGTCATCTGAACTTTCTGGCTTCCATGTAATGGAGCTCACCCCTGCCAGAGGGTACGTAGCCGCAGTTGCCGCCAAGGACGGCGACTGGAAAATTCAGTTTCGGCATCTCCCTTGAGCAGCCATATCTGTGCTGGGCTTCCGGTCATCCCAGAGCCGCTACCCTGCCGGCAATACCGGTGACGCCTCCAGCACCTTGGAAGGGCAGCAGAAAGAGCTGAGCTGGTGAATGGCATCTTCATACCCTCTCTGGATCAAGCGCTGCGAGCGCTTAGGTCCAATCTCCAGAAGGTGGTGGTTACCCAGGTCTTCAGCTTGTACCACACGCAGGGTCACGCTGCCTGTCGCCGGTAGGTGGAGATCGGCGTCCAACCGGTGGCTGTGAGCCTGAAATATCTCCAGCTCCTTGTGCGCAGAGGCATGCAGCGCTACGTCTACACACCTGGCCGCTACCTGCACGAGGTTACGCATTCCACCTGCATTCTTTTCCGGATAGAGAAGGACAACAAAGACCTCCTCAGCCCCCGAGCGAATCGCAGCCCGAATTGGCGTGTTGTACACAAGCCCGGCATCAATCCACTGTCCCTGACCCCCGAGCCTTCTTGGCGGAAAGAGAATGGGAATCGCGCAGGTCGCCATCAAACCCTCAACCAGCTCCTCCGTGGTGAGAATGTTCTCACTAGTTACCATCCTCGTTTCCAGCGTGTGAAGATCGGTAGTGAAGAAGGCAATCCTGGTGCTGCTTGCTTTGATTTTCTTCAGGCTTGCTTCGCGACGGACAATATTCTCCAGCGGCGAGGTATCGAGGATACCCAGTTTGTGTCCTAAGACGATCTGCCGCACATGAGCCGGTGATGGTAGCCGGAAGATATCGCTTGCCTTAGCGCTGAGCCACAGATCCTCCAGACGCGAGACGTCTCCTTGAGCAATCATGGTCGCATTGAGCGCTCCAATACTGGTACCAAAGATTGAGTCAAAGCGCACGCCAAATTCATGCAGCGCCTTCACTACCCCTACCTGATACGCTCCCCGGCTACCGCCCCCTGAGAGAACCAGAGCTCGCTTTCGTGGCGACTTGTCTCCGACTGCGTTCAATTAAAACACCTTCACAAAGGCACACGAGTGATACTGCAGGTGATGCGGACCACTCGGCCTTTCCTCCACCTCTTTCTTGAACCAATCTATCATGTTGCCAAGCAGCCCATAAGTGTTTCCGGAGACATGTAACGATTAGTAAAGCCTGTCATTGAAACGCAGACGGGCATCCAGAGACTACCGTCAGATCCGGCTGGGGTTTGCGTTAGACGCCTGGGACAGGCCTTTTGCCGGGTGGGACTGCCAAAAAGACTTTCCCTGGTGCAGACATCTTCAGCAGAACGGCGACGACAGCCTCGAGTCACCGGAATGTACCGCTACCGACTCTCAGACCTTCCTAATTT
>Ga0066388_100001906_pt1 | contig 12277 bp, 13 predicted proteins | sample PanSoiMetaGPlot6_FD_64539 | JGI IMG/M metagenome (GOLD analysis project Ga0066388, IMG submission 64539) | Tropical forest soil microbial communities from Panama analyzed to predict greenhouse gas emissions - Panama Soil - Plot 6 (Hybrid Assembly) | ecosystem: Environmental > Terrestrial >... | reverse complement strand
ATCACGCTCCACATGCGCTCCCTGTCGGGGAAGAACGGCCACCACGTCATCGAGGCGTCGTTCAAGGGCGTCGCGCGCAGCCTGCGCGACGCCGTGAAGATCGAAGGCACGGGCGTGCCGTCGACGAAGGGCGCGCTCTAGAGCGTGCCCTTCGACCTGTATCCCTCGATCGACCTGCGCGGCGGCCGGGTCGTGCGGCTGCGACGAGGTGACTTCGCGTCCGAGACCGTGTACGGCGAGGACCCCGTGCAGGTGGCGCGGGCGTTCGCCGCCGCCGGCACCCGCTGGATCCATGTCGTCGACCTCGACGCCGCCCGCACCGGCGAGCGCGTCAACCTCGGCGCGGTCGAGGCGATCTGCGCCGCCGTGTCCTGCAACATCCAGGCCAGCGGGGGCGTGCGCAGCGTCGAGGCGGGCGGCGACCTCCTGGCGGCGGGTGCGGCGCGGGTCGTCGTCGGCACGGGCGCGATCGAGCGACCGGAGCTCGTCCACGAGCTCGCGACCCTGCACGAAGGGCGGGTCGCGGTCGGGCTCGACGCCCGCGGGCGGGACGTCGCCGTACGGGGCTGGCTCGACTCGACGGGGGAGGATCTGCTCGAGGTGGCCCGACAGCTCGAGGGGAGCGGCGCGTCGGCCCTGGTCGTGACGGAGATCGGCCGCGACGGCACGATGGCCGGACCGGCTCTCGACCAGCTCGGCGGCGTGCTCGAGGTGACCTCGCTCCCCGTGGTCGCCAGCGGCGGTGTCGGTGGGCTGGACGACCTCGCCGCCCTGCGGCGGCTGCGCGCGGGGGGCCGTTCGCTGGCGGGAGCGATCGTGGGACGGGCGATCTACGAGGGACGCTTCGGCGTCGACGAGGCCCTCGCCGCCGTGAGCTGACCCCGTAGTCGGCGACGGTCGGGTCGGGTACGGTCGGCCCGGGCGGCGTCGGCCGGCGCCGCGACGGCCGGAGGGGGACGCATGACCGAGGCGAACGGGGTGGTCGACGAAGGATTCCTGCGGCGTTACCGGCAGCTCCTGGATGCCGAGGACGCCGCCTTCGACGAGCTCGAGCACGCGTACGAGGACGGCGACCGGGCTCACTACGACCACGATTTCGCCGAGTGGCAGTCGATCGTCGGACGTCGCATGTCGCTCCTCGAACGGAACGGCCTCGCCCCGATCGCCCCGGAGCTGCAGCCCCGGGCCTGACCTCGGGTCCCGCCCTCGACGGTTTACGGGGCTTCGACGCGCCTCTGATTCGGGGTGCCCGCCGCGAGCGGTGGGGCGGACCCAATCCGCGATCCGATCCGCACGCGCCGAATCCACGTAGAGACGGAGAGAGGCAGGACCGCGGCAGACAGGAGCAGACGATGGGTGACCCGGTTGTCCACTTCGAGATCGGCGTCAAGGACGAGGCGGCCGCCAACAAGTTCTACGGCGCGCTGTTCGGCTGGAAGATCAACGCCGACAACCCGGCGAAGTACGGGATGGTCGACACGGACAGCGGTGGCGAGGGAGTCGGCGGCGGGATCGCAAAGCCGCCGGAGGGCGGTCCGTACACCACGTTCTACGTGAACGTCACCGATGTGCAGGCCAAGCTCGACGAAGCTGAGAAGCTCGGCGCCACGACGGTGCTGCCCCCGATGCAGATACCCGACGGTCCCGAGATCGCGATGTTCTCCGACCCGGACGGCAACGTGATCGGGCTCTCCAAGATGTGAGTCACGCGCTCGTCGCGGGAGCCAACCGGTCGACGAAGCCGGCGGCGATCTCGACGAGCCGGTCGGTGCGCCCGACGAAGAAATGCGACGCACCGCCGATCACATAGACGTCGGTGTTCGCCCAGTGCTCGGCGAGCTCCGTGACGTCGGCCGGGTCGCGGTACTCGTCGTGCTGGGCGAGCGCCAGCATCTTCGGTCGAGGATCGCCCGCGAGCCCGTCGACGTCGTGGATCACGACGAGCGGCGGCGCGATCGCCATCCATGCGTCGACGCGCGTGTCCCGCACCGAGAGCGCCATGTCGGCACCGAACGACCAGCCCGTCAGGATCAGCGGCACGTCGGCGGGAATCCGATCCGCCAGCGCGGCGACGGCAGTCTCGGCGTCGACGCGCTCGAGGTTCCCGTAGTCGTGCATTCCTTCGCTGCCTTCGACACCCCGGAAGTTGAAACGCAGGCATGCGACTCCCCGCGGCGAGAGGGCGTCGAACAGCGCGCTGATGACGATCGATCGCATCGTGCCGCCGTACTGGGGATGCGGATGGCACAGCGCGACACCGCAGCGCGGTGCACCTTCCGGCATCGACAGCTCTGCTTCGAGCGTGACACCGTCGGCGGTCTTCAGCTCGATCGGTTCGGGCATTCGGTGCTCCTCGGTCGCCGTCGCAAGCTCCGGCTTTGCGACGACGGTCGGCAAAGCCGCCGCCGTTGCGCAGCGTAGGCTCCCGCCACCATGGCTCGGACATTCGACTTCGATCGCGAGACAGGCGTGCGTCCACTCGGCGACGGGCGATACGAAGCGAATCTCGACCGGGCGTGGTGGGTGCACCGGGGTCCGAACGGCGGCTACCTCGCCGCGATCGTGCTGCGTGCGCTCAGGGAGACCGTCGCCGACGCCGAGCGGTCACCCCGGTCGCTGACGGTGCACTACGCCGCCCCGCCGGCCGAAGGCGCCCTCGAGATCGCCGCGACGGTCGAACGCGCCGGCCGGTCGCTCACGACCTGCTCGGCCCGCCTCACGCAGGACGGCAAGCTCATCGGCCTGGCGCTGGCCGCGTTCTCGCATCCGCGCCGCGGCCCGGCGCTGTCCGACCTGCCGCCACCGGACGCGCCCGCGGTCGAGGACAGTCCCGTGATCGAGGCGCCGACCGACGACCCCATGGTCCCCGACATCGCGTTCCGCTGGGACAACCGGATGGTGCGTGGAGGGTTTCCGCCCGAGCGGACGGACGAGGCCGTGATCGCCCGGTGGATCCGCCTCCCCGAGGGTCGGGTCGTCGACGCCGCGGTTGCCGCTGCAATCACTGACGCCGTCATCCCCGCCGTGTTCGGCCGGATCGAGGAGCAGATCATCGTCCCGACCGTCGACCTCACGGTCCACTTCCGTTCGTCGCTCCCGCTCCCGAACGCCGAGCCCGACGACTACGTGCTCGCCGAGTTCCGCACCAACGTCGTCGCCGAGGGCTTCCTCGAGGAGGACGGCGTGATCTGGAGCCGCGACGGCGTGCTCCTCGCGCAGAGCCGCCAGCTCGCCGCGATCCTGCCCATGCCGGGCTAGCACACGCCGAGCTGCGTGAGGAGGAAGGCGAGGAGGAGCGCCTCGTCGCGCCAGGCGTCGTAGCGACCCGACGGGCCGGCGTGGCCGGCGCCCATCTCGGTCTTGAGGAGCAGCGCGTTCCCGTCCGTCTTCAGCGAGCGGAGCTTCGCCACCCACTTCGCCGGCTCCCAGTACGAGACGCGGGGATCGTTCAGGCCGCCGCTGACGAGCATCGCGGGATAGTCCTTCGCCTCGACGTTGTCGTACGGCGCGTACGACTTCATCACCTTGTAGATCTCGGGGTCGGCGACGGGATTGCCCCACTCCTCCCATTCCGTCACCGTCAACGGCAACGTCTCGTCGAGGATGGTGGTCAAGCTGTCGACGAACGGCACCTCGGCGACGATGGCGCGGAACAGATCCGGTCGGAGGTTCGCCACCGCGCCCATCAGGAGCCCGCCGGCGCTCCCGCCGCGGGCCGCGAGGCGGTCGCGCGCCGCGTACCCCGTGTCGATGAGGTGCTCCGCGCACGCGATGAAATCCGTGAACGTGTTCGGCTTGCGCTCGAGCTTGCCGTCCTCGTACCAGCGCCGGCCGAGCTCGCCGCCGCCGCGGATGTGTGCGATCGCGAACACGACGCCACGATCGAGCAGGCTCACGCGCGCCGCCGAGAACGACGGGTCGATCGAGATCTCGTACGAGCCGTAGCCGTACAGCACGCCGGGAGCGGTGCCGTCGTGCGGGACGCCTCGGCGGTGGACGACCGAGACGGGCACGTGGGCGCCGTCGGGAGCCGTCGCCCACAGCCGGTGCGACTCGAACGCGTCCGGCTCGTAGCCGGGGACGGGCTGGCGCTTGACGAGCGTCCGTTCCCGCGCCTCGAGGTCGTAGTCGTAGCTGGAGACGGGGGCGACGAGCGAGGTGTATTCGAACCTCAACGTCCGGGTGTCGAAATCAGGGTTCGCCCCGACGCCGGCCGAGTACACCGGGTCCGGCATCGCGACGACGTGGGATTCGTCGTCGGCGAACCGGCGGACGACGATCCGCTCGAGCCCCTCGGCGCGCTCCGACAGCACGAGGTGGTCGACGAAGGCGTCGACACCCTCGAGTCGGACGTCGTCACGATGGGGGACCACCTCGCGCCAGTGGTCGCGTCCGGGACGATCGACCGGTGTGACCATCAGCTTGAAGTTCTCGGCGCCGTCGTCGTTCGTGACGACGAAGAACCGGTCGCCGTGCTCCGGCGAGGCGTGATGCTCGACGTCGTACTCGACACCCTCACGGCGTGGTTCGACGACGTGCGGCGCCGTGTCGGGCTCGTCGGCGTCCACGAACCAGGACTCGCTCGTGATCTTCGACCCGAGCGCGATCACGACGTACCGCCCGGTGCGCGTCCGACCGACCCCGGCGTAGAAGCGCTCGTCGTCCTCCTGGTAGACGAGGTCGTCGTCGGCACCCGGCGCACCGAGCCGGTGACGCCAGACCTGCCACGGACGCATGGCGGCATCCGGCCGGACGTAGAAGCACGTGCGGTCGTCGTTCGCCCACGCCAGGCCGTAGTACACGTCGGGGATCACGTCGGGGAGGTCGTCACCGGTGGTCAGGTCGCGGAACCGGAGCTCGTAGCGCTCACCCCCGGTCGTGTCGACCGAGTACGCGAGCCGCGAGTGGTTGGGACTCACGGCGAAGCCGCCCAACGCGAAGTAGTCGTGGCCCTCCGCGAGGACGTTCTGGTCAAGGAGGACCTCCTCACCGGGCGCGGAGCCGGGCAGCGCGAACGGGTCGGGCAGGCCGGGTGTGCCCGCCGGCCGCCGGCACTGGATGCCGTACTGCCGGCCTTCGATCGTGCGGCCGAAGTACTCGTAGGGGCCCTTGCGCACCGGCGCCGTCGCGTCCGTCTCCTGGACGCGGCTCTTGATCTCGTCGAACAGCTGCTGTTGCAGCGGCTCGGTGGGGGCCATGACGTCGCGCGTGTACGCGTTCTCCGCCTCGAGGTACGAGAGCACCTCCGGATCGTCGCGTCCCCGGAGCCAGAACCAGTCGTCGACCCGCTCGTCGCCGTGGGCACGCAGCACGGTCGAACGGCGCGGCGCGAGCGGGGGAGCGGGCGTCACGAAGGCAGCAGGTCGCGCAGCCGGCGCGCCGTGTCGACGCCGGCCGCGGGGACGCTCACTGGATCGAGCACGCCGGCCTGGGTCAGCACCGACGCCTGGTCCCACCAGATGTGCTCGTGGGCGATCTTGCCGTCGCGCACGGCGACGACTGCCAGCTGGGGGATCTCGACGCGACGGCCGGTGGGCGCGATCCACGGCATCTCCCGGTCGTGCGTGAACGTGAGGATGACCTCCTCGGCGACCTGTTCGTTGCCCACGGTCAGCGACACCGACTCGATGGCAGCGTCGTCGGGCATCGTGCGGACGAAGTTGTCGCGGTAGTACTCCCGCATGCCTTCGCGCCCGCGCCCGCCGCACATCGTCGGGATGTTCCAGAGGTACGGGTCGTCGACCATCGTGCTGAGCGCGCCTTCGACGTCACGGAGCTCGAACTCGTAGCGGCAGTGCGCCGCCCACAGCGCCTTCATCTCTTCCGGGCTCATGGGCGTCATCCTAAAGGGGGACAAAGCGCCGCATCCTCACGGCTACGCTCGCTCACCGATGCCCACCGCAACGCCGATCGTCGCAGGCGAGGAGGAGCTCGCCGCCGTTGCCTTCGACGCCGACGGGCTCGTGCCCGCCATCGTCCAGGAGGACGGCACCGGCCGCGTGCTCATGCTCGCGTGGATGGACGCCGAAGCGCTCCGCCGCACCCTCGAGGAGGGCCGCACCTGGTTCTGGAGCCGCAGCCGCAAGGAGCACTGGCGCAAGGGCGATACGTCGGGCGACCGCCAGTGGGTGCGCGCCGCGTACTACGACTGCGACATGGACACGCTGCTGTTCGTGGTCGAGCAGGAGGGCCGCGGCGCCTGCCATACCGGCGAGCGGACGTGCTTCTTCCGCGCGTTCGGGTCGGGTGCGACTCCCGGCAAGGTGTGAGCAGTCCCACGCGTGACGAGTTCGTCGCGCTGGCACGCGAGCACACGGTCGTGCCGGTGTGGCGCGAGGTCCTGGCCGACCTCGAGACGCCGGTGTCGGCGTTCGCGAAGCTCGTCGGCGACCGTGAAGGGTTCCTGCTCGAGTCGGTCGAACACGGCGAGCATTGGGGCCGTTTCTCGTTCGTCGGACGGGATCCCGCGCTCACGCTCGTCGCGCGCGGGCGGCAGGTGGAGGTCACCGGGACGGCGGCCGCCCCGGGGCTTCCGCGCGACGAGGGCATCCTCGCCGCACTGGACGCGCTGTTGTCGTGGTACCGGGCTCCGGCGATGCCGGACCTCCCGCCGTTCCACGGCGGGCTGGTCGGGTACCTCGGCTACGACGTAGTCCGGGAGATCGAGCGGCTCCCCGACGTTCCCGGAGACGACCTGGGCTACCCGGAGGCGGTGTTGTCGCTCACGGGCCACGTCGCCGCGTTCGACCACTTCCGGCAGCGCCTCTATCTGATCGAGAACGTCTTCGTCGACCCGGGAGTGGGAGCCGGCGACGCCGGCCTGGCCTACGACCGGGCCCAAGCCCGCCTCGACGCCAGTGTCGAGGAGCTCGCCCGACCGTTGCCGTACGTCCCGTCGGCGCCTCCACCCGAGCATGTCGACGAGCTGCCGTCGTTCGCGACCACGATGCCCGGTGGGCTCTTCCAGGCCGCGGTCGAGGCCGCGCGCGAGTACATCTTCGCCGGCGACATCTTCGAGATCATCCTGGCTCAACGCTTCGATCTCGACGGCCAGTTCGATCCGTTCGAGGTGTACCGGGTGCTGCGTCAGATCAACCCCTCGCCGTACATGTACTTCCTGGCGCATCCGGAGGCGACCGTCGTCGGGTCGTCACCGGAGGCGCTCGTGAGGTTGGTGGACGGTCGCGTGATCAGCCGTCCGATCGCGGGGACGCGCTGGCGAGGGCGGACCGACGAGCACGACCGTCGCATGGCCGCCGAGCTCGTCGAGGACCCGAAGGAACGCGCGGAGCACATCATGCTCGTCGACCTCGCCCGCAACGACGTCGGGAGGGTCGTGCGCTACGGCAGCGAGCAGGTGGACGAGCTGATGACCCTCGAGCGGTACTCGCACGTCATGCACATGACGAGCCAGGTCTCGGGCGAGCTCGCCGACGGGAAGAGCGCGGTTGACGTGCTGCGCGCCACCTTCCCGGCCGGCACGGTGAGTGGCGCACCGAAGGTGCGCGCGATGCAGATCATCGACGAGCTCGAGCCCACGAAGCGCGGCCCGTACGCAGGTGTCGTCGGCTATTTCGATTTCTCCGGCAACCTCGACACCGCCATCGCCATCCGCACGATGCTGTGGCGGGACGGGCGGGCGAGCGTCGCCGCCGGCGCGGGGGTCGTCGCCGACTCGGACCCCGACGACGAGGACCTGGAATGCCACAACAAGGCCCGGGCGTTGTTGACGGCAGCGGCGGCCGCGCGGCGTCTCGCGTCGCTCGATTCCCGGAGTAGGGCATGACGAGCCTTCAGGAGGAGATTCAGGTGCTCCGGGCGGCGGCGGGCGTGGTCGATCGCTCCGATCGCGGTGCGGTGCTCGTGACCGGACCCGACGCGTGGTCGTATCTGCAGAGCCTGGTGTCGGCCGACCTCGACGCCGTCGGCGACGGCGAGGGGGCCCACTCCCTGCTGCTCACGCCGCAGGGCAAGCTCGATGTCGACTTCCGCCTCCTGCGCGTGCGGGGCGAGGTGTGGCTCGACTGCGACCCCGGCTTCGGCGAGCAGCTCGCGGCGTCGCTGAACCGGTTCCGCATCCGCGTGCAGTGCGACGTCACCGATCGCAGTGGCAGCTGGGGCTCGCTGGCGGTGCGTGGGCCGGCCGCCCTCGACGGCGCGTCGGCCCTGGGCGTGGAGGTGCCGCCCGCGCCGCACGCGCACGTCCCGTTCGAGGATGGGGTCGTCGTGCGGGTCCCGTGGCCGGGCGGCGACGGGCTCGACGTCGTCGGACCGCCCGCGACGGTCGCGACGGCGACGGAGCGACTGAGCTCCGCCGGCGTGCCGGTGTGCCGCGCGGAGGCGTTCGAGGCGTTGCGCATCGAGATCGGCATCCCCCGTCAGGGCTTCGAGCTCGACGACAAGACGATCCCCCAGGAGGCGTTCCTCGAGCGCGACGCCGTCTCGTTCAGCAAGGGCTGCTTCCTCGGTCAGGAGCTCGTCTGCCGCATCGACACGCGCGGCCACGTCAACAAGTACCTCCGGCGGCTGACGGGCATCGACGATGCGCCGCCGCGCGGGGCCGAGATCGTCGCCGGTGACAAGGTCGTCGGGGCCGTGACGAGCAGTGCTCCCGGGGTCGCGCTGGGTTATGTGCGGCACGAGGTGGAGCCACCGGCACCGGTCGAGCTGCGGTGGGACGGCGGCGCCGGTCATGCGGTCGTCGAGGCCGTCCCCGCTTCCGTGTGAGCACCGACGCGGCGGCGACGGCCCTGTTCGTGGTCGGCTACCCGACCGCGATTGTCGTGATCCTTCGCTTCGTGCCCGTCGTGCGCGAGCGCCGCTTGCATTGGCTCGTCGTCCACGACCTGGCCGTGGCGGCGATCGTCGCCGGTTGGGCGCTCAAGGGTGACGGGCGCGCCGTCGTGATCAACGCCTCGTGGTTCGTCGCCGCCAACGTCTGGTACGCGCTCGGCGGCCGCCGCCGCGCACGCGTCACGAGCCGGCGGGGATCCTGACGACGAAGCGCGTGCCCTGACCGTCGAGGGTGCGGGCGGCGGCGGTGCCGCCCATGGCGCCCGACAGCTCGTGCACGATCGCGAGCCCGAGACCCGTCCCCACCTTGCGGCCGGGCGCGGGACGCGACGTGTACAGCCGGTCGAACACGTGCGGCAGGTCGCCGGCGTCGATCCCGGGCCCGTCGTCGTCGACGCGCAGCTCCAGCGTCCCGTTGTCCGACGACAACCCGACCGTGACCCGAGTGCGGGCGTACTTGAGCGCGTTCTCCACGAGGTTGGCGACGATCTGGCCGAGGCGCTCCGGGTCGGCGTCGACCGGCGCCGTCGCGGGGCCGTTCACGACGAGCGTCACGCCGATCTCCCGTGCCGACGGGAGGAACGCCTCGACGGCGTCGCCGACCACCTCGGCGGCGTCGACGGGGCGGGGCGTCAGGGAGAACTCGTGCGCGTCGAGCCGGGCGAGGTCGAGCAGGTCGGCGACCAGCCGCTCGAGGCGACGGGCCTCGGCCGCGATGATCCCGGCGGCGCGCTTCTGCGCGTCTCGGCCCTCGACGGCGCCGTCGGCGATCGCCTCCGCGTAGCCGCCGATCGACGTCAGCGGCGTCCGCAGGTCGTGCGAGACGCTCAGCAGGAACCCGCGCTCGAGCCCCCGCGCCGCCTCGAGCTGCGCCGCCATCCCGTCGAGCGCGCGCGCCAGCCCCGCCAGCTCGTCGTCCGGGTGCTTGCCCAGGTCGACGCGCGCCGAGAGGTCGCCGCCGGCGATGCGATCCGCGGTCTGACCCATCGCCGTGAGCGGCCGCGTGAGCCGGCGGGCGAGGAAGAAGGCGACGATTCCGGCGACCGCGAGCGCCAGCGCTCCGGCGAGCAGGAAGAACGGGCCGGCGCGCCCGAGCGGCTGGGTCTCGACCTGCTGCGTGAGGATGATCACGGGTGTGTTGCCGTCGACGACGTCGAGCGGCGCGGCCACGAACGCGGTCCGGCCCTCGCGCCCGCTCTGCTCGTCGCCGGCGAGGAGCGCCTTGGTGTCGAGGTCGCCGGGGCTGAGCCCGGCGGGCAGGTCGGTGAGCCCGGCCTGCGTCGCCGCGTTCCCGAGCAGGGGGGCGATGCCCTCCTGGATCTGGCCGGTCGGGGTCACCTGCACGACGCTCACGTCGGCCGCGCGCAGGGTGTTGGCGACGATCGATCGCAGGTTCCGGCCCAGACGCCGCGCGGCGGCCGATTCCGTGGCCGCCGGGTTGAGCGAACGGAACGCAGCCAGCCGCTCGACGGAGTCGCGGACGGTCGGCGCCTTGTCCCGCAGGTCGTGCAGCGCCGAGTCGGTCGCGGTCTGGCGGAACAGCGCCGCAGTCCCCGCCGCGCTCAGCACGAGCACGCCGAACGCGATCGCGAGCATCGCGACGAACAGGCGGGTGCCGAGGCGGCGCGCGGGCGGCTTCAGCGCCGGCGGCCCCGGGCTCGGGGTCACGACTCCAGCCGGTACCCGACCCCGCGCACGGTCTTGATCTGGACGGCGTCGCCGAGCTTCTTCCGCACCTGCGCGATGTGCACGTCCACGGTGCGGGCGTCGCCGTACCAGTCGTAGCCCCACACGCCGTCGAGGATCTGCTGACGGGAGAGCGCGAGGCCGGGCCGTTCTGCGAGGTACCGCAGCAGGTCGAACTCCTTCGTCGTGAACTCCACGGCGTCACCGGCGACGCGCACCTCGCGCCGGCCGGCGTCGATGGCGACCTCGCCGATCTGCATGACCTCGGCGGCCGGCCCGCCGTCGACGCGTCGCAGGACCGCCTTGACGCGCGCGACGAGCTCGGCGGGGGAGAACGGCTTCGTGAGGTAGTCGTCGCCGCCGAGCTCGAGACCGACGACGCGGTCGACCTCGCTGTCCCGGGCGGTGAGGAAGATGACGGGGATCTGCGACGTGGCCCGCAGGCGCTTGCACAGCTCGAGCCCGTCGACGTCGGGCAGGCCGACGTCGAGCACGACGAGCCGGGGCCGGTGGTCCCGGACCGCCTGCAGCCCGCCCTCGCCGGTGCCGGTCTTCAACACCCGGAACCCCTCGCGCGCGAGGTAGAGGTCGACGAGGTCGGCGATGTTGGGCTCGTCGTCGACGACGACGATCGTCCCCTTCTGGTCCTGCATCACGCCCATGGTCCCATCTCCCGGCTCGATGCGTACCTCGACTACGCCATGCGCAGCTGAAGAACGCATCAGGAGAACGTCAGGGCGCTAACCGTCGAAGCGGTTCTTGCGGGCGATCTCGCCGAGCCAGCGGCCGCTGGGCTTCACGGTGCGGGCCTGGGTCTCGCGGTCGACCCCCACGAGCCCGAACGTCGGGCGGTAGCCGAGCGCCCACTCGAAGTTGTCGAGCAGCGACCAGTAGAAGTAGCCGCGCACGTCGACACCGTCGTCCAGGCAGCGGCCGACGCGGCCCAGCGCCTCGGTCACGTACTGCACACGTTGATCGTCGTCGGCGGTGCCGATCCCGTTCTCGGTCACGTACACGGGCGTGCCTGCCGCCTCAGCCGCGCGCCGGATCGTCGTCTCGAGCGCCTGGGGCCAGAACTCGTATCCCATCTGCAGCGCGGGGACGCCCTCGGCCGGCCCGAGCAGGCCGTCGGGCCCGAACCGCAGCCGGGTGTAGGTCTGGACGCCCACGTAGTCGTCGCCGCGACAGGCGTCGAGCCAGACGTCCTCCATCCTGTCGCGAGCCCGCGCCATCTGCGCTTCGCCGCCGGGCTCGGCCACGAACTCGTGCATCGACAGCGTCATGCCGACCGGGGCGTCACCCGGCCCGGCTTTGATCGCGTCGTACGAGAGCCGGTGCGCCCGGATCAGGTTGTCGGTCGCGGCTCCCAGCGCGCCTTCGCTCCTCGTCCCAGGCGGGAACACGCCGAGGTAGAAGCCCATCAACGCGACGACGTTCGGTTCGTTCAGCGTGCAGTGGATCCCGACGCCGTCGCCCAAGGCGCCCGCAGCGCGCTCGCAGAAGCGGCCGAACCGGTCGGCGGTGACCGGCACCTCCCAGCCGCCGTCGGCGGCCGCCCACCGCGGCGTCGTGAAGTGGTGGTACGTGACGACGGGCACGACTCCGTTGTCCCGGCACCCGTCGACCATCCGCCGATAGTGGTCGAGCGCGTTCTTCGAGAGCTCGCCGTCCTCCGGCTCGATGCGCGACCACTCGATCGAGAATCGGTACGCGCCGAAGCCGAGCTCGGCGAGCAACGCGATGTCCTGCGGATACCGCCAGAAGTGGTCGCACGCGTCGCCCGACGGCTCCGCGCAGC
>Ga0066388_100001905_pt1 | contig 12278 bp, 8 predicted proteins | sample PanSoiMetaGPlot6_FD_64539 | JGI IMG/M metagenome (GOLD analysis project Ga0066388, IMG submission 64539) | Tropical forest soil microbial communities from Panama analyzed to predict greenhouse gas emissions - Panama Soil - Plot 6 (Hybrid Assembly) | ecosystem: Environmental > Terrestrial > Soil... | reverse complement strand
TATGCCGACTCCAACGGCTATGAGGCTGATGGTGAGCGACCATACGCGTGGCGCTATCGGGATTACGTGGTTCGGAGCTTCAATTCCGACAAGCCATTCGACCGCTTCGTCCGTGACCAGATCGCGGGCGACGAGCTGGCCGTGGGTTCCGATGCGCGCACCAATGCTGACCTCTGGATTGCCACCGGTGTGCATCGTTGCGGGCCAGTCCACCTCGTCGGGGGCAACACGGATCCAGAGGTGAACCGTCAGGAAGTCCTCACTGAGATGGTGCAAGGGGTGGGGGCTGCCTTTCTTGGCCTGACCATGAACTGCGCCCGCTGCCATGACCACAAGTTCGATCCCATTTCACAGGGCGACTATTACCGAATGGAAGCGTTCTTCGCGGCGTCCGAGGGGCGAGATGTCGACCTCTCTACTTCGGAGGAGCGAACGGCCCACCAAAAGCAGCTTCTGGAAGTGATGACGCGCATCGCCCCACTCAAGAATGAGGTGGCAGCGCTCGACGCTCCGTACCAGAAGCGCCTGCGGGACGAGAAGCTCGCGAAGTTGGAGGTGCCATATCGCGAAGCGCTGGCAATCGATGCCAAGAAGCGCACCTCCGAGCAACAGAAACTCGTCAAGGACGCCGAACCCTTGCTGAAGGTTACCTGGGACGAAATCCTTGCGGCGATGACCCCCGAGGGCCGCGAGCGGCGCGCCGAGCTTCGTGCCCGCCAGCATGCGCTCGAAGCCGAACTGCCAATGCCGCCCAACCAGGCCTGGGCGATTGCCGACAGCAAAAAGGTATCGCCGACCTATGTGCTGAAACGGGGTGATGTGAAGCGGAAACTGGTGGCAGTCGAGGCGGCGTTTCCGCGGGTGCTGAGCGAAACGGGTGGCAGGCGGCTGGCGGCAGGCAGTAAGTGGTGGGATCTCAGAGCTGCCCTCAGTGGTTGCCTGCCTCCTTCTGTCTACTGTGTGTTGCCGGCTCCTCGGCTCAGCCGCGTTGACTTGGCAGCATGGCTGACTGAGCCGGAGCATCCGCTGACGGCTCGGGTATTCGTGAACCGTGTCTGGCAGCACCACTTCGGCCGGGGAATTGTTGGTGCACCGAATGATTTCGGCCTGCGCGGCGAGCGGCCAACGCATCCAGAGCTGCTCGATTGGCTCGCTACCGAGTTCGTTCGGTCCGGCTGGTCGGTCAAACACCTGCAGCGACTCATGGTGCTATCGAGTACTTATCGGCAAACCAGTCAAGCTGCGCCGTCCGAGCAGGCGCGCAAGGATGATCCGGACAACAAACTGTGTTGGCGCATGAATCGTGTGCGGCTGGAAAGTGAGTCGCTCCGTGATGACATCCTGGCCGCTGCTGGGTCGCTCAATCGTGAACTCGGCGGACCAATCGTACGTACGCCGCTCGAGCCGGGGGTATACGAACTCATCTTTACCGAAGGAGAGCCGGACGGTCTTTGGCCCGTCACTCCTGACGAGCGCCAGCATATGCGCCGGAGCATTTACCTCTTCGCCAAGCGGAATGTCCGGCTACCGCTCTTGGAGGCATTCGATCAGCCCGATCGTTTGACGCCATGCGCGGCCCGAGCTGTTTCCACGTTCGCCCCGCAAGCCCTCATCCTGATGAATGGGCCTTTCGCGCGCCAGCAAGCTCGCGTCCTCGCAGCGCGCCTCCTTGCCGATTCGATGGGCGATCTGGATGTCGCCGTCGAGATGGCGTATCGCCGTGTCTTGTGCCGCTCCCCGCGCGCTGCGGAGAAGCAATTCGCCCGCACGTTCCTGGCGGATCAAACCGAAAGCGTCCGCGAACGGTTGTTGGCACGGCAGATGGTTTCAATTCCCGACGCTCTTCCTATGGGGGCCGATGCGGCCGTTGCAGTCGCACTCGCGGACTATTGTCTTGCGTTGTTCAATTCGAACGAGTTTCTCTACGTTCCTTGATTGGCAGTGGACTGTAAGATTTGTCGGCCGCCAACGTAATTACTTAATGCCAGTTGTAACTTGTGTCGGGGGCTGTGCGTGGACACGTGGTCGCCGACTACAATGAGAATGCCCTCCCTCGGCTCGCGGCCGGGAGCAGCCGGTGCCCCTCTCCCGGCTTATCATGGGGAATCGCCATGCGTCCGAATCGCTTTGCAGTCCTGTCCGCGGCGGGCCTGGCCCTTGTAGGGTTGTCCGCTGCTCCTGCTTCAGCACAGTTCATGTCCCGCCCTCCCACGATGATGGGGGGAATGGGGTCCGTTCCGTCCGGCATGTTCTGGTCGGGGAATGGGATGACGATGTGGTACAACTCGTGGCAGACGTACCGCGTGACCGTGGGGAATAACACCTATTCCTGGACTACGATGGGGTGGCCTGCTTACAACTACAGCCCGTTCATGCGCTCGTCGTATGGTGGCTACTCCCCGTTCAACACGTACGCGCCCGGCGGCTATGATCCCTACGGGGGCTACGTTCGCGGCGGCGTCGGCGGTGGCTACGCTCCCCAACAGGCCGACTGGGCGAATGGAACTGACTATGGCGCCCGCCGGCGTGATGCCAAACAAGGCGTCTTCGACGAATGGGTCGGTGGACGCGATCGGTTACAGAAGCCGGACGACCGTGGGCAGCAAGTGTCGCGCGAGATGCTCGAACATGCCCTGAACGATCCTTCCGAAGGGGAGATCGTTTCCGGCACGGCACTCAACACGATCGTGGCGGCCCTGCAGCCCATGCAAGAGAAGGCCAAGGACGTGCCCGCGGTAACAATCGATGAAGACACTCTCCGCCAGATTAACTTTGCCCGTGGTGCCAACAGCACGGGCGGCGTATCCTTCGGGTTGCTCGGACAAGGGGGGCAGCTGGCTTGGCCCAAGTCGCTTCTGAACCTGCCCCCCGCCGATGAGACGGCTACTCTTCGCCACGATGTCGAGAAGCGGATTGCGACGGCGCTCGAGCAAGCGCAAAGCGGCAAGATGGACGCCGACAACCTGCGCGAATTGGCTGGAGCAGGCCGCCAGCTGTCGGAATTGGTGTCGCAGAACGTTAGCAAAATGAGCTTTGACGAGCATCGCGAGGCGAAGCGTTTCCTCAGAACACTCGACGACTCGGCGGCGTTCTTGCAGCAGCCAGACCTTCGCGACTGGGTGGCAGGTAAGAACGGCTTGCCCGTCAAGTCGGTGCAGGAGCTGGTACGCTTTGCAGGTGAGAAGGGAGTGCGCATTGTCCGCGGCCTCCCCGGCTCAGAAAAGGCCTATTTCGCCCTGCACCGCTCGCTGGTCGAGTATTACAACCGTGCCACGGCTCAGCTGGCGGGTGGCCAGGGGAAGTAAGGTTTGCTTCAATCGGAGCCGTAATCACGCACTTGGGAATGGGCTTATCGGTAGAGTCCCTACAAGGGTGATCCGGCGAAACCTGAGTATGAACCATGGCTTCGGGCCGTAGCCCGCCGACTCTGCATCGGCGGGCTTTTTCATTTGCGCCATTGCTCTTCGCGTGTTACATCGACCGAATAATCCACGCGCCAGTTTGACATCAGAAACCATGCGAACTAGGGTTGTGGCGTGAATGAACCGCAGGGCATGCCAAGCGATTCAGGAAGGCTTCCCCAGCCCCCCGCCACCGACCCCCTCATGTCATTCGCGTGGCGCTTCACTCCGTCTGTTCACCCGCCGCGTCCCCGTACTCGTCGTTGAAGGGTGCAGGACGAACCGTTCGTCGGGTGGGCGCTGTCATGAACGGCTGGCCGTTGCGTCAGTCCAAACGTCGAGGAGATCTGGTCATGCTCAAGCGACTCGCTGCCAAGGCGGTCTGCTTTCTGAAGCACGAAGAAGGTCCGACGGCGGTGGAATATGCCGTAATGCTTGCACTGATTATCGTCGTGTGCATCGCGGCCATCACCACCTTGGGTTCCAATGCCAACAGTACCTTCGCGAATGTCGCGTTGAACACGGCAGTTAAAGCTGGTCCATCGTGATCCCGTTAGTAGTCGGTCCGCTGGCACCGTGCCCGCGGACCGACCCTAGTTTGTTTCCCACTAGTCTTTAGGAGATCCGACATGATGCGCAAGCTGACCGAAAGGTTCGTGAGCTTTCTGAAGAAGGAAGACGGCCCGACGGCGGTGGAATACGCCGTGATGCTGGCCTTGATTATCGTGGTGTGCATCGCCGCCATCACGACCCTCGGCTCCAACGCCAACAGCACCTTCTCCTTCGTCGCCAACAAACTCCAGCCGACCGCCAGCTGAGCGACGCGAGGACAAGCGGGCGGCGGGCCGCGCCCGGAGCGCGGCTCGCCCCTTCGTCCGGAAAGCCATGCCCTGACCCGCGGCCACTGGCAGGTGAGGTTCTGGCTTTTATGACGAACGACACGATCGTACCCCAGCCGGCTGTTGCGGCCCCCGTGGCCACGACCGCCTCCGACGACCTCGGCATTGACCGGGCCTTCCTGATGCAGATGGCCCGGCTTCCGTTCATCGCCGCCGCGCTCGTCCTGCTGGTTTGGTTTAGTCATCACCTCTGGTCGAGTCTGGCTAGTCCGGACTCCCCCCTCCGCAACCTGGGACCTCTCGTTGTGCTGTGCGCCGGTATGGTCCTGGCCGCAGTCATCGACGGCGTGGCCTTCAAGGTGCCTAACTGGTTGACCCTCTCCCTGGTGCTGAGTGGTTGGGTCCTGGGCCTTCTTCATACCCTGAATGTTCCCGTCGATTCCGGACAGGGGGGCATCGGGTCGGCCTTGCTTGGTACCCTGGTAGGCTTCGGCCTCTTGTTCCCGATGTTGGCCATTGGGGGCATGGGCCAGGGCGACGTGAAGATGCAGATGGGCTTTGGCGCCTGGGTGGGCGCCTTCTTCCCGTCACGCGAGGCTGCTTGGATTGTGCTCTGGGCCTTCTGCTTGGGCGCGATCATTGGCGGCGTATTCGGGCTGGTGATGATGGCCATCCGCCGGCAGTTCCACAAGAACGCCCGAAACTTCGGGGAGATTCTCACGGACCTGCGCGTCATGGTCACCATCGGTCCAGGCGCGGCGGCCGAGCGGGCCAATCAGCGTCGCAAGGAGTGGGTGCGTCTCCCCTACGGCGTACCGTTGTGCGTCGGCTTCGTCGGGTATCTCTGGTACCTCTACTTGGCCGGCAGCTCCGTCTTGTTCGTAGGCAACGGCTGAGCCGGTGATGCCGACGGCGAGGCTGACCCGGGGGCGGCAAGGTTCCTCACTTCGCCAGCTTCCGTGAGACCTCTGTTCTCGGCATCCTTGCTAGGCGCGGAAAAATTGAAGACTCTCGAACCGTCTGGTCGAAAAAAACGGCGTGTTAGCGGTTTTTGTCAACCGCTGCAGAGTGCTAAGCCCCGGCAAACCGCGGAAAGAAAGTAGTCCCGGCGCCCGCAAACGCGAAAGAAGATCCGCTTCGGAACCATGACGGCCGCCCTTCCACTGGCAACGGCGGCCCCGATGGAAAGACAAGGAGATCGGGTTCGCGGCCCAACCCCGCGACGGGACGGGCATGGCGGCAAGGAATTGGGCCGCCTTGGGAATGGATGCATTGGGGCCATGGAGGGCGAGGGGCCTGCCACTCGCGGCGGGCTTGTTCGGTCCAGTTCGTTACATCGTGAGGAAGGCAGCCATGAAATCGAAAAACATGGTCCTGATGGCGGTGGCCATCGGTTGCGGCCTGGTAGCGGCATTCCTGACCTCCAAGCTGGGCGCGGGGGGGAACTCACCCGACATGATTGACGTCATCGTCGCCAAGAAGGAACTGCCGATTGGCACCAGACTCGAGGAGAAGGATTTCAACGAGATACTGACGAAAGCGCCCTTCGCGCGTGCGTCGCTGCCTCCGGATGTCATCCTCGACCCGGAGCAGCTCAAGGGCAAGCGAATCAGCCGGACGTTGCGGGCTGGCAACTTCTTCTCGCCCGCCGACGTCAGCGCGAATGCCGGAATCCCGTTGCCCGCTGGTACGTTCATGTATGCGATCCGCATGGACGTCGTTCGTGCCGCAGCCGGCTTCGTCATGCCAGGCGCCCATGTGGACATCCTGGCCCTCCAGCGGAACCCGCAGGATGCCAGTAAGGTTCGGTCGCGCCTGATTCTCAAGGACATGCTCGTGGTCGCGGTGGACATCAACGACCGGCGGCCGGAGGGCGGTGGCCCGGCGATTCCGACCATCAACTCGGTGTCGCTGGCGGTCACCCCAGCCCAGGGCAAACTGCTGCATACCGCCGAATCGACCGGCGGCGAACTGCGCCTCTTGCTCCGTGGTGATGAAACTGCGAAGGGGCCAAGCGGCGAAGAGAAGGTCGAGGACTACTTCGATTTCGGCGATTCGAATCGTCCTCAGCAGCCCGGTGTCGAGCTCGTGCAGATCGCCTACGTGAAAAGGGATATCCCACGCAACACCAAGATCACTGCCGAGAACCTCGGCGAGTACTTCGAGATGCGCCCGCATGTGGCCCCGGCGCCCTATCGCGGGATCAAGGATCTCTCGGACTTGAAGGGTCGCTATGTGATCATGGACCTACCTCAAGACCTGCCGGTGCTCACGGTGGCCTTGGGCGACAACGAGTTGCTCGACCCGCCGCCCACGTTCGTCGAAAAAGAGCGGGTCGTCATCAAAGAGGTCGACAAGAAGGACCCAAGATGGAGAGAGCACCGCATAACCATCCAGCAAGGAGAGCGGACGGAGCAGGCAATCTACCGGGGCACCAACGACAACAATCTGAGAAGAGTAGACGGGCCCGGTCGGGGGCCGCTTGAGCCCCTTCCCCCGGAAACGAGGCCGGAACCAGTCGTCCCCGTCAGCCCGACGCCGTCGGGGCCCAAACCGGACGAACCAGGACCGACCCCCAAGGAAAAGAGCGGCGAGACGCCGCGCGAGCGAGTCGGTAATTGAGTGCAAGGAAGTTGGTTCTCGAATCCCGCCGGCGGGCTTGGGCCCAGCGGGCTTGGAATCGCGGGAGGGGCAGTCTGGACCGAACCTGCCCCTCCCCGGTGAGGAACGCCCACCAAAGGGAGCCCGTCTGGCGCGGCGGGGAGGCTACGCCGGCGGGAAATAAGGAACGGAGATCGGGCGGGGGTTCGGCACCCGCTGCTACTAAAGGAGAGGTGAAAGGATGCACCCGAAACGACTTCGAGGCTGGGCCTTCTGCGGACTGGTCCTTGCGGGCCTGGCCGCGGCTGGCGCGCCGGCGACCGCCCAACCGCCGGCCAAAACGGCCGCCGTGGACAAGAGCGGGGCCGTGATCGTTCCCCTCAACGGCTCGGTCCGTGTGGGTATGAAGAGCGGCAAACTAATCCGCTCAGTCTTCAACTCGGTGGAGACCGTCGTCAATGTGCTCCCCGACGCCAGTGATCCACGCTTCGTGATCCTCTTCGGTCGTGGCGTGGGCGTCAGCCGGGTCGAGTTGACCGACGTGGATGGCGGCAAAGAGGTGTATGAAGTGGTGGTCCAGCCCGATGTCGAGTTGCTCAGGAACCTGATCCGCCGGGCTGTCCCGACGGCTTCGGTCGATGTGCTTCCGGGCATTGGCGGGACACTGATCCTGTCCGGCAATGTCGCCCGGCTGGACGATGTCGACACCATTCTGCGAATTGCCAATTCGGTGTCCGGCAACGTTATCAACGCCATGCAGGTCGGTGGTGTCCACCAGGTTCAGCTCGACGTCGTCGTAGCCCGCGTGGACCGCACCAAGCTGCGGCAGCGCGGCTTTAACTTCGGTGTCAATGGCACGCAGTTCACCTTCCAGAGTGTGCTCGGCGGCCTAGCAACCCTGCCGCAACAGCAGACAGTTGGAGCTGGGGCTACCACGACGACCCTGGGCGGTATTCTGGCGGCCGTGCCGCCCGCCAACATTGTCTTCGGGATCATCCCCTCCAACTTTCTCGGCGTCCTGCAGGCGCTAAAGTCGGAAAACGTCGCCAAGCTCCTGGCTGAGCCGAAACTCGTGACCCAGAGCGGGCGGCCGGCGCACTTTCTGGCCGGTGGCCGGCAAGCCACCCTCGGGCCCTCCTCGGGCATCAATGGCCCGGGCGTGGTTTACGAGGACATCGGCACAGAGCTCGAGTTCCTGCCGGTTGTTTATGGCAACGGCAAGATCTATCTGGAAGTTTCCCCGCGTGTCCGGGGTGTCAACCAGGGCCTGGGCATCACAACCTCGTTCGGCACGGTTCCCGGCTTCGACGAGCAGTCGGTCCGGACTTCGATCGTGCTCGAGCCTGGCCAGACCTTCGCCATCGGCGGATTGATCCAGTCGAACACCCAGGGTTCGTCCGTCAAGTGGCCGCTCATCGGCGAGCTTCCGTTCGTCGGGCCGTTCTTCAGCGTCAACGCGATAACGGATCAGGAGTCGGAGCTCGTGATTATGGTGACGCCACATCTGGTGGACGCCATGGATTGCAATCAGGTCCCGGCACATCTGCCCGGCCGGGAGACCCGTTCGCCCGATGACTTCGAGTTCTATCTCGAGAGTATGCTCGAGCAGCCCCGTGGGCCCCGGAATGTCTTTGCGGGCCGCCACTTCCAGGCGGGCTGGCACGGGGACCCGACTGCGGCCGAGTTCCCCTGTTACAACGGCGGCAATGGCGGCGGCTGCGCCAACGGCGGCTGTGCCACAGGGAACTGCGCCCCGGCCAACGGTGTGCCTGCGACGGTTCCTCAGGCTTTGCCGGCCGCGGTCAACGGTCAGGCAGACGCCCCGAGCGCCGACGCGGTGCAGGTGTTGCCGGTAACGCCGGGCCGGCGCCCCGCCTCGCGCTGAGCTTCGAAGCGGCGGGCTGACGAGGGCCGCCGGCTTGGTGCGGACCAGGCCGGCGGCCACCCCGCTCTGCGGGGTGGCAACGCAAAGGATCGGGTAGCAGCATGCAACGCGTCGCGATCGTCGATCCGTCGGAAGCCAGCCGCGAGTCGCTGCGAACGCTCTTGTTGGGCGTGGATTTCGTCTGGTTGGAGGCCGAGTGCGCACGCTACGAATACTTCCCGGACGTCATCCACCAATCAACGCCTGACTTGGTGCTGGTGAACCTTGACGGCGATAAGCCCAAGGCGTTGTCCATAATCACCCAGGTCGCGGCGGAATACCAGAAGCTGCCCATAGTCGCAATTAGCGGCGATCCACAAACCACCCTTCAGGCACTCCAGCGCGGCGCGCGTCACTTCCTGACGCCACCGGTCGGGCTGGAGGACCTGGTTTCGACGCTCCGCAAGGCGCTCAACGAGTCGGGCGTCGTCGATCCAGACGGCGCCGTTCGCGGCCCCGCGGCCCAGATCGTGGCCGTGCTCGGTTCGCGCGGCGGCGTGGGTTGCACCAGCCTGGCCGTCAACTTGGCGGCGACGTTGGCTTCCGAGTCGGGCCATAACGTGGCATTGATCGACCTGGACCTGGCTCTGGGAGATGCGGACATCGCGGTCGAGCTGCCACCTGGCGACAACATCAGTCTGGCCGACTTGGCGCGCAACATCGAGCGGCTCGACATGAATTATTTGAAGCGGGCGCTGGTCAAGCATGCGGACACGGGCATGGCCGTGCTCCGCCACCCGCTGGAGATGCATGAAGTAGGAGGCATCCACGAAGGCCACGTCGAGCGCATCCTGAACCTGCTCAAGATCAGTTACTCGCACCTTGTGGTTGACCTCAGCAAGGCGCTCTTGCCCACGGACCTGATGGCACTGCGCATGGCCGACCAGATCCTGCTAGTCGCTCAGCTCGAGTTATCCAGCCTGCGCAACGTGGTGCGGCTAGTCCATTCGCTGAGTATGGAAGGCGATCTAGGTGAGAAGATCCGCGTGGTCGTCAACCGCACCGGCTCAGAACACCAGGAGGCTGGAATCAGCATCCGGAAAGCCGAGGAGGTGATCGGCAAGCCAATCTTCTGGCAGGTGCCCAACGACGCCAAGGCCATGATGGGCGCGCGCGTGACCGGCGTGCCGCTCATCAAACATGCCCCACGCTCGCGGGCCCAGCAATCGCTCATGGGGCTGGCCCAGACGGTCTGTGGCAAGCCCGTCGCCACCGCGGAGCCGGCCAAACGTCGCGGCTGGTTTGGATGAGCCAAGTCCGTTGTCCGCCGGCTGAGGTCGCCCATCGATCCAGCGGCGGACGACGGCGTGTGACAACGAATAGCCGACAACAGACACGCATCACGAGGTAGCTCCTATGTCTCGGTTACAGCAGGGCCTCTCGAAGCTCAGCAGCCTGAGTTCACCCGGGGGAACGCGGGGCCTAACCCAGGGTGGGTCGGGCGGCGGCTCCGGCTCGAAGAACTATGAGGAGCTCAAAAAGCAGATCCACGCGAAGTTGGTCGAGCGACTCGACTTCACACGGGTCCGCGACCTCGCCAGCGACGCCCTGCGGCGCGACATCCGGCGGGTCATCGAGCACCTGTGTGATACCGAGAACCCCCTCCTCAACCGCATGGAGCGTGAGAAGCTCATCGAGGAGATTCTCGATGAGACGCTCGGTTACGGTCCGCTCGAACCACTGCTGAAGGATCCAACGATCAGTGACATCCTGTGCAACGGCCCTACGAACGTCTACGTCGAGCGCAAAGGCAAGCTCGAGAAGACGGAGGTGAGCTTCCGCGACAATGACCACCTGCTCCAGATCATCGACCGCATTGTGTCGAAGGTGGGGCGGCGCGTGGACGAGACCAGCCCGATGGTGGACGCCCGCCTGCCGGATGGGTCGCGTGTCAACGCCATTATCCCGCCTATCGCGCTGGACGGTGCTTCGTTGTCGATCCGCCGCTTCGGCACCAACCCGCTGAAGCTGGAAGACTTGTTGAATTACAAGGCCTTCTCGCCTGAGATGGCGATGCTAATGGAGGCGGCCATCAAGGCCCGGCTGAACATCCTCATCAGCGGCGGCACCGGTTGCGGTAAGACGACGCTCCTGAACACGCTCTCAAGCTTCATCCCGCACGACGAGCGCATCGTCACGATCGAGGACGCGGCGGAGTTGCAGCTCCAGCAGGACCACGTGGTGCGGCTGGAAACGCGCCCGCCCAACATTGAGAACAAAGGGGCGGTAACGACCCGCGACCTGGTCCGTAACGCCCTGCGTATGCGGCCGGAGCGGATCATCATCGGCGAGTGCCGTGGAGCCGAGGCTCTGGATATGCTCCAGGCCATGAACACCGGTCACTCCGGCTCGATGACGACGTTGCACGCCAACTCGGTGCGTGACGCGCTGTCGCGCCTCGAGACCATGATTATGATGAACGGCTTTGAGCTGCCGGTGAAGGCGATGCGGCAGCAGATCTCTTCGGCAATTGACATCGTGATCCAGGCCAACCGCCTTCAAGGTGGGCCGCGCAAGATCACGAGCATCTGCGAGGTGATGAACATGGAGCAGGACGTGATCATCATGCAAGAGATCTTCCGCTACCGGCAGTTGGGGGTCGATCAGAATGGCCGGGCCTACGGCCAGTTCGAGGCGACCGGCGTTCGGCCGACATTCGTGGCCCGGCTGGAGCAGAAGGGCGTCAAGCTTCCGTCCAACATGTTCGCGGAGCGAATTCTGTTGCGTGATTGATGAACACCAGCTGGGGGTCACTTGTCGGTGGTCAGAGCCCGGACCACTCTAGCTGATCCGACCATTGAGAGGCGACCTGAGGCCTGAGCACTGACCACCACTAAGAGATTGCACCATGGACCCGATATTGATGGCGGTTCTGGCGTTCATCGCGGTTGCCGGCCTAGTCGGCGCCGTTGCGTTTCTGGTCAGCGGTACCGGCCAGTCGCGCGTCGTCGAGCGACTCGACCAATTGATGGGCCGCAACGCGAATAAGGACTCGTCGGCCGACCTCCTGCTCAAGCAGGCGTTGCAGGAGGCGGACCGGCAGACGTTGATGGACCGGCTGACACCCGAGTTCTTCAACCTGACCAAGACGTTCGAGCAAGCGGACGCCAACATTCGCCCCAGCGCTTTGTTCGGCATCGCTCTAGCCTTCGGCATTATGGGCGTCGTGCTCGGAGCGCTGTTGGTGAATATCTATGTCGCCCCTGTATGCGGCCTGTTGCTTTTCGCGCTGCCGTTCTTGTGGCTCTACCGCAAGCGGGCGCAGCGCCTCAAGCAGTTTGAGGCACAGTTGCCCGACGCCATGGAGCTGGTGGCCCGGGCGCTGCGCGCCGGCCACTCGTTGGCAGCGGGCATGCACGTGGTGGCCGAGGAAATGCCCGACCCGATCGCCAAGGAGTTTCGGCGTGTCTATGAGGAGCAGAACCTGGGCATTCCTCTCGAGGAGGCCATGAAGGCGATGACCGAGCGCGTGCCCAACCTCGACCTGCGTTTCTTCGTGACCAGCGTCGCCAT
>Ga0066388_100001904_pt1 | contig 12279 bp, 10 predicted proteins | sample PanSoiMetaGPlot6_FD_64539 | JGI IMG/M metagenome (GOLD analysis project Ga0066388, IMG submission 64539) | Tropical forest soil microbial communities from Panama analyzed to predict greenhouse gas emissions - Panama Soil - Plot 6 (Hybrid Assembly) | ecosystem: Environmental > Terrestrial >... | reverse complement strand
GCGCGCCAGATCGGCCGACTGAACGAGACGTCCACGTGGCCGCTCCTCGCGCGCAGCGCGACCGGATACGTGTCGTCGTTCGGTGATCTCGACGGGCTGTCGATGGCGGCGTCGCCGAAGCGGCTCGAGATGATCCCCTACGCGGTCGCGGACGTCACACGGCGTCCGACCGACGGCAATCCCCTCATCAAAGGGACGGCGCCGTCGAGCGAGATCGGCATGGACATGAAGTACGCGCTCACGCCTGGTCTGACGCTGACGACCACGATCAACCCGGACTTCGGTCAGGTCGAGGCGGACCCTGCCGTGGTCAACCTGTCGGCGTTCGAGACGTTTTTCTCGGAGCGGCGTCCGTTTTTCGTCGAGGGCTCCGGCAACTTCCGGTTCGACGCGGACTGTCCGTTTGGTCCGTGCCAGATGTTCTACTCGCGCCGCATCGGACGTTCGCCGCAGGGGCTCGAGGCGCTCCCGTCGGAAGACACGGAAGCCGGCGTGTACACCGACGCGCCGGTGCAGTCGACGATTCTCGGCGCCGCAAAGTTGACGGGCCGTGTCGGCAAGTTTTCGATAGGCGCGATGCATGCCGTCACGGAGCAGGAATCCGGCATCGTGCAGACCACGACGGAGCGTTACAACCGGCCGGTCGAGCCGCTGACGAACTATTCCATGGTCCGAGCACGACGGGAATTCGCGAACCAGTCGGCAATCGGCTTCGTGATCACCGGCGTGACACGGCGCCTGCCGGATGTCCTGCGGTTCCTGCCCGACAACGCATTCACCGGCGGAGTCGATTTCGATCTGCGGTTCAAGAAACGCTTCGGCGTCACCGGCTACTGGGCCGCGAGCCGCGTGCACGGCGACGCGGAAGCCATCGAGCGCGTGCAGGAGAGCAGCCGCCACTACCTGCAGCGCCCCGACGCGACGAATCTGCACTTCGACCCGACGCGAACGTCCTTGAGCGGTACGAGCGCGCGTATCGGCATCAACAAGTTCGGCGGCCAGCGAACCCGATTCAACTTCAACGTCGGATACAAGTCGCCCGGCTACGACATGAACGAGATTGGCTTCCTGCGCCGCGCGGACGAGCGCTGGATGGCGAACTGGTTCCAGCTGCGCAGCGACGTGCCGACGCGCTTCTTCCGCAGCCGGAACATCAATGTCAACCAGTACGCCGCCTGGAATTCCGATGGCGACGTGCTCGTCAACGCGGGCAACGTCAACGGCAACGTCACGTTCAAGAACAACTGGTCGGCTGGCGGCGGCATCGAATACAGTCGAAGGACACTCGACGACAGGCTCACCAGGGGCGGCCCTCTGGTGCTGTCCGAAGGCTACGACAATTTCTGGTCGTGGCTGAACACCGACAACCGCAAGGCGGTGTCGCTGAACATGTTCAACGGCGCCGGCCGCGACGGCGAAGGATCGTGGTTCCGGAATCACGAGGCGGAGTTGGTACTTCGCCCCATGTCGTCGCTGACGCTGTCGACCGGCCTGCGCATCAACCGATCGGTGTCCGACCACCAGTGGGTGGAGCTCGTGACCGATGCCGATTCGACGAACCACTATGTGTTCGCGAACATCAACCAGGCGACGTTCGCGGTGACCGGACGTGTCAACTACACGATGACGCCCAACTTGTCGCTGCAGCTCTACGGACAGCCATTCGTGTCCGGCGGCGACTATCGCGCGTTCAAACAGCTCGTGAACGGCCGCGCCGCGCTCTACGCCGACCGGTACGCGCCCTACGCCTACGACAGCAGTAATCCTGATTTCAATTACAAGTCGTTCCGGACCACGAACGTGCTCCGGTGGGAGTACAAGCCGGGCTCGACGCTCTTCGTCGTGTGGCAGCAGACGCGAGACGCGACGCAGGAATACGGCGACGTGCGATTCGGCCGCGATTTCGGCCGTATCTTCGACACCCCCGCGCAGAACGTGCTGCTCGTCAAGTTCGCGTACTGGCTCAATTACTAGACGAGTACACTCGACGTGTAGTGGACAGACTGCTGGTTTTCGGGCTCGCCCTCGCCAGTCTCGCGTTCGCCGCTGCCTCGGCCGAAGCCACCGACCTTCAACCTGCCACCAATGCGGCGTTCGACCGCTACGTCCGGCAATCGGAGGCGCGCATGAAGGACGAGATCGAGGGCCGCGTGTCGTTCCTGTGGGTCGATCGTCAAGCCGAACCCCAGCGTCGCGACGCCTACGAGAAGCTCCAGCGTGGCGACATCGTCGTGAGTCGCCTCGAGACACGCGAGAACGGCGCCTCGATCACGATTCCCGACGGTCTGTGCCACCACTGGATCGGCACCGTCTTCATACCCGGCGCATCGCTGGAACGCATCACAGCGCTCATGCAGGACTACGGCCAGTACGCGACGGTCTATCGACCGAACGTGCGGCGCTCGCGGACGATCGCTCGCGAGGGCGATCGATTTACGGTGTACCTGCAGCTGTTCATGAAGAAAGTCATCAGCGTCGTGCTCAATTCGGAATACGACGTTCGCTATATGCGGATTGCGCCACAGCGGATGCACGTGCGCAGCTTTACGACGCGGATTGCGGAGGTCGACGATCCCGATACGCCCCGAGAGCGGGAAAAGCCTGTCGGCCGCGACAACGGTTTTCTCTGGCGCTTCAACAACTACTGTTCGATCGAGGCGCGCGAGGCCGGTAGCTACGTGCAGTGCGAATCGATCTCGCTCAGCCGCGCGATTCCGATCGGCCTCGGCTGGCTCGTCCGGCCGTTCGTGACCGGCATCCCCAGAGAATCGCTCGAGTTCACGCTCGGAAAGATGCGGTCGACGCTCATGACGGGACCGTGACCGGCGCGTCGCAGTGCCGCATGTGTTCAGATTGCTTGTTTGCCGCTCGGCCGTTGACGTCGCGCGCCTGTCTTGCGTTTGAGGTCTTTCACCTCTTCTTTCGGAAAGGCGGCTTCAGTCGTGGCCGGTTCCATCAACAACACCGCCACGCCAACTCCAATGCCCAACCCCAGTGTTACGAGCGCCAGCGTCGGTTTCACTGAGATCAGCAGCAAGCCGTCGGCAACAAGCGTGAGAGCAATCAGCAGATCGACGACGATGATGAGCCGACGGGTCCGGGTCAACTCCCGTCGGATGCGTTCAACATTCTTCCAGTCGGTGAACAGCAGATGGCCGCGCACGAAGCCGGCCACGATCGAGCCGGCGCCGATCGCGATGAAGAGCAAGCGCGATGGCGTCGCGTTGAACCACTCCTTGATTTGCCACGACCAGACCGTCGCAATGACATACGCCGTCATGACGGCGAGTTGGTGGGTCTGCCACCACGTTTTCGCGGTGTCGGACGGCAACGGGTGAGGCGTCGGGACCGGCGCAGGCTGTGCGCTCATTACCTCGAGATCCACCACGAGTTCCTCAGTCGTCGTGTACCGCTCAGCCGGCTGCTTGCGGAGGCACCGATCGACGATCCGATCGAGGCCTTGCGGGCCGTCAGGCCGCACCGATGAGAGTGCTTGCGGTTCGAGCTGCAGGATCCTGGCGATCGTCGCAGTAGCCGTGCGGGCTTCGAACGGGTTTTTTCCGGTTGTCATCTCGTACAGCAGCACTCCGAACGCAAACAGGTCGGTCCGGAAGTCGACATCGAATCCCTGCGCCTGTTCAGGCGCCATGTAGGCGGGCGTGCCGACGATCGTCCCCGTCTCGGTCAGCCGCGTCGGCGTCAAGCTCTCGACCCGTGCGATGCCGAAGTCGAGCACTTTCACCCGCCCAGCGGGAGTCAGGATGATATTCTCGGGTTTCAAATCGCGATGTACGATGCCGTGCGCGTGCGCGGCGGCCAGCGCGCGCGCCAGCTGCCTTCCCACATCGAGGATCTGGCCTGGCGCGAGCGGGTTCGAGTCGATGAGCGCTCGCAGCGTCTGGCCCGGCACGTACTCGGATGCGAGAAACAGTTCGTTGCCAATCTCTTCCAGGGCGAAGACCGTCGCGATGCCGGGGTGCGTGAGCGCGGCGGCGGCGCGCGCTTCCCGCCGCAACCGCTCGCGTGCCGCAAGGTCGGCGCCGAGCGTTGTCGGCAGCGCCTTGAGCGCGACCCGTCGGGACAGCCGGGTGTCTTCCGCGAGATAGACCACGCCCATGCCGCCGCGCGCGATCTCCTGCCGAATGATGTAGGGACCGACGCGGTGGGGCACGGCCGCATCGGACGGGTTGGCTGCGCGCGGTGTTTGCCGCGTGTGCGCGGCTGCCGCTCCGTTCTCATCCTCTGCGTGGGCCGCCAACAGCGCGGCCGCCTCGGCGCGCAGGTCGGGGCGGCCGGCGCACGCGGCATCCAGGAACGCGTCGCGCTCTTCGGGATCCCGTTGCAGGGCGGCCTCCGCCAGCGCTTTCACGCGCCGCACATCGTCGTGATTCACGAGGGCGATTATCAACCCACGCCGGCCACTTTTCCATGCTGAGCCGTTCCCGCCAAGCTCTACGCACTCCGGGTCAGAGGAGGTTCCGACATGACCGCTCTGACCATGACCGGCCTGGGGATTTCGGCCGGTCTCCACGGCGCCTTGTATGGCGCTTACAAGGACTCGCCCCACGAATCGTTCAAAATGAGGCGTTTCGCGCGCGAAATCGCGTTCGCGCTCGCTTCGACCCTGCTGCTTGCTGTGTGGGCTCCGGCTGCCAGCCGCCAATCGGCCTTCACGATCTACCTCGCCGTTTTCGCGCTGACCCGCATCGTCACGGAGTTCTGGAAGCTGTTCGTTCGCATCGAACCGCAGGACGGGTTCCGCATTCCGACCCAGATCCATTGCATCGTCGGCGTCGTGCACAACCCGATCTTGCGGCTCCTGCTCGGAATCGGGTTCATCGCGGGCATCTACGGCTGCTACGCCGGCTTCACGCTGATTCCGGAGACCGTGCCGATCGCGTGGCGCGGGCTTCTGGTGGGCCTCGGCATCGGCACGGCCGAAGCGATCGCGGGTGCGTACAAGGACGGCACGATCGAGGGCTTCTCGTGGATCAAGTTCTTCAAGAGCCCGTCGTTCGGAATGATCGGCGGACTCATCGCGTCGGGACACACGACCAACCTCGAGTTTCTCCTGCTGGCCACGATTGGCAGCATGCGCATGTTCCTCGAGCTCCTGTTCAAGATGCTCGTGAGCAACTACACGCCGGGCAAGTTCCGCGCGCTCACCGGTCCGTTCGCCGACTGGTACCGACTTCGTCAGCACTTCGTCGTGCCCTACGCGGTCACGTGGCTGCTGTATCTGCTCCTGTGCAGCCACCCCAATTGGTAAGACGAGGACCGGTGATCGCCATGTGGACGCTCCTTGCTTCCTTCGGACTCGCGGTTGCCAGCGCGGTGGTGCCGTGGATCAACGGTGAGCTGGTGCTGCTGGCTTTTGCGGCGCGAGCCGCATCGCTCGCCGAAATCGTGAGATTGGTCCTGGCCGTCACCGCCGGCCAGGTCGCCGGCAAAAGCGTCCTGTATTGGCTGGCGCGGCGGGCTCGCACTCTGCCGCCGCCGAAGCTGGCGGCGACGATTGCTCGATGGGGCGAAAGGAACGAGCGGCACCCCTTCGCGGCGTTGGCCACGATGTTCGTGAGCGCCACCGTCGGCGTTCCGCCGCTGTATCTGACGACGCTCGCGGCCGGGGCCCTCATGGTCGAGTTCGGATCCTTTCTGTCGGTCATCACCTGCGGACGGTTGCTCCATTTCGGCGCAATCGCCTTCGTCCCCAAACTAGTGGGCCACCTGATTCAGTCATAAGTGAGGAGGAGCCATGTTCCGCATGACAATCGTGATGACGGTCGGCACGCTCGTCGTGACGAGCACGCTCCGCGCGACCGCCGATGTCCCGACGGCAAACTCCGAGACGATCTCCCGCTTCCTGCAATCGGATCGGCCGGCGTTGACCAGCTACCGCGCCCGCCGGCATTTGGAAGCCTCGACCCGCGGCGGGACGATGAACGCGTCGCTCGACGCGTGGACCACGCTCGCACCGGACGGATCGTTTACCTTCGAGATTATCAATGAGAGCGGCTCGGGCCTGATTCGAAGCCATGTGCTGCGCGCGGCGCTGACGGAAGAACAGCGTGCCCGGCAGGCGAAGGAGCTCGACGCGGCGGCGCTGACGCCGACCAACTACGAGCTGCGAACCGGCGGCTCGACCGACAACCTGCTCAGAATCGAGCTCACCCCCAGACGTAACAGCCAGATGCTGATTGTTGGCGCGGTGTTCGTGACGCCGGATGATGCCGACCTTGTTCGAGTCGAAGGGGCGCTGGTCAGGCGGCCGTCGTTCTGGACCAGGCACGTGGACGTCGCCCGCCGCTACGCGCGCATCGCTGGGGTTCGTGTGCCGGTCGAGATGCGGTCGCGCGCGGATGTGCGGATCGTCGGCGAGTCGACGTTCGCGATGACCTACGAGTACGCCACGATCAACGGGCGACTCGTGGATGAGGCGAAGTAGTTCAGTCTTCTCCGGCAAAGCACTTGCAAATCTAGGTTGAACCGGCCGTACTCTCGATGTGTCTGTTTTGATCTGGAGGGCGAACGTGCTCAGGTTTTTTGCCGGGACCACAGCGGGAATTCTTGTTGTCGCCGCCTTCCTGGCGCACGCGGGTCCGACCGCCGGCGTCAACGAGATCCGTCTCCGGGTCGATCCCAACGAGCTGAACAGCGCGGTCGCCCGAAACGCCAAATACGATTTCAAACACGCGGAGGCCAACGTCAACGGATCCGGGCCCTTTCCAGCCTACCTGAAGATTCGGGGACAGCGCTGTCTCATCGCCGCTCGAAAATGCTTCGGCCTGAAACTCGATTCGCCTGTGGCCATTCAGGGCGAGCAAGATTTCAGCAGCAAGAACCTGAACCTCGTGAGCATGTGGCGGGACCAGGGATATATCTCGTCCAAGATCGGATTTGACATGTTCAGGAAGCTCGGTCTCTTCGACCTTCGCACGGAGTACGCCGAGCTTTTCATCAACGACGAATCCCAGGGGCTGTATCTCATCACGGAAAAAGCCAATGCCGCCATCGAACGCGGCACTCCGGGAGCCTTCGTCGGCCGCCGTCGAGCGGATGCGCGTCTTCAAGTCACCGCAAGCGCGGCGAAGGGGGCCAGGCACCGCGACGCCGAATACGTCGCCGCCTTCACAGGGCTCTATGCGGACGTTCGTGACCTCCGGGGCGAAGCGCTGAAGGCGCGCGTCGAGCAGAGCCTGGATTTGAAGTCGTACATGTCGTGGCTGCTCGTGAATTCGCTGCTCATGAACGGGGACTTCTCCGACGAGATTTTCTTCTATGCCGACCCGCGCGAGAGACAGATTCACTTCAGCGTCTTCCCGTGGGATCTGGATGATCTCTTCCGACTCCCGCATCCCATGGCCGCCAATCGACGTTACGCCGCGGAGATCTCGCACGGCCTGCTGTATAGCTACGAGGATCCGCTCGACGAGAAAATCGGCATCGATCCGGCGCTCAACGCGGAGTTTCAGGAGGTCGCCGGCTCCATGTTGAACACGCAGCTGACCGATCAGCTCGTTGACGATGTCGTCGACGCCGTCGGGGACTCGATCACGCCGTATCTCGACAGAGAGTCCGTGTTCGAGGAAAGCCGGTTGGATGGCGACGACCCGTACACGCGCGAGGGCATTCTGAGGCTCCTCGAGAAGCGTCGCGTACAAATCAAAACGCGCCGCGATCAATTGAAGGCGAGACTTGCTCGATCAGATGGTCTCGAAGGTCACTCGTTCGGGATTGGTTCCGGTCAGTCGGGCGAAGTAGGTTTCGACGACCACGTCCCTGAACATCTCGCGGAGCAGTGACGCGCCGCGTCGAAGATCAGCGATCTGTCTGGCCCGCATGTCGATCGTCGCAGAACCGATCTTCCGCGACCGATACCACGCACAATCCTGGTGAGCGATGGCCACGATGCGCCGTGTCCCATGGGCTTCGACGAGCGCCTCGATTCGGCGGCGGAAGAAGTTGAAGTCCTTCGGCACCAGATCGAACAGCACCATCGGTTCGATGCCGCCCGGTACGGCGATGAAGTCCGTGCGGCCGCCGGTGTTCAGGGCCGCGCGCGCGAATTCCTGGAAGTGGGGATACCAGCGCCCGTCCACGCACGTGATGACCAGCGTGTCCGGCCGCTCGGCGATCCACGGAAGACCGCTCTCGAAGACGAGCTGACCGGGCACTCAGTGGTCCCCGGCTTTTGATTCGGATGCGATCACCGCTGCGTCGGCTTTGGCCTGCATGAGCCGAGCGAGGTCGACGCCGAACTGATCCTTCAGCATCGCCAGCATCGCCGTCATGCCGCCGCCGACCGTGCTCATCACCTTGCCGATGCCTCCGGATCCGTTGGATCCGTTGCCCATTTCGATGATGTTGATTTTGTCGATGCCAGCCAGCTGCGTGGCGAACGCCTGTGCCAGTTCGGGCATCTTGTCGACAACCATGTTGATGACCGCGGCTTCGTTGAAATTCTTCCACGCCTCGGCCTTCCTCTGCAGGCCTTCGGCTTCTGCGAGGAGCTTTTTCTTGATGACTTCGGCCTCGGCCTCGCCGACCGCGAGCACTTTGGCGGCTTCGGCGCGGCCGATCCGTTCGATCTTCGCGGCCTCGCCGGCGCCTTCGAACTCCAGTTCTTTCTGGGTGGCTTCGGCGCGCGTGATGGTTGCCTGTTTTTCGCCCTCGGCGCGCAGTATCGCGGCCTGCCGCTCGGCCTCGGCCGGCTTCACCACCGTTGCCTGCAGTTCCTTCTCCTTGCGGGCGGCTTCCTGTTCCTGGACGAGCACTTCCTGCTGCTTGCGCACCTGATCGATGCGCGTTTCCTGCTCGGTCACGCGCTGGCGGGCGATCGCCGTCGCCAGTGGTCCGGCCTGTTCGGCTTCGGCCTGCTTGCCCTTTACCGCGGCGTCGAACTCAGCCTGCCTGGACTCCTTGTCGCGCAGCGACTGGGCGATGGCCACGTCGGCTTCGTAGCGCTTGGTCTTGCCTTCCTGATCCGCCAACGCCGACTTGATCATCGCGTCGCGCTGAGCGAGCGCCTCGCCCACGATGGCGTCGCGCTTGACCTCCGCCGTGCGCTTCTTGCCCAGCGCATCGAGATAGCCTTGCTCGTCGCTGATCTGCTGGATGGTCAAAATGTCGATGTTGACGCCCATCTTCCGCAGATCGACGGCTGCCTCGTCGGTCATTTTCTGGGCGAAGGCCTGCCGATCGGCATTGATCTCCTCGACGGTGAGCGTGCCGAGGATGGCGCGCAAGTGTCCCTCGAGCGTCTGGAAGATGACCTCCTTGATCTTCTCGGTGCTCATGCCCAGAAACCGCTCCGACGCCCCGCGGAGCGACACGTCGTCTCCCGCGATCTTCACGTTGGCCACCGCCTCGACGGTGACCGGCACGCCTTCCTTCGTGTACGCGCGCGAGATCTTGAGCGGTATGGAGATGACGTTCAGCGAGAGGTACTGGACCTCCTCGAGGATCGGCACACGCAGGGCGGCGCCGCCCCGCACGACGCGAAAGCCGACCGTCGCCCGATTCCCACGTTCGTCGGTGATGGTGTGTTTGCGTCCGTAGAAGATCGCCACCATCGACGGGGGGACCTTGACGTAGTTGCGGGCGAACAGCGCCATCGCCGCAAAGATGCCCAGCAGACCGAACAGGACGGCGAGCGCGACGGCGATTGACGAAAACTCGATGCCCAAGAGATTCATGCAGTGCCTCCTCGCTGAGCCGGGGACGCGGGCGTGACCACGAGCGCTTCGCCGCCGAGTGCCGTGATGACCACGTCGCACCCTCTGACGACCGCCTGGCCGTCAGCGGCGCGAGCGATGTATTCGTTGCGCTCTCCGCCGACCGTGAGACTGACTTGCCCGACACCGCCCGCGGGGATGGCGATGGACACCGTCGCCGATCTCCCGACGAGGTCGGTCATCCGCACTGCGCTGGACGCCTGCTGCGAATGGAGGATCCGGGCGAATTGATACACGACTCCGGCCAGCACGATGCCCGCAGCGACGCCGATGCCTGACGCCGCCGGATGAGACAGCTCGTAGTACCGCCCCACGATGCCGCCAACACCGAACGCGGTCAGAAAGGACGCCATGACACGGGCGCTGAAGACGCTCGGGCCTCCGCCGTGATCCCCGGCATCGTGCTCTACGGTGAAATCGTGGCCGACGTCGTGGTCGTGCCCGAACAGCAGCATGGCCACCAGGAACAGGAAGCCAAACGCCGCGATCGCTCCATAGATGAGCATGAGGGGGTGGACGCTACATCCAGCGATTCGAGGTTGTCAAACGCTCGCGTCAGGGCGCGTTCACAGAGTCGGGCGTCGTTGTGGACGCGGGCGCCGAACCAAAGCAGTCTCTCGATCCGTCAAAAGACGCAATTCAGCGGTGCGTTAGGCGGTCGCGTCCGCCGCCGGATGATTCGATTTGGGGCGGTGTTCGCCGTTTCCCAAGAGCGGTCACTCGGCTCAATCCCGAGCGAATCCGCTCTTGCACGTGGGTGGACTGGGCACCGCTCGCTCGGTCTCGGCGCAAACGGCCGATCAACAATTGGGGAACGCGTCGGGAGGTTTGCTCGTTATGAAAAACGGGTGTTTCGCGTCTCCACTCGCAGCGGTCGCGATGGCGGCCGGCCTGCATCTCAGCGTTGCCGCTCAACCGCCCGATGCCGCGAGAGTTCTCGCCGATGCTCGAGCGGCGCTCGGGGGAGAAGACAAACTGTCGGCTGTCAGGACATTCGTCGCTGGCGGACGGACGCGGCAGCTTCGCGGCAACAACCTCGTGCCAATCGAATTCGAGATCAACTGCGAGCTGCCCGACAAATTCGTCCGCAAGGATGAGATTCCGGCGCAGGACACCGACCCGACCACAACCGGGTTCAAGGGCGATGAGCTCATTCAGTTTCCTCTTCCATCGGCGGGCCGCGGTCCAGGGCCTGGAGCTGGTCGCGCCGGCGGACCACCTCCGCCTGCGGCGGATGGCGGCCGTCGCGGCGGTCCACCGCCAAATCCTGCTCAGCAGCGTTTGAATACCGTCAAGCAGGACTTTGCCCGGTTGATGCTGGGTGTCTTTGCGACGGGCTTTCCCAGCTTCCCCGTCACATTCAAGTACGCCGCTCAAGGTCAGGCACCTGAAGGCGTTGCCGACATTCTTGACGTTGCGGGGCCTGCCAACTTTTCGGCACGTCTCGTCGTCCAACGGGACACGCATCTGCCGGTGATGCTGATGTGGCAGCTGCCGGCGACGAACGTCGTGATGCGCGTCCCCGGACAGCCGGCGCCCGAAAACGTGCCGCCGGGATCGGTGATCGTGGAGGCGCCGGCGCCGCCGGCGGCGGCAGCGAGCGAGGAAGAGCGCAATCAGTACGCGGCAAACGTCGCGACGCTGCGGCGCGAGGCGCTCGCCAACGCGAAGCCGGTGGAGTACCGGATGTACTACGCCGATTTTCGCGATGTCAACGGGATCAAGTGGCCGTTTCGCATCCGTCGAGCGATCGCGGGCGAAACGGTCGAGGAAACCACCTTCGATCGGATTCGGATCAACGCCAAGATCGACCCGCGAAAGTTCGAGGCTCCGAAATGATCAAGATCGCTGCGCTCATCGTCTCGCTCAGCGCGTCCTCATCCGCCGTGTTCGCGCAGAGCGGCCAGGCGGTGAACAATGCGATCCTGCGCGTTACCGTTGTCGATCCGAGCAGCGCCATCGTCGTCGGTGCGACGGTGACCGTCATCGGCGCGGAGGAGGCGACGAAAGCGGTTGCCGTCCCGCCGAGCACGACGACAGAGAACGGCGTGGCGATCCTTCCGGGCCTGAAGCCGGGCCGCTACGGTATTCGCGCCGAATTTCCGGGGTTCGAACCGCGGGTGCTCAGCGACGTGCGCGTGCGTAGCGGAGAAAACAAGCAGGTGGCCGTGCTCTCGCTTCCGAAGCTCGAAGCAGCGGTCACCGTCGGCCGCGATCGGCAGGAGTCCGCCGCGGATCGGAACAGCGACACGTTCGGGACGACGCTGACGCGCGATCAGATCGAAGCGCTGTCGGACGATCCGGCCACGCTGCAGCAGCAGCTGCAGGACATGGCGGGACCCGGCGCCGTCATCCACATCGACGGGTTCGAGGGCGGCGGCCTGCCGGCGAAAGCGCAGATTCGATCCATTCGCATATCGCGCGATCAGTTTGCCGCCGAGTTTCACAGCGCCGGCGGCGTGTCGATCGAAATCATCACGCAGCCCGGCCTCGGCCCCGTCCGCTACTATTCGAATTTCGGATTTCGCAATCCGTCGTTCAGCGG
>Ga0066388_100001902_pt1 | contig 12282 bp, 9 predicted proteins | sample PanSoiMetaGPlot6_FD_64539 | JGI IMG/M metagenome (GOLD analysis project Ga0066388, IMG submission 64539) | Tropical forest soil microbial communities from Panama analyzed to predict greenhouse gas emissions - Panama Soil - Plot 6 (Hybrid Assembly) | ecosystem: Environmental > Terrestrial > Soil... | reverse complement strand
GGGGTCAACATGCTCGACGCCGCGGAGCGCGCCGGCAAGGTGGACGCCGATACCGTCATCATCGAGCCCACCAGCGGCAACACTGGCATTGCGCTGGCATTCGTCTGCGCCGCGCGCGGCTATCGCCTGATTCTCACCATGCCGGACTCGATGAGCCTCGAACGGCGCCGCCTGCTGCGCTTTCTCGGCGCCGAGCTCGTCCTCACACCGGCGGCCGAAGGCATGACCGGGTCCATCCGCAAGGCCGAAGATCTCGCGCAACAGTATGCCAAGGCATTCATCCCGCAGCAGTTCCAGAATCCGGCCAATCCCGAGGTGCATCGCCGCACCACCGCCAACGAGATCTGGGAGGACACCGACGGGCGCGTCGACATTCTGATCAGCGGCGTCGGCACCGGCGGAACGATCACCGGCGTCAGCGAGGTGATCAAGCAGCGCAAGCCGTCGTTTCGCGCCGTCGCCGTCGAGCCGCGCAACTCGGCGGTTCTGTCCGGCGGCCAACCCGGCCGCCACAGCATTCAGGGCATCGGCGCGGGCTTCGTGCCATCGATTCTGAATACCCGCATCATCGACGAGATCGTCACCGTCACCGACGAGGACGCGCTCGCCACCGCACGCCGCGTCGGCCGCGAGGAAGGCATCCCGAGCGGCATCTCGAGCGGCGCCGCGGTGTGGGCGGCGCTGCAGGTCGGCGCCCGACCGGAGAACGCCGGCAAGCTGATCGTGGTGATCCTGCCGAGCTCCGCTGAGCGCTATCTCAGCACCGCCTTGGTTGAGGGTTTGGCGTAAGGCGCCGCTGCGCGGCGCCGTTTGGCGTTTGGCGTTCGGCGTTTGGGGCTTTGCGGCCCTTTGAAACGCGGCAAATGGCCGCTCGCGCGAGAACTGCCGCCAGCTTGGCAGGCAACGCGACTGATCGGAGCAGCGCGCTGCACAACGCCGAACGCCGAACGCCAAACGGCGCCCGCCACAGCGGGCGCCGAATTTCCCCTTGATGCTTGACTTTACAGAGTGAGTTTAAGGAAACTGCCGCCCGCTGGGCTGGGTGAGGGGCATAGGCATAGTATGAAGGATGCGCGCGCAGCGACCCGCAGCGGAGAGCATCAGGCAGCGACCGCCAGTTCGGGGCATGCCAGGTCCCGAATAGGCCTCTGCCTCTGGGTTGCGGCGGTCGCGGCGCTGTTGAGCGCCGTTCCCGCCCGCGCCGGCCTGATCCACGCACCCGACATCCGCTTGCTCAGCCAGACGGCGCACGAAATGAGCGCCGAAGGGCGCAGCAACGCGCCGGTCGTCAACCAAAACGGTTTGGAGACCGCATACAGCTCCAACGCCCTGAATCTCGTCTCGCCGCCGTTCACGAACTTTCTCAACCAGGTGTACGCGCGCAACCTCGACATCGTGACCTCGGAGCTGGTCAGCGTGCCGCCCGCGGGGCGTGCCGGCAACCGAGCAAGCCAGAGCAGCGGCTTTCCGCCGGGCATCAGCGGCGATGGCCGCTTCGTGGCGTTCTCGTCGCTCGCCACCAATCTCGTGGCAGAGAACACCGGCGGACTCGAGAACGTGTACGTGTACGACCGCGAGCAAGACACCATGGAGCTGATCAGCCGCGGCCTCACGGGACCGAGCGACGGCGCCAGTACCTTTCCGAAGATCAGCGCCGACGGCCGCTTCGTGGTCTTTCAATCGGCCGCGACCAACCTAGTTACGGAACCGGGCGACGCCCCCGTCGACATCTACCTCTTCGACCGCGCCGACGGCACCATGCGGCGCGTCAGCGTGTCGTCTGACGGCACGCCGGGCAACGGCCAGAGCATCACCCCGAACATCAGCGAGGACGGGCTGGTCGTCGCCTTTGCGTCACGCGCAGTCAATCTGACCTCGGATCCCACACCCGGGACCTTCGAGCAGATCTTCGTCCACGAGCGCGTCAGCGGACTCACCGAGATGGTCTCGGTCAATGACGCCGGTACGCCGGGAAACGCGACCAGCTTTCTGCCCGATCTGACCCGCGACGGCAGCCAGGTGGCGTTCAAGTCGGAGGCGTTCAACCTGGTCCCCAACGACACCAACGGCTGGCCGGACGTGTTCGTACGCGATCGCCCGGCGCACACCACGCAGCGGGTCAGCGTCGACGATTTTGGCAATCAATCGAACGGTCTCAGCGGCGGACCGGGCATCAGCGGCGACGGCCGCTTCGTCGCCTTCCCATCCTTCGCGTCCAACTTCGTGCCCGACGACGGCAACGGGCAGAGCGACATCTACGTGTACGATCGCTTTCCGCCTCCGCCCCATCAGCAGGGGGTCATCGCGCGCGTGACCGTCGGTATGGATGGTGCTGAGCCCAACAACGGCGTCGCCGACTTTCCCGCCACCATCAGCGCCGACGGGCGCTGGATCGGCTTCGCCTCGGCGTCCTCGAACCTGGTGCCGAATGACAACAACAACGAGTTCGACGCCTTCCTCGCCTGCAACCCGTTCGACCAGTTCGAATGCGCGCCGCCGACGGCGACGCCGTCGGCGACCCCGACCGTGACGCCTACGCCGACCGGCGGCACGATGGCGTGCGTCGGCGACTGCAACGGCGACGGACAGGTGACGGTCGACGACCTCATTCGCATGGTCAACATCGCCCTCGGCCTGACCCCGCTCTGTCCCAACGATGAGAACGGCGGGTGCCTGGCTGGCGACGCCAACTGCGACTGCGCGATCACCGTCGACGAGATCATCCGCGCCGTGCGCAATGCGCTCAACGGCTGCACGGACTTCGATACCTGCACGATCGAAGAGCACACGCTGATGTGCTGCGAGGGACCGCCGCCGAGCACGCGGACTGCTACTGCCACTCCGCCGGTGACGCCGACCGCGACGCCGACCACGCCCGGCCAGGGCGTCTGCGTGGGCGACTGCAACGGCAACGGCTCGGTGACCATCGACGATCTCATCCGCATGGTGAACATCGCCCTCGGCAATCAGTCGATCTGCCCGGACGGGACCGGTGGCTGCCTGGCGGGCGATTCCAATTGCAATTGCGATATCACCGTGGAGGAGATCATCCAGAGCGTGAACAACGCGCTCAACGGCTGCACCATCTTCAACACCTGCGACCCCGTCGAGCACGAAATGATGTGCTGCGAAGGCTAGTCGAGAGAAGGAACCCGGGTATGAAAGCTCTCCGCGTCGCGCTTGTCCTCGCCGCCGCGCTGGTCCCGTGCGCTGCCGGCGCCGAGCCGACGCCGGCGCCCGTCATGATCAACTGCAACGAGGTCACCACCACTCCCGGAGGTACGGCCTCGGTCGAGGTATCGCTGCAGCGCGAAGGCGAGGCCTTGGTCGCCGGCACGCAGAACGATCTGCACTATCCGTCGAGCTTCAGCATCAGTGCCGACAGCGATTGCACGATCAATCCGGACATCGGCCCGGACTCATCGGTCAAGAAGCAGCTCTTCGCCAGCAACCCGCCGGAAGAGGAAAATACGGCCCGGGTGATCATTGTGGCGCTCGACAACGAGAACATCATCCCGTCCGGCTTGCTGTACACGTGCAACCTGCACGTGGAGTCGAGCACGCCGGAGGGCCGTTACGAGATCGAGAACGTCAACATCATCGCCAGCTCGCCGACCGGCGATCGCCTTCCGGTGACCGGCACGAACTGCGTCGTCAACGTCGCCACCCCCACGCCCACCGGCTGCACCAGCAACGACGACTGCCCGCCAGGTGAGGTGTGCGTCGAGGGCAACTGCGTCACGCCGACGCCGACCGCGACGCCGATCGGCTTCTGCAACGACGACAACGACTGCCCGCCTGGGCAGGTCTGCGTCGACCATCACTGCGTCACGCCCACGCCCTCGGTTACACCCACGCCGATCGGCTTCTGCAACGACAACAACGACTGCCCACCCGGGCAGGTCTGCGTCGACCATCACTGTGTGACCCCGACCCCGACGCCGCAATGCCGGGAGAACACCGATTGCCCGAGCGGGCAGGTATGCGTCGACGGGACGTGCGTCACGGCGACGCCGACCGCGACGCCGCCGCCACCGTCACCCACCGCGACCAGGAAGAGGGGCGGCGGCGGCGGTGGCTGCAACTGCGAGATCGACCCCGGCGCGCCGACGTCGAAGGCGTCCGACGTGCTGGCGGTGCTGTTGCCAGCGATGGTGTTGCTGCTGCGCTGGCGGTCGCGCCGGGCGGCCCGCTAGTCGGCGGCTGCCTGGCGCGGAGAGGCGCGGCGGCGTTGCCGCCTGCGCTCAGGTGTTGCGGTAGACGATCAGACCGTGGGTCGGATCGTACGGCGAAACGGCCACGGTGACCTTGTCGCCGGGAATGACCTTGATGTGATAGCGGCGCATCCGGCCGCTGATCTTGGCGGTGAATTGCTGTCCCTTTTCGGACTCGACGCGGAACAAGCCGCCGGTCATCACCTCTTTGACGGTACCTTCGATTTGAATCAGATCATCGCGTGCCACATCGTGCTCCTCTTGGTTTGGTGAAAAATCTCCCGACCTATACCAAACGACGGATGCTCGGGCCAGATGATTGGATAGGGTTGCCTGCCATCGAGCCCGAACGCGCCCGATCCCGAATACGAACTCGGACACGGAATCCGACAGCTGCTGAGCTCCTTGCGCAGTTGAGCCTGATCCATCTCATTCGGGTTCGGGGTCGGGATCGGGTTCGGGATCGGATTCGGGATCGGGAAGAAGATCGAATCGTCGGCGTCGCCGTGGTTAACGCGCCAGCGCCCGGGCGGCGTCTTTGGCGAAATAGGTCAGGATCATGTCCGCCCCTGCCCGCCGGATCGCGATCAGCGTTTCCATCATGATGCGCGGCTCCTCGAGCCAGCCTTGCTGGGCGGCGGCCTTGATCATCGCGTACTCGCCACTCACCTGATACGCGGCAACCGGATAGCCGAAGCTCTCCTTCACGCGCCAGATCAGGTCGAGGTAGGCGAGTGCCGGCTTGACCATCACGATGTCGGCGCCCTCGTTGATGTCCAGCTCGACCTCGCGCAGGGCCTCGTTGGCGTTGGGCGGGTCCATCTGATAGCCGCGCCGGTCGCCGAACTGCGGCGTCGACTCCGCCGCCTCGCGGAACGGGCCGTAGAAGCCGGACGCGAACTTGGCGGCGTAGGACATGATCGGCACGTGCTCGAAGCCTTCTTCGTCGAGCGCTTCGCGAATGGCGGCGACGCGCCCGTCCATCATGTCGGACGGCGCCACCAGGTCCGCGCCGGCGCGCGCATGCGTGAGCGCCTCCTTGGCGAGCAGATCGATGGTGGCGTCGTTGTCGACCTCGTTCCCGGCCAGAACGCCGCAGTGGCCGTGGTCGGTGTATTCGCACAGGCAGACGTCGGTGATCACCACCAGATCGGGCAGCGCCTTCTTGATCGCGCTCACCGCCCGCGGCACCACGCCGTCGTCGCGGTACGCATGCGAGCCGGTGGCATCCTTCTTCTCCGGAATGCCGAACAGGATGACCGCCGGAATGCCGAGATCGCTCGCCTGCCGGCACTCCTCGACGGTGCGATCCACCGACAGCTGCGCCACTCCCGGCATCGAGCCGACCGGCCGTGCGACGCCGGAGCCCGGCACGACGAACAACGGCAGGATGAGCTGCTCGACGCTCAGGCGGGTCTCGCGCACCATGCCGCGCAGCGTCTCGCTGCGCCGCAGCCGGCGCGGCCGGTAGGCGGGGAACTCCATGGGCGTCTAGCTAGCGCGGACGGGTTGGGGCATCAACGGCTCGGGTACCCTGGAGGGCGCCGCGCCGTCGCCGCGGGGGGGGTGGGTAAAATCGGTGGGGCGAGATCGTATGTCACCCAAGTTGTCAGATTTCTCCTCACCACCCCGCCCCGGCGGCGACGGCGCGCCGCCCTCCACAAGAACCTACGTCCGGCGCTTCGGTGCAAAGTACGCCACGATCGCTTCGGTCAGCTTGGGAATCGTATACGCGCTGGGTTGCACTACGACGTTCAGCCCCGCGACGCGCGCGGTATCGGCGGTGATCGGGCCGATGCACGCCACCGACACGCCGCGCAGCAGCTGGGTCGCGTCATCGCCGAGCAGGCTGAGGAAATGCCGCACCGTGCTCGAGCTCGTGAAGGTCACGAGATCGATCGCGTGTGCGGCGAACAGGTCGCGGACCTCACGCATGTCGGTGCGCGGCATCGCCGTCGTGTAGCTGGCGACCTCATCGACCGTGGCGCCGGCGGCGCGCAGCGATTCCGGCAGCACTTCCCGGGCACCGGCGGCGCGCGGCAACAGCACGCGTTGCCCGGCGATTCCCGCCGCTTGCATCGCCGCGGCGACCGCTTCGGCGCGGAACTCTGCCGGCACGAGATCGACCAGCACGCCACGCGCCGCCAGCGCGCCGGCCGTCTCCGGCCCCACCGCCGCGATCTTGGCGTGGTGCAGCGCGCGGATGTCGCGCTGCGCGGTGCGCAAGCGGTCGAAGAACATGTCGACGCCGTTGACGCTGGTGAGGACGATCCAATCGTACGACTCGACGTGCGCGAGGGCGGCGTCCAGCGGCGCCCACGACGCCGGCGGCGCGATCTCGATGGTGGGACACGGCAGGACATCGGCACCGGCGGCGGCGAGCGCGTCGATGAAGCCAGCGGCCTGCGCGCGGGCGCGCGTCACCACGATGCGCCGCCCGAACAGCGGCTTGCGCTCGATCCATGCCAGGCGCTCGCGCAGGCCGACGACCTGTCCGATCACCGCGACCGCCGGCGGCTGCAGCCGGCGCTGCGCGGCCAGGTCGGCGATCGTGGCCACCGTGCCGACCAGCGTCTCCTGATCCGCCATCGTGCCCCAACGGATCACCGCCGCGGGCGTGTCGGGGGCGACGCCGTGGGCCAGCAAGCGCTCCATGTTCACGCGCAGCTGCCGGGTGGTCATCAGGAACACCAACGTGTTGCCGCGCTGCGCGACCGCGTCCCAGTGCACGGCCATGTCCTGCTTGTCGGGATACTCGTAGCCGGTGAGCACGGTGAACGATGAAGCGAGGTCGCGGTGCGTCAGCGGAATCCCCGCGTAGGCCGGCACTGCAATCGTCGACGTGACGCCGGGCACGACCTCGAAGGGGATTCCCGCCGCGGCGAGCGCCTCCGCTTCCTCGCCGCCGCGACCGAAGACGAACGGATCGCCGCCCTTCAGCCGCACCACCGTGAGACCGCGGCGGGCGCGATCGAGCAGCAGGTCGGTGATGACCGACTGTTCGACGCGCTGGGCACCGCCGTGCTTGCCGACCAGGATTCGCTCGGCATGCGGCGGCGCGTGATCGAGCAAGCGCGGGTTGGCCAGATAGTCGTAGATGACGACGTCGGCGTGCTGCAGACAGCGCACCCCGTCGAGCGTGATCAATCCCGGCGCACCCGGCCCGGCGCCAACGAGGTAGACGGTACCGACGTTACCCGGCATGGCTCACCGCCGACCCCGGAGGGCCGCGCTTCTGCGCGGCCGTCGCAGCGCGCTGCGCAGCGAGCCTTGCCGAAATGCAGCGCGCTGCGACGGCGCCGCGGAAGCGGCGCCCTCCGACCGCATGGTCATGCCGGCAACCCCAGGGCGCGCAGCAGCTCGGCGCCGCCTTCGCGCAGCAGGCGCTCGGCGAGCGCGCGGCCGAGCTGTGCGCCGTCGTCTGCCGCGCCGGACGTCTCGCCGCGAAAGATGCGCGAGCCGTCCGGGTGGGCGATCAGCGCGCGCAGGTGGAGTCGACCGTCGGCTACCACCGCGTGCGCAGCAAGCGGGCTCACGCAGCTACCGCCGACGGCACGCAGGAAGGCGCGCTCGGCATCGATTGCCAGGCGACTCTGATGGTGCTCGATCGCTGCCAACTGCTCCGCCACGCGCCCCGGCTGCGATTCGAGCGCCAGGGCGCCCTGCCCGATCGCGGGCACGAACTCGCGCAGATCGCAGGGTTCCACATATGGCGGGCGGATGCCGAGCCGGCGCAGGCCCGCCGCGGCCAGGACCAACGCGTCGACCTCACCCCGCTCGAGCTTCGCAAGACGCGTGTCGACGTTGCCGCGCAGATGGACCACCGCAAGTTGCGGCCACAACGCCCGCAGCAGTGCGGCGCGGCGCGGGCTGCTGGTTCCGACGCGCGCGCCGGCGGGCAGCGCCGCCAGCCCGCCGGACGCTCGGGTCACCATCACGTCCCCGGGATCCTCGCGCTCCGGCACGGCCGCGATGATCAGCCCGGGCGCCAGTTCGCCGGGCAAATCCTTCAGCGAGTGCACGGCGCAATCGATGCTGCCGGCACCGAGCGCGCTCTCCAGCTCTTTGACGAACAGTCCCTTGCCGCCCACCTGATGCAGTGGCACATCGCGTAAGCGGTCGCCCGAGGTCTTGATCACGGCCAGCTCCGGGCGCAGCGCCGGATGCGCGGCTGCCAGGCGCTCACGCACCCACTCCGCCTGCGCGAGCGCGAGGCGACTGCCGCGTGTGCCGATGCGCAGGACCGCGGTCACGATTCGTCCGGGTCCTCGATGTCGAACAACCGTCGGGCCGCGTCGATGTAGAACGCCTCGCTGCGGCGGTCACCCTGCTTCAAGCGGGTGATCGGCGTGTGCAGGATCTTGTTGACGATCGCCGACGTCATCGCCTCGAGCGCATCGCGCTCGCGCGGCCCGAGCTCCTTCAGCGAACCGAGCGTCTTCTGTAGCTCGGCGCGGCGGATCGCCTCCATCTTCTCGCGCAGGGCCACGATGGTGGGCACCACCTCGAGGTGGCCGAGCCAGCGCCAGAACGACTCCACTTCCTCGGTGACGATGTGCTCCGCCTTTTGCGCCTCGCGATTGCGCTCGTCGCGGTTTTCCTCCGCCACCGCGCCGAGGTCGTCGATGTCGTACAGGTACACGTTGTCGATGGCGTTGATGCGCGGATCGAAGTTGCGCGGCACGCTCAGGTCGATGCAGAAGATCGGGCGTCCCTTGCGCTCGCGCAGCGCCTCGTGGATCGCCGCCTCGGTGAGCACGTAGCTGGTCGACGCGGTCGAGCCGATGACGATGTCGGCCATCGGCAGGTACTTGGCGAACTGCTCGAAGGGGACCGGCGTGGCGCTGAAGTCGCGCGCCAGCTCGACGGCGCGATCGAAGGTGCGGTTGGTAACCATCAGCGAGCCGACCCCGTTGCCGAGCAGGTGGCGCGCCGCCAGAGCGCCGATCTTGCCGGCGCCGATCAGCATCGCCGTCTTGCCGTCGAGACGGTCGAAGATCGTGGCCGCCAGCTCGACCGCCGCCGAGCTCACCGACACCGCACGCCCGGCGATGCCGGTCTCGGTGCGCACGCGCTTGGCGACCGAGAACGCCTTGTGGAACCAGCGGTGCAACACGGCGCCGGTCGCGCCGACGCTGGCGGCGCGGGCGTAGAACTGCTTGAGCTGCCCGAGGATTTGCGGCTCGCCGACCACCATCGAGTCGAGGCTCGAGGCGACGCGAAACAGGTGGCGCACCGCGTCGCGCCCCCAGTAGTTGTACAGGTGCGGCGCCAGATCGCGTGCCGCGCCGCTCTGCGCGACGCGCAGGAACTCGGCGATGCGGTCGGCGACCCCGAAACCGGTGCGCGTCGAGCCGACCACCTCGACGCGGTTGCAGGTGCACAGCACCGCCGCCTCGTCGACGCCCTCGATGCCGCACAGCGTTCGGTTCACGTCGTCGAGCTGCTCGTCGGCAAAGGCCACCGCCTCGCGCACGCCGACCTCGGCGGTGCGATGGTTGAGGCCGACGATGAGGACGTCGTGCTGCATCAGCCAAACGACCTCCCGTGCGGCAGCCCGAGGTTGAGGCTCAGGAACGACACGACGAGCAGCGCGAAGCCGACGATGGTCAGCGTTGCGGCGCGCCGCCCGCGCCAGCCGACCGAACGCGTCTGCAGCAACACGGCATACAGCAACCAGGCGAGCACGGAGAGAATCTGCACCGGTTCCCACGACCAGAACGTGCCCCACATCGCCTTCGCCAGCAGCGAACCGGTGACGATGCCGATCGTGAACAGCGCAAAGCCCCAGGCGACGCAGCGGTAGTTGAGGTCGTCGAGCGTCTCGAGCGACGGCAGGCGACGGAACAGCCCGCGCCGCTTGGACTTCACCTGGCGCTCCTGCAGCAGGTAGACGAGGCTCACGCACGACGCCACGGCGAACATGGCGTAGCCGAGAAACGCCGGCGCGACGTGCGCCGGTAGCCACGCCGTCTGCAGCTCCTCGGGCAACGCCTGCGCGCCGGAGAAGACGATGTACGACGACAGCGTGAGCAGGAAGGCGAGCGGGCAGACCAGCGCCCCGAGCACCGCCAGGTGATAACGCAGCTGCACGCCGAGGTAGACGCCGACGATCAGCCACGCCAGCAGCGAGAGCTGGTCGTGGAACGAGTTCAACATCGCGTTGCCGAGCGCCGCCGTGCGCAGGGCGACGCCTATGGTGTGCGCGGCGAAGGCGATCCAGAGCGCCGTCATCGCGGCGCGACGCGGCCCGTCGCGGCCGACCAGCAGGTGCGCCACGAAGCCGACACCCGCCACCAGATACAGCACCAGGCTGATGGCGAAGAAGATCAGTTCCATGCAACCTCGGGCTTCAAGAGACGAAAACCCTGGGACCGCGGGCGGCTCGCCCGCTGTATGCGGACGGTAGACGAGAGCGTGGGCATTCGAATCGGCCACGACTGGAGCGCATCGTCTGGTCGTTTCGCCAGTGCGCGGACGGCTGGCGAGCCGCTGGCGGTCCCAGGACGTGGCAATTGCTTCGAGTCATCGCAGATCGGCCCCCAGGGTGGCGAGCGAGACGTCGCGTCCGACGTATTCGGCGAGCAGCCGATCGACCGCTGCTGCGTCCGGTTCGCGCAGGTGCTCGAGGAGGTCCGAGGCGACCAGGCGCTTCAGGATGCGCTGGCGCTCGGCGCTCGGCAGTGCCCGCGCCTGCAGGTGTCGCCGCAGTCGACTGAGCACGTCGAGCGCACGCTCGTATTCGGGTCCCAGTGCTTCTTCGAGATCCTCGCGCACGCGGCGCGCGAGCGCCGGGCTGCCGCCGCTGGTCGAGATCGCGACGGTGAGATCGCCGCGCGTCAGGATCGAGGGAACGATGAAGCTGCACCACTGCGGTCGGTCGACGACGTTGAGCGGGACCCCCGCGGCGTCGGCGTCACGGGCGATGGCTTCGTGCAACTCCTCGTCATCGGTGGCCGCATAAGCCAGACAGGCACCGGTGAGATCACCCAGTCGATAGAGGCGCGGCCGGTGCTCGATGAGACCCTGCGCAGCGCGCGCCGCGAGGCCGCTGGTCACGCGCGGGCTGATCACCGCCACGCGCGCGCCCGCAGCCAACAACGACTCCACCTTGCGCTCCGCCACCTCCCCGCCGCCGATGACCACACAGGGCCGCCCCGCAACGCGTAGGAAGACGGGGTAAAACTTCATCGCGCCGATGCTACCACAGCCATTTCACTGTCGAAACGAGCAGCGCAGAGCTCTGAGGACGACCAAGCAAACGACTGTGCTGAAGGGTGACGGCTGACCGCTGAGAGCCGTCCTGGCGATTTGCCAAGCCCCCGGCCGGATGGTACTGAAAAGCCTTAATCCACGCCCAGAACCCCAGAGAGGAGAGAACCGTGAAAGCATATAGACGGGTTGGTCTGTCCAAGGTGTGCCTCGCCGCGTTGCTGGCCGTTGCCTCCATCGAGGTCACGGCTGCCCTCGCCGACGACGCCGCCAATCAGAAGATCATCGACTACTATCGGCGCAAGCAGAACGTCCCGCCCGAGGTGACGATCACGCTGACTGATGTTTCCGACTCGAAGCTCCCCGGCACCAAGACCGCGAGCCTCCAGCTGTCGCGCGGCGGGCAGACGCAGGATGTGAAGATCCTCATGTCGCCCGACGGCAAGTACGTGGTGTTCGGCGAGCTCGAGGACGTGACGTCGGACCCGTTCAAGGCGATCGCGGCGAAGATCACGACGCAGGGCAAGCCGGTGCGCGGCCCGAAGGACGCCAAGGTCACCATCGTCGAGTTCTCCGATTTCCAGTGCCCGTACTGCGCGCGCGCGCACCAGACCATGTCCGAGCAGGTCATGAAGGAGTACGACGGCAAGGTGAAGCTCGTGTACAAGAACTATCCGCTTCCCTTCCATCCGTGGGCAGAGCCGGCCGCCGTGGCGGCCGCGTGCGCCTTTGATCAGGATCCCGAGGCGTTCTGGAAGCTGTATGACTACTTCTTCACCAACCAGCAGCAGCTCAATCCGCAGAACGTGAAGGAGAAGGCGACCGAGCAGCTGAAGGGCACCAAGGTCAACATGGA
>Ga0066388_100001901_pt1 | contig 12291 bp, 11 predicted proteins | sample PanSoiMetaGPlot6_FD_64539 | JGI IMG/M metagenome (GOLD analysis project Ga0066388, IMG submission 64539) | Tropical forest soil microbial communities from Panama analyzed to predict greenhouse gas emissions - Panama Soil - Plot 6 (Hybrid Assembly) | ecosystem: Environmental > Terrestrial >... | reverse complement strand
CGTTACCAGGGCCGCAACGGCGGCTACACCCGCGTGCTCAAGGCCGGCTATCGCTACGGCGACTCTGCGCCGGTTGCCGTGATCGAGTTCGTCGATCGCGACGTCGACGCGAAGGGCGTTGATTCCGGGCCGGTGCAGGAAAAGGCCGCCGCCGAGACCCCGGCCGCCTAATTTCGCGCGTTTAGCGCATTCGGCCGTCTCGAAGTGTCTGCCCCGGATTTGATCCGTGGATGGCCACGCGCTCCATCGATACTGCCCTTCAAATGGCTAGATCTCGCCGCTATATCTGCGGACCTTTGAATCGGTAGCCGACGTCATGACCCCAAACACGCGCTTGCTGGTAACCGCGTTCCTGCCGTTCGCCGCAGTCACGTTCGCCGCCACCGCGTTCGCCCAGGATCGGGTGGTGCCGGCCTCGCCGACGCAGCTCACGCTCTCCTACGCGCCGGTGGTGAAACGGGTCGCACCGGCCGTGGTCAACGTCTACGCCGCCAGGACCGTCGCCAACCGGAACCCGCTGCTCGACGATCCGATGTTCAGGCGCTTCTTCGGCGGACCGGACGGCCCGCAGGTGCAGCGCTCGCTAGGGTCCGGCGTCATCGTCGATCCGAGCGGTCTCATCGTCACCAATCATCACGTCATCGAGGGCGCCGACGAGGTCAAGGTCTCGCTCGCCGACAAGCGCGAGCTCGCGGCTGACGTGGTGCTGCGCGATGCGCGCTCCGATCTCGCGGTGCTGCGGCTCAAGGACAACGAGCGCTTCCCGGCAATCGACCTCGGCGATTCCGATGCGCTTCAGGTCGGCGATGTGGTGCTGGCAATCGGCAACCCGTTCGCGGTCGGCCAGACCGTCACCCACGGTATCGTCTCGGCGGTTGCGCGCACCCAGGTCGGCATCACCGACTATCAGTTCTTCATTCAGACCGACGCCGCCATCAATCCGGGCAATTCCGGCGGCGCGCTGGTCGATCTCAATGGCAAGCTCGTTGGCATCAACACCGCGATCTACTCGCGTACCGGCGGCTCGATCGGCATCGGCTTTGCAATTCCCGTCAACATGGTGCGGGTGGTGATTGCCTCGGCCAAGGGCGGCGGCAGCGTGGTACGCCGGCCGTGGCTCGGCGCCAAGCTGCAGGCGGTGACGCCGGAGATCGCCGACAGCCTCGGGCTCAAGCGCCCGGCGGGCGCGCTGGTCGCCGGCGTGAGCAACAACAGCCCGGCGGCGCGCGCCGGCCTGCGCACCGGCGATCTGATCGTCACGGTCGATACCCAGCCGGTCGAAGACCCCAACGCGTTCGATTATCGCTTCGCCACCAAGCCGCTCGGCGGCCAGGCGCAGATCGTGGTCGTGCGCAACGGGCGCGAGACCAAGCTCATCGTCGCGCTGCAGAGCGCGCCAGAGGCGCCGCGCGAAGAACTCGTGATCCAGTCGCGCTCGCCGTTCCTGGGCGTGAAGGTTGCGAACCTGTCGCCGGCGCTCGCTGAGGAGCTCAAGCTCGATCCCGCGACCGAGGGCGTTGCGATCGTCGACATCGCCAGCGGGTCGATTGCGGAGAGCCTCGGCTTCCAGCGCGGCGACGTGGTGCTGAGCGTCAACAACACCACAATCGCCCACACGCGCGATCTCGACCGTGCCACCCGTGACCAGAGCCGGCTATGGCGGATCAGCGTGTCGCGCAACGGCCAGCAGATGTCGGTCGTGTTCGGCGGGTGAGTTTTGGCGGCCGCCACAGGTCGTAGAAACGGCGGCGCCGAAGCACTAGCTTAGGCGGCGGAGAACGACCTGTCCGATGGCCTCTCGACCGAAATCACACGGACCGAGCCTGTTCGCCGCCGCCGGGCTCGACCAGGGTGCCCCGCGGCCGCTAGCCGACAAGCTGCGGCCGCGCGAGCTTGCCGACGTGGTCGGCCAGGATCAGCTGCTCGGCCCCGACGGCGCGCTCTCCCGTATGCTGGCGACGCGCACGCTCGGCTCGCTGATCTTCTGGGGGCCGCCTGGCACCGGCAAGACCACCGTGGCGCGGCTCTTGGCCGACGCTACCGCGCTTACGTTCGAACAGATCTCGGCGATTTTCTCAGGCGTGGCGGATCTCAAGAAGGTGTTCGACGCGGCGCGCGCGCGCCGCGAGGTCGGGCAGGGGACCTTGCTGTTCGTAGACGAGATCCATCGCTTCAATCGCGCCCAGCAGGATTCCTTCCTGCCGGTGATGGAGGACGGCACCATCGTGCTCGTCGGTGCGACCACGGAAAATCCGTCGTTCGAGCTGATTGCGCCGCTGCTCTCGCGCGCCCGCGTGTTGGTGTTCAAGCCGCTTGACAAGCAGGCCCTTGAAAAGCTCCTGGCGCGCGCCGAGGCGATCGAAGGCAAGGCGCTGCCCCTTGATCAGGATGCGCGCGCATCGCTGATCCGCATGGCCGACGGCGACGGCCGCGCTGCGCTCACGCTCGCCGAGGAGGTCTGGCGTGCCGCGCGCGAGCGCGAAGTGTTCGATGCCGGCAAGCTGCAGGAGGTCGTGCAGCGCCGCGCCCCGATCTACGACAAGGCGCAGGACGGGCACTACAACCTGATCTCGGCCCTGCACAAGTCGGTGCGCGGGTCGGACCCGGACGCCGCGCTCTATTATCTGGCGCGCATGCTCGATGCTGGCGAGGATCCGCTCTACATCGCGCGCCGCGTAGTGCGCATGGCGGTCGAGGACATCGGGCTTGCCGACCCGCAAGCGCTTGTCGTCACCAACGCGGCCAAGGATGCCTACGACTTCCTGGGCAGTCCGGAAGGCGAGCTCGCGATCGCCGAAGCGGTGATCTATGTGGCGACGGCGCCCAAGTCGAACGCCGCCTACGTGGCGTTCGGGGCCGCCAAGCGCACCGCCAAGGAGGCCGGCTCCCTGCTCCCGCCCAAACACATCCTCAACGCGCCGACCCGCCTGATGAAGGAGGAGGGCTATGGCGCGGGCTATGACTACGACCACGATGCGCCCGATGCGTTCTCGGGCCAGGACTACTTCCCGGAGGCGCTCGGCCGCCAGACGTTTTACGATCCGCCCGAGCGCGGATTCGAGCGCGAGATCAGGAAGCGGCTCGAATACTGGGCAAAGCTACGGCGAGAGCGGGGTAGCAGCTGACTTGGCGGCGGCAAGCCGCATGTTGCGCCGGATCATGATCTGCAGCGCGCCGTACTGGATCAGGAACGCCGCCACCTTGGCGCCGACCGCGACCACCGAAATGAACCACGCCCACACTTCGACGCTGTAGCGGGCCGCGACATAGAGATTGAGCGTACCAAGCACGAACATCAGCGCCGCCCACGCATATCCGAACCCGATCAACACGCGTTCCGGAACATTCTGTTTGACGATTTCCGGCATATAGCGCGCCATCCAGCCGCGCCGCAGCATCACCACGCCGATCGCGAAATGGATCACGCTCGGCTTCGCCATGATGAACCGACTGTCGCTCGTGATCAGCGTCGCGGCGCCGAGCGTCATCGCGAGGCCGAGGCTGAGCCAGCCCATCACGTCCGGCGTGCGGCCGCGGCGCTTGAGCAGCACGAATTGGCCGATCCCCACCACGATGGCCAGAACCACCGCCAGGTAGAGGTTGCCGGTCGAAAGGTACGCGATCAGGAAAACGATCGTGGAGAGAAAATCTTCCGCGAGCTGATAAAGTGCGGTTCGCATCGGCGCCGGCCCCGTGTGACTACGGAATCTTAGCAAAGCCGCCATTCCGCCGCGACCCGGCCGTTCGGGCGGGGGCCGATGGGCCGGCGCGGCGAGCGTGACGGCCGGCCGCTTTTCCGCTACGCGTGCCTGCCATGAAACCGCGCCGCCCAAAATCCACACCGCACGCCCGCGGCGATCGCCGTTCCGGGCCGCGAGCAAGGCCGAAGCCGCGCCCCTCCCGCGAGCGTGCCCCACGGGCGCCCGCGCCGGCGCCGCGCACGGCCGAAGCCAAAGCCTGGCCGCAGGACGCGCGCGCGCCGCAAGTGCCGACATCGGTGCAAACCGTGGCGGTCACGCCGGACGAGGCCGGCATGCGGGTCGATCGTTTCCTGGAGGCGAAGTTTCCCGGACTGTCGTTCTCCCATATCCAGCGCGTCATCCGCAAAGGCGAGCTGCGCGTCGACGGCAAGCGCGTCGACGGCAAGGATCGGCTGCGCGCTGGGCAGGCGGTGCGGATTCCGCCGCTGCGGCTCGCGCCGAAACCAGCGCGCGGTTCGGAGGACGATGCTAAGACGCGTCAGCTCATCAAGTCGATGACGCTCTACGAAGACGCCGACGTGCTGGTGCTCAACAAGCCGATGGGGCTCGCGGTGCAGGGCGGCTCCGGCATGGTCAGGCATGTCGACGGCATGCTGGAGACCCTGCGCGACGCCGACCAGCGCCCGCGCCTCGTGCACCGGCTCGACCGCGACACTTCGGGCTGCCTGCTGGTGGCGAAGACGCGGTTCGCCGCCTCCGCGCTGGCAAAAACCTTTCGCACCCGTGCCGCCCGCAAGATTTATTGGGCGGTGGTCGCCGGCGTGCCGAAGCCGAAGCAGGGTCGCATCTCGACCTTCCTCGCCAAGGACGAGCGCGAGGATGAATCGCTCATGCGCATCGCGCGCCACGGCGAGGAAGGCGCGAGCCACGCCGTCACCTATTACGCAGTGGTCGAGACCGCGGCGCGCGAGCTTGCGTTCGTGTCGCTCAAGCCGGTGACCGGGCGTACCCACCAGCTGCGCGCCCACATGGCGCACATCTCTCACCCGATCGCCGGCGATGCGAAATATTTCGCCAAGGAGAACTGGGCGCTGCCGGGCGGCATCCAGAACCGCCTGCACCTCCTGGCGCGCCGGATCGTGGTGCCGCATCCGCGCGGCGGAGTGATCGACGTGACCGCGCCGCTGCCGCCGCACATGGCGCAGACCTTCAATCTGCTCGGCTTCGATGCCAAACGCTACGATCCGATCGTCGAGGCCCCGGAGGAGTAGGGCCCTTCGGCGAGTGACAACGCCGCGAGCCGCGATGGACCTGACCACGAACGCGGCTGGTGTTCGATCAGCATTGAATCACCAAATTCATGACCGCGGTAGCCGTGTGCCACAAGGGCCGCGGAAAGCTTGTTCAGCGTGGCGTCGTCAGCGAAGGCTCGGAGCATTTCGAAATGGCTGTCGCCAGGTTCGTGCACGCCGGTGAGGATCGCGTCCACGACGTGCAGCCCCGTTTCACCCCCGAGGCGCCCGCGCGCAACGCCGTCGCCGGCGCGTACGCTTCCGTCGGCGTTCCCCGCAGACTCGAGCGCGCGGACCACCGTCGTCCCGATCGCAACGACGCGGCCACCGATCGACTTCACCAGCTTGAGCGCGGCTGCGGTCCGCTCGGGGATGCGATAGGGCTCATCGAAGGGCAGCCGCAGGTCGAGCGTCGGGTCTCCGGTCGAAGAAATGCCGGCGGCGTGTGTCAGCGTGGCGAGACCGATGCCACGCCGCCGCCAAGTCGCAAGTGTGCGCCAATCGAGCGCAAATCCGGCTGACGGCGGCTCGAGTGCAATCGGGTCGGCCGCAATTCTTGTCCAGACATCCCACAAGGCCAGCGGCTCGGGGACGTGCGCGTATTGGATCGGCCGCCCATGTCGGGCAAGCCCTGCCAGGACGGTTGCGCGATTCTCCAGAAACCTCAGCCTGAACAGGCGGGGATGGTCGAGTAGGCGCTCGACGACCGCGACCAGCGGACCGAGCGCAAGGCGATCGCCGGATACCATCGGCGGCGGAAGCATCCGGTCTTCCGTCCTCGTGCGGTGATCGCCGGCACCGAACGCGATTGCGGCGAACCTGGTCGGATCTTGGAGCGACACCCACGCGGCAAGCCGGACCTCGATGGGCTGGCGGCTCGTGCAATGCGCGCCATGCAAGCTCGCTGGCAGTGTTGCGGCGTCATTCGCGACGACCAGGTCGCCCGCGCGCAAGAGTGACCCGAGTTGGGCGCGCGCGAGATGTCGCAGTCCGCCGCCCGCGTCGACTGTGACGAGTCTGCCAGACCGCCGCTGGGCGCGCTCGGCGGCAATCACGGATGCCTCGTGATCGGACTAGCGGCGCCGCGCGGCAACGCTGCCAGCATCATCTCGATGATCTCCGCGGCGGACGCCGCGGGCTGCTTCAACGTCGTTGGGTCGGCGTCGGGAACCGCGACCGCATGCAGCGGGGTGTCCATGTCTCCGGGATCGATCGAGCGGAAAGCGATGCCGTCGAGGCTTGTCTCCTCAGCCCAGATAGCCGTGAGATGGCGAAGGGCCGCCTTGCTAGCGCCGTAGGCGCCCCACCCCGAATAGGGGGTAATCGCCGCGTCGCTGGAAATGTTGATCACTGCAGCGCCGGAGCCTTGCCGTGCGGAAGCCGCAAGGGCGCCGAGCAGAGCTTTGGTCAGCCGGAACGGGCCCAGCAAGTTCACCGCGAGCGCCTGTTCCAACTCCTCGCATTCGGTGTCGGCGAGCGGTGCCAGGGGAGTAGGCCCGAGACTCGATGCGTTGTTGATCAGAACGTCGAGCCCGCCGAGATTGCCGGTGATCTGCAGCGCGAGCGGGTAGATATCCTCCTTGCGGCCAACGTCGCCCACGATTCCGCACGCACTCGTTTCAGCGGCTATTCGTTCGACGCCTCGCGCGGTTCGGGCAACGAAGGCGACGCGCGCTCCGCGCGCGGCGAGCTGCTGGACGAGCGCGAGTCCGAGGCCCGATGTTCCGCCGGTGACGGCCACCCGAAGCTCGTTGAGGTCGCTAGTGGCTGCCATCGTGGGTGTTCCTGTGCTCAGCGAACACTTGCTACAAGTTCAAGTGAACTTGAAGTCAAGCACAAATCGTGTTGTCATCCTTGTATGGAACCCGTGCTGATCATCAGCGAAGTTTCGCGGCGCAGCGGGGTCGCGTCGTCGGCCCTGCGGTTTTATGAGGAGCGCGGGCTGATCGCGTCGGAGCGGGCCGGGTCAGGGCATCGGCGCTACCAACGCTCGGTGCTGCGCCGGATCGCGTTTATCGTCTTTGCGCAGAGGATCGGGCTGACGCTCGAGGAAATCGGCGCGGAACTTGCCCGGCTTCCGGCCGATCGTATTCCAACCCGCGGGGATTGGGCGCGTCTTTCGAGCCAATGGCAGAAGCGAATCGACCAGCGAATCGCGGAGCTTCAACGGCTTCGGGCGGGGCTCACCCAATGCATCGGCTGCGGGTGCCTTTCAATCGACAAATGCAGCCTTGCAAACCCGGCCGATCGCGCCGGCCGCAAGGGGTCAGGACCGCGGTATTGGCTTGGCTAAGTCAGTCGCAAGGAGCACGGGCTGGTCGCTTTGGCTTGATCCAAGAAAGAACTAACTCGTCTCTTCCACCAACCCAAAAATCTCCCGCGCCTCGCGCACGCCGCGCAGTTTGTGCTGGCCGAGCGGCACGAGCCGGCTGCGGTCGCGCATCGAGGCGACGAATTCTGCCGACAGCAGCACGCTGCGGCCGAGCGGCTCGCACAGCGCCTCGATGCGGGCAACCTCGTTGACCGCGGGTCCGATCACGGTGAAGTCGAGACGATCGATCGCGCCGACGTTGCCGTAGAGCACCTCGCCGGCGTGCAGCGCAAGGTCGACGGTCGCAGTCGGCTTGCCGGCCGCGCGGCGCGTGTCGTTAAGTGCCGCGAGTGCCGTCATCGCTTCGGTCGCCGCGTCGAGCGCCCGCTGGCACGCTGCGTCCTCGGTCTCGGGCGTGAACGGGAAGATCGCGAGCATGCCGTCGCCGAGAAATTTGAGCACCTGCCCCTCGCGCGGGCGCAGCGCCGCGGTCAGCGTTTCGAACACGCCGTCGAGCAATTCGATCAGGACCGGACCGGGCGCCGCGTCGGCGATCCCGGTGAAGCCGCGCACGTCGGCAAACCACAGCACCGCCCGGATGGTCTCGACCGAGCCGCGTTCGATCGCGCCGGCGTGCACGCGCCGGCCGGCGTCGCTGCCCAGATAGGCCTCCAACAGGCTGCGCGCGATGGTGTGGGCGGCCTTGGCCATCATGGCGATGGACGCGGCCGGCAGGACGCCGCGCAACAGGGTGAGGTCACCGTCGGTGAAACCGTCCGCCTGGTCGGTCGCAAACGAATAGGCGACGCCGATACCGCGCGAGGGGTCTCCTTCCGGCCCGAAGCGGAAAAACTGCGCGAAATAGTCGGTCGCTCCCTCGGCTGCAAAGCTCTTAAGCACTGGAAAATCGAGCCGCGCGTCCGGTCCCTCGAGCCGCCGCCGCAACCAGGCCACGCCGTCGTCGGACCCGTGCATTTGATTGACCAGAAAGCGGAACGGGCTCTCGACCCAGTCCGGGTTGTCCTCGACGCCACGGGCGAACCGGTCGTGCTCGATCGCGTTGAGGTCGCGCCGCCAGGTGTAGCTGTAGCCGCCCCACTGCGGGTGCAACGTGCGCATCCCGGCGAACGCACGCCACAGCGGAAGGCCGGCGACGACAAGCTGCTGGCAGAACCCATCGAACAGCTCGTCGACGCCAATGCCGCGCAGGCCTTGCCGCACCGCCCAGATGTGGACGTCGATGATCTTGCGTCCGATCGCAGGGTCAAGGCTGAGCACGTGGAAGGGCGGGGGTTCGGGCGCGGGCATGGTTTGGTGCTTCATCCGGGGGAGGTCGCGCAGCAACGTCTCATGTGCTTGTGGCCATCCTTCGAGACGCCCTCGCTTTGCTCGGGCTCCTCAGGATGAGGTCCGAATGTCTTGCCCAGGACGGGGCCACAACCTCCGCCCTCGTCCTCAGGAGCGCCCGCAGGGCGCGTCTCGAAGGACGGCCGTACGTAAGCGCGCTGCCCTTCGCCAACACCATGAAGTCACGGGATGTCTGAAGCAACCCGGTGAATCGGCTAGCGCGCCTGCGCGACCACCGGCAGGCTCGCGATCGCGCGCAGGCCCGGCCGCTTCCGCCAGCGGATCTCCGCTTCCGGGACGGCGAGCGCAAGCTGCGGCCAGCGCTGGAACACCGCTTCAAGCGCGCACTTGGCCTCGATGCGCGCGAGCTGATGGCCGAGGCAGAAATGGATTCCGGTTCCGAACGCGAGATGCCGGTTGGACCGCCGCTCGAGATCGAGCTGCTCTGGATGCTCGTTCGCGGCCGGATCCATATTCGCCGCCGCCAGCATCGGCATGACCTTCTCGCCCTTCTTGATCCGGACGCCGCCGAGTTCCACGTCGTATCGCGCTAGACGCGGCTTGGTGAACTGCACCGGCGAGATGAAGCGCAGGAATTCCTCGATCGCGAGGTTGGCGCGGCTCCAGTCCGCCGCGAGCCAGTCGCGCAGGCTCGGGTTGCGCAAGAGCTCGTACACCGATCCGCTGATGAGGTGCATCGTGGTCTCGCTGCCCGCGCCGAGCAGCAGGAACACCATCGCGACCATTTCGCGGGCGCTGATGCGGTGGCCTTCCTTCTCGACGCGAACGAGCTCCGCGATCAGCCCCTCGCCGCCATGCCGACGCGCGGCCGCAAGCCGCGCTTCCAGGAAGCGCTTCATCGATCTCGCGGCCAGAATCATCCGCAAGAAATCGAACGGGCTGGCGAGACGGGTAAAGCTCTTGCTCCAGGCAATAAACGTCGGCCGGTCAGTCTGCGGCAGGCCGAGCAACTCGCAGATGACCGAGAGCGGCAACAGCCGCGCGTAGCACTCGACGAGATCCGCGGGACTGCCGTCGGCAAACAGCCGGTCGGCGAGGGCCGCCGCGATCTGGAGAATATGCGGCTCCATGTCGATGATCGCGCGGCGCCGGAATGCTTCGTCCACTATCCCGCGCAGGCGGGTGTGATGCGGCTCGTCCATGGTCAGCATGTTGTCGGCGAGCGTGCTGATCAGGCGCGGCATCCACCAGCGCAGGCCGGCGACGGAACCGTCCTCGCGGCGCAGGCTGAAGGTGGCACTGTCCTTGAGCACGCGCGCCGCCATCTCCTGCGTCGTCGTGGTGTAGACCTTGCCGACGAGCGGGAAGTCGACCTGGACCACCGGTCCGGCCTCGCGCAACCGCGCGAGACCCGCGGCGGGATTGCGAAAAAAATCCTGACTGGCGAAGTCAAACCGCGGCGTCATGGGCCTTGCTCCATGCCCCCCAGATGGGGCGCGTCGCCGCGACCGCAATACCGGCTGAGTCGGGATGGTTACTGCACGATCGCCATGTGGACCTTGGCGACGCCCTGATCGACTATCCCCAGGCTCTCGGCGGCGTAGCGGGAGAGATCGAGCTCGCGTCCATCGACGTAGGGTCCGCGATCATTGACCCGAACCATGACCGTCTTGCCCGTCTGCATGTTGGTAACCTGCAACCGGGTTCCGAACGGCAGGGTCCGGTGCGCGGCGGTCAGCTGGCCCGGATCGAAGCGTTCGCCATTCGCGGTCTTGAGGCCCGTGCTGTAGAAGCTCGCGAGCCCCGTGCCCTTGCTCTTGATTCGCACGATGTCCACGGCCCGTGGGGCCGTGGCGAGCCGGTCCGGGTCGGACCAGGCTTCGACGCTTGGGCTCACCGCCGGGCCGCGGACGGAAGCGAGCGTTGCCAACCCGACCGATGGGAAGCGCCGCCAATCCATGACCAGGGATTCCAGCCGGTCCTGGCGGCTAAACTCGGCCTCGTCCAGCCCCGGATCGTTGCTGCCGACCGCAGCCGACATCAGGGCCGCGCCCGCCGCAATCGTCACGCCGGCGATCGCCAGCGCAATGGTCACGTTGGGCCTGCGCGTCCAGACGAGCGAGGCGAGCCTCGCCGCTCCGGATCCAATACGCCTGCAGAGCCCCACCCCTGCGGAAATCACGACTCGCACTCCCCCACCGAGATTGCGCGTTCATCGAAACTTAACCACGCATCAAGAACAACCAGGCCGCGGACGTTTCCGGCGCGTTGTTGTTGTTTTGCAACATGCCTGGATACCGCCGCCGCGCCGCGTGAAACGCGCGGTTTGACGGGGACGCGCAGCTAATATGCAACTCATCGGTTGCGCGTGGCCGCGCGATCGGCTACGACAATGAGCAACCAGGAGGTTGCATATGACCGATCGCATCGAAAAGACCATCGAACTCAAGGCCCCGGTGTCCCGGGTCTGGCGGGCGCTGACTGATCATCGCGAATTCGGTAGCTGGTTCCGCGTGCGGCTGGAGGGGCCGTTCGTGCCAGGCCAGGTCTCGCGCGGGCAGATCACCTATCCGGGCTATGAGCAGTATCGCTGGGAGGCGGTGGTCCAGAAGATGGAGCCCGAGCGGCTGTTCTCGTTCACCTGGCATCCCCACGCGAAGGACCAAAGCCACGACTATTCCGGCGAGGAGCCGACATTGGTCGAGTTTACGCTGGAGAAGACCGCGACCGGGACCTTGCTGCGCGTGGTCGAATCGGGCTTCGACAGAATCCCGGCAAAACGCCGCGACGAGGCATTGCGCATGAACGACACCGGCTGGGGAATGCAGATGCAAAATATCGAACAGCATGTCCGGCAGGCGGCGGCTTAGCGCATCTTCGGGCGGAGCGCGCGCCAGCGCGCTGAAGGCGCGCGCGTTTGTGTTCGCTGCGCTCGGTGACGCAACACGGCTGTCGGTGCTTGCGAGACTCAGCGCCGGCGAGCCGCAGTCGATCTCGCGCCTGACGCTCGGCACCGATCTCACGCGCCAAGCCGTAACCAAGCACCTGCGCGTACTGGAGGGCGCGGGGGTGGTGCGCAGCGTGCGCAGCGGCCGCGAGAACCTGTTTGCGCTCGAGCCGCGGCGGATCGATGAGGTGAGAGACTACCTCGACGAGGTCTCCCGGCAATGGGACGATGCGCTGGCGCGGCTTCGAGCGCACGTGGAAGAGTAGTTGCCCTAGAGAACTGCGGCCATGCTGACAATCTGGGGCCGCCCGAGCTCGTTCAATACGCAGAAGGTGCTGTGGCTCGCGGACGAGCTCGCGCTCACCTACCAGCACATTCCGGCCGGCGGTTCGTTCGGTCGCCTCGACACGCCGGAATTCCTCGCCATGAACCCGTATGGACGCGTCCCGGTGATCGACGACGACGGGACGGTGGTGTGGGAATCCCACGCCATCCTGCGCTACCTGGCGGCGCGCTACGGCAACTGCCGGTTCTGGCACGACGATGCGGCCATGCGCTCGCGCGTGGACGCCTGGATGGACTGGTCGCAAACGCGCCTGCAGCCCGACTTTCTCAACGGCGTGTTCTGGGGTTTTTATCGCACGCCGGAGCATCTGCGCAATCGGGCGGCGATCGCGCAAAGCCTTGCGCGCTGCGCGGCGGATTTCCAACTGCTGGACCAGGCCCTGCGCG
>Ga0066388_100001899_pt1 | contig 12297 bp, 5 predicted proteins | sample PanSoiMetaGPlot6_FD_64539 | JGI IMG/M metagenome (GOLD analysis project Ga0066388, IMG submission 64539) | Tropical forest soil microbial communities from Panama analyzed to predict greenhouse gas emissions - Panama Soil - Plot 6 (Hybrid Assembly) | ecosystem: Environmental > Terrestrial > Soil... | reverse complement strand
CGGCAGGACGGGACCGACCCGCGGGACCTCGGGCTGACCGTGCTCCGCGAGGATCCCGGCGCCGAGAGCGACCCGAGCCTGCTGTTCCACCCGCGGCCGGGCAGCGACCCGTGGTTCGAGCGGCAGTCGTACTCGCCTGACGGGCGCACCATCGCGGTCTCCCGTTTCGAGGACGGCCCCGGTGGCCGGATCGAGCGCATCTGGCTGATGGACGCCGACGGCGGCAACCCCCGCCCGCTGTCGGTGGCCGACCGCGGTCCGGCGGACTGGGAGTTCGACCCGGCGTGGTCGCCGGACAGCCGGATGATCGCTTTCTCCCGCCGCTCCCCCGGCGGGTTGGGCCCGCCCGGCGGTACGGGCCTTCCCATCAGCCGCGCCCGGATCGTCGTCGTCGAGGTCGCCACCGGGCAGGTGGTCGGAAGGCTGGTGCCGCCGGCAGGTTTCGCCGACCACGACGACACCCAGCCGGAATGGTCGCCGGACGGCCGGACCCTGGCGTTCACCCGCGGTCTGATCACCACGGTCGGCGGGGTCGAGGTCCGCGACACGCACATCTGGACGGCCCGCGCCGCGGACCTGGGCGGCCAGAGCGACCTGACCGCGACCGTGTGCGGCAGCGCCTGCCAGGTCGCCGACGACAGCTCCGCGTTCTCCCCCGACGGCGGGCAGCTGGTGTTCAACCGCGAGCCCGACGGGCTGCTGCTGGCCTCGGTCAACGGCAGCCAGTGTCGGGTGCTGCTGCCGGGGCCGGGAAGCTCCTGCCAGGGTCCGGTCCCTAGCCAGGGCGGCTCGCCGCCCCAGCCCCGCGACGGGGCCTGGTCGCCGGACGGCACCGCCATCGTATTCTCCAGCCGCGAGTCAGCCGACCCAGCAGCGCCCGAGGCACTGTCCATTGTCGACGTGGCGACCGGCGCGGTGCGCCAGCTCACCGGGCCGTTGCCGGGCCGGCAGAAGGAGCCCACCTTCCAGACGTCGGTCGACCTGCGCACCCAGCTGGCGCAGCCGCCCGGCGGCGGCACGGTCGGCGGGAACGTCTCGTTCACGCTCACCGCGACGAACAACGGCCCCGCGCCGTCGCCGGACACCCAGCTGACCTTCGCCGTCCCGACCGGGCTGCAGCTGGCGACGATCGGCACCGACCGCGGCCAGTGCACGCCCGCGGCGGCGGGCTGCGCGCTCGGCCTGCTGGAGCCCGGCGCGGTCGTGCACATCACCGTCACGCTCGCCGGGCTGGTCCCCGGCACGTTCCAGGTCACCTGGTCGGTGGGCGGATCCGTGATCGACGCCGACCTCACCGACAACAACGCCGCGACGGGGATCCTGGTCGCGCCGCCGCCACCGGCTCCTCCGCCGCCAGCACCGCCGGCACCGCCACCGGCCCAGCCGGCCCCGCCCGGGCCCGGGCTGGCCGTGAGCGTCCAGCCCAACCCGTCCTACGTCGGCGGGACGGCCACGGTGACCTACACCGTGCGCAACGGCGGGGGGCAGCCGGCGGTCGGGCTGCGCCTGCAGCTGCTGCCGCCGGCCGGAGTCCCGGTCCGCGCGTTCCCCGCGGGCTGCCAGCGCACGAGCTGCTTCCTCGGCGACCTCCGGCCCGGCGGGGTGGCGGTGCTGCACATGGTGCTGGCCCCGAACGCGCCGCTCGTCACGAGCGTGGCCGGGAGGCTCACCACCGCCGGGCCGGACCCGAACCCGAGGGACAACGTCGCCCGCGCGCCGATGCGGATCCTCCGGCCGAAGATCGTGGCCGTGCCGCCGATCGGCCCGCCTGGCTTCGTGACCTCGGTGCGCGGCACTGACTTCCCGCCCGGCACGCCGGTCCGGCTGACCTGGTCGGTGGGCATCACCGCGCTGGCCTCACCGAGCATCCCGGACGCCAGCGGCAAGTTCGCCGGGCAGCTGCTGATCCTGCGCAAGGACTCGCTCGGCCCGCGGACGATCACCGCCAGCGGCGCCGGCTTCACCCCGGCCACCACCCCGTTCCGGGTCGTCGCCGGCTCGGTGGGGCCGCCCGACTTCGTGGAGCGCCGGTGAGCCGGCGGTGATGCCGGTCGACGACACCAGAGGCTGGGACGAGAGAACGGAGGAACGGTGAGCGTCCGGGGGGACGGTAGGTTGTTGCGGAGCACCGGCCGGGACGAGCCCGGCGCCATGGCTCGGGGAGACAGTCCCTCGTTGCTCGTACGCTGCTTCGGCGGCTTCCGAATGCGAGTGAACGGCCGCGACCTGGACGGCGGCCGGGTCCGGCCGCGGGTGTACACGCTGCTGCGTTTCCTCGCCCTGCACGCCGGCCGTCCGGTGCACCGGGAGCACATGCTGGACGCGCTGTGGCCGAACCTGCAGCATCCAGCCGGCATCCGGAACCTGCAGGTCGCCATGTCGAACCTGCGGGCCCTGCTCGAGCCGGACGTCCCCCGCGGCGCCTCCCGGCTCATCCGCCGCGAGGGCGCCTCCTACCTGCTGGCGATGCCGACCGACGGCATCAGCGACGTCCGGGAATTCGAGGCGGCCATCCGGGCGGCCAGGCGCGGCTGCGAAGCCGGCCGGGCGAACGCGGCCATCGAGTCGTTGCATGTGGCCCTGGCGCAGTACCGCGGTGAGCTGCTGCCCGAGGACGGCCCGGCGGAGTGGGTCGTCGCCGAGCGGGAACGCTACCGGCACGAGGCAGCCGCGGCGGCCGGCACGCTGGCCGAGATCGAGCTGGCGCGGAACCGGCCGGGGGCAGCGGCCGACGCCGCCCGGCGCAGCCTCGCGATCGACTCCTTCCGCGACGCGTCCTGGCAGGTGCTGGTCGAGGCGAGCCAGCGGGCCGGCCACGCGGCCGACGCCGAGCTGGCCCGCCGGGAGTACCACGACATGCTTCGCTCTCTCGGACTCCCCCACCACACCGACGAGCTGGGGCTGGAGCGGTTCACGGCCTCGTGACGAACTCGGACCGCCTCAGGCGGCCAGCGGCTTCGCCTCATCCCCGCCGCCGCGACGGCAGACGCTCTGCTGGCCTGCGACGTACACGCCATCGCCACCCTCGACGGCCCGGAGGCCCCGTTCTGCGAGACGGCCGATCCTGTTCATGAGCGACGAACGGCTCCCCGGCCACGTGCACGACTGGCTGGAGACCGTCATGGCCTGCTGGCCCTGCCACATCACCATTGTCAGCCGCGGCGGATACGGCTCGGTCATGGCCATCCGCGGGCAGCCCGACTACCACCACCAACCCGCCATCCGCCCGGATGGATCACCAGCACCCTCGGCACCGGCGACGCACTGTGCCGCCTTCCTCGACGGCCAGGCCCGTGGCCTCGCACCGGCCGCTGCGCTGGAACGTGCCACCCGCTTCGCCACCGCCACCCTCGCCCATACCGGCGGCGCCGAAGGCCACCAGACCGCAACCGAACTCGACCTGCCAGCCCGGACTCTGCCACCAGCGGCGGATCGCCGTTAGAGATGACGGGATCAACGGGCCGAGCAAGCCGAAACCGGCGACGGGGTGGCGGCGGATAGAGTCCCTGACCGGACCGGCCACGCCCACAACCGAACCTTCGGGGCGCCGTCCGAACAGGACACCCGCCCCGCACGCTCGGCAGCGCGAGAGGAGGCAGCTGTCCACTCTGGAGCAAGCCGGCTACGTCGCCGTCGACCGCAGCGTCAGACGCCGGGTGCGCGCCCGGCTCACCCACGACGGCCGAGCCGCCTTCCGCGGCCACGTGGCTGCACTGCAGGCCATCGCCGCCATCGCGGACGCCGCGCCAGCCAGCCCAGCCGGCAACCCGCCGCCCGGCTGACTCACGTCGAGACTGGCTCGGCGCGTCTGGGGCCGAGGCTATCCACCGATCGGCTGATGCGGCGGTCGACCGGGCCGGCCGGCCGATCCGCTGGCGTCAGCCCGCTTCGGGGCCGTCGATGTCTGACTCGCTCAGGCTGAATCCGCCGGTCAGTCGCAGCGGGCTGATCGAGCGGGGACCTTCGCCGGGCCGGCCCGCGCGTGAGCGAAGCATGGCGGCGATCTCGGCATACCCGGCCGACTCGGCGTCCACCGCCGGGGTGCCGCCCCAGCGGTCGACCGGGTTGGGGTTCACGCCCTGCTCGAGCAGGTAGACGACGACGTCCAAGTGACCTTCGGATGCGGCCAGGTGCAGCGGTGTCCGTCCGTCGTAGTCGCCGAGGTCGGGGTTGGCTCCGGACTCGACCAGCGACCGCACCTGGTCGACGTCGCCGGCGCTCGCCAGCCAGCACAGCCGGATGATGTCGTCGAGCATGACCTGGTTCGTCCTCAGCCGGGGGTCACGCTTCCCCGCGCTCTGGTTGTCGATCAGGCCGTCGAAGACGTGGAAGTTGTACTGGGACACCAGCTGGCGGCAGAACTCGATACCCCGCACCGAGTTTCCGTTACGGTCCAGACGCGGGGACCAGACGCAGATTCCCATGACCTTCGGAACGACGATCATCATCGCCCCGGAGACACCGCTTTTCGCCGGTAGGCCGATCTCGAACGCGAACTCTCCGGAGTAGTCGTACATCCCGCAGGACGACATCAGGGACAGACACCGCTGTACGGTGCTCGTCGATAAGACGTGACCGCTCGCGGTCGGCGCGACGCCGCCGTTGGCCAGTGTCGCTGCGACGGCGGCCACCAGTTCGGCGTCGACCTCGATGGCACAGCATTGGAAATAGAAGTCGAGCGTCTCCATGAGGTTCGTTCCGGTTGGGAACGCTCTGCTCTCGCGCATGGAGTACCCGAGCGCGAAGTTACGGTCGGCGGTCTGCCGTTCCGACTGGTAGACCGAGTTGTTGAACGTGACCCGTCTGCCTCCGGCCAGTCTCCGCCAGGCATTGGCGACGTAGTCGAACCGGTCGGCTATGTCCTTCGTCGGTTTGATCAGCGAGCAGGACATGATGGCACCAGAGTTGATCATTGGGTTGTGCGGCCGGCCTTCGCTGTCGAACCACAGTTCGTTGAACCCCCGGCCGCTGGGCTCTCGGCCCACGTGCTGGTGCACGACGTCGGGGCCGTGCTCCTCGAGTGCCAGGCAGTAGTTGATCGGCTTGCTCAGCGACTGGATCGAGAACCCCACCTGCGACTGCCCGATGGCGAACCGCTGGCCGTCCACGGTGCAGACGGCGATCGCCAGCTGGTCAGGGTCGACGCTACGAAGCTGGGGTATGTAGTCCGCCACCGCGCCGCGGTCGTCGTCGAGCAGCGTTTCGTAGATCTCGACCAGCTCGCCCACGAACCGGGGGAAGTCCGGGACGATCAGATCGCCGCTGAGAACACGGGTGAGCAGGCCGTCGTTCGCCTGACAGATCTCACCGAACCGCTCCACTGGGATGTCTCGCGGCGTGCCGCCCTCGCCCGCCAGGACCGCGAGAATGTACTCGACCCGAGGGTCCTCCGGCGGCAGCCCGGCCTGACGCAGCCGGTGGACGAGCTCCAGATAGGAGATGGTCCCGTCCGGACGGCGGGTGAACGAGTCGAGGAGCTGCTGCTGGACGCTGTACCGCCGGTCAGCCATTCCAGTGATACTTGTCTCTGCCCCCGAATCCACTATTCTTACAGGCTGCACGAATCCACTCCATCGCCAACTCTAGAGATCCCGGTAGACCGCTGAATGTAACACCCGTGACGTGGCCCCGGACGTCGAGTACGAGGCTCTCGGGCCGTCTCACGGCGACCTCGCGCAACGCTTCCAGCGCAGCATGCTCACGACATGGCCCGCGTCGGTGAACGACCTGGCGAGGGCAGCACCAATGAAGGTGTCGTCCTCGACCAACACCGTCGCCATGTCTGAACCCTCACCCCAACCACGAAGCCAGTAGCGGTCGGTGATGATCACATCACAACATCACGCCATGCGGATAGCTACATGTGGAGACGTTGACCTGGAGCTACACGACAGGTTACGACGAAATATCCACCAAGTGTTACTAATATGGTCTGATCGGTCCCGGTGTGCTCAGCGCCACACTCAGAAGCGTGGCAAGCCGAGACCCGGGATCACACAACGTGACGCGGCGCCGCCAGAAGCCACCGCGAATCACCCGATAGCGGAGCCACTCGATCGGGTGGGGGCGACTGGCACAGCTCTGGAGGTGACTTCGCCACTTCGGCGGGCGCCTGGTCTACCCGCCGCGCCTTCGGCCAGGCATCTTTGACGTGGTGGTCTCGACCACAGGGGGCTGGAGTGAGCCGAGCGTGAGCACGTTGCACTTTGGGGTGTTGGGACCCTTGGACGTCCGGCGGGGCGGGCAGCCGCAGCAACTGCGTGGATCACGGGAACGTGCGCTGCTGGGCATGTTGCTGTCCCGGCGGAGTCGTGTCGTCTCGGTGCCCGCTCTAGTCGAGGGTGTGTGGGGTGCGGCGCCGCCGGCCACAGCGGAGAAGACGCTGCAGAGCTACGTGTCCCGGCTGCGGGGGCTGCTGGAGCCGGACCGGGAGCAGGGCGGGCCGAGCATCCTGGACAGGGCGGGTTCCGGTTACTGTCTGCGGGCCGAGCCGGAGGCGGTCGATGCGGCGCTGTTCGAGCTGCTGGCCGGCAAGGGTGCCCGGGCCTTGGCGGCGGGTGCCCCAGAGCTTGCGCTGGCCCGGCTCCGGCGGGCGCTGGCGCTGTGGCGCGGCGAGGCCTACGAGGACCTGCCGGATGCCGCGTTCGCCGCCGCCGAGCGGAGCCGCCTGAGCGAGCTACGGCTGGCCGCTACCGGTGACCGTGTCGACGCCGAGCTGGCTCTCGGGGACGCGGCGAGCCTGGTCGGGGAGCTGCAGCGGCTGGTCGCCGAGCACCCGTTGCAGGAGCGGTTCTGGGGCCAGCTGATCGTCGCCTACTACCATGCGGGCCGGCAGGCGGATGCGGTCGGGGTGTACCGCACGGTGCGGGCGCGGCTGGTGGAGGAGTTCGGGATCGAGCCGGGCCCGCAGCTGCGGGCGCTCGAGGCCGCCGTCCTCGCCCAGCCGCCACGGTTGCCCACACCGGGCGCGGCGCGACCGCAGGAGCTGCCCGGGGTGTTGGCGGCGGATCGGACCCGGCTGGTCGGGCGCGGCCGGGAGATGGAATGGCTGGAACTCGCCTGGCAACAGGCACTCGAAGACCGTGGTGTCCTCGCCGTCGTGGAGGCGGCGCCGGGCATGGGCGCCACGCGGCTGGCCGCCGAACTCGCGCGCCGGGTGGCCGACCGCGGCGGCACGGTCGTCCTCGGAGCGAAGGACGCCGAGGCGCTCATCGGCACCGGGACCGACCGCCCGGTGCTGGTCGTTCTCGACAGTCCCGAGGACGCCGGCCCGAGCGAGGACGCGGGACCGGGCACAGACGCAGGGCTGGGCGAGGGCACGGGGCTGGGCGAGGCGGCGCGGCTGGCCCGCAGGGCCGAGCGGCTGCCGGTCCTCGTGCTTGCCCTCACCAGCCTTGGGGCGGGGACGGTCGCGGCGGTGGACGAGGAACGAGTCCTGCGCCTCGGCCCGCTCGGCGCCGAGCAGGTCGCCGCGATCGTCGCCGGATACGTAGGCGAGGAGGATCTGGCGGCGGTCGAGGCGGTGTTCGCCTCCTCCGGCGGCGTCCCAGCGCGGGTTCACGACGACAGCGCGGCGTGGGCGACCGCCCGGGCGAGCGAGCGGGTCGGCGAGACCGCCGCACGGCTGGTGAGCGGGCGACGGGACCTGGCCGCGACCGAGCAAACGATGGCCGCGGACGTTCTCGGCCTGCGGCAGGTACGGGCCCGCCGCGCCGCCGCGCTGCCGGCCGGCTCCGCGGCGGCCGGTGCCCGGCCGGTCGTCTGCCCGTACAAGGGACTGGCCCGGTTCGACGAGCATGACGCGCCCTACTTCTTCGGCCGGGACCGGCTGGTCGCACAGCTGGTGACCCGCTGCGTGGAGGCGCCGCTGCTGGCCGTGGTCGGCCCCTCCGGCAGCGGCAAGTCCTCGGTGGTGCGGGCCGGCCTGGTGCCGGCGCTGCGCGCGGGGGTGCTGCCAGGCAGCGAGGCGTGGCGGGTCCGGGTACTGCGGGCCGGCACGCTGGACGCCGCCCTGTTCGACGCCGCCCTGTTCGGCCCAGACCCGTTCGCCCCAGACTCCAGCGGGGTGGACCTGCTCGTGCTCGACCAGTTCGAGGAGGCGTTCACGGCCTGGCCGCAGCAGCGTCGCAGGCAGATGCTCGACCACCTGGCCGGCGCGGTCGAACGGGGCGACGGCCGGGTGCGGGTCGTGGCTACCGTCCGCGCCGACTACTACGGCCGGCTCACCGACCATCCGGCGCTGGCCCGCCTCGCCGGCGACAACACCGTGCTCGTCGGCCCGATGAGCGAAGGCGAGCTGCGGCAGGCGGTCGAGGAGCCGGCTCGCGTCGCCGGGCTGGACATCGAGGACGGGTTCGCCGACGCGGTCCTGGCCGACGCCCGGCAGGAGCCCGGGGTGTTGCCGCTGCTGTCCACCGCGCTGCTGGCGACCTGGGAGCGGCGGGACGGCCGGACGCTGCGGGTGGCCGCCTACAGTGCGGCCGGTGGTGTGGCCGGGGCGCTGACCCGGCTCGCGGACGGCGTCTACGGCGGGCTCGACGAGGCCGGCCGGGCCGCGGCTCGCCGGGTGTTCCTCCGGCTCGCCGCTCCCGGCGAGGGCGGGGAGGACCTGCGGCGCCGGGTGTCGCGGTCCGAGCTGGCCGGTACCGAGCCGGAGGAGGCCGTGCTTACCGTCCTGATCGGACAGCGGCTGGTCATCGCCGACGGCGACACCTTGGAGGTCGCGCACGAGGCGCTGCTGCGGGAATGGCCCCGGCTGCAGGCCTGGCTGGAAGTGCACCGCCACCTCGCCGAGGCCGCTAGCGCCTGGGATGCGGCCGGCCGTGCCCCGGGCGACCTCTACCGCGGCGCCCGCCTGCAGGCCGCCCAGGACTGGGCGAACGCCCACCCGGGTGACGCCCGCCAGTTGGAGCAGGCGTTCCTCACGGCCTCCGCCGCCGCGCAGGAACGCACGCTGCGCGACGCCCGGCGCACCGCCCGGCGGCTGCGCTCGCTGGCCTCCGTGCTGGCCGCGCTGCTGGTCGTCGCGCTGGTCAGCACGGCGCTGGCGGTCGTGCAGCGAAGCACGTCCGCCCGTCAGGCGCAGCTGGCCCGCGACGCCAGCCGGTCGGCCCAGGCGGGCCGGCTCGCGACGGTGGCGGGCAGCCTCGGCGCCGACCAGATCGACCTGGCGCTGCTGCTCGGCGTCGAGGGATACCGGCTCGCGCCGTCGGTGGAAACCCACGGCGGACTGCAGGCCGCGCTTGCCCACACCCCGCCCAACCTCGACCAGGTCATCCGGTTCGGTGCGCCCAACGTACTGCCGGTCGTTCTTCCTACCTCGGTGAGCAGGGACAAGCGCCTGGTAGCCGCGCCGCAGCGGGACGGCACAGTCGGCCTGTGGGATCTCCACAGCGGGCGGGTCCTGCGCACGCTACGCGGATCCTTCGGCCGCCAGTTCGCTGTCTTCAGCGGGGACGCGGCGCTGCTCGCCGTCGGCGGGTACGACGGGACCATCGGCGTCTGGGACGTCGCCACCGGCGAGCCTGTCGGGGCGCCGATCCGCGCGGGCCACGGCGCTACCTACGGGCAGTTCGACCCGACCGATCCCACCCGGCTGTTCGCGGTCGACGACAGCGGGCAGGTGGTCCGGTGGGACCGCTCGAACCCCGACGCGCCGAAGCAGATCGGGCCGCCGCTACGGTACCGGATGGCTCCCGGCGACGTCATGCTCGTCGTGATCAACGAAGCTGGGAGCCGGCTGGCCGCAGGAAGCCCGCGCGGCACGTCCACGCGGGTGTGGAACGCCCACTCCGGGAAGCGGCTGCGGGACCTTCCCGGGTCACCCGGCTTCTTCGCCCCCGACGGTGTCACGCTGCCCACCGCGCTGGGTAACCGCGTGGATCTGTGGGACGTCGACACCGGGCAGCAGCGGCGGGCGCCGCTGACCGGCTTCACGGCGACTGTCCCCGGAATGCTGGTCAGTGACGACGGCCGCCGCATCGCCGTCGACGACGCCAGAGTCATCAAGGTGTTCGAGGTGCGGTCGGGCCGGAAGATCGCCGCACTCCCCCTGCAGGAACTCGCGACCACCCCGGCCGCGTTCCTACCCGATGGGCGGCTGGTCACCAGCGGGGTGGCCGAGGTCGGCATCTGGCGCCTGGACACCGCCAGGACACAGCTGGGCAGGACGGTGCGCGGCCATCGCGGCCGCGTAGTGGGCACGTTCGTCCCCGGCACCGCGGAGATCGCCACCCAAGGTATCGATGATGGGCAAATCCTGCTGTGGGACGTGGCCACCGGCCGCCCGAAGGGACGGCTGCTCGGCGGCGCCGTCACAGCTCCCGTCGCGTTCAGCCCGGAAGGCGCGCGGCTCGCTGCCCTGGGACGGGACGGCACACCACGGCTGTGGGACCGGGCCAGCGGGGCCGAACTCGCCGTGCTCCCGGGTGCGGGTCCTCGGCGGGGAGGGCGCCCCCATGCCGCCGCCTGGAGCCCGGCGGGGCAGCGGGTCGCGGTGGCCTCCGGCGGCACCGTCCTGCTCTGGGACGTCGCCGACCCGCGGCAACCGCACATCGTGGCGCAGTTGGCCACGAGAGGGTCGCCGCACCCGGGCGTACCGGACACCCTGCACCTCACCTTCAGCCACGACGGACGCTGGCTCGCCGTCCAGGACACCCCGGAGCACACCGTCACCCTGTTCGACTCCGCCACCGGCCACAAGGTCTGGTCGCAGCAGTTGGAACCTCCCGGGCAGACCGCGATGGCGTTCTCACCGGACGGCACCACGCTCGCGGTCAGCCATGGGTCATCCGTGGCCGGCGTCGTCGAGTTCCGCAGCGTGCAGACCGGTGCCGTGCAGCGGATTCTTCGGACGCCGAGCAGCGGCGGAGTCGAGTTCCTCCACGGCGGCAGCGTCGTGATGACGACGAGCGACAACGGTGGGCCCACCCTTCCGGAGCGCAGCATCGTGCAACTTTGGGACGCCGCCGCCCTCGCGCCGATCGGCGAGCCCCTGCCCGAGCCGTACGGGGCGTACTCCCTGTCCCGCAGCCCGGACGGCAGCACGGCGGTGGCCGGCACCGCCGACGGAGCCGCCACGATCTGGGAGGTGAGTCCCGAACGCTGGGCGGCGACCGCGTGCCGCATCGCGGGGCGCAACCTCACCCAGTCGGAGTGGCTGCGCTACCTGCCCGGCGAGCCCTACCGGCGCACCTGCCCTCAATGGCCGGACGGCTAGTGAGACGGCGGCGTGCCGCGGTCCCGCCGACCTGCGCTCCCGCCGACGCCGACCGCGACCGCACCGACCACCTGCAGGCCGAACCCGGCGGAAAATCGCCAACAGAATCGTACCTGGTGACGGCCAGGCCGGCGGCGACGAACAGGTACCCGACGACAAGCAGGACACAGCCGAGCCGTCGGCGACCAGTCCCAGGCCTGCGAGCACCATCAGCACGCCGACCACCTGCAGGCCCCTGGCCACCGGCACATCACCATCCCTATTCGCCTACTCGCCGCCGACCCGGATTCGGCCCTTCGAGGAGCGCGACCGCGCAGAACGCAGACCCGTCGGTGAACGCAGTGGTGCTCCGCGGAGCCGCTCTGTGGGACATCAGGTGCCGCCAACGGGCCGTGACGATCCCGAACGCCGGTTGCAGCCCGGATGCAAACCGGTGGAAGCGTGGCTGCAGGCGTCACAGGCGTTCCGCCACCGGGACCCAACCACGCTTGGGCACGCTGTCCATCCGTGAAGAACTCTCTGCTGGGATGGCTGCAGCCCACCGGCTGGCGAGCCGTGTCCCCGACCCTCGTCAGGGGCGGCCGTGGACCCCGCGCTGCCCACATCCGCCCCACCCATGACTGGACACAACTGGTGGGCTCGGGAAACCACCTACGGCAGTACTTTTGGTCCCGGGTCGGCAGGTCGGCGGCCGTGGTCGCCGTCATCAGTGTTTCGGTGTTCGTCTGGTCGGTTCAGAGCGATCTCCTGGATCGGGCCGACCGCGTGTTCAGCGTTGTCGGCGGCCTGGTGGCGGTCGGGTCGTCGGTGGCAAGTGCAGTCACGTTCCGGGCGGCGTCGCAGCATGGGGTGCAGGCACGGGCCAACCCTGTGGTGCTGCGGAACCGGGCGATGAAGGATCTTGCCGGCTGGGCTCAGTCGCAGTGGCGCCAAGAGGCGACGGCACGGTTGCTGAACCGGCCGGACCCGCTTCGGGTCCGCTGGTCACCGACACCACGGCCGGTCGCGGCAAGCCTCGGCGAGGTGCTTGGCGGTGCCCGGCCTGCGGGCCGCGCGCTGCGGCGGAGGCTGCACGGAAA
>Ga0066388_100001898_pt1 | contig 12298 bp, 9 predicted proteins | sample PanSoiMetaGPlot6_FD_64539 | JGI IMG/M metagenome (GOLD analysis project Ga0066388, IMG submission 64539) | Tropical forest soil microbial communities from Panama analyzed to predict greenhouse gas emissions - Panama Soil - Plot 6 (Hybrid Assembly) | ecosystem: Environmental > Terrestrial > Soil... | reverse complement strand
TCATGAGACAGTCACACATGCTCGTCATCGTTGCATGCTGCCTGGCCATCGGCGCAGGCAGCGCCGCGCGCGCCGGGGCGCCGACGCCCGAGCGGCGAGAGGGCGACTTCGTTCACGTGTGCCAGGGCGGACCGAACAAGGCGCAGGCCTGTAGCGTTGCCACGCAGGAGACCGATTGCCCGAAGAGCGAGTGCGTGTTGCTGACGATGAGCAAGGCGATCAAAGGAACGCTGACGCTCATCGCCCACGATTCGGTGACGGACTGGAAAAACGGCGGGGCGACCAACCGCGCGCTGACGGTGATGCTCGAGGTGAAGGCACCCGACGGCAGTCGGCAAACCCTCGCTGCCACGTACCAGGATCTCGCGACACCGACCAATCCGCCCGCCGCGCCGAGCGATGTCATCGTCATCGCAATGGACGAAGAGGCGCTGCAGTCGCTGTCCAGCGCCGTGAGCGGCCTGCGGTTCGCCCAGGCGGAGTCGACCCTCAGTCAGCAACTCCAGCAGCTGTTCGGCGAGAGCGGCACGCCGGTCATCGTCGCGACGCACGACAAGCGCGTGGACCTGGCCGACCACACCGCAGACGGCTTGGCCACGGTGCTGCGCTTCAAGGTCAAGCTGCAGTTCCTGGAGCTGCTCTAATCGGCGGCCACACCGGCGGTGATGACCATCAGCCTCACCCTTCGCGTCAGCCTCGGCTTCCGAGGGCTGAGGCCGAGGCTGAGGCGAAGGCTGAGGTCAAAGCTCGGGCTTAGGCGGAGCGGGCCGCAGATCTATCGAGCGGTTCGCCCGCGGCTCGCGAGAGGTGGATGGGAGGGGTGAGTGAGAAGACTCCGTGCACTCGATGCAGTGTTGTTGGTGTCGCTCCTCGCGCTGTGGGGCGTCTGCGCGGCATTGCATCTGAAGCAGCTCGTCGCCGGTCAACTGGCGTGGGTGGGCGTGTACGTCACGGCGCCGGCCGATGCAGATGGCTTCCCGACCGTCAGCGGCTTCTGGCCGGGCGCCAGTCGCCAGGCGTCCGGCGCGCTCGCACTCGGCGATCGCGTGCTGAGCGTCGGCAACAGCGATCTGCGCGGCGTCGGACCGTTCGGATTCGTCGCCCGCACGTACGCAGCAGCAGCCGACGAACGCGCTGCGCGCGCGCCGCTGACCTACGAACGCGCCGGCGCGACCGCGCACACGACGATCGATCTGGTTCCGCTCTCCTTCCCATGGGACCTGCTGCCGCTCTCCGGTGCGCTGGTGGCCCTCAGCGCCCTGTTGCTGACCCGACGGCCGGACTCGCGCACCGCCCGGGCGTTCTTTCTGCTCGCCATCGCCCACGCGTTGCACTGGACGTTCTTCTTCGGCGGCCCGACCGTGCAGACATACGCGTGGACCGTCATCTTCTTCTGCGCGTCGTGCCTGTCCTTTCCGCTGATTCTGCGCGCCGCGCTGCTCTTTCCGATGCTCTTTCCGCCCGAGTCCGCGCCGGCGGACGGACGGCTTCCGTGGTGGCCGTGGCTGTTCACCCTCTTCGGCCCCATCTCGATGAGCTGGATCTATGGGATTCCCTTGCCGCCCGAGCTGGGCTTTCGCGCTGCCTTCATTGCCAACGTGGCCCTGATCGTGGCGATCCTGGCGGTCCTCACGCGCAACTTCCGCCGCGCCAGTCCAGGCGGTCGCCGCCCGCTCAAATGGCTGCTCCTCGGGATCTATCTCGGCACCGTGCCGGTGCTGTTGACCGACATTGCGGCCGCCATCGCGCCGTCGTTGTGGTGGGTGCACGAGCTGGCCGTGATGGCGGAGATCTGCATTCCGTTGTCGGTGCTGATCGCGATCGTGCGCACGAACTTCCTCGACGTCGATCGGCTGATCACCGGCACGGCGGTGTACTCGGTCCTCTCTGTCCTCGTCTTCGCCGCGGTGCTCACGGCAGTCCCACAGATCGCACGCGCGGCGAGCCGCGCGACCGACCTCGATCGCGGTACCGTTGAGCTCGTCCTCTCGATCATCGTGGCGGCCTGCACCGTGCCCGGTCATCATTTTCTGCGTCCGCGCATGGAGCGGCTGTTGTTCCGCGAGCGCCATGCGTTCGGCGCTGGGGTGGAGCATCTGCTGCGCGAGCTGGCGGCCGCGGTGGGGCCCGAGCCGTTGCTGACGCTGGCCGGTGAGCGCCTCGATGCACTGATTCGGCCGCGTACGTGCGCGATTTATGCGCCGCTGGGCGAATCCTTCGCAGCGGTGTTTGCGCGCGGCTTCGAGGACGATGAGGGGCCGCCGACGCTGCCGGCCGACGCGGCGGCGATCACCGGCATGCGGACGCGCACCGGCCCGCTCGACGTCGGGCATTGGCTGCCCACCATGGGCGAGGCGTTGGCGGATGACGAGCGGGCTGCGCTCGAGCGCTTGCGCGTCGCCGTGCTGCTGCCGGTGCGCGATGGCGACGACCTCGAGGCCGTCATTTGCCTCGGCGACAAGCGCTCTGGCGACATCTATACCGATACCGAGCTGACGCTGCTCACGGCGGTCGCCGACAAGATCTCCAGCGAGCTACGGCGCTTCGACGCCGCCGACATCCTGCGCCAGGAGCGCCAGATGAGTGCAGCGCTGCGGCGCTACGTGCCGCAGCCGGTGGTGGCGCGGCTGACGCGCGGGCAGGCGATCGAGGGCGGCGAACGCGACGTGTCCGTGCTGTTCGTCGACCTGCGCGACTACACGACCTACTCCGAGGCGCGAACCGTCGGCACGCTCTTCTCGATGGTGAACCGGTACACGGAGGCCATATCGGCGGTGATCCAGCGGCGCGGCGGGACCGTGGTCGAGTTTCTCGGCGACGGACTCATGGCGGTGTTCGGGGCTCCCGAGTCGCTGCCGGAGCACGCACGCGTGGCCGTGCAGGCCGCATGCGAGGTGGTCGATGCCGTGCGCCGCCTCGCGCTGGGAGCGGGCGAGGGCGACGGCCCAATCGCGGTCGGCGTGGGGATCGCCAGCGGCCGCGTGTTCGTCGGCAACGTGCGCACCAGCGACCGCTTCGTCTACACCGCCGTCGGTGACGTCGTGAACCTCGCTTCGCGCATTCAGGGACTCACCCGCGAGCTGCACGCGGCGGTCGCCATCGACGCCCGCACGCATCGCACGGCCGGGGAGCCGGCGGCGCGCTTCGAGCGCCACGAGCGGGTACGGATCCGCGGCCGCGCGGAACCGGTCGACGTCTACTCGCTACCTTCCGCAGCCGCCTAACGGCGCGGTGATTGGTGACACGTGTGGAAAGTTATCGAGCGCAAGGCGTCGACGGGCGGCTTGCACGGGGTCACGCCGTCATGCTTCACAATGCCGGTTGGCCCAGGGTCGCCGCGCGGCGACAACACGGGCCGCAACCATCGGATGGCGCAGACCAGAAGTGGGATCAAGTTCGGCCCCTATCGGCTGGATGTCGTCAGGGGTCGGCTGTGGCGGGAGAACGAACCGGTTGCGCTGCAACCGCGACCGCTCGCCGTCCTGTCGTATCTCGCGGCGCGGCCGGGGGCGGTGGTCGGCCGCGACGAGCTCATCGAGAAGCTCTGGGCCGGGACGCACGTCACCAAGGCCGTGCTCAAGGTCGCGGTGCGGGCGATTCGCGAAGCGCTCAAGGACGACGCCGACACGCCGCGCTACATCGAGACCGTCGGCCGCGACGGGTATCGATTCATCGGCGCGGGCATCGGCCAGCCGCCCACGCCGTGCCTGGATCTCGCGGCCACCAGGGCCGCGATGGTCGGCCGGGGCGATGAGCTGGCGCGGCTGCATGCGTCGCTAGCGCAGGCCATGGCCGGCACGCGGGCGCTCGTGTTCCTGAGCGGTGAGGCGGGCATCGGGAAGACCACGTTGCTCGATCGCTTCGTGGCCGAGCTGAATCCGCAGCCCAACGTCTGTGTGGCCCGCGGGCAGTGCCTCGAACAGTACGGCGAGGGGGAGGCGTATCTGCCGGTGCTCGAGGCCGTCGGCCGTCTGGCGCGGGACGACACGACCGGGGAGCTGCGTGAAACGCTCGCGCACCATGCCCCGACCTGGGTGTCGCAGCTGGCGGCGCTCGACGCGACGGCGCCCGCAGAGTGGCATAGCGACGGCGCCATTGCCACGATGCCGGCCCGCATGCTGCGCGAGATGGCCGACGCGCTGGAGGTCTTCACCCATCACCGTACCTTGGTGCTGGCGCTGGAGGATCTGCAGTGGAGCGATCCGTCGACCGTCGACCTGGTCGCGTGCATCGCCCGCCGCCGCCAGCCGGCGCGGTTGTTGGTGGTCGGCAGCCTGCGGCCCATCGAGATCGCGGTCGGCGACCATCCGCTGGACGAGATCCGTCACGAGCTGCAAGCGAAGGGCTTGTGCGACGACATCGCCCTCGAGTTGCTGTCGCCTCGGGACGTGGAGGGCTACGTCGAGGGACGCTTCGCCGGCGTACCGCCCGCCGCGCTGCAGCGCCTCGCCGCGCGGGTCTACGAACGCACCGAAGGCAACGCCCTGTTCATGGTCAACATGGTGAACGACCTGGTTGGCGAAGGCCTGTTGGTCTGGCGGGACGGGGAATGGCAGATCGATGGGTCGATCGACTCGGCCACCGATCGCATTCCGTCCGCGCTGCAAGAGCTGATCGGCCGCGGCATGCACGCGCTGGCGCCACCCATTCGGCGGGTGCTCGAGCCGGCCAGCGTGGTGGGCGACGAGTTCGCGGTGGCCGCCGTCGCGGCGGTCCTGCAGGACGATCCCGAGCGGACCGAAGACGTGTGCGAGCAGCTCGCGGCGCAGGGCTCGCTCATCGTCGACGCCGGCGTCACCGAGTGGTCGGATGGTGTGGTGTCCGGCCGCTACCGCTTCCGGCACGCTTTGTATCGGCAGGTGCTCTACGAGGGCATCGCACCGGCACGTCGCGCGCGCCTGCACCGCGAGATCGGGCGCTGCGAAGAGGCCGGCTTCGGTCCGCGCGCCGCCGAGCATGCGGCCGAGCTCGCCATGCATTACGCGCGCGGGCACGAGCACCTGCGGGCGCTGCATTTCCACGAGCTCGCCGCAGCGGCGGCACTCGACCGTCATGCTCCGCATGAGGCCGCTGCGCACTGCACGGCCGCGCTCGAGGCGCTCGCGCAAACACCCGAGGATCGCGAGCGCGCCCGCCGCGAGCTCGGGCTGGTCGTCGCTCGCGCGACGCTGCTCATGGCCATACGCGGCTATGCGGCGGCGGAGACCGAGCAGGCGTTCGGGCGCGCCCGCGCGCTGTGCAACTCGCTACCGCCCGGCCCGCAGCTCTATCCCGTCCTGCGTGGCTTGCTGTCGTATCGGCAGGTGCGGGCCGACTTCGGCGAAGCGCGCGCGCTCGGCGAACAGCTCTTGCGCCACGCCGCGCAGCGGCCCGAGGACGCCATCCTGCGCGTGCAGGCCGACTACGGGCACGGCGCCACCCTGTTCCACATCGGCGAGCTCAATGGGGCCCGCGCGCATCTGGAAGCCGGCCTGCGCGAGTACGATCCGAGCACGCACCGCCAGCACATCCTGGTCTATGGCGGATACGATCCGGGTGTCGCCTGCGCACTCTGGCTCACCTGGACCTTGGCGCTGCAAGGCGAGCTGGAGGAGGCGGCGGAGCGCGACCGCCAGGGATTGGCGTTGGCGCAGCGTCACGGCGAAGCGTTTTCTCTCGCCTGGGCGTACCACGGCAGCGCCGTCTCGCAGCAGTTCTTCGGCAATTGGAGCGCCTCCGAAGCCGCCTGCGCCGAGGCGGTGCACATGGCCGAGGAACACGGCTTCCCGTACGTCCTCGGCATGGCGACGGCGAATCGCGGCTGGGCGCTGATGATGCAGGGCCAGACGGAGACCGGCATCGCGCTGCTGCGCGAGGGCGTGGCGATGGTCGACCGCACGGGCGCGGCGCTCATGCGGTCGTCGTATCTGGGCATGCTCGCCGCCGCGCACGTCATGGAAGGCGACCGGAAATCCGCCCTGGCCCGAGTCGATGAGGCGCTCGCCGAATTGGAGCGCACCGGCGAGCGCTTTACGGAGCCCGCATTGTTGATCGGCAAGAGCCAGCTTCTCGCCGGCCCCGCGGCAGGCGGCAGGCCGTCACGTGCGGCGGCCGCCGCGGCAGAGGAGTGTCTGCGCCGCGCGCTCGCGGTCGCGCACGCGCAGGGGGCGCGGCTGCCAGAGCTGCGCGCTGCGGTGGCGCTGGCCCGGCACTGCCGTGGGCAAGGACGTCTGGTCGACGCGCAAGGGCCGCTCCGCGCCGCGTACGCCTGGTTCGCCGACCGCGCGCCCGTCGCGCCGGAGATCGCGGCCGCTCAACGCCTGCTGGCGGAGATGGAGACCTGACCCCGCCGCCCGCGCGCGCGGACAACTAGGCGCGCAACGAGAGCGGAAACTGCGCCGTCGCGCCGCCGTCGACGACGATCGTCTGGCCGGTGACGTAGCTCGACAGGTCCGAGGCCAGAAACAGCACCACCTTGGCGATGTCCTCGGGCTCGGCAAGGCGTCCGAGTGGAATGGAGCGCGCCGATTCGACCCGGCGCTCCTCGGTGGTGATCTCCATGAGGCGCGGGGTGCGCACCGCGCCCGGTGCGACGCTGTTGACGCGAATCGATGCGGCGGCGAGCTCGACGGCGAGCGTCTTCGTCAGCGCGATGAGCCCGGCCTTTGCCGCGCCGTACGCGCCGTGCAGCGGCGCAGAGGAGATGCCGCTCACCGACGCGATCGACACGATCGCACCGCCGGCGCCGCGCGCCACCATCTGCCGGCCTACCGCACGCGCCAGATAGAAGGCGTGCCGGAGAACCAGCGTGAAGCTGTCGTCCCAGTCTTGATCGCTGAGCTCCAACACGCGCCCCCAGCGGGCCTCGCCGATCACGTCGACGCACACGTCGATGGTGCCGAACGACTCGACCGTCCGGCCGACTGCATGCTCGACCTCGCCGGCGCGCCGGACATCGCACGCGATCGGTATCGCCGTCGCGCCCGACCGCTCCAGCTCCTCGACGATCTCGGTGCGACGCCCCGGATCGCTGTCGAGACACGCAACGCGCGCGCCGGCTGCGGCAAACGACCGCGCGCACGCGGCGCCGATTCCACGCCCGGCGCCGGCGATCAGAACACTCCTTCCCTCGAGTGCGAGGTCGATCATGGGTCCTCCCGCGCCTCTCGTAGCACGACTCGGGGCCGTAGTGTTGGCCCGCCATCGTAACGGCGACCTTCACAGGCCGCCATGGCGAGCGGAGCTCGCCCGTGCGGATCTTGGGCGCTGCTGCGCAGCGCCATGGCGACCTGAAGGTGCCGCTACGAGAGCCGAGAGGACGACCCCGTGATGTTCTGCGCTGGAAAGACCTGCGCCGGAAGAATATGGACGGTGCGCGATGAGTCGGACAGTGCTGATGACGCGAGTCGATAACCGCGGTGGTCGAGATGATCGATCCGCGCTGTACGGGCGACGCCGTCGCGGTCCCGTCGCGCATGCTGCACCCGCTCTCATGCTGCTCGCCGTGGTCACGGCGTGGAGACCCGCGCTGGCCGCGACCCCGGCAGCGCCGGCGCCGAAGGCGCCGCTCACGCCCGGCCAGTTTACCTGGCATCCGGATCACGCGCCGGAGGGACCGGTGGTGGTGATCGTCAACGTCGCCAATCAGTTCGCCTACGTGTATCGCGACGGCATCCGTATCGGCACCAGCACGGTCAGCACCGGGGGGCCCGGACATGCGACGCCGACCGGCGTCTTCACCATCCTGCAGAAGGAGACGATGCATCATTCGAATCTCTACGACGGGGCCCCGATGCCGTACATGGAGCGCCTCACATGGGGCGGCGTCTGCCTGCACGCCGGCGGTCTGCCCGGCTATCCGTCTTCGCACGGCTGCGTCCATCTGCCGCTCGAGTTCGCCAAGCTGCTCTACGGCGTGACGGACCGCGGCACGACGGTGGTGATCGCGGACGCCAATTCGGCGCCCGACGACGTCCTGCATCCCAGCGTCCTCGAGCCCATGGATCTGCCCGGCGCCGCGCGCGAGCCGACGCTCGCCATCGCGCCCGGAGAGAAGTTCGCTTGGGATCCGCAGCTGGCGCCGGACGGGCCGCTGGCCGTGCTGATCAGCGAGGCCGACCAGCGCGTCTACGTGTATCGCAACGGCGTCCGCATCGGCGATGCACCGATCCGGATCGACGACGCCAACCCGCCGCTCGTGCACGCGGTCTACACGATGTTGCAGGGGACCGCGGCCGATGCCAGCCCGCTGGTTCCCGGCCGCCCGGCTCATCGCTGGATGCGCGTCGACCTGACCGCGCCGAACGGCGCGGTTGCGACGCCCGATCCCGCCGAGCGCGTCCACCTGCCGAAAGCGTTCGCCGCCTCGCTCTACGACGCGCTCACTCCGGGCACGACGCTGATGGTCACCAATCGCTCGGTGACGCCCGAGACGACCAGCGCGCCGGGCTTCGTCGTCATGCAGGCCGCCGACGGCGTGCCGCCGCAGTAGCCTCTATCGGTTCGCTTCCTTCCGCCGGAGAATGCGGAGCGAGACGGTGATTTGTTGATTCGGCGGGGATTCCTCAACCGGCTCGGGGTGGTCCCCGCCCAATCAACAATTCAACCAATCACCAGATCAACAAATTCCTAGCGTCGCGGTCTCAGCGAGAGCACGAAGGCGCCAATCAGCAACGGCAGGGCGACCAGCACGCCGTAGTGTTCCGGCGGGTGGTGGCCGGTGACGGCGCCTTTGAGCACCCACGCGTCGAGCGCATGGAGGCTGCGCTCGAGGATGGCGAGCGCGAGCATCAGCGGCACCAGGGTGCGATAGCGCAGCGAGACGACGAGCGTGGCGATGCCGAAGGCGATCTGTGTCGCGCCGGCCCACGCGAACAGCGCGATGACCAGCGAGCCGTTCCGGCTGAGGTCGAGGCCGGCAATCGTCCCAGCACCGCCATCCGGCACGAAGGTATGGATGCAGCCCGGCACGATGGTCAGCACGCTGAACACGGTGAGAAGGTACGCCGACAGCAGCGAGCCGGTGTAGTTGTCGTTGGTGCTCGCTGGGAGGAGCCGCATCACTGTGGGGTTCCGTTCGTCGAAGGCCCCCCGCCGCTCGACGTACGTGGGCGCTCTCGATGTGTCGGCGCGGTCCGGCATCAGCGCAGCGACGGCAGTGGCAGGTCGGTCGTGAGGATCAGCAATTGTCCGGCGAGGCCGGCCTCGCGATGGACGCCGATCGCCTCCACCTCGGGTGAGGTTGCGATGCGATGAAATTCGGCGCGCGAGGGATACTCCGCGATGCCCACCGCGTCCCACAGCTCTTCGACCTCGCCGATCACGAGCTGCCGCACGTCGCCGGAGAACAGGAACCGTCCGCCCGCCGATTGAACAATCGGGACCATCTCGACCACGTAACGCAGATAGGCTTCGCGCCCGGAGATGTCGTCCGGGCGGCCGTCCGCGTACTGCGCCTTGTCGCGGAACTTCAGCAGATTGACCATGGCGATCGGCCCCGGGGTCGGGTCCTGCATCAACGGCACGATCTGCTCCATGTCCGGGTACACGCGGTTGACGACCTTCATCCTGTCTCCTCCAGCAGAAGTGATGCCGGCTTTTGGCGCGCGGCTCAACTGCTCGCGGGACAAGACGTTGCCGACAATTCGATTCGTCCACAAGCGTAACGCCTTGGGAGGGCGCCGCTCCGTCGGCGCCGTGCTCGCTCCCAGCCAGGCTGTGTGAGCGTGGCGTGCGGCTCATCGCCAAACACGGCGCCGACGGAGCGGCGCCCTCCCAAGACGTACCGAATGCGGCGCGTTGACAAATGCAACGCGACAGCGAAAGGAGACGAGCCGATGGCAACCGTGACGGGTGGCGAGTCGGACCGCGTCATCATCCTCGGCGCCGGTCCGGTCGGTCTGGGTGCCGCGCTGGAGCTGGCGCGCTTCGGGGTCCCCAGCATCCTGATCGAAAAACACGATGGCACCTCCTGGCACCCGAAGACGCGCAACGTCAACACGCGGACCATGGAGATCGCACGCGGCTGGGGACCGGCTGTCTACAAGCGCCTGCGCAGCATCGATACGCCGCCGGGGTGGAAGAGCCCGATCCGCTTTCTCGACAGCGCCGTCGGCCGGGAGTTCGGGAAGATCGAGTCGAAGGGCTTCGAGGGACCGGGGCCGACGGTCAGCCCCTGCGAGCCCGTCATGTCCTCGCAGGAGCTGATCGAAGAAATCCTGCTGGACGCCGTCCGCGCCTGCGGACTGGTCGACGTCCGCTTCGCCGTCGAAGCGACACGACTCGTGAGCGGCGGCGCAGACGCGGACGACGAAGCCGCCATCGAGGTCGTGGATCGCCAGCGCGGCACCGCTGCAGTCATTCGCGGTGTCGCGCTCGTGGCAGCGGACGGCGCGGCCAGCCTGATCCGCAGTGAGCTCGGTCTGAAGCTGGAGGGCCCACAAGGCCTCTCGCACATCGTCAATTGCTATTTCCGAGCGGATATCGAAGCACACATCGCGGACCGCAGAGGCGTATTGTTCTTCATCGTCAACGAGGCGGCGCGCGGAGTTCTGCAACCCCTCGACGGCGCCGGGCGCTGGCTCTGCCAGATCAACGTGTCGCCGGAAGACTGGTCGCTCGACGCGTTCACCAAGACGCGCGCACGCGACTGGGTGTGCGCAGCGGTGGGCGTCGCGGATCTGGAGCCGGAGATTCTGTCGCTGGGCTTGTGGAAGATGAACTCCACCGTCGTGGAGCGCCTCGTGGTGGGGCGCATCGTCCTGTGTGGAGACGCCGCGCATCAGTTCCCGCCCACCGGCGGCCTCGGCGTGAACACTGGTCTGCAGGGCATGCACAACGCGATGTGGAAACTCGCGTACTGCGTGAAGGGCGAAGCAGGGTGGCCGCTACTGCCAACCTACGACGACGAGCGCCGCGACGTTTCGCAGCGCATCACCAGCCAGTCGCTCGAAAACTCGATCAATGTCCTGCGCATCGCGACCGCGGCGACCGGCGGGGAAAGCGGGATGAGCACGGAGGACGTCCTCACCGCATCGCGTCGCTATGGGAACCATCTCGGCGTGGAGTTCGGCGCCGCATACTCCTCCTCCGCCGTGGTCGCAGACGGCACGTCGCCGCCGCCGGTTACGGACAGCTATTCCGATTACGTGCAGACCGCCACGCCGGGCTGCCGTGCGCCGCATGTCTGGCTTGGCGGATCCGATGCGCAGCTCTCGACGCTCGATCTGTTCGGACCGGGCTTTACGCTGCTGGCCGCACCGGAAGCCGGCGCCTGGTGCGTTGCCGCGGCCAGAGCGAGCGCTGCGCTCGGCGTGCGCACCGACTGTTACCGGATCGGCGCCGCAGGCCTGAACGATGTCGGCGGATTCGTCGCCGCGTACGGCGTGGACGGCGATGGCGCCGTTCTCGTACGGCCGGACGGCCACGTCGCATGGCGCAGCCGTTCCGCGCCCGTCACTGGTGCGGAAGTGGAAGGCGTGTTGAAGCAGATCCTGGCGCGCTGAGGGCGGGTCGTACGGGAGGCGCCTAGCGGAGCGGCCAAGCGGGCACACGCTCCAGCGGCAGGCCGACCTGTCGCAGTACGGTAGCCTGGTCCCAGTAGATCCGCTCGCATGCCAGTTTGCCGTCGCGGAACTGCACGACGACCACGAAGTCGACCTCGATCAGGCGGTTGGTCGCCTCCACGCCGGGGAGGAACCATTCCATCCGATTGGTGTGGGTGAAGCGCAGGTGATCCTCCTCGACCAGCTGATCGCGCCCGAAGACGCGGTTGGTCGTGGTCATCTGCAGGTCACCCGGCCACGAGCCGATGAACACGTCGCGGTAGAACCCCCGCAGCTCGCTCTTGCCCTGTCCACCGCTGTTCACCGGGACGTGATTGACGCTGGCATTCTCGACCATCGTCGCCAGGGTGGCTTCGACGTCCTTGGTCACGAACTCGTGGCGGATGTGCTCGGTCCAGAGCTGCTCCATTTCGTGTTCGGTCATGTGTGCTCCTCCGCGCGGCCGGCTCATTCGGCTGGGAAACGGTCCAGATTGGCCGCTCCGTTCTCGATACCGGCCTCGACCGCGGTCGTCTTTCCTTCGAGGGGCTTGGCGAACGCGCCCTGTCGAGAAAATTGATCGTAGAGCGAGTCGCCGACGCGCCGCATCGTCTCGAGATGGCCGCGCCCGGCCCACGGCAGCGCCAAAACCAACAGGGGCTGGACCCACGTCTTGTCCTCCGCTTTGACCGTCGCAGTGTAGTGCGCGCCGCTGCGCACGTCGTCGAGCGCGTATTCGAAATCGTACTCCTGGGTGATGGTGTACGGCACCAGCG
>Ga0066388_100001897_pt1 | contig 12298 bp, 12 predicted proteins | sample PanSoiMetaGPlot6_FD_64539 | JGI IMG/M metagenome (GOLD analysis project Ga0066388, IMG submission 64539) | Tropical forest soil microbial communities from Panama analyzed to predict greenhouse gas emissions - Panama Soil - Plot 6 (Hybrid Assembly) | ecosystem: Environmental > Terrestrial >... | reverse complement strand
AACACGCAGGTAAGAGTTTTCGAGCGCGGGATGATGATGAGGCTCAGCGGTAATTTCGACCTCTTTGGGAGATTGTGCAAAGAGGGTTAGCGCAAGACCGCAGAAAACCGTTAACAGCCTGGGCATGGCGGGAATTTTAACAGAGGCGAATCACCTGCGAACATGAGGTGGAATCTGCCGTGGGGAAAAACCTGCAGTTCTCAGATGTGAGTTCGCGGTTGTCAGTTGAAGGGTAAATGAGCGATTTAGGAAAAATGCTGATCGTGCTCGGTGTGGTCCTGGTTGTGGGCGGAGCCGGGCTGATCTTGCTAGGACGGACTGGCCTTCCGCTGGGAAAGCTACCGGGAGATATTCTCTATCGCGGAAAGAACACGACGTTCTATTTCCCTCTAGCTACTTCGATTCTGCTCAGCATAGTTCTGAGCCTGCTGTTGTATCTATTCGGTCGTTTTCGTCATTAGTCGCATGTCATTTTCAGATCAGCTCGGATTTACATTCAGGCCAGCCGATCGGCGGGTCTGGAAGGTGCGGGAATTGGTCGCTGCGGTCCGAACGCATGTAGAGCGCGAGTACACGGATACCTGGGTCGAAGGGGAAATTTCCAATCTTCGAAGCCACAACTCGGGACATCTTTATTTCACTCTCAAGGATGAGAATGCGCAGATTCGGATCGTGATGTTCCGGTCTTCGGCGCGGCTCTTGAGATTTCGTCCAGAAAACGGGATGCAGATTGTAGCCCGAGGGCGAGTGACGATTTATGAAGACCGAGGCGAACTGCAGATCTCGGCTGAGTACCTGGAACCAAAGGGTGCCGGGGCTTTGCAGATCGCGTTTGAGCAGTTGAAGGCAAAACTTGAGGCAGAGGGCTTGTTCGCGGCAGAACGCAAAAAAGCGATCCCAGCGTTGCCGCAAACAATCGGCATTGTGACTTCGCCCCAGACTGCGGCTCTGCGCGACATTGTGAACATACTACGCCGGCGTCATCACTCAGCGAGCGTGCTGATCTATCCCGCCCAGGTACAAGGTGACCGAGCCGGCCTCGAAGTAAGCACCGGCATCCGCTACTTCAATAAGTCGCGCAAAGTGGATGTGATCATCGTGGCGCGCGGGGGCGGATCGGCAGAGGATTTGGCAGCGTTCAACAATGAAGGGCTGGCTAGGACGGTGGCGAATTCCGCGATTCCAGTAATTTCTGCGGTTGGGCATGAGACTGATTTCACGATCATTGATTTTGTGTCCGACCTGCGAGCGGCGACACCATCCGCGGCCGCCGAGCTGGTAATACGCTCGCGGCAGGAGATTGAAGAACAGTCCGAAAGCTTGAGGAAGCGGCTAGAGCGGGTCATGCGATATCGATTGCTGATGGGCAGGCAGTCAATCATGGAGCGGGCGACTCACGGGGCCTTCTTGCGCATGATGGACGCCATCAATCGGCGGCAGCAAAGGCTTGATGAGTTCACGTTTCGACTCCATCAGGCGGCAAGGAAAATTCTCGATCATCGACGGCGGAGATTTGAAACGCTGGCTGCGGCAGTGCGGCACTATGACGCGCGCAGGGTGCTTTCTGGAATAAGAAAGGACCTGGAGACACTGGCCATGACTTTAGCAGCCGCGATCCGCAATGCCGGGTTGGAGCACAAAGTAAGAGCAGAAAGACTCGCCACTGCACTGGAAGCCTTGTCACCTTTGGCAATTCTGCAGCGCGGTTACGCGATTGTGTTCGACGCAACAGGCAAGTTGCTCAAAGATGCCCGCATGGTTACTGAAGGCACAGAAATTTCGGCGCGTCTCGCTAAAGGGCAGCTTTGGGCCGTGGTCAGACGGACCGATGAAGACTGATTTCAGCGCCCGCTTGAAGTTAGTACGGCAGGCACTTCCAGCAAGCTAAAGATAACGTCCACACCGTGACGCTCGAGCGGGATCTCGTGGATGCAGCGATTCTGCGCCATGTCGAATAATGCAATATGCGAATGCTTCTGCGTCTTGGGGCTGCCGCTAGTGATCCAGGAGAGGTTCTCGCGAAACTTGGTTGGCCGAAGATATGAGAAACCGACCCAGAAGCTTGTCTTGCTGACCGGCAAAAGGCCTCGGCACCACCCGCGCACTTGCTGATCCGAACCCTCGACTTGATTTAGATCAAACACCTGCTCAACTTTCAGGCTCTTGCGGCCCGCCCGCACAATGTGTCCATCAACGGTGGTGAAGTAGATGGAATCATCGGTCACCAGCCCATCGTGCGGAAGCTGAACCGCGATATCGATTCTGCGCCCCGGCGCAGTCAGGCTGATCGCGTCGCGCTGGCGAAATCGCGTGACCCAAATTTCGTCGTCCAAATAGAAGACGTGATTGGGATGTGACTGGTGAGGCTTGGTGGTCAGCACTTTACGGTAGTCAGCCTCGCGAGAAAACCGCTGCCAAGTGTCTTCGCCTAAAACGTTCCATTCGCGGAGAATGCGGCCGGAAACGGCGATCTCGACCACCATGTCGAGTCCTGTAACGGCAACCAGCAGTGTGCCTTCGGGCGTTGGACAGACGTGATGGAGATCGTTGAAACACGGGTGCGAGACGTAGTGGAGGAGACGAAACTCAGGAAGCTCATAGATCAGCACTTCTGTCGAGGTGCAAGTATAGAGCCGGTTTCCCTGGAGCGAAGCAGACTTAAACAGGACCGCAGCCGAATCGTCCGCCAGCACCTGGGGCGGCGAGACGTATTCCACGCCCGTTCGCACCTGTCCCGATTCCGACGCTATCTGGATTACAACCGCTCTCTGGCATGAATGCCATTCATCCAGCTTGCGAAATATTGTGCTTCTTGCCTGCCCCCCCACCACATACAGCTCGTTTTGTGCGAGCATTCGCCCCTCTGGTCCAGTTTTGGTACAGTCTGCGAACAGACAGAATAAATGGTTACGGGGGCGTTCGGGAACTCTGGAGAGAGCGCCGCCAAATCCAACTCATCGAAAGAAATAAGCGACTTCGCGATTGCTTGCCGTAAAGGCAGCGGTGGGCGTAAAATAAATAAGGACCAAAACGGTACTATATCAGAGTCGATCGTAGGCAATCCTAAATAAATGATTCGGCTAGGAAAACTTACGGATTACGGACTGGTTCTGATGAGCCAGATCGCCAAGCGCCACGCTAACGAATTGCATACGGCGCGCGATCTTGCCAGCCGATGCCAGCTACCCTTACCGACCGTGAGCAAGCTGCTCAAGGTGCTCCTGCATCACGGATTGCTGGCCTCGCATCGCGGAACCAAGGGCGGTTACAGCCTGGCGCGGGATCCCCACCTGATCTCGATCGGAGAAATTATCTCCGCGATGGAAGGTCCGCTGGCGCTCACAGAATGCAGCCTGGAATCAGGCAGTCTTTGCGACCTCGAGGCCTCCTGTGCCATCCGAGATAACCAGAGAATTATCAATCAGGTAGTACGCGGGGCGCTGGAGGGTGTCATGCTCTCCGACCTGATCCGCCCCATGCAGTTAATAGCGATTCGAGATGCAAAAGGAAACGTCGTAACCACCGCAAGTACGGCATCCGGGAGAATGCAATGAGCTCCAGCGTAGATACCATTCGTGACCTTGCCCAGCGCGACTATAAGTGGGGCTTCGTCACGGATATTGAGGCCGAAAAGATCCCGAAGGGATTGAATGAGGGCATCATCCGCCTGATTTCGGCCAAAAAAAATGAGCCCGAGTTCATGCTGCAGTGGCGGCTGAAGGCGTACCGGCATTGGGCATCACTTGAACAGGCGCACGCTGAACCGAAGTGGGCGAACGTGAAGTTCCCGCCCATCAATTATCAGGACATCATTTATTACTCGGCGCCCAAGCAGAAGCCGAGCCTGAAGAGCCTGGACGAGCTTGATCCGGAGATTCTGCGCACCTACGAAAAGCTTGGCATTCCACTGCAGGAGCAGAAGATGCTGGCAGGCGTCGCCGTGGACGCGGTGTTTGACAGCGTCTCTGTTGCCACTACTTTCAAAGAGAAGCTGGCTGAAAAGGGAGTGATCTTCTGTTCCTTTTCGGAAGCGGTGCAGAACCATCCTGAACTGGTGCAGAAGTATCTCGGTTCGGTGGTTCCCTATACGGACAACTTTTTCGCCGCCTTGAATGCGGCCGTCTTCAGCGATGGTTCGTTCGTTTATGTGCCCAAGGGTGTGCGCTGCCCGATGGAGCTTTCGACGTACTTCCGCATCAACGCAGCAGAAACCGGACAGTTCGAACGGACGCTGATTGTCGCGGATGAAGGCGCGTACGTGAGCTATCTCGAAGGCTGCACTGCTCCGATCCGCGATGAGAACCAGCTGCATGCCGCGGTGGTCGAGTTGGTTGCGCTCGATAACGCGCAGATCAAGTACTCGACTGTGCAGAACTGGTATCCCGGTGATAAGAACGGCAAGGGCGGCATCTACAACTTCGTCACCAAGCGCGGAAACTGCAAGGGCGTGAATTCGAAAATTTCTTGGACGCAAGTCGAAACTGGGTCGGCAATCACCTGGAAATATCCGAGTTGCATTCTGCAGGGTGACAACTCGATCGGTGAGTTTTACTCCGTCGCGCTGACCAACAACTATCAGCAGGCCGACACCGGCACGAAAATGATCCACCTGGGAAAAAACACCAGCAGCACAATCGTCTCGAAGGGAATCTCCGCAGGTCATGGGCAGAATACCTACCGAGGGCAGGTGAAGATCCTTAAGGGTGCGCAAGGTGCTCGCAATTACACACAATGCGACTCGCTTCTGATCGGTGACAAGTGCGGCGCGCATACCTTCCCGTACATCGAGGTCAAGAATTCCAGCGCGCGGATGGAGCATGAGGCTTCGACATCAAAAATCGGCGAAGACCAGTTGTTTTATCTGCAGCAGCGCGGGTTGAAAGCGGAAGATGCGGTTTCCATGATCGTGAACGGCTTCTGCAAACAGGTGTTTCGCGAATTGCCGATGGAGTTTGCGGTTGAAGCGCAGAAGCTGCTCAGCGTGAGCCTGGAAGGCAGCGTTGGATAAGAGTTCGCGGTGAAGGACGGGCAGCCCCGTCCCATCCGAGCAAACTGCAGATTCCTCGCTGCGCTCGGAATGACAAAGTGAAAAGGAAGAAAAGAATGAGTTTGCTCGAAATCAAAAATCTTCATGCCAGCGTGGATGGCCACGAAATTCTGAAAGGAATTAACCTGACTATCAACCCCGGCGAAGTGCATTCCATCATGGGACCGAACGGCTCGGGCAAGAGCACGTTGGCGCAGGTGCTGGCGCGGCGACAGGCTTACAACGTGACCCAAGGCTCAGTCACGTTTATGGGCAAAGACTTGCTGGAGATGAAGCCCGAAGATGCCGCCTGCGAAGGCGTGTTCATGGCATTCCAGTATCCAGTCGAAATTCCGGGCATCGGCAATACTTATTTCATGCGCTCGGCTTTGAACGCGATTAGGAAGTACCACGGCCAGGACGAAATGGATGCCATGGACTTCCTGCCCATGTTCCGCGAGAAGCTCAGGCTGCTAGAAATGGACGAGAAGCTGCTGAATCGTTCAGTCAATGAAGGCTTTTCCGGCGGCGAGAAGAAGCGCAACGAGATTCTCCAGATGGCCGTGCTCCAACCGCGACTGGCGATCCTCGACGAAACCGACTCCGGGCTGGATATCGACGCGCTGCGTATCGTCGCTAATGGCGTGAACGCGCTGCGCAGTCCAGACCGCGCCATGCTGGTAGTAACACACTATCAGCGGCTGCTCAACTACATCGTTCCCGATTTCGTTCACGTGCTGGTGGATGGGCGCATTGTGCGCTCCGGCGGGCCTGAGCTGGCTCTCGAACTCGAAGAAAAGGGCTACAGCTGGACCGAAGGCCAGACACGGCAACCAGTGCAGGCTTCGGCCTAAGGACTATTCGTGACCACAGCGATTGCAGACCTCGAAAGTTATTTGGATGAGTTCACCAGCTTTTCCAAACGTGAAGGCGCTCCGGATTGGTTAAAGCGGCTGCGCGAAGATGCCTTCGCGTGTTTCTGCCAGACGGGTCTGCCCACGACACACGACGAAGACTGGCGGTTTACAAACATCTCCGCGATTGCGAAGACTGACTTTGAGCTTCCCGGAAGGCCGACCCAACTTTCGGCGGCTGATTTGAGCGCCTGGAAATTTCCCATCGGCGCCGCGATCGAACTCGTCTTCGTGGATGGACAGTTCGTGGCAGAGCTATCCACAACGAGTTCCCTTCCCTCTGGTGTGGACGTTTCCAGTCTCAGAGAGCAAACCACAAAGGGCGCGCTGGAACACCTCGGCCGATACCTCAACATTCAGCGCGATGCTTTTGCCGCGTTGAACACTGCTTTCGTTGACGATGGCGCGTTCGTGCATGTGAGCCGGGAAGTCGTGCTGGATCGGCCTATTCGCCTGCGGTTCATTTCAACTCAGGCCGTCTCGCCACGCATGGTGCATCCGCGCAACCTGCTGATTTTCGATCAGGAGAGCCAGGCAGCGGTCATCGAAGAATATGTTTCGCTGGGCACGGGCACGGTTCTCAGCAACAGCGTTACGGAACTCGTCGCGGACGAGAACGCCAACGTTTCGCATTACATGATCGAACGCGAGCACCTAGGCGCTTTCAACATTTCGACTTTGCGCATTCAGCAGGGACGCAGCTCCAACGTGGCTTCGCACTCGCTCCTGCTCGGAGGCGGACTGGTTCGCAACAACGTGCATCCGGTGCTGGCGGGAGAAGGCGGCGAGTGTCTGATCAACGGGCTCTTTGTCGGTAATGGGCGGCAGCATCTCGACAACTACATGTACGTCGAACATGCCAGCCCGCACTGCAGCAGTCGCCAGTTTTATAACGGGATTCTCGACGGCCACGCGCATGGCGTTTTTCACGGACGCATCGTTGTTCACAAAGACGCGCAGAAGACCGACGCCAAGCAGACCAACCGCAACCTGCTGCTTTCCGACAACGCGCAGATTGACACCAAGCCTCAGCTTGAAATCTACGCCGACGACGTGAAATGTACGCACGGTGCGACCATCGGCCATATCGAAGAGAACGCGCTGTTTTACTTACGCTCGCGCGGAATTGATGAAATCTCTGCGCGCCGCCTGTTGCTTATGGCGTTCGCCAACGAGTGCCTGGACCGAATGGCTACTGGCCCGGCGCGAGACTATGCGGAGCGGCTGATTCACGAGCACCTGCTGAAAATCGCCGATCATGTCACAACTGCAGACGGATCTGTGCAGGAACGAAGCTGGGAGGAAGTTGGATGACGACCGCAGCGAGATTGCCACGCGAAGCTCGTAGCGGAATCCACGAAGTGGAATCCGGTTACAACGCCGAAACGATCCGTGCGGACTTTCCGATCCTCAACCAGCAGGTGCACGGCCACAAGCTGGTGTATCTCGATAATGCTGCTACATCCCAGAAGCCGAAATTCGTGACAGATGCGATCGTGCGCTACTACGAGCACGACAATGCCAACGTGCATCGCGGCGTGCATTATCTTTCTGAGCGCGCGACCGAAGAATACGAAGCCGGACGACGTGCGGCACAGGAGTTCATCAATGCCGCCGATCCGCGAGAGATTGTTTTCGTGCGCAGTGCCACCGAGGGAATAAACCTGGTCGCGCAGACGTACGGCCGCAAGCGCGTCGGAGCTGGTGACGAAGTGCTCATCACCGCCATGGAGCACCACTCGAACATCGTGCCCTGGCAACTGCTATGCGAAGAGAAAGGCGCAAAGCTGCGGGTTGCGCCGATCAACGACAAAGGCGAGCTGATCTTAGAAGAATTCGAGCAGCTGCTTGGCCCACGAACGAAGATTGTCGCAGTTGGGCATGTTTCCAACGCTCTCGGAACAATCAATCCCGTCGCACAAATCGTGACACTAGCGCACGCCAAGGACATCCCGGTTCTGGTTGACGGCGCACAAGCGGTTCCGAGAATTCCCGTTGATGTTCAGGCCCTCGGCTGCGACTTCTACGTCTTCTCCGGTCACAAGACATATGGTCCCACCGGAATCGGTATTCTCTACGGAAGATTCGCTTTGCTCGACGCCATGCCTCCATACCAGGGCGGAGGGGAGATGATCAGCTCGGTAACGTTCGAGAAAACGGTTTACAACAAAGTTCCGCACAAGTTCGAAGCCGGCACTCCGGACATGTCCGGTGCCGTGGGGTTGCGCGCAGCGCTCGAATATCTCAACAAACTCGGCATGGAGAACATTGCTCAGTACGAGCACGAACTGCTCGAAAACGCGACTCGCAAGGTTTCGGCAATCCCGGGCGTGCGCATAATTGGGACTGCGAAGGATAAAGCCGGTGTGCTTTCGTTCGTGATCGAAGGCGTGCATCCGCACGATGTTGGAACCATTCTCGATCAAGAAGGCATCGCCATCCGCACCGGTCATCACTGCGCGCAGCCTGTGATGGAGCGCTTCAACGTGGACGCGACTGCTCGCGCCTCGTTCGGCCTGTACAACACAAAGGAAGAGATCGATGCCCTAGTGCGCGGCATCCAAAAGGTACAGGAGGTTTTCGGCTGATGGCTGATCTGCGCGAGCTGTACCAGGAAGTGATCCTCGAGCACAGCAAGGCGCCACGCAACTATCGCGAGGTGAAAGGCGCCGATAAGAAAGCCGAGGGCTTTAACCCGCTGTGCGGTGACCGGTTCACGGTGTACCTGCAGATGAACGGAGATGCGATCGAGGACATCGGCTTTCAAGGATCGGGCTGCGCGATTTCGAAGGCGTCGGCTTCCATGATGACCCAGAGCATTAAGGGAAAGACTCGCGAGCAGGCACAGGAACTGTTCGACAATTTTCACAAGGTCGTCACCGGGCAAAGTGAAGACGAAAGCGCGCTGGGCAAGCTCACGGTGTTTGCAGGAGTTTCAGAATTTCCTATGCGCGTAAAATGCGTTACGCTCGCCTGGCACACGCTGCAGGCGGCTCTTGACGACAAGCAGGAAGCAGTTTCAACCGAGTAGAAGATTTCTATGTATGAGATGATCGAGTTAAATCGCGAGTGTGAGGCCGTCGAGATTCCCAGTGGAATCCGCCGTATGCTGCCGACGCTCACGCGCGTCCGAATTTCGCAGTTCCTGGGCAGCGGCTACACCGTGGTGACAGACACCGGTTACATGTGCCGGATCGATGCCAAAGATTCTGACGCGATGGGCATGACTCCGCCCACCGCGCAGGCGAAGCCGGCGGATGTTCCGTTCGGCGAGCAGATGGTCTGGGACCAGCTCAAAACCGTTTTCGATCCTGAAATCCCCGTCAACATCGTTGACCTCGGGCTCATTTACTCCTGCAAGATCACCGATCGCGAGCAGGGTGGAAAGAGAATCGCAGTCGATATGTCGATGACCGCTCCCGGCTGCGGTATGGGCAATGTGCTGAAAGCTGATGTCGAAAACAAGCTGTCATCCTTGCCCGAAGTTAAAGAAGTCGACGTTCAGGTTGTCTTTGATCCTCCGTGGCACGCCGGTCTGATGTCGGAAGCAGCGAAGCTGCAACTCGGATTTGATCTCGATTATGGCATGCCGAGCGGAGCGCCCGCGACAAGAATGTCGCGTTAGTGTCTGCCATTACGAGCTGTCCGCAGACTAGTCTGCAGTCCCAGGATTCATAACCGTCCGATTCCTCGCCGCTGAAGCGGTTCGGAATGACATCGAAGTGATTACTTGCCAATACAAAATTTTCCAAAGATCACATCCAGAATGTCGTCTTTGGTGGTGGCTCCGGTGATCTCGTCGAGTGCGTGCAGCGCCGAATAAAAATCTAATAACACCATTTCGTGCGGCGTTTCGGTTTCGACTGCCTTCCTCGCCGCCGCCAGACCGGCAAGCGAATCCTGCACTAGCTTCTGCTGACGGACATTAGTCAGCATCGCAGACTCCTGCTGTCCTGCACCGATCTTCTTCAAGATTTCCTGGCGCAGCTCGGATATTCCCTCACCGGTAATCGCTGATGTGCGTACGCCCGGCAGCTCAGAGTGGTTCACGCCCAAATCTGACATATTCAGGACAACAATCGCAGTGCGGCCTTCCAGCTGCGCGAGCAGCTCGCGATCTTCCTCGCTCACTGGCTTGGAGGAATCCACAACAACTAGAACCAGGCCTGCATCTGCCAGCGCCTCCTTTGATTTCTGAATTCCAATGCTCTCGGCTTCGTCGAGCGCGCAGCGGATTCCGGCGGTGTCCACAAGCTTGACTGGTATTCCAGCGATACTCACGGTTTCCGTGACCAAGTCGCGCGTGGTACCTGGTGAGGCGGTAACGATCGCGCGTTCACGCTCGACAAGGCGATTGAACAAACTTGATTTGCCGACGTTCGGCCGCCCGACTATCGCAAGCGTGAGGCCTTCGTGGACAATACGGCCGTAATCGAAAGAACCGGCGAGTTCATTAAGGGGACTGGAAATTTCGGAAATCAATTTCAGAATGCGCTCACCCGGTAAGACTGAGACATCGTCTTCGGCAAAATCGATTCCGGCTTCGAGCAGCGCAATCAGTTCGATCAGCTTGGCTTTGATGGGCTGCAGAGCTTTGGAGAGCGAACCACCTAACTGCTGCGCTGCGACCTTCGCCTGGTACAGAGTTTGCGATTCGATCAGGTCGCGAACGGCTTCAGCCTGAGATAAATCGATGCGGCCGTTGAGAAAAGCGCGCATGGTGAACTCGCCGGGTTCGGCCAGGCGCGCGCCGGCCGCGAGAGCGAGCTGCACGATGCGCTCAAGGATCACCGGCGCGCCATGGGCCGAGATTTCGATGATGTCATTGGTAGTGTAGGAGTGCGGCTTGGCGAAGTAGGTGACGACGACTTCGTCCATGCGGCTCTCGTGTGGCGCGGGCGCCCCCGCCGGCTGGTCGTCGGGAGCGTTCCGGGCAGGAATGCCCGAGTCACACGGTTCTATCAGTTCGCCAAAGATGGCATGCCCCGGCTCAAGCTCGTGTTTTAGGAGCAGCATCGGCGAGGCGATCGCCTTGGCCCGCGGCCCGGCGATGCGAACTACGCCGATACCGCCCCGGCCCGGTGGCGTGGCGATGGCCACGATGGTGTCGTCAATGTCCACGAGGAGATTCTATGCCGGGCGAGGACGCTCGGCCTCCATCGATCGCGCACTAGCGATACGAGGGACTCTTGTAGTTGCCGGGATAAACCACCACCGACCGTCGCAAGCCTTCGCCCTGGCTTTCTGTGCGTAGATCCGTATGCTCCCGAAGGGCTAGATGCACAATGCGGCGCTCACGCGATGACATGGGGGCAAACTGATATGGGGCACCCGTCTTGCGAACTTTGTCGGCAGCTACGCTGGCCGCAGCACGCAATTCTTCGATTCGCAATGACCGGTGGTTTTTGCAGTCAAAGCAGATCTTCTCGTGTTCGTTTCCTGGGAGGCGAAGCATTTCTAGCGCCAGCAGCTCCAGCGCGCGCAGCAGAGCTGCGCCTCGCGCCAAAAGCGCCACAGAATCCGGCCCGGCGAATTCGACCAGGATTTCAGGGCGTTCCCAGTCGCGTTCCTCGGGCAGCGGCGGATCGACGGTGATTCGATACTTGAGTCGCAGGCCGCCCTTGGACACAACCACATTCAAAAATTCGTGGATCTTATTGGCAGCGGCAATTTTGTCAGGAATCGGCATACAGAACTGTCATTTATCTTTGTCTCTTTTTCTGGCCCGCTTGGCAGCGAGTTCGCGCATCTCGCGGCCGAGCTTGGTGCGGTTCATTACCACTTGTTGCACGGTCGAGACCAGGTTGCTGAGCGAATAGTACAAATTTAGACCAGCGGCCAGATTGTAGAAGATGAAGCCCATGGTCAGCGGCATCATCACATTCATCATCTTTTGTTGCTGCGGGTCCATGCCGGCCTGGGGCGTCATGCGCTGGGCGCCGATCATGCTGACCACCATTAAGGTGGGCAAAACAAAGTACGGGTCGCGCGATGAAAGGTCTGAAATCCAGAGCCAGTGCGCATGCCGCAGCTCGATCGCTGCATTCAACATGCTGTAGTAAGCAAACAGGAAGGGCATCTGAATAATTAGCGGCAAGCATCCGCCCGCGGGACTGACGCCTTCCCGCTTCATCAGCTCGGCGATTTCCTGGTTCATGTCCTGCTTGCGCGGATCGCGCATCGAGTACTTCTTGTACTTTTCTTTGATGGCGTTCATCTGCGGCTGGACCTTCTGCATTTTCAACGCAGATTTCATGCTCGAGATACGCAGCGGCAGCAGAAGAATGCTGATTATCAATGTCTGAATGACAATTGCCCAGCCCCAGTTGTGGAGATATTTGTAAGTCCACTTGAGCCA
>Ga0066388_100001896_pt1 | contig 12300 bp, 9 predicted proteins | sample PanSoiMetaGPlot6_FD_64539 | JGI IMG/M metagenome (GOLD analysis project Ga0066388, IMG submission 64539) | Tropical forest soil microbial communities from Panama analyzed to predict greenhouse gas emissions - Panama Soil - Plot 6 (Hybrid Assembly) | ecosystem: Environmental > Terrestrial > Soil... | reverse complement strand
CGGCGATCACCCCTTCCAGCGAACGAGCCGGAGAGGGGGGGAGGATCTGCGCCCTATCAGCCACGAGTGTGCGAACCAGGAGAGCGTCTCTATCGCAGAGCCCGCGCCGGCTGCCAGCGAGTGGCGCTGCGCAGCACGACGCAGTCGGTTGCATCGGTCGACGATTGGGACTACGGAACGCCGCGTGGTGAGGTGGGCTACCCCGGTGATCCGTGCGAAGACGGCGCCGTCGCCAGCGCCCTCCTCACGACCTCCTGGAGGACGCCACTCATGAGCGCCGGGCTGGAACGCTACACGCGCAGCGAGGCGGCGACGCTGGCGGCGTCGGCTTTGACCGAAACGTCCGTTCACGCTGTGGCCAGAGGGGTCCGCGCAAGCGAGAGCGAGACAATCGATCTGAAGCGGGTCGTCGACGTGCTCGCCGCTGGCTGCCTCGTGGTGTTCGGGTTCCCACTCTGCCTGCTCGTCGGCTTGGCGATCATTCTCGAAGATGGCTGGCCCGTGCTCATCCGGCAGACGCGGGTCGGGCGCGCCGGCTCGCCATTCATCCTCTACAAGCTGCGGTCGATGCGCCGCGATGCCGAGGCCGACAGCGGGCCGCAATGGGCTGCGATCGACGACGCCCGCATCACCCGCATCGGCCGGTGGATCCGCGCTCTGCGGATCGACGAGATCCCGCAGGCGTGGAACGTGCTGCGCGGCGACATGTCCTTCGTCGGCCCGCGCCCCGAACGGGTGGAATTCGTGCGGCTTCTGAGCGAGGTCATCCCCGGCTATCAGCAACGCCACCGGATCCGACCAGGCATCACCGGCTGGGCGCAGGTCAATCAGCCGTACAGCGGCACGGTCGAGGAAGCCCGCCTCAAGCACGCCTTCGATCTGCAGTACCTCGAACGACGATCGCTGCGCCTCGACACGCAGATCCTGCTGCGTACCGCGACGATCATTCTCTTCGGCTGGAGTGCCACACGCCGGCGGCGGCGGTAGCCCCACCGCGCGGCGGGCAGGCCGGTCCATGCTGAACGCGTTGACCATCGACGTCGAGGACTACTTCCACCCCACCGCCATGCAGGCGACGGTAACGCGTCCGGTGTGGGACACGCTGCCGGCGCGCGTCGAACGCAACACCCAGCGCATCCTCGACCTGCTCGATGAGTATCGGGTGAGCGCGACGTTCTTCGTCCTCGGTTGGGTGGCGGAACGGTGGCCCGGTTTGGTGGACGAGATCGCCCGCCGCGGTCACGAGGTCGCCTGCCATGGTTACGCACACCGGCTCGTCTATGAGCTGGGTCCGGCTCGCTTTCGCGACGACGTCGAGCGGAGCAAGCGCCTGCTCGAGGATCGTCTCGGCACGGCCGTCGACGGCTTTCGCGCCGCCAGTTACTCCATCGTTCCTTCGACGGCGTGGGCCTTCGACATCCTCATCGAGCAGGGCTTTCGCTATGACGCGAGCGTCTTTCCGATTCGCCACGATCTCTATGGATTCCCCACCTTCAACCGCTTCGCGGTCCGGGTGCGCCGCCCAGCCGGCGAGATCGTCGAGATCCCGGCTTCGACGGTGCGGCTGTTCGGCGCCAACTGGCCGGTCGCCGGGGGAGGCTACTTCCGCTTCTTACCCTTCGCGCTGACCTGCGGGGCCATCCGCCATCTCAATGCTCGCGCCGGCGCCCCGGCGGTGGTGTACCTGCACCCGTGGGAATTCGACGTCGATCAGCCGCGACTGGCGGCGCGCATCACGGCTCGCATTCGCCAGTATACCAACTTGCACCGTACCGAGCCGCGCGCGCGGCTGCTGCTGCGGCGCTTTCGCTTCGCGCCGATCCGGCAAGCGTTGTCGTTCTCCGACCTGCCGGTCGCCGATGTGCCACGCGCGAGCGCGGCGGCCGAGTGAGGCGAAGGTGGACCTGCGCGACCCGATCAACGCGACGGCACTCCGCGTGGCTCCCTACGCGGGCGAGCGGGCCGAGTGGGACGCCTTCGTGCACAGTTCGCCGACGAGTACGTTCTTCCACCAAACCGGGTGGCTGGACGTCGTCGAGCAGACCTTCGGGTACCGGCGGCGCGACCTGGTGGCCCGCCAGGCCGGGCGCATCGTCGGCGTCCTGCCGCTCTGCGAGCTGTCGCTGCCCTTCAGACGAGCCTGCCTCATGTCTCTGCCATTCGCCGTCGAGGCCGGCGTGTGCGCAGACGACGACGCGGCGCGGCGCGCCCTGGAAAGCGCCGCCGTCACGCTCGCGGCGCAGCAGAGCGCACAGTACCTCGAGTTGCGCGACGGCGCCGGCGGCGACGGGTTCGCACTGCGCGAGGGCACATACTACCGCTTCCGGCGCGCGCTCAGTCGGAGCGACGCGCAGAACTTCGACGCCATTCCGCGCAAGCAACGGCGCATGATTCGCGTCGGGCAGCGCAGGGGCCTGCACGTCCGCCGCGACGCGGCGCACCTCGCGGAGTTCCACGATCTGTATGCCCGCACGGCGCGGCGCTTCGGCTCGCCGGTGTTCGCGCTCGACTACTTTCGGCTCCTGCTCGAGACCTTCGGCGACGACTGCGTGCTGATGACCGTGTGGCACGCGGATTCCGCCATCGCGGGCGTGCTGAGCTTTTTCTTTCGCGACACCGTCATGCCCTACTACGCCGGCAGTCGCCGGGAGATGCTGCGCTACTCCCCCAACCCGCTGCTCTACTGGGAGCTGATGCGTTACGCCGTGGAACGCGGCGCGACAGCATTCGACTTCGGCCGCAGCAAACTCGGAACGGGAGCCTTCGCGTTCAAGCGACACTGGGGCTTCGAGCCTCAGCCGCTGCGGTACCGCGTCTGTGCCGTTGCCGGCGCGCCGCCGACGCGGTCGCTCGACGATCGCTGGGTGCGTCGGCTGCGACGCTGCTGGAGTCAGCTGCCGCTGTCGTTCACGAAGCTCGCCGGGCCGGCTCTGGTCCGGCGTCTCGGGCCGTACTACACCTGAATCCATCGCAGTCGGGATCGGCCGAAGGCCGAGCCCGAGATTTGAGAAAATCTTCTGACCGCGACCCGTAGCGCGTCGGGGTCCATGCGAGTTTCGGAACAGAGGTGATGCTGCAAGCGATGGCGGTGGGCCTGCCCGTGGTGGGCGACCGACATGGCTGGGAACCGCGAGCTCGCCCTCGACGGCGTATCCGGGTCGAGGCCGAGCTCCAGCTTCCCCGCGTGATCGTCGCATATCGAGCGGTGGACCCGCGGGTGGCTGAGCTCTGGACGGGATCGTGAGCATGTGTGGGATCGCCGGCTTCTTTCATCCCGGTGAGCGGCCTCCGGGCCGCTGGCAGGCGCTGCTCGAAGCGATGACGCGCACGCTCGTTCACCGCGGTCCCGACGATGAAGGCTTCTATCTCGATGAACACGTGGGCCTCGGGCATCGGCGCCTGAGCGTGGTCGACCTCGAGACCGGACGACAACCGATCGCCAACGAGACCAGCGACGTCTGGGTGGTCGTCAACGGGGAGATCTACAACGATCCGCAGTTGCGCCAGGTGCTGGCGGGCAAGGCGCACCGCTTCCGCACGGGCTCGGACAGCGAGACCGTGGTTCACGCCTATGAAGAATGGGGACCGGCGTGTGTCCAGCATCTGCGCGGCATGTTTGCGTTCGCGCTCTGGGACGCGCGCCGCAGTCGCTTGCTGCTGGCGCGCGACCGCCTGGGCAAGAAGCCGCTCTACTACGCGCACTGCCCGAGCGGGGCACTGGTTTTCGGCTCCGAGGTCAAGGCCCTCCTGACGTTTCCGGACCTGGATCGCTCAGTCTCTTTGGAGGCGGTGAGCGACTACCTGTCGTTGCTGTACGTTCCGCGCGAGAAATGCATCCTGCGCGCCGCACGCAAGCTGTTGCCCGGGCAGGTACTGATCGCCGACCGCGAGCGCGTTCGGCTCGAGAACTACTGGGATCTCCACTTCGGCGATACGGTCGACGACGCCGACGCGGTGCAGCGTGTCGCGCAGTTGCTGCGCGAGTCGGTCGAGCTGCGGCTGCGCAGCGACGTTCCGTTCGGTGCCTTCCTCAGCGGCGGAATCGACTCGTCGACGGTGGTCGGTCACATGACGCGGCTGTCGAGCGATCCGGTATCGACCGCCGCGATCGGCTTTGCCGACGACGAATTCGACGAACGCGCTCCAGCGCGGCGGGTCGCCGCCTATTTCGGCACGGATCATCGCGAGGATGTGGTGACGCCGGACGCGGTGCAGGTGCTCGAGCGGTTGGCGTGGCATTTCGACGAGCCGTTTGCCGACGCGTCGGCGATCCCGACCTATTACCTTGCCGCGCTGGCCCGCCGCCGGGTGACCGTCGCCCTGTCGGGCGACGGCGGAGACGAGAGCTTCGGCGGCTATCGGCGCTACGTGTTCGACCTGCGCGAGAACCGCGCTCGCTCGTGGTTGCCCACGGCGAGCCGCGGGCTCGTCGGCCGCATCGGCAGCCTGTATCCCAAGGGCGACTACCTGCCGCAGATCTTCCGCGCCAAGGCCTTCCTCACCAACGTGGCCCGCACACCGTGGGAGGCCTACTTCCATTCCGTCAGCGCGTTCACCGAGGCCGACAAGAATTCGGTCTTGTCGCCGGAGGCCCGCGCACGACTCGGTTCCTACCGGACGGCGGACCTCTTCGAGAGCCTGTACGCCGACGGCGACGGCTCCGACCCGCTCGCGCGCGTCTTGTCCATCGACTTCAAGACCTATCTCCCGGACGACATCCTCACCAAGGTCGACCGCGCCAGCATGGCGCACGGGCTCGAGGTTCGCTGTCCGCTGCTCGATCACCGCCTGGTGGAATTCACAGCGCGGCTGCCCTCGCGCCGAAAGATCGACGACGGGCGCACGAAGGTCATCCTGCGTGAAGCGGTGGCCGATCTCGTGCCCGCAGAGGTCCTCGCCCGGCCCAAGATGGGGTTCACGGTGCCGCTGCAGCGCTGGCTGCGAGGCCCGTTGCGGCCGGTCGTCGAAGATCTCGTGCTGGCGGGCGGTGAGGCGCACGGCCTGTTCGACACCGACGCGCTGCAGACGATGTGGCGCCAGCACCGCACGCGGCAGCGCGACCGCAGCCGGGAGCTGTGGGCCATCGCAATGTTCAACCTCTGGTATCGCCGCTTCGGGGTGGGTGGTGCGGTTGCAGTCTGACGGCATGGCGTCGGGGTCTGCGGCGCCGACTTCGGCCGCGCACGGGCCGCCGCCGATCATCGCGCACATCCTCGACCACGCGTTGCCGGAGCTGAGCGGCTACAGCATCCGCAGCCACAACATCCTGCGCGCGCTGCGCAGCCGCGGGCTCTCGGTCATGGGCATCGCGCCCGCGGCGGGTGCGGCGCGGCGCGAGGACCAGGTCGACGGTGTGCCGTATGTGCGCTTGCCGCTCTGTAAAGCGCCATTCGGCTCGGCGGCGAGCATGCTGGCGCTGTTCGGGGATCTGCGACGCCAGCTGGTGGATAGACGTGTCGCCCTGGTGCACGCGCACACTCCGGTGCGCACCGGTCTGCCGGCGCTGTGGGCGGCGCGCTGGGCGCGAGTGCCGATGATCTATGAGCTGCGCACGCTCTGGGAGGAGGCGGCCGTGCAGCGAGGGCGGATGACCCGCGGCTCCATCCGCTACCAGCTGAGCCGGCAACTGGAGACCTGGCTCATGCGGCAGGCCGATGCGTTGGCCGCGCTCTCGCGCGGCCTGATCGAAGAAGCGCAGCGGCGCGGCGTCGCCGACCATCGCATCCTGCACGTCCCCAACGGGGTCGACGCCGACCACTTTCGACCGCGCCCCGCCGACGCGGCTCTGGGTGCGCGGCACGATTTGACCGGCAAGCTCGTCTTCGGGTTCATCGGGTTCTTCTTCGCATACGAGGGACTCGACGTTCTCGTCCGCGCAATGGCGCAGATTCGCTCCCACCTCCCGGATGTCCGTCTGCTGTTGGTCGGGGACGGCGACATGGAAGGAGCGCTGCGTGCGGAGGTGAGCCGGCTGCAGCTCGACGCGCACGTGGTCATGACCGGACGCGTGCCGCATGCCGAAGTGCAGCGCTACTACTCCATCTGCGACGTGCTCGTGTACCCGCGGCGCCGCAGCCGCTTGACCGGGATGGTTCCCCCCTTGCGGCCGCTCGAGGCGATGGCGATGGGCAAGCCGGTCGTGGCGAGCGACCTCCCCGCGTTGCGCGAACTCGTCCGGCACGGCGAAACCGGCCTGCTGGTCGCCCCGGACGATCCGTCGAGTCTGGCGGCGGTGCTGGCGCGCTTGGCCGCCGACCCGGTGGGCCGCAGCCGCCTGCAGGACGGGGCGCGGCGCTTCGCCGCCGAGGAGCGCGACTGGAGCCGGCTTGCCGCGGTGTACTCCGCCGCCTATGCGCGACTGCTCAGCGCGTGAAGTGGTTCGATGAGTGCGACCGCCGTGCTCCATGACATGGCCCCATCACCGCTTGCGGACGATGCGCCCGCCAGCGGCCGCCCGATCGCGGCGCCATCACCGACCGCGTTGGTGGCCCCTGACGCGCACGCCATGCGGGTCCTCGTCCTCTCACGCGTGTATCCCAACGCCGCGCAACCGAGCTACGGGGTGTTCGTGCGCGAACGGGTGCGCCGCGTGGCGGCGCGCTGCCAGATCGAGGTGGTGGCGCCGATACCGCGCTTTCCCCTCGACGGGTCCGCACGCCGGGTGCAGCGGCGAGAGGTGCCGCAGGTCGAGTGCGAAGGAGGAATCGCCGTCCACCATCCATCCGTCATGTCCATTCCGGGGATCGGCAAGTCTCTGGACAGCGTGTTCTACTTCTTCAGCGTGCTGCCGTTCCTCCGCCGCGTGCGCCGGCGGTTTGCCTTTCAGCTGATCGACGCCCATTTCGGCTACCCCGACGGCGTAGCGGCGGTGATGCTGGGCAGCGCGCTGCGCTGCCCCGTCACGGTAACGCTGCGCGGCGACGAGCTGCGACTGGTCCGCCGTCCGCTACGGCGCAGGCAGTTGCGCTTCGCGCTGGCGCGTGCGCGGGTGATGGCAGTGAGCGAAGCGCTCGCGGCGCTGGCACGCGGCATCGGGGTGCCGCCCGAACGGGTGCGCGTCATCCCGAACGGAGTCGATGCGGAGGCTTTTCATCCCGGCGACCGCGACGAGGCCCGCGCTCGGCTCGGCCTGCCCCGCGATCGCACCATCGTCGTCAGTGTCGGCGCGTTCATCGCCCGCAAGGGTCACGAGCGCGTCCTGGCGCAACTTCCCGCCCTGATCGCGCGGCGGCCCGAGCTGCTCTACGTCGCCGTCGGCAACGCCAGCGGGGCGGACGCCCGCCTGACGGCCAGCCGGCGGCTGGTGGAGCGCCTCCATATCGCCGACCACGTTCGGCTGGTCGTAGCGCGACCGCACGAGGAGATTCCGCATTGGCTGCGCGCCGCCGATCTGTTCTGTCTGGCGACGGAGCGCGAGGGGTGGTCGAACGCGCTCACGGAAGCGCTGGCGTGCGGCCTGCCGGTCGTCACCACGCGCGTCGGCGGTAATGCCGAGATCGTGCGTGAGGGAGTGGATGGCTATCTGGTTCCGTTCTTCGCCGCCGAGGCCTTCGGCGCATCGGTCCTACGCGCCCTCGACCAGCAGTGGGACCGAAGCGCCATCGCGGCGCGGGCGGCCGCGCGGACGTGGGACCACGTCGCCGCCGAGGTGATGGAGCAGTTCCACTTGACCGTGCACGGTGGCAGCGACGGCGCATAGGGAGATGTAAGAGCCGGATCGACCCGTGTTCGCAGCCTGCCGCCACGGCGTGCGCATTCGCCAGATCTACTGAATGAGCCAGTAACACTGAGCAATCCCAGCCGTGAAGATCCTCTTTCTCTGCCATCGCCTGCCGTATCCGCCCAACCGGGGCGGCCGCATTCGAGCCTTCCACATCATCAAGCATCTCGGCCGGGATCACGACATCACGCTGGCGTCGCTGCTGCGTTCGCATGACGACGCCGCGGCGGTGCAGCGCCTGCAGGCATTCACCCAGCGACAGATTCTGGCGCCGGTCGGCGAGCTGCGCAGTTGGCTGCGCGCGGTCAGCCGGGTGCCGACGCTGAGCCCGTCGAGCTTTGCCTATTTCTATTCGCCGCAGCTGGCGCGGTCGGTGCGCCGCGCGCTCGCCGACGCCTACGATCTCGTCTTCGTCCACTGCTCGTCCATGGCGGGCTACGTCGAACACGTGCGGGCGCCGGCCATACTCGACTTCGGCGACATGGACTCACGGAAATGGCTCGCGTACGGCCGCCGCAAGCCGTTCCCCGCTTCCCTCGGCTACCGCATGGAGGGGTACAAGGTCGAGCGAGCCGAAGCGCGCGCGGCGCGGCGCTTCGGCCTCTGCACCTGCACGACGCGCGCGGAGGCGGAGACGCTCGAACGCTATGGCGCGGCGCGGCAGATCGACTGGTTCCCGAATGGGGTCGATGCCGAGTACTTCCAGCCGAGCGCCGTACCGTACGATCGGGACACGATCTGCTTTCTCGGGTCCATGGACTACTACCCGAACCAAGAAGCGATGACGTGGTTCTGCGAGCGCGTCTTCGCCCCGCTGCGCAGCCAGCGCCCCGGACTGAAACTGTCGATCATCGGCACCAAGCCGCCGCGTCCGATCCTGCGGCTCGCCGAACGGCCGGGCATCAGTGTGACCGGCTTCGTCCCCGACGTGCGGCCGTTCGCTCACCGCGCCGCGTTGAGCGTCGCGCCGTTGCGCATCGCGCGCGGCACGCAGAACAAGATCCTCGAAGCGCTCGCGTTGGGCATTCCCGTCGTCGCCAGCGCCCGCGCCGCACGCGGCGTCGACGCCGTGCCGGGCGAGCACCTGCTCAGCGCCGGCGAGCCGTCCCAGTTCATCGCTGCCATCACGCGCATCCTCGACGATCCGCACGAGCGCCAGCGCCTGGCCCACGCCGGGCGGCAGCGCGTGCTCACGCACCACGACTGGGCAAGGTCAATGCGCCAACTCGATGCACTGATCGACGCCTGTCTCACCTCCCCGCAATGATTCGCGGCTTCTCTGGGTACCTCTGCGTCCTCTGCACTGCTGACAATCATATTGCTCGCGCCGCGCGAAGATTCTCGGCCCCTGGGAGCGCGGGCGGCCCGCCCGCTGCCCGCGCGGCACTCAGCAGGCGTTATCGCGTTCGCGGCGCCCGCGCGTGTCGTCGCCAACAGCGGGCGAGCCGCCCGCGCTCTCAGGGCACGGTGCTCATGCGCTTTGGGTTGCGGGCGCCAGCCCGCGCTGTGTCCTCTGTGGTGAAGAGGCCGTTGTCACCGACCTGGGTAGTGAAACCACCCGTTATGGCCGCGGCGCACGCCGCGACTCACTCAGGCGCCAGCGTGATGCGCACGATTACGGCGCGGCGCGCCAGGTGGGCGAGCTGCTCTGCCGTCAGGCCGCGCTGCGGGTCGAAGGCAATGCCGAACAGGCGCGGGATGAGACGTGAGCGGCGGAAGCTTTCATCGGCACAGCGGCGGAACGCGTCGGAATCGGGCGCCAGGGTGCGCGCTTCCCCCGCTCGCCGTACGCCGCGCAGCAATACCTCGATCGGTCCGCCGTCGAGGTAGTTGCGCCACCACGTCTTGCTGGGCGCGTCGTTGACCAGGACGACGACGGCGTCCGCGGTCTCGAGGTAGCCCACCGGGATGGTGTAGCGCCGGCCGCTGCGCCGACCGGTGACGGTGATCAACGTCAAGCCGCGACTGAGCAGCCAGTGCGCGCGCGAGCGCAGCACGGCGGCGACAATGGGGTTCAGCCGCATCGACAGCCGCACGGCCAGGCTCTGAGGTGGCGCGCTCATCCGTCGCTTGCGGATGCTAGTGGGCCGGCGCGGCGGCCTCGCGGCTCAACAGCCTCGCCAGGAAGCGCGCCGAGCGGCGGAAGGTCTGCGCCAGCGATTCATCCCGTACCAGGTGCGCGCCTTCGGGATGATGTTCCAGAACGAGCTTGCGGGTGTGAAAGGCCTCGAGCTCGGCGCGGTGACCGACGCTGAGTATGGTGGCGTTGGGCAGCCGTTCGAGAACCAGCTTCATCATTTGGTCCTGGCTCAACGGGTCGAGCGCCGATGTCGCCTCGTCCATGACGATCACCTCGGGCCGCTGGATCAGCAGCCGCGCAAAGGCGAGGCGTTGTTTCTCGCCGCCGGAGAGAATGTTCTCCCACCCGGCGTCTTCGTCGAGGCGGTCGAGGAAATGTCCCAAGCCGACGTCCTCGGCCGTGCTGCGGACGACGGCATCGTCGACCGTGTCCGGCGCCAGCGGATAGGTCAGCGCCCGCCGCAGCGTGCCCAGCGGCACATAGGGGCGCTGCGGCATCAGCGTCAGCCCTTCGAAGCGAATGAAGATCTCCCCCGAGCCCCACGGCCACAGGCCGGCGATGGCACGCACCAGCGTGCTCTTGCCGGTGCCCGAGGCGCCGCTGACCAGAACTTTTTCACCGGCTGCGATCTCCGCATCGGCTTCGCCGACCACGGCGTTGCCGTCATCCAAGGTCACCGACACCTTGTGCAGCTGAATCCCGGCGTCCGCCTTCGGCTGGCGCGTGATCCGGCCGACCGCGCTTTCGTCTTCGGCGCGTTCCACGCGGTCCAGCGACACCATCAGCGAGGCCAGCCGCCCGGCCGATGCGCTCCAGTCGGCCAGCTGCGGATAGTTGTCGACCAGCCAGCTGAAGGCGGTCTGCACGATGAGGAAGGCGGACGCGGCCTGCATGACCTCACCCAGCGACATGGTGCCGGCGACGTACTTGGGCGCGCACAGCAGGATCGGCACCACCGGCGCGATGCCGCTGCTCGTCGACGACACCACCGTGGTGCGGATGTACTGCATCATCAGCTGTCGCCAGCGACGCAGGACGGTATCGAACGCCTTGTCGAGCCCGGACCGCTCCTCTTCCTCACCGCCCAGCATGGCGATGCTCTCACCGTTCTCGCGAAACCTGGTGAGCGCGTACCGATACTCCGCCTCCGCCTGATTCTTGTTCTCCGAGACGACGGCGAACCCGCGGGCGATCGACACCACCGCACCGCTGGCCAGCACGGCGTAGATCACCGCCGCGATGACCAGGAAGCCCGGAACGGTGACGGCCATGCCGCCGAGATGCACGGTCAGCGCTCCGCCGATGAACCACAGCACGCCGATGAAGGTGACGGCAGACAAGATGGCCGAGAACACGCCGATGGCAAACTCGACCGGCGCGTCGCACGCCAGCCGCAGGTCGTCGGTGACGCGGCCCTCCGGGTTGGCGTGATCGCCCGGAATGAACTGGAGCAGGTAGTGCCGGCCCTTGGCCAGCCAGCGGTCGAGCACCTGAGCGGTCAACCACCGCCGCCAATTGCGCTGTAGGGTCAGCTTCGCGTACGTCGCCGCCGCCGCGATCCCGACGCTGACGAGGATCAGCGGAAAGAAGATCATCGACTGATAGGCGACCGCGGACCCATCGCGCTTGTCCAGCGCGTCGAACATGCCGCGGTGCCACACGTTGATGCGGTACTGGAGAGCGATGTTCAGCAGCGCGATGACGATGATCGCGACCGTCAAGCTCCACGCCCGCGGCGCGCCGTCCCGACGCCAGAAGCCCAATGCGGTGTCCCAGAATCGCGCCAGCAGAAACTGCCTCGTTTGTCGTTCCATGTCCCTCTTTCCAGCCGCGGCTCGCACGGGCTGCTGCTCGAGGGATCCGCCGCTCGGCCCGCGCATGAGGAACCCAACTTGACGGTGGGTCGGCTCGCTGCCGGGATATCCGAACCGATGCCGCGGCGAAAGTTCCACATCCCTCGAGCGCCCTCGCGCCAGGCGGCGGCGTGCCGTCTCTCGCTGCTCCACACCGCCTCCCGGGCCGCACGCATTGACGCGGTGACGGCGACTCTGTGAAAGTGCCTAGAATGCGGATTGCGAACGATGTCTGACGAGTCGCGGGCAGGGGACACGGCGCTGCGCGAGCTCCGCGCGCTCATCGGCAAGCCGATCGGCACACCGTCGGTGGCCCCCGATCCGGTGAACCAACCCATGATTCGCCACTGGGCGGCCGCCTTCGAGGATCACAATCCGGCGTACACCGATCCGGAACGTGCCGCCTCGCTGCGATTCGGCGGAATCGTCGCACCGCCGATGATGCTGCAGACCTGGACGATGCCCACGCCGAAGATCAGCGGCATCGCCGAACGCGGCGGCTCGCCGGTGGAGTCGACCACGAACCCACTCGCGGCGCTCGATCAAGCGGGGTTCATCGCCACGTTGGCCACCAACTCCGAGGTCGAGATCGTCCGCTATCTGCGGCTCGGCGAGGTCATCACCTCGACGATGCAGATCGAGTCGAT
>Ga0066388_100001895_pt1 | contig 12301 bp, 9 predicted proteins | sample PanSoiMetaGPlot6_FD_64539 | JGI IMG/M metagenome (GOLD analysis project Ga0066388, IMG submission 64539) | Tropical forest soil microbial communities from Panama analyzed to predict greenhouse gas emissions - Panama Soil - Plot 6 (Hybrid Assembly) | ecosystem: Environmental > Terrestrial > Soil... | reverse complement strand
CGGCTTCTTCTTCGACGGCAAGCCGGAGGATTTCACCTGGAAGTTGATCGGCAAGCGCGACGCGATGCGCATGGTCGATCCGGATTCGGTGAACGGCGTCATCCCCGTCCCGCCCGCGCCCAAGGGCGGCTGGGAGGCGCTGACCTACGATAACCCGCCGATGGCGGGCTATCAGGACGCGAGCTGGCCCGGCGTTGCGTGGGCGCCGATCAACGGCGGCCTGGCCAAGCGGCCGGTCTGGGTGATCGAGGCGGTTCCCAAGGACAAGTACTATCTGTACGGCAGGATCGAGCTCTGGATCGACGCGGAAACCTGGGCGGGCAGCTGGAACCGCAAGTTCAGCTGGCAGGGCGAGCTGGTGCACGACTACCAGCTGATGGCCCAGGCCAATCAAGCCGCCGGGCCGCCCGGCCCCGACCAGGAGTACGTGTTCGCCGGCAAGCAGGTGTGGGCCTGCGCCGAGAACTTCAAGATGAATCGCGCCACGCTCGGCGGCATGCGCGCGCACCCCAAGGCGCCGTTCGTCCGCCGCGCGCCATCGACACCAACGTCTTCGACGCACAGGCACTGGCGCGGTATGGCAAGTAGGAGGTGATCGTCGGTCGTTGGTCGTCGGTCGTCGGCGAAACACGACGGTTATCTCTTCCCGGTGCGTGACGCTTCAGCTCATCCGAAGATATAAAGACGACCAACGACCGACGACCATCAGCGAGCGACCATGGAGAAAATCCGTTCCCTGGGAAAGAAGCTGTCGAACTGGGGGCGCTGGGGCGCGGAGGACGAGCGCGGCACGTTGAACTTCATCACCCCCGAGGTAGTGAAGCGCGCCGCTGGACTGGTGCGGCGCGGCGCGGTGTTCAGCCTCGGCCTCAGCTTCGGAGCCGAGGGTCCGCAGATTGGGCAAGGCGGACGGGTCAACCCGCTGCACCTGATGACCGCGGTCGACCAACGCCTGCCAGGTGAGTACCCGGACGGCTTTCGCTACGCCGACGACGTGCTCGTCTTCCCGCTGCAGTGCGCCACGCAGTGGGACAGCCTGGCGCACGTGCACTACGATGGGCAGCTCTACAACGGCTTTCCGGCCGCCACCACCAGCCCGGCCGGCGCGGCGCGCAACGGCATCGACAAGATCGCCACCGGGGTGGTGTCGCGCGGCGTGCTCCTCGATCTGGCGCGCGTGGCCGGCGTGGCGCGCCTGCAGCCGGGCCACGTCATCACCCCCGCCGAGCTCGAACGCGCCGAACGCGCGCAGGGCGTGCGCGTCGAGCGCGGCGACGTGCTGCTCGTGCGCACCGGACATCTGAGCGTCTTCAAAGCCGACGGCGACCGCGTCGGCTACATGCGCATGATGCCCGGGCTCGGTATCGCTTGCGCGGAATGGCTGCATGGGCGCGAGGTCGCCGCGCTGGCCTCCGACACCAACTCGGTCGAGGTCATTCCGTTCGAGGACGCCCAGCTGCCGCTGCCGCTGCACCTCGTCTGCCTGCGCGACATGGGGCTCACGCTCGGCGAGATGTTCGATCTCGACGTCCTGGCCGAGGATTGCGCCGCCGACCGCGTCTGGGAATTCCTCTTCAGCGCACCGCCGCTGAAGATCACCGGCGCAGTAGGTTCCCCGCTCAACCCGCTCGCGATCAAGTGATTTGGAGGGCGCCGCTCCGTCGGCGCCGGGGAGCGGCGGGGGCGGCGAACTCGATGCACGCGGCGTCGCCGAAATTCCCCCCACCCCGGCGGCGACGGCGCGCCGCCCTCCAGATCAGCGCACGATGATGCGACGGACCAGGGCGCGCATGCGGTCGGTGAGCGATGCGCGGTCGGCTTTCATGCCGCCGGCGACCCAATCCGCCAACAGGACCTGATCGAGCGCGCTGAAGATCTTGGCCAGGAAGGCCGGGTCCTCATCGACGAATGCGCCGCGCGCGATGCCGCGCCGCATCAGGTCGGCTTGCAGCGCATGAATCTCCGCCCACAGCTGCACCTGTCCGGGCGATCCCATCGCCGGGCCGAGCACCCACGACGTGCCCATGCGCAGATGCATGCGGAGGAAATTTGGATGCGCGATAAAGTAGTCGATGTAGGCGTCGATCAGCCGATCGAGGGCGGCGCGCGGATCGTCGTGGCTGTGCGCGCCGTCGCGCGCCACCTGGAGAAGCTCGCGCCCGCGCGTGTCGAGGATAGCGCGGAACAACTCCTCCTTGCCGGGGAATAGCGCGTAGATGGTGCCCATCGACACCTCGGCCAGGCCCGAGATGTCCTGCAGCTTCGCATTATCGAAGCCGCGCTCGGCGAAGATCTCCTCCGCCGCATCCAGGATGTGCTCGCGATAGAGCTCGTTGCGCGCCTGGCGCGCTTTGTCCTGCAGTTTCTGGTTTGCCACCGGGTACGTCTCCCACTGCGCCGAACCATACCAACACAGAAAGCTATTGACAATTCGAAAGTGCGAATGCTAATTCGGAATCACGAAATCACCGCTTTCCGGCGGCCCGGCCGGACGGCCAGAGGAGGACCTGCATGGAGTTCGGGATTTTCTCCCAGATGCACACTCCGCACGACGACAACGAGCACTCGCGGTTCATGCGCGAGGTCGAGGTAGCGGAGGCAGTCGACGCCGTCGGCTTCAAGTACGACTGGTCGCCCGAGCACCACTTTCTCAAACACTACTCCCACCAGCCCGCACCGGAGGTCTTCCTGACCTGGGTGGCGGCGCGCACGCGGCAGATTCACGTCGGCACCGCAATCACCAATCTCACCGCCAAGGTGAACCATCCCGCCCGCATCGCCGAGCGCATCGCCACCCTCGATCACCTTTCCGAGGGGCGCGTCGAGTTCGGCACTGGGCGTGGCTCCTCCTCGACCGAGTGGGCGGGCTTCGACATTCCGAGCGCCGCCGAGACCAAGCCGATGTGGCGCGAGACGCTCGAGCAGATTCCGCGCATGTGGGCCGACCAGCCGTACGAGTACGAAGGCAAGTACTTCAAGATGCCGAAGCGCGACGTCCTGCCGAAGCCGTACTCGAAGCCGAACCCGCCGATCTGGGTCGCCTGCTCGAGCCCGCAGACCTTCGCCGAGGCCGGCGAGCTCGGCATGGGCTCGCTGTGCTTCACGTTCGGGACGCCCGCGCAGATCGCCGAGCACGTCAAGAGCTACAAGGAAGGTATCAAACGCTGTAAGAACCCGATCGGCGGCTACATCAACGACAACATCGCGGTGACCACCAACATGTTCTGTCTGCCGGACGGCGACGAGGCGCGCGCGCTCTTCTGCAAGGCGCGCACCGAATACTTCTCGCAGCTCTTCTTCAGCTGGCTCGACTCGATCCCGCGCCCGCAAGGTTTCCCCAAGGAGGGCCCGGTGCCGAAGCTGCCACCGACGACGCCGGAGCAACTCGTCGCCGGCCTCAAGGTCGGCGGCCGCCAGGTCGGCGCGCCCGAGGAGATCGTCGAGGTCATCAAGATGTACGAGGCCATCGGCGTCGACCAGCTCATCTACTCGCCGCTGACGATGACGATGGATCAGAAGTACGTGTTGCGCTCGATCGAAACCTTCGGCAAGCACGTGCTCCCGTTGTTCGACAAGGACCCCGTTCACAGTACGACCCGGCAACGCGAAGCGGCGTTGAAGCAAGCCGCTTGAGGAAGGCGGTTAGGGGTTACGGGGTTATGGGGTTACGGGTAGAAGAGCTAGAGTGAATCCGTTCATAACCCCGAACCCCTAGCCCCATAACCCCTTCGCCCGCACATGGTACCGACCTACGACAAGGTTCTGATCGCCGGCGCCTGGGAGCCGGCGGCGAACGGGACCTATCAGATCACCAATCCGGCTACCGAGGAGCCGGCGGGCTTTGCGCCCGAGTGCTCGCTCGAGCAGGTGCGGCGGGCGGCGCGCGCGGCGCGCGAGGCATTCGAGCGCGGGCCGTGGCCGCGCATGAGCGGCGCCGAGCGCGGGGCGGCGTTGCGCAAGGCGGCCGAGTTGTTCGAGCGCGAGAAGGCCAGCCTGGTCGACCTCACCATGGCGGAGACCGGTGCGCTCAAGATGGTCGCCGAGCTGCAACAGGTGGGAGCGGTCGGCCTGCGGCTGGCCAAGTATGCCGCCCTCGCCAAGAGCGAGTCGCAGGAACCGCTGCCGCCGCAGGTACTCAGCGGCCGCCAAGGCACCGGCGTGGCCTCGGGGATGGCGGTGCGCGAGCCGGTCGGCGTCGTCGCCTGCATCACGCCGTACAACTTCCCGATGACCAACTGCGCCGGCAAGATCGGGCCGGCGCTGGCATGCGGCAACACGGTGGTGGTCAAGCCGGCACCGGTCGACCCGCTCGGCGTCGCCGAGCTCTGCCGCATGGTCGACTCCGTCCTGCCGCCCGGCGTCCTGAACTTCGTCTGCGGCTCGGCGCCGGAGATCGGCGCGGCGCTGTGCGACTCGGCCGACGTCGACATGATCTCCTTCACCGGCAGCACGGCGGTCGGCCGACAGATCCAAATCGCCGCCGGGCGCCGCATGCAGCGCACCCTGCTCGAGCTCGGCGGCAAGTCGCCGAACCTGATCTTCGCCGACGCCGACCGCGCCAAAGCCCTGGCCAGCGCCATGAGCGTCTGGACTTTCCACAGCGGCCAGATCTGCATTGCCGGCACGCGCGTGCTGGTCGAGGCCTCAATCTACGACCAGTTCACCGCCGAGCTGGCCGCCGCTGCGCCGCGCCTCAAGATCGGCCCACCCGACGAAGCCGGTGTCGTCATCGGCCCGCTCGTGTCGGCGGCGCAGCGCGACCGCGTCGAACGCTACATCGCGACCGGCCGCGCCGAAGGCGCGACCCTCGCCTGCGGCGGCCGGCGGCCCGCTCACCTGCAGAAGGGTTACTACGTGGAGCCGACGCTGTTCACCGGCGTGCGCAACGACATGACCATCGCGCGCGAGGAGATCTTCGGCCCGGTGATCACCGCCATTCCCTTCGCCGACGAGGAGGAGGCGATCGCCATCGCCAACGATACCGACTTCGGGCTGTACGGCTACGTGTGGAGCGGCGATACGCCGCGCGCGCTGCGCGTCGCCGGCGCGCTGCGCACCGGCACCGTGCAGATCAACGGCAGCCCGATGAACTCCGATGCGCCCTTCGGCGGATACAAGATGAGCGGCCTGGGCCGCGACGGCGGCAAGTACGCGCTGCAGGCATACAGCGAACTGAAATATATTGGATGGACATCCTAGTCGTGAGCCGTTTCAACGCAGAGACGCGGAGACAATCAGATTGGCAGTGCGCTCTGCGCCTCTGCGTCTCTGCGTTGAAGAGCGAGGTGTGACGATGGGCTTTGATACGATCATCAAAGGTGGCCGCGTAATCGACGGCTCGGGGCTGCCGATGCGCACCGCCGACGTCGGCATCAAGGACGGGCTCGTCACCGACGTCGGGCACCTATCCGGCGCCAAGCAGATGATCGACGCCGATGGGCTGATGGTCGTGCCGGGCATCGTCGACGCGCACACGCACTACGATCCGCAACTCACCTTCGAGCCCTTCGGCACCTCGTCGTGCTACCACGGCGTGACCTCGGTGGTGGCGGGCAACTGCGGTTATTCGATCGCGCCGTGCGCCCCGCGCGACCACGGCTACCTCACCGCCCTGTTCGCCAAGGTCGAGGGGATGACCCCGAGCGTGCTCGAGCACGGGCTCCCCTGGGATTGGGACAGCTTTCCGTCCTACCTCGATACGCTCGACAAGCGCCTCGGCATCAACCTCGCCTGCTACATCGGCCACTCCGCCCTGCGCCGCTTCGTCATGGGTGACGCCGCATCGGAACGCGCCGCGACCGCCGACGAGCTCAGCCGCATGCAGCAGCTGGTGCGCGAGGCCATGCACGCCGGCGCCGCCGGCTTCTCCTCCTCGCTCGCGCCGACCCACGTCGACCAGTTCAACAAGCCGGTGCCATCGCGGCATGCCGCGTTCGACGAGATCGCCACGCTGGTCGAGACAACCGGCGAGGGCGGCGCCGGCAGTATCTCGTTCCTGCCCGAAACCGCAGTGCGCGGCCTCGACGAGCGCGATCGCTCGCGCCTCATCGAGCTGGCGCGGCGCTCCGGCCTGCCGATCATCGTGCAGGGCATCACCAAGCGGGTCGGCAATCCCGAGCAGTGGGCCGACTCGACAGCCTACCTCGACGCGGCGCGCCGCGAGGGCGCGGCGATCTTCTCGGTGCTGCGCACGCAGCCGTTCATGCGTCCGTTCAACTGGCAGCGCGGCACCAGCCTCTACGATGGCGTCTTCCACTGGCGTGATCTGTCGGAGCTGCCGATCGCAGAGCGTCTGGCGAAGATGCGCGATCCCCAGTTCCGCGAAAAACTTCGCTGGGGCCTCGACAACCCGAACACCGATGGCAGCAAGGGCTCTACCCTACCGCCGCCGCCGCTGCCGACCGTGTTCGTCGACGTCAGCCGCTCCGACCCCGGCGCGGTCGGCAAGAGCCTCGCGCAGCTCGCCAAGGAGCGCCGCGTGCACGCCGCCGACATCATGTGTGAGCTGGCCGTTGCCGACGGGCTCGCGACGCAGTTCATGTGGAACACCGAGAACGAGAAGTGGGCCGAGGCCAACGCCGATGCCCAACGCAATCCGCACATGATCATCGGCACCGGCGACGGCGGCGCCCATGCCGACCGCGACGACGGCGCCGAATGGTCGACCTACTACATCCGCTCCTGGCTCCTCGACCGCGCGGTGATCTCTCTCGAGGAAGGCATCCGCCGCATCACCCACCTGCCGGCGATGATCTGCGGCATCAAGAATCGCGGCTTGCTGGCGCGCGGCTACCATGCCGACGTGCTGCTGTTCGACCCGTCGCGCATCCGCCTGGGCAAGAAGGAGCTGGTCAACGACATGCCGGGCGGCGAGCCGCGCTGGCAGGTACGCCCCGAAGGCGTCGTGCGCGTCCTGGTCAACGGCGAGACCATCGTCGAGAACGGCGAGCTCACCGGTCAGCGCTCGGGTCGTGTGCTGCGGGTAGGGAACCCGAAAGCTTAACGCTTCAACGCAGAGACGCAGAGGCGCAGAGGAAAAATTGGGGTTCCGGATGAGTAGATTGAAATCAGCAATCTCCGCGTCTCTGCGTCTCTGCGTTGAAAGGCTTAGGTCATGAAGGCGGCGGTGTTTTACGCCAGTGATCGGCCGGTGGCGATCGAGGAGGTCGAGGTCCGCGATCCCGGGCCGGGTGAGGTGCGGGTGGCGATCAAGGCGGCGGGGCTGTGTCACTCCGACCTCAGCGTGATCGACGGCACGATCCCCTACCCGACGCCGGTGGTGCTCGGCCACGAGGGCGCGGGGGTGATCGACGCGGTCGGCGTCGGCGTGCGCTCGGTGAAGGAAGGCGACAGCGTGATCGTCTCGACCCTCTCTCACTGCGGCCGCTGCAGCAAGTGCGACGAAGGCCATCCCACCGAGTGCCGAAATGCGCCGAGCCCGAAGGAGGCTCGGCCGTTCACCGTCGGCGGCAAGCCGGCGTTCCAGTTTGCCAACGCCTCGGTGTTCGCGACCCATACCGTGGTGCGCGAGCAAGGCGCCATCCCGATCGACGCGCGCGTGCCGTTCGATCGCGCCGCGCTGATCGGCTGCGGCGTGATGACCGGCTTCGGTGCGGTCGTCAACCGCGCCAAGGTCGAGACCGGCTCGACCATGGCTGTCTTCGGCGTCGGCGGCATCGGTCTCAATTGCGTCCAGGGCGGTGTCATGGCGGGCGCCGCCAAGATCATCGCCGTCGACGTGATGCCGCAGAAGCTCGAGTGGGCGCGCCGCTTCGGCGCCACCCATACGATCGACAGCCGTAGCGCGGATCCCGTCGCGGCGATCAAGGATCTCACCGCTGGCGGCGCCGACTACAGCTTCGAGTGCGTCGGCAACGTCGCGGTCATCAAGCAGGCGCTCGAGGCGCTCGGCCCCGGCGGCGCGCTCACCATCGTCGGCGTCCCCAAGGTCGGCACGACCTACGAATTCGTCGTGCACGCCCTCTATCAGAACAAATCCATTCACGGCTGCCGCTACGGCGCGGCGCGGCCGCAACGCGACTTTCCGATGCTCGCCGACCTCTACCTGAACGGCCGCTTGAAGATCGACGAGCTCATCACGCGGCACTACGCGCTGGATGATTTCGACCGGGCGCTCGACGATCTGCGGGCGGGAAACCTCGCGCGCGGTGTGTTCGCAATGGAATGATCTTCGTGACCAGCGACCAGCGACAAGCAACCAGCGACCCATGCAGCGATTCGGGTCGCGTGTCGCTGGTCGCTGGTCGCTGGTGTTGAGGAGGGAATGACCATGGGTCGCTTCGGCTATCACGTGATCGACGCGGATGGGCACGGTGGCGAGTTCGCGAACTGGCGCGAGAAGGTTCCAGCGGCATGGCAGCCGCGACTGGCCGAGTACCGCGAGCACGTCGCCAAACACTACGCCAAGCTGGCACTGCCCGGCGGCGGCACCTCGCGGCCCGGCGACAAGTTCGATATCCGGCCCGGCATGACCGATCCGGTCGAGCGGCTCAAGGACATGGATCTCGAGGGCATCGACGTGACGGTCAACTTTCCCGGCGGCGCCGGCGAGGAATGGGCGTTGCTCGACCGCGACTTTGCGATCGCCCTCTGCCGGACGATGAACGACGCGAAAGCGGAGTTCTGCCGGCACGCGCGCGCTCGCCTCAAAGCCATCGCCAAGCTGCCGATGATCGACCCGCCCGCCGCGGCGGCGGAGCTGCGCCGCGCCGTCACCGAGCTCGGCCTGGTCGGCATGGTCACGCCGCAGCAGATCCGCGAAAAGAACCTCAGCGATCCGAGCTTCGACGTGGTGTGGGCGGAGGCCGAGCGCCTCAACGCCACAGTCTGCGTGCACGGCGGCGGCCAGGCGCCCGACCAGCATCCGATCGGCGTCGACCGCTACAAGACGCGCCTCGAAGTGCATGCCCTGACCCACCCGATCGGCAATATGCTCGCCCTCATGTCGATGGTGATCGGCGGCGTCTTCCACCGTTTCCCGAAGCTGCGCGTCGGCTTCATGGAGTCGGGCTGCGGCTGGCTGCCCTTCTGGCTGGAGCGCCTGGACGAGCACTACGAGCTCATGCCCGAGCAGGCGCCGGGCATCGACCGCAAACCGAGCGAGTACGTCCTCGAGGGCAACTGCTTCATCAGCTGTGAGCCGGACGAGCATATGCTGCGCCAGGTCATCGACCTCCTCGGCGACGCGCGCATCGTCTACGCGTCGGACTACTACCACTGGGACTGCTCATTTCCCGACACCGTCAAGCTCATCGCCGAGCGCAACGACATCAGCGACGCGAGCAAGAGGCGGATCTTGGGGGAAAACGCGAAGGTCTTGTACCCGCTGGTCGGAACTGCCTAAACGTTTCCCGTTTTCCGTTGTCCGTTGTCCGTTTAGGGAACGGAGAACGGATAACGGACAACGACCCTCGCCATGCCCGTCGATCTCAAGCAGCTGCTCGATCCCAAGCACACAGCCGTCCTGGTCATGGAATGCCAGGAGGGCATTGTCGGCGGCAGTGCGGCGCTTGGCGCGCTCGGCGAAGCGGTGCAACGACACGGCACGATCGCGCAGATCGCGCGCGTCCTCGAGACGGCGCGTGCGGTGCGCGTGCCGATCTTCTATCTCACCATGGCGCGGCGCGCCGACTCGGGCGGGGCGGTGGTCAACTGCCTGCTGCTGGCGCTCGGTCGCAAAGGCGAGCCGCTGCTGCCCGGCTCGAAGCGGCAGGCGGTGGTCGACGCGCTGGCGCCGCGCGAGAACGACTACGTGCTGACGCGCTTCCACGGCGTCACGCCGTTCCATGCCACCGAGCTCGACCAGTTGCTGCGCAACCTGGGCATCCGCACCGTGGTGGCGACCGGCGTGTCGGTCAACATCGGCATCACGGGTCTCACCATCGAGGCCGTCAACAGCGGCTACCAGGTCGTCATCCCGCGCCAGGCGGTGACCGGTACGCCCGACGAGTACGTCGACGCGGTTCTGACGCACACCCTTCGCTTGCTGGCCACGATCACGTCGGTGGACGAGGTCGTCGCCGCGTGGCAATAGGGACCCTCCACCTCTTCAACGCAGCGACGCAGAGCCGACGAGATCACCTGCCAGAGGACTCTCTCTGCGCCTCCGCGTCTCTGCGTTGAGAAAGTGAGCAGCTCCATGTTTGCATTGGGTACCATCAACGAGGCGATCGCCGACGCGATTCCCGAGAGCGAGGCGATCGTCACGCCGGCGCGGCGGCTGACCTGGCGCGATTTCCAGATGCGGTCGCGCCGCCTCGCCAACCTCATGCTCGGCGCCGGTCTCGGCTGTCAGCGCGAGCGCAGCGAGCTGCAGCCGTGGGAGTCCGGACAGGACCACCTCGCCCTCTACCTGTACAACGGGCACGAGTACCTCGAGGGCATGATCGGCGCGTACAAGGCGCGCGTCGCGCCGTTCAACGTCAACTACCGCTACGTCGAGGGCGAGCTGCGTTACCTGCTCACCGACGCGCAGACGCGCGGCATCATCTATCACGCCAGCTTCGCGCCGCGCCTGGCGACGATCCTGCCCTCGCTGCCCAAGCAAGCGTTGCTGCTGCAGGTGGCCGACGGCAGCGGCGAGCCGCTGCTGCCCGGCGCGCGCGACTACGAGAGCGCGCTGGCAAGCGCCAGCGATGCACTGCCCCCGGTGACGCCGAGCGAGGACGACCTCTACATCCTGTACACCGGCGGCACGACGGGCATGCCCAAGGGCGTGCTGTGGCGGCAACGCGACATCTTCTTCGCCGCCATGGGCGGCCAGCTGCCCGGCGGCATGGGCACGGTGCAGGACCTCCGAGAGATGGTCGAACGGGCGCCGCTCGGATCGTTCATCCGCGCGTTGCCGGCGCCGCCGTTCATGCACGGCGCGGCGCAGTGGAGCTCGTTCATGATCCTGCATCAGGGCGGCAGCATCGTCCTGCCGGGCAACACGCGCGCGCTCGACGCCGACGACATCTGGCGCACCGTCGAGCGCGAGCGCGTCGGCACGCTGTCGATCGTCGGCGACGCGTTCGCGCGGCCGCTGCTCGACCAACTCAAGCGCGCCTCCTACGACCTCACCAGCCTGCACATCCTCGGCTCGGGCGGGGCCATCCTCTCGCCGCCCTTCAAGCGCGCGTTCCTCGATGCGCTGCCGGACCTGATGATCTTCGACGGCTTCGGCTCCTCGGAGACCGGCGCGCAGGGTGCGACGTTGACCACCAAGGGCGACGCGGTCGCGCCGTCGTTCAAGATGGATCCCGACACCTGCGTGCTCGACGAGCAGCTGACGCGCCGCCTCGCGCCGGGCGAGGACGCCATCGGCTGGCTGGCGCGCACCGGCTGGCTGCCGCTTGGCTACTTCAACGACGCGGAGAAAACACGCCGCACCTATCCGACCGTCGGCGGCGAACGCTATGCCGTCCCCGGCGACCGCGCCCAGGTGTCGGCCGATGGAAGCATCGTCGTCTTCGGGCGCGACTCGGTGTGTATCAACTCCGGCGGCGAGAAGATCTTCGCCGAGGAGGTGGAGAAGGCGCTCAAGCATCATCCGGCCGTCTACGACGCCGTCGTTGCCGGCGCCCCCAGCGAGCGCTGGGGCGAGCAGGTCACCGCCATCGTGCAACTGCGGGCCGGCGCGCGCGCCAGCGAGGACGAGCTCCTGCAGACCGCGGCCGCGCATCTGGCCCGCTACAAGCTGCCCAAGGCCTTCGTCGTCGTCGATCAGATCCTGCGCTCCGCCAGCGGCAAACCGGACTATCGGTGGGCGAAGGAGATGGCGGCCAAGGCGAAGGCGGGTCAGGGACGGTCTCTGTAACCGTCAGTCCGCTTCGGCAGCGGAGGCCGCCAGGAAGGCGGCCGCCACCCGTTCCCAGGCGTGCTCGCCGGCGATGCGGCGCGCCGCCGCTTCACAGGCTGTGCGCCGGACGTTGTCACCGAGCAGCTCGTCGATCGCCCTGGCGATGCGCTGCGGGGTCACGCTCGACAAGTCGTGGACCGCGTCTTCCGCCCCATCGGGAAGCAGCCAGCGCGGAGCGATCGTCGCGCGCCCGGTGGCCAGCGGCAGTCGCAGCGTTGCGGGCGGAACGCCCCAGGTTTGCATGGTCGGAATGAGCACCACCTCCGCAACGCCGAGCAGTGACAGCGTGAGCGCTGTGCTCATCGGGCGATCGAAGAACAGGATCGACCGCGACGACCCGATGCGCTCGACGCGCTCGCGACAGATCTCGAGATACCAGCTCGGCACCCACTGCGGCGACACGATCAGGAACAACAGGTCGGGATACCGCGCCTGCAGGAG
>Ga0066388_100001893_pt1 | contig 12307 bp, 9 predicted proteins | sample PanSoiMetaGPlot6_FD_64539 | JGI IMG/M metagenome (GOLD analysis project Ga0066388, IMG submission 64539) | Tropical forest soil microbial communities from Panama analyzed to predict greenhouse gas emissions - Panama Soil - Plot 6 (Hybrid Assembly) | ecosystem: Environmental > Terrestrial > Soil... | reverse complement strand
GGGCAGAAACCGGAACGGCTCCCCGTTCAATAGGTAGCGCTACCGGCAGGCAATTGATAAACGAAATCTGGCCCAAGCGAGGTAAGGCTGGCGAGGCGCCGCTTGCCCTTGCGGCGGTCGCGGCGGCGGACTGCAGAGCCTGCGTGGAAAAGGCTTCCTGGTGGTAATCGAGGGCGTCGTCAACCATGGAGCTCATGCCCAGTTGGAAGACCCCCAATTTTAAGATCCAGGGTCAATTGATATCGGTTGACTTTCTAATCACCGGCGCGGACGGCAAAAAAATCCGGCGCTCAGGGCGCCGGCCAAGATAAAAGGGAGTGGACCGGTAAATCTTGGTACGGTAAATGCGGTCCCACTCCCCGTAATTTTATTTAGCCAGAGCCCCACGATCTTGTCAAGATGGGGCGCCCGTCATGGGTCTAGTTTTAAGGATGTACAATTTCAGGGGCTTTTCATCTGGGAGTAAACGCCGTGCGCATGGTCGATCTCATCCTTGCCAAACGCTCTGGCAAGGCGCATTCTCAGGAAGAGATTGCCTGGATTATAGACGGTGTCATGAAGGAGACCATCAACGACTATCAGCTCGCCGCCTGGCTGATGGCCGTTTGCTGGCAGGGCATGACCCTTGAAGAAACCACGTGGCTCACGGACGCCATGACTCGATCGGGGCAGCTACTCGACCTTTCGGAGATTGGACCGGTTGTCGGCGACAAGCACAGCACCGGCGGCGTCGGCGACAAAACCACCATAGTATTCGCGCCATTGCTGGCGGCGGCTGGCATTCCCATGGCCAAGCTATCAGGACGCGGACTCGGTCATACCGGCGGCACTCTGGACAAACTAGAGGCTATACCGGGCTTCAGCGTTGACCTTTCCATTGAGCAGTTCATTCGTCAGGTGAAGGAGGTTGGTGCTGCCATTGGCGGTCAGACGGCGGAGCTGGCACCGGCGGACGGCAAGATCTACGCCCTGCGCGATGTGACTGCCACAGTTGAATCGGTGCCCTTGATTGTCGGCTCCGTGCTTTGCAAGAAGATTGCTGCCGGCGCCAACCTGATCATTCTCGACGTTAAATGTGGTCGGGGCGCCTTTATGGACACAGAAGCCAAAGCCGCCGAACTGGCGTCGATTCTCGCGGAAGTTGGAAAGCGCCTGAATCGGCCCGTGACTGCCGTTGTCACCGATATGGAGCAGCCGCTCGGCTACGCCGTCGGGCACACGCTGGAGGTAATGGAGGCAATAGACACGTTGCGCGGAGCCGGACCGCCTGATCTCGTTGAACTCTGCCTGGTTTTGGGCAGCCTGGCCCTTGTCAGTTGCGGAAAGTTCGACTCCGATGAGCAAGCGCGAGAACATCTGTCCAGGCTACTCTCTAATGGCCAGGCCCTGGAGAAGTTCCGCGAGCTCATAAAAGCGCAAGGCGGGGATGCCTCTGTGGTTGACAATCCATCAATCATGCCCCAGGCAAAGCTCAAGCATGATCTGCTGGTTCCGGGAACCGGCAAGCAGTGGATCAAGCATATAGACGGCAGGAAGGTTGCCGAAGCTTGCAAGCTGATGGGCGCCGGGCGCACACAGAAGTCGGATCCGATTAACCTGGCGGTGGGCGTGGTTCTCAAAGGTAAGGTAGGGACGGAGCTCGATGGTGGACAGCCGGTTGCCACCATATATGCAGATTCGGAGCAGGAATACCAGTTGGCTCTAGCGCAGCTGAAAGAAGCAATCATCTACAGCGACAGCCCCGTCGCGGTGCCACCGGTTGTCAGGGCTAAATTCGGATGACCGGCGCGCAGCTTTTGCAATTGCGATTCATAGCGTTCGACGTCGCCGATGCGGCGACCAACATGGCAATGGACGAGGCCATTCTCGAGGCGCACCTGGCGGGACTGGCTCCACCCACATTGAGGCTCTACGGCTTTAAGCCGCCGGCGGTATCCCTTGGGCACACGCAGAAAGTTCCGGACGGACTATTGATGCGAACGCAAGCTGCCGGATTTGATCTGGTGCGCAGGCCGACGGGCGGGCGTGCCGTCCTGCATTTCGGCGACCTCACCTATTCGTTTGTCGCCAGCAGCAAGAGGCGCGGGCCACGGGCCGATGCTGCTCTGGTTGTTGTGGGCAAAGCCAGTGGCGGTTCAGAGGCTGTTTTAAGTCCGGTCTCTCGTTCGTGTGACGACCATGGAGGCGGAGGACTCTTGGACGAGTCCGTATCCGGTGCCTATAAGCAGATCTGCCAGGGGCTTCAGATGGCCTTCAAGTCGCTCGGTCTGGATCTCGCCCTCGGCAGCACGGATGTCCCCTACAGACAATTGCATGATTGCTTTCTTGCCACTACCGGCAGTGACCTGCAATTCAAAGGCAAGAAGATGGTTGGTAGCGCACAGTTAAGGCGCAGAACAGCCGTGCTCCAACATGGCTCTATCTTGCTTAACCAGCCTCAATCGCTGTTGCCAGAGCTCCTTGGCAACAAGGCCGGCGCAGGCGACATTTCCGTCAGACATGCCAATCTATTTGAAGCTGCGGGCACTGGCATTTCGCATATGCAACTTGAAGAGGCCATTAAGAATGGCTTTGCATCTGCATTTGGCGCGCAGTTGGCAGCCGCCTCGCTTAGTGACCATGAACTTCGATTAGTTGATCAACTCAAAGCGAAGTATCAACAGTTATAATCGCGCAGGCGCATGACCGGCGCCCGCTGACTCCTACCAGGGCAGGTCGCGTTGGGCGTTGCGTTTTGGGTCAAGGAGGTCGTTGAGGTCGTTAGACTTGCTTTCGCTGGAAACGCTGTCCAAACCCTGGCGCTCGGCCACGAGGCCTTTGGCGTGTTCCTTTTTCTTCTTCTCGAGAGCGCGGGCTATGCGCATGAGTTTGCGGGCCTGCCCTTTAGCTTCTTCTTGTTCAAATTGATCGGCGTCATGATGCCAGACGAGCTTCCACTCGTCGATGCACCGGTGAAGTAATGCTTCGTCGATGGCCTCATGCTTCGAGTAAAACTTGGCCGTGATCGCTCGCGCATAGAGAACGTGCCCGGATGGATAGCCTGGATCAAGTTGCACGGACTTGCCGAGCTTGCGAACTGCTTCATCGATGTTGTCGTCGTGCAGGGCTCGCTCGCCATCGAAACGCAGCGCCGATGCCTCGGACAAGCGGCCGGACATGCCGCTGCCGTAGAAGCTGGAGTTGGGCGGCTCGTTGGAGTAGACTCTCCCCCTGTCCGAAACGTGCGGAGAAATCGCATCGGCTGCCGCCGGTGTGTTGGCTATGCCTGGTATCGATACCGTGCATAGTACCAGGAGGAGCGATTGCTTTCGACCGATCATGATCATAGAGTCGCTTTCCTGATCAGGATGATGGCTGTTGACTTTCATCTCCGCTAGCGCCGGAGTCACTTGCCGGGGCATCGCTTACGTCTTTGACGTCGGTTGCATCAGTGACGTCGGCCCCCCCGCCCTGCACCATTGCCTGCAGATCGGCGATTTGATTTTCGAGGTCGCGAACGCGCCCTTCGATGCGCTCTATTTGATTCAACTCGTTGCGAATTTTTTCCTTGAGTGCTGAGCCGTCCAGATCGCTGCTTTCGCTAAACAGCTCATACGTGCGCTCGCCAATTGTCTGGAGATAGCGAGTTTTCTCGCCGGCCAGCGTCATGATATCCATCTTCAGGCGGGCAATTTTGGTAGCCTTGCCCATCTGGTCTGCCGCTTGCTTTGTGCTCTGCTTGAATTTGCTGATAAGGTTGTCGAATGCCATTGGGTTCATTCCTCAACATTGAGCCCTCAACTACTGGTCGGGCTCATCGCTAGTATTTGTCAGGGGGCCAACATTATAGTTCTTCTTTAAGCAAGCGCGATAGGCCGAAGCGTTTGTGAATAAGCGTTACGGCTTCGCGAGCATGCTTGGCGGGAACGACGGCGCTGACCTTGATGTCTCCGCTTGCCACCATCTGTACAGGAATCGATGCCTGGAAGAGCGTATCGAATATACCGGCGACGATTGAGGGCCGGTTTGCAATACCACGACCGATCACGGCGATCCTGGCAATTTCCTGATCGACCCCGATTCTCGGTTCACCGAGCTCAGCTTTGAGGGCGTCAATTACTGCCTTTACGCGATTCAACGACTTACGTTCGACCGTGAAAGCGAGTTCCTGCGAAGGCTCGTCTTCCCTGGCCAATAACATGACCATGTCGGTGCCGATGTTGAGTTCGGCTAAGCGGGTAAAGAGACCGGACACACCTTCCAGACATCGACTTTGCGGCGAGTCGGTAGTCAATGTCAGGCACACTTGCGACAGGTCGCAGGCGATGCCGGTGACCAAATACTCTGGAGTGACGAGTTGGTGAGTAACCAGCGTGCCGATGTCGGCCGGCTCGAATGTGGAGCGAACTCTCAGCGGAACGTGCGTATCCATAGCCAGTTCCACTGAGCGCGCGTTCATGACTTGTGCTCCGGACAACGCCAGCTCGAGCATTTCCTCGTAGCTCAGCGACGACAGGCGCCGCGCCTCCGGAAACATGCGTGGGTCGGCTGTATATACTCCGTTGACATCGGTGTAAATGTCGCAGCGGTCGGCGGAAAGGGCGCCAGCCAGGGCGACGGCTGTAGTATCCGAGCCGCCTCTGCCGAGCGTGGTGATCTCATTGTTCTCCGAGGTGCCTTGAAAGCCGGCTACGACGGCGATCTCGCCTCTGGCCAGACAGGCTTCCAGGCTCTGCGAGCGAATTTCCTTGATGCGGGCAAGCCCGTGGTTGTGCTCAGTGACAATGCCAGCTTGCGCGCCCGTAAAGGAGCGCGCCTGACCTCCCAGCGACTGAATAGCCATGGTCATAAGAGCGATCGATACTTGCTCGCCTGTGACCAACAGCATGTCCAGCTCTCTGGGATGCGGGTTGGCAGTCACTTGCTCAGCCAGGCTGATCAACTGATCGGTGGTATGGCCCATAGCCGAGACCACCGTCGTAACCTCGTGCCCTTCGGCCGCCGCATTAACGGCTATTTCAGCGGCCTTGCGGATGCGATTAACATCTGCGACCGACGTTCCGCCGAATTTCTGGACAAGACGTCCCATGCCCTCTCACCAGTCGAAGCTCACAGAGCAACGGCTCGCCACTGGCTTAGCTAGCAACGACCTGAAAGTGGAATTCGTGATGCCAATTCAACTGTGTGGACGGAGAAAGAGCACCCAAGTTCCGGCCAACTGCCAGAGCGACTGCCGTGAGCCGCACCGCCGAAAATGATAACTTGATCCCCGAGCGCGCATTTCGGGCCGGTATCGAAAAGTATTTAATGAACTTTTATATATACGTCGGACAGGTCTAATGGGCTGACTGTGGTGTCCAGGCGAGATATCTCCACTTAGGACTTCTTTCAAATCGCCGTCGTCGCTCCTGGAAATATTGGCAAGCCGGCCGCTGCGGCTTTCCAATCGACCTGTTGGAAACTGGGGCACTAGGCACTTGACAGGCGGATCGGGGTCCACCGTTGCAAAAACGGAACTGCCGGTAAGTTGTACCTTACAGGCCTCGTGGCCGTCATCGTAGGCGGTGGCAGTAATCGGAACGATTCTCGATGCGAATTCTAAAACTGCTTCGTTGATTTGGCGTTGATCGCGTTAGCCTTGGCTTTTGTCAACGCCGCTTCGATCCAATGATTCTCCTTCCATAGAAGGTCGGCATAATCGTTGAATATGCCAATTAAGTAGGCATGCTGTGAGCCATAAGTTCTTTCGAGAATATTGGCGGCAGCCTTGTAGTGCAACTCTGCGGCTCTCGAATTTCGCTGGCTCTGGCAGATAGTTGCAAGCCGGTACTGGCAGAGCGCCTCATTCTTCTTGTATCCATCGCCTTCCAATTGGCCCCAGAGCTGTAGCGCTTTGACGTAAGCCTCTTTGGCATCCGGCAGGTTTCCCTCGAGACGCAAACAGTCGGCATATCGGCTGAAGGTAAGGGCATAGTCAGGCGACTTCTCTAAGCCTTCCCGGTACTTGCTGTTCATCTCCCAGTACTTCAATGCATGCTTGTAATTCTCTTCTGCTTTCTGCATCTTTCCTTGCTGCATGTAGATGTCTGCGAGATTTCCCAACGGCTGGCTCAGATCGTCAGCAGACATTGAAGCAAGCATTCCCGGAATTGCTATTTCGTAAGAGTGTTTGGCGTCGGAAAGCCTTCCTATCTCGTAATAACAATCAGCCAGCTTCATGCTGTCGATGAGATAGTCAAGATCTTCTTGATAATTGGAGCCTTGGCTCTGGCGAATGCTGACAACTTTCTTGAAGGCAGCCACCGCCTTATCCCATTCCTGGTACTTGCTGTAGTGCTGACCAAGCTTCTCGAGCCTGCTAACAAGCTCCTCACGCGGCGCATTGTGGCTCCAGGCAGTGATGCGCGCCAGCCACTCAGCCATCTTCTCGGCTCTTTCGTTGCGCTCGGGCACTGGCTTTGGTTCCTTATACCAGGACATGGCGACAGCTTGCTGCGTCGGGCTCAGTAAGATCGACAGCATATAAGCCGTGGCTGCGCCAAGCACGAGTATGATCGCCGCTAACGCCGCCACCACCGTCGATCTCGTACGGGCGGGTACCCGACGCAGCCGGGAAACGACCCAGAGATTCCGGATGCGGGCAAGGAGTCCTCTCTCGCCGCCATGGCGAACCTTCTCGAGGTCAGCCTTCAACTCCCGCATGGACTGATATCGTTGCGCAGGATCCCTGGCTATGGCCTTAAACAGAATCGCTTCCAACTGTGCCCTGACTTCAGCGCTGGCCTGCAGTTTAGTCAGACCGGCGGGCACCTCGTTCATAAGCTTGTACATGGTCTCATGCACCGTGCTTCCGGCAAACGGCGCATGACCGGCCAGCGTCTCGTACATGACGCAGCCCATGGAGTAAATGTCGGATCGGGCATCTAGCGACTTGCCTGTCCATTGTTCGGGGCTCATGTAGTATGGACTGCCGAATACCTCTCCGGTTTGGGTCAGTCGCTGAACATCCTCTCCCTCAGTCGGAAGGAGCTTGGCTATGCCGAAATCGACTATCTTGACCTGGTCTTCTCCGGTGCTGCCTTTTGTGATCATGATGTTGCTGGGCTTGAGATCGCGGTGGACGATGCCTTTCTCATGCGCCAGGGCAAGGGCGTCGCAGGCCTGGACAAAGATTCCCAGGCTGCGATCGACATCGAGCGGGACATTGTCTCTTATCAGCTCGTTGAGACCGTGACCCTCCAGGTAGTCCATTACCAAATATGGCTGGCCTTGCGGCGATGCGCCAAAGTCGTGAATGGCGATCACATTAGGATGAGCAAGTGCGCTAGCGGCCCGGGCTTCCTGTTCAAATCGCTTCAGGTTCTTAGGATTGACCGCCACCTGCGGCAGAAGCATCTTGATGGCATAAATTCGATGCAACACCGTGTGCCTGACCTTATAGACGACGCTCATGCCGCCTTCGCCGAGACGCTCGAGCACTTCGTAGCGATCGAACAGCACCGTTCCCAGAAGCGGATCCGGCTCCGGTGTGGCAGAGTCAATTGCGACTTCCGTGTCGTCGTCAGCCAATCTAGATGTTCCTTGCGCCGCCTCAGGCGTGTATCGGACTGCCGATTATCCCCGAAGTACTTGGGCTTTGAACTTGGATTTACTATACCCCAAACTCGACGGCGTTCTGGCAGAATGGAAAGCAAGTGGGATTGGGAGCGGAGTGTAATCATGAAGTTGACATTGGTCCTTGTGCTCTGGCTTTTTGCTGTACTTTGGGCAGGTGCAGCCCGGGCGGAGAGTCCGGCGCTCGTGCTGACCCAGACGAGTGCTTACCTCGGAAAGCAGGTTATGTACTTGACCCCAACCCAGGTAGCGCTTAAATCTGACCTGGCAAACATCGTGCTGCGCGTCAAAGAAGACAGGATTGTCATATACAACGACAAAAAGAAGTGTTATGTGGACAAGTCTTACACCCAATGGGCTAAGCGCGTAGGCGGGCTTCTGGCAAGCAATCCAAACGCCACGCTTGCCAAGAGTGATACGCCCCCTATCTGTGGGTGGAAGTGCTTCTTGTATCGTCTCGAGCCCAAGAAAGGGGCCGTTGGGGATCACTGTGAGTTTTACGTAACACAAGACTCTAAGTTGCCGGCAGCCACATTGGCGGCGGTCGCCAAGTTTGGTGATTTCCCGCAGGGCGTGGGCTTACCGCTGCGCGCCGTGAAAATCCTTAACGGCAGACGGGTCAACGGCCTGGATACCACAAAAATAGAGAGAAAGGCGGTTCCGGCTAGTTTATTCAAGCTGCCAACCGGCTACCGCAAAGTGGACGATGAGGTTGAAGTGCTGCTGGCTGAAGAAGATGAGGGCATGGATGGTCTTCTCGACGAAGCACCGACCGGACGAAGCGCAACTAAGGCTCAGAAGCCCAGGAAGTAAGGCTGATCAAGTGGTGGCACATGCGGTGCCCGGGCGAGAAGATTGTTACCCCTCGTCGATTTCCCACATGGGGATGCGCACGCCCGATTTCTTGGCGAAGGCGATCGCCTCGTCGTAGCCGGCGTCCACATGACGGATGACACCCATACCAGGATCGGTTGTCAGCACTCGCTCCAGGCGCGTGGTAGCAGATTTGGTGCCGTCCGCCACAATCACCTGACCGGCATGCAGAGAATAGCCGATGCCCACGCCGCCGCCGTGGTGCAGCGATACCCAGCTGGCGCCGCCCACCGCATTGATAAGGGCATTGAGATATACCCAGTCGGCAATGGCGTCGGAGCCATCCTTCATCGCTTCGGTCTCGCGATTGGGAGAGGCAACCGATCCGGCGTCCAGGTGGTCGCGTCCGATCACGATCGGCGCTTTCAGCTGGCCATCGGCGACGAGTCGATTGATAATCAAGCCCATCCTGGCGCGATCTCCGTAGCCCAGCCAGCAGATTCTCGCCGGCAGGCCCTGGAACTTCACGCGCCTGGCGGCCATCTGGATCCAGCGGCAGAGCGGTTTGTCGTCGGGGAAGTTCTCCAGTATCGCTTGATCGATGCGCTCGATATCGCGCGCATCGCCGGAGAGAGCGGCCCAGCGAAATGGTCCTTTGCCCTCACAAAACAACGGGCGCACAAATGCAGGGACAAAACCTGGAAAAGCGAAGGCATTGTCTACACCACCATCTTTGGCTACCTGCCGGATGTTGTTGCCGTAGTCGAAGACGATCGAGCCGTGCTTCTGGAAGGCGAGCATTGCCTGGACATGGGTGACGATTGATGAAACGGCCAGCTCCACGTATTTCTTTGGATCGGCTTTGCGTAATTCAGCCGCTCTTTCAACCGTGTAGCCGGCGGGGACGTAACCGTTCAACGTGTCGTGTGCGGATGTCTGGTCGGTGACGACATCGGGTTTGAGACCGCGCTTGACGAGCTCGGGCAAGACCTCGGCCGCATTGCCCTTAACCGCAATTGAGACCGCCTCGCCCTTGTCCTTGGCTTCATAAGCCATTCTCACGGCCTGATCCAGATTCTCGGCCAGTTTGTCGCAGTATCCAGTGTCCAGCCGGCGTTGGATGCGTTGAGGATCTACCTCTACGCAGAGGGCCACGCCCTCGTTCATCGTGATTGCTAGCGGCTGGGCGCCACCCATTCCACCCAGCCCGCTTGTCAGAACTACCCTGTTTTTGAGCGATCCATCGAAGTGCTTGCGGGCCAGTGATGCAAACGTTTCGTACGTGCCTTGCAAGATTCCCTGTGTGCCGATGTAGATCCATGACCCGGCGGTCATCTGACCAAACATGATCAGTCCCTGGCGCTCGAGGTCACGGAAGTAATCCCAATTTGCCCAGGCGCCGACCAGGTTGGAATTGGCGATCAGCACTCGTGGAGCATCGGCGTGCGTCTTGAATATCCCAACGGGCTTGCCGGATTGCACGAGCAGGGTTTCTTCCGAGGCGAGCCCGACAAGAGCTTTTACGATCGCCCTCAAAGAATCCCAGTTGCGAGCTGCCTTGCCCGACCCACCGTAGACGACCAGGTCTTGCGGGCGTTCAGCCACCTCCACATCGAGGTTGTTGAGCAGCATGCGGAGGGCGGCTTCCTGGATCCAGCCCCTGGTGTGCAAGTCCGTCCCGCGTGGTGCCTGGACCGTAATTGGTTCGCGGCTTTTCAGAATCTGCTCAATGAGCTGCGAGCCGGCGGTGGCTTTCGACGCTGTTGTCATGGCTGTGCCCCTCAATTACGAAATAATTAGGTTGTATTGCCTATAGTGTAGACTGGCAGAGTGATGATCACAACGAAATCGAGCGCCCATGTCGGCCTGCGGACAGGCAGGCGCACCGGCAACTAATGTGGATACCTCTCAAGGCGGGGATCAAATTCAATGGTTCAGGAGAAGACAAGAAAGGCTTCAGCGGCTTCAGATGAGAAGCAAGGTCCGACGATCAAGGACAGCTTGTCTGACATTCCTCTCAAGGGTTATTACACAGCTGCCGATTTGAAGGATTGGGATTACAAGGAGAAGCTGGCCGATCCTGGCCAATTCCCTTACACGCGGGGCATCCATAACAACATGTACCGCGGCAAACTCTGGACAATGCGCCAGTTTGCCGGATACGGCGGCCCGGAAGAGACCAACGCCAGATTCAAGTACCTTCTCGAGCAGGGTCAAACCGGGCTTTCTACGGCCTTCGATTTGCCGACGCTCATGGGATATGACTCGGACCACCCCAAGTCTCTGGGGGAAGTTGGTGTGTGCGGCGTCGCCGTCGATTCGCTGGAAGACGTCGAGATCCTCTATAAAGACCTGCCGCTAGACCAGGTCTCCACGTCGATGACCATAAACGGCCCGGCAGCGGTGGTCTTCTGCATGTTTCTTGCCAATGCCGAAAAGCGCGGGTTCGACTGGAAGAAGTTGAACGGCACGCTGCAAAACGACATCTTCAAAGAGTACATTGCGCAGAAGACTTACCTTCTGCCGCCTCGTCCGGCGCTTAGGCTCATTCAGGACATGATGGTCTTTTGCACTGAGAACGTGCCGCGTTGGAACACGATATCGGTCAGCGGCTATCACATACGAGAAGCTGGCGCCACTGCCATTCAGGAACTGGCTTTCACGCTTGCTGATGGCTTTGCCTATGTGGACGCCGGTATTGAAGCAGGTCTTAAAGTCGATGACTTCGTTCCGCGTCTCTCGTTCTTCTTCAATGCTCACATAGACTTCTTCGAGGAGATTGCCAAATACCGCGCGGCCAGGCGTATTTGGGCGAAGCGCCTGCGCGATCACTACGGCGCCAAAGATGAGCGGTCATGGAAGTTGCGTTTCCACACTCAGACAGCGGGCTGCAGCTTGACGGCTCCCCAACCGGAAAACAATATCATTCGCACAGCAATCGAAGCTCTGGCCGGGGTGCTGGGCGGCACACAGTCGTTGCACACCAATTCGATGGATGAAGTGCTGGGGCTGCCGACCACCAAGGCGGCACATGTGGCTCTGAGAACTCAACAGATCATCGCTCACGAAACCGGCGTTGCCAACGTCGCCGACCCCCTGGCCGGCTCGTATTACGTTGAGTGGCTGACCGACAAGATGGAAGAGGGTGCCAACGAATACTTCCGGAAGATCGCAGAAGTGGGTGGTGTGATAGCCGGTATCGAGAAAGGCTTCTTCATGAAGGAAATCGCCGATGCCGCTTATCGATTCCAGAAGAAGCTAGATGCCAGCGAGTTCAAGTTCGTCGGGCTCAATTCCTTCACGGAAGAAGCCCCGGGCCAAAAGATCGAAATTCTAAAAATCGGTTCTCAGTACCAGGAACGGCAGGAGGAGCGCCTCCGCAAGCTTCGTGCTCGCCGGGACAATGCCGGGGTCGAAAAGGCTTTGCAGGCACTCAAAGCTGGTGCGCGGGCGGGTGAAAACACGTTCCCGCTGCTGCTCGACGCGGTCAAGACCTATGCGACGCTGGGCGAAATTTGCGATGCTTTGCGCGAAGTCTGGGGTGCCTACCGGGAGACCGCTGTACTTTAGGGCACCTGGAAATACGCCCGCCGGCACCGGGACTGGCAAGGCACTGTCGGCCAGGCGAAGCGGACCTGGCTGCGTCAATGTGTTGACTCTATGGACTGGCGCCCAGCATATCCCCCGCGCCCATGCATAGAGCTTAAACATCTGTTCTATACTTCAGATGATGTTTGTTCATCTGGGGAGTGAACCATGCGCTTGATTAAAGCTCGACTGACTCTGGCTGTTGCCGCTGTGTTAGTCGCTGTTGGCAATATGCCTGTTTGGGCTGTTACGGCTGAATCCCACGCTCATGCAGTAAAGGGAATCGAGCTCTATAAACAAGGCAAGCCCGATG
>Ga0066388_100001891_pt1 | contig 12309 bp, 12 predicted proteins | sample PanSoiMetaGPlot6_FD_64539 | JGI IMG/M metagenome (GOLD analysis project Ga0066388, IMG submission 64539) | Tropical forest soil microbial communities from Panama analyzed to predict greenhouse gas emissions - Panama Soil - Plot 6 (Hybrid Assembly) | ecosystem: Environmental > Terrestrial >... | reverse complement strand
TGGCACTCACTCACCGTTCGCGGCACTGCAGCGATTTAGTCCGAAATTAGGGGGATTCCTACCGTGCGGCAATTGAGTAGACGACCTAATCATAAGGGATCGCGAGTGCGACGGGCCCTTGTCGGTCGGTTGATGCAAAGTCTGCGGAAGAGCTTACCTGCACACGCATGGGTCCTGGCCTTTCCCCGCTCGGGCCCTTCAGACCCTCGCGGCGCCGGCATGATGTCGCTGAGGTGGATGCCACCCGCGCAACAATGCCGCCGTCGAGCGATCCATATCAATTGGACGGCGTGAATTCGCCGACGGTGCAGGCACGGCGGCTCGAGCTGGGCTACTCGCGTCCGAACTGGCGGCGGAGCTCGACCTTGGCCCGCTCTAGGACCTTCCTTTGCGCCGCCGGCAGATTCGTCCCGCCGCGATTGATGTGGAAGGTCAGCATCGACAGCGCCGAGCGATAGGGAGCGGCCTTGCGCCGCGTGCTCATCTCTGCCGAGCGCTTCAAGGACGCTGCGATGCGCTGCGGGTCCTTCCAGGTGAACACGCCGGGCTCAAGATCCAGCGCATTGCTGTGCCGCATCGCCTCGGCCGACCATCGGCTGGGCGCGCGCTTGGCTGCGGACTTCGCGGACTTCGCAGGCTTCTTCCTCTCGGGCATTGGGGCGCACTCCCATAGGAAGCGGGTTGGCGGAGAAACGACGTGCGCCGTGGGCGCGTTCCCGACCTCCCCGGCTCGAGCTCAGCCGCAGCATGCACCTGGCGCGGCCTCAATCGCCGCGCACGCCTGCCGCTTTCTGGCTCGGCCACGGCGGCAGCGGCGGCAGGCCCAGGACGGCGCGCACCGGCGCGAACGAGCGGCGGTGGATCGCGCACGCGCCAAGGTTTCCGAGCGCCGTCACGTGCTCGCGCACGGGGTAGCCCTTGTGCCTGGCAAAGCCGTAGCCGGGATGCACGGCATCGAGCCGCAGCATCAGCGCGTCGCGGGCGGTCTTGGCCAGGATCGAGGCGGCCGCGATGCTGAGGCTCTTGCAGTCGCCCTTGACGATCGCCTGCTGCGGCATGGCCAGATCCTTGAGGCGCCGCGCGTCGACCAGCACGTGCTCGGGTGCCGCCGCGAGCCCCTCCACAGCGCGGCGCATCGCCAGCAGGCCGGCCCAGTAGATGTTGATGGTGTCGATCTCCTCCACCTCGGCAAATCCCACCGACCAGGCCAAGGCCGTCGCCTTGATCTCCGCCGCCAGCCGCTCGCGCTCGGCGGCGTCCAGCTTCTTGGAGTCGTCGACGCCGGGGATGCGCGCTCCCGGCGCGAACACCACCGCAGCCGCCGCCACGGGGCCGGCGAGCGGGCTCATGCCGGCTTCATCGACACCGGCAATGCGCAGCACGCCCTTTGCCCACAGCGCGCCCTCGTAGCGCAGAAGCTTGCGCAGGCGCTGTCCCTCGGAGCGGTTGGCAAAGCGCCGGCGCTGGACGGCATCGAGGATCGCCCTGGCGCCGGGCCGCGGGTCAATGCGCAAGGCCGCCTCGGTGGCAGCATCGAGCGGTCGCCCCTCCACCACGTGGCGCATCCTGAGCCCGGCAAGTGCGAGACGGGTCACGGCGGCAACCTACCGACGGCGCAATTGGAAATGACTTGTCGCTTCATTTGCGGGCTCCAGCGCGCGGCCGCTCGTTCTCCCGGACCACCTCCTCGGGGCGCTTGTCCGCGCGCAGGCCGACGAACACGGGATGGCGCATCTCGCCGGCGTCGGTCCATTCGGTGAACTTCACCTCGGCCACCAGCTTCGGCTTCACCCACGTCGTTGCGGCCTCGTCCTTGATGCGCGCACGGAACGGAGAGGACGGGGTGCGCAGGGGCAGGAGCAGACCATGCAGGTCAGCCAGGGTGGCGTGGCTGAAGCCGGTGCCCACATGACCGGCGTAGCGCCAGGCGCTGCCCTCGCGCACCGCGAGCACGAGCGCGCCGAAGTACGGGCGCGACCGGCGCGGCGCCGTGAAGCCGACGATGGCGACCTCCTGGCGCCGGGCGGTCTTGAGCTTGAGCCAGTCGGCGCTGCGCACGCCGGAGAGGTAGGGGCTGGCGGCGCGCTTGGCCATCAGCCCTTCGAGGCCCAGCTTCTGCGCCTCCTTGAAGAACCGCTTGCCGTGCTCCCGGCGGTGCTCGCTGAAGCCCAGCAGCGCGTCCTTCGGCAGCACCGCGGCCAGCCGCTCCTTGCGCTCGGTCAGCGGCAGGCCGCGCAGGTCCTCCCCCTCCAGGAACATGAGGTCGAAGATGCAGTACCTGAGCCGCGCTTGCGTCCGCAGCGCGTTCTGCAGGAGCTGGAAGTGCGAGACGCCTTGCGCATCGAGTGCCACCAGCTCGCCGTCGATGACCGCCTCGCGCTCAATCTTCTCCAGGGCGCGCGCCACCGGCCGGTAATTGTCGCTCAGCAGCTTGCCGTTGCGCGAGTAGAGGGTGACACCGCGGCGCTCGATGCTCGCCACCATGCGAAAGCCGTCCCACTTGCTTTCGAAGACCCAATCCGGGTCGTCGAACGGGGCATCCGTCAGCGTTGCCAGCATGGGCCGTAACTGCTTGGGGAGTTTCGACTCGCGTGCCATTCGCGGCAGCATGATACTTTGCGGCGCCGGAGCAAAGACCCATGCAACCACGCCGCATCCAACTCAGCCGCGCCAAGGGCTGGCGCATGCCGGGCAACACCGTGAAGGTCGACCGCACCACGCCGTTTGGCAACCCCTTCTCGATCAAGGACTACGGCCACGATCGCGCTGTCGCCCTGCACCGCGCCTGGCTCACCGGGCAAGCCCTCGATGCCCCGATCCCGCCCACAGAGGCCAAGCGCCTCGCGGCGCGGCGCCAGCAGGTCCTGGAGGCCCTCCCGAGCCTGCGCGGCAAGAACCTCGCCTGCTGGTGCGCCTTGCCCGCGAGAGGCGAGCCCGACAATTGCCACGCCGCCCTTCTGCTGGAGCTGGCCAACCGCTGAGCCGTCGCAAAAGGTTGCAGGTCGCCCCCGGCCAGACGGGGGCGAAATCGAGTTGCACAAACCCTCCCCCGCAGCGGAATCCTGGCGCAGGGCCCTGAATTTTTGCGGCCTCGGCCGGAGGGCCTGTGGGTACCGGCGGAACGCCGAAGGCCCTCCAGCCTCATCCAGGGCGGCGCCAGAGGCATCCCGGCAGCGATCGCCGGCATCGGACCGCGCGGGCGATCGTTGGCACGGCAATTCGCCACTGCCGACAGTCAGCCAAATGACAGCGGATAGCAGCATTAGCGCCCTACTCCGCCAGCACCCCGGCCTCCTTGAGGATGACGGCCCAGCTCGCCACCTCGGACCGCAGGTGCGCGTCCAGCGCCGCCGGGGTTGCCCGATCCGCCGCGACCGGCTCCATGCTGAGCTCGGCAAACCGCGAGATGACCGCGGGGTCCTTGATCGCCACCTGCAGCGCCGCGACCAGCTTGTCGATCACCGGACCTGGTGTGCCGCGCGGTGCGTACAGGGCAAACCACGTGGTGACGGCGATGCTCGGAAAGCCCGCTTCGGCCGTCGTCGGCACGTCGGGCAGGGTCGGCAGGCGCTTCCTGGTGGTGACCGCATACGCCTTGATCTTGCCGGCCTGGATGTGCGGCGTCGTGCCCGTCGCCGGCTCGCAATAGAGGTCGACATGGCCGCCGAGCAGGTCGTTGATGACCTGCCCGCCGCCCTTGTAGGGGACAAGCGCCATCTTGGTCTTGGTGGCGCTCATGAACATCAGGCCGCACAGATGTGCCACCGAGCCGATGCCGGAGTGGGCGTAGAGCACCTTGTCGCCGTGCTGCTTGACGTAGTCTACCACCTCTTTCAGGGTGTTCGGAGCAAATCCCGCCTTGCCGACCAGCGTCATGGCGACGTCGGTGACGAGGCCGATCTTCTCGAAGTCGTCGACGGGGTGGTACGGCAGCTTGCGGTACATGCTGACGCTGGTGGCTTGCCCTGTGTGCCCGAGCAGGAGAGTATAGCCGTCGGGTGCAGCCTTGGCGACGCGCGCCGTGCCGATGGTGCCGCCGGCACCCAGCACGTTCTCCACGATGATCCCCTGGCCAAGGGTCGGCCGCATCGCCTCCCCGATGACGCGGGCGATGGTGTCGGCCGGCCCACCGGCCGCGAACGGCACGACCATGGTGATGACCCGGTTGGGAAAGTTCTGGGCGGCTGCCGCCAGGGCTGAGGCCGCGAGGCAAAGTCCTGCGGCCAGCCATTTCAAGATGTGCATTTCCTCCTCCTCGTTTTCTGTTGTTTGGCCGCCGGCCTTTGCCGTTGTCTCCCGGCATTACAGGCGGACGGCGGACACCCCCGTCAGCTCGCGTCCCTCGATCAGTGCGAGGATCTGGTTGGTGCCGTCGGGGATCGGCAGCATGCGGCAGTCGCGATAGAGCTGCTCCAGCCCCAGCTCGCGGCTGATACCCATCGCGCCGTGCACCTCCATGGCCATGGAGATGGCGCGCTGGCACGCGGCGATGGCATGGCGCTTGGCCATGGCCGACACGCCATTGGCGCGGTCGCCGCTGTCGATGGCATCGAGCGCGTAGTAGCAGACGAGCCGGCTCGTCGTGACGGCGGCGGCGATGTCGGCGAGCAGCTCCTGCACCAGCTGGTAGGAGCCGATCGGCCGCCCGAACTGGGAGCGGTCCCCCGCATATTTGACGGCGGCATCGAGCGCGCGCTGCGCCATGTTGGTCGCCATCAGGCCGAACAGCGGGCGGTTGGCGAGCCACGTGAGCGTGAGCACGCGCGCGGCATCGCCCTCCCGGCCCAGCATGTTGCGCCTCGGCACGCGGCACTCCGCGAACAGCACCTCGCCAAGATGCCCCTGGCACAGGCCGAGGCAGGGTGTCTTGGACGTCTCGAACGGGGACTCTTCACGATCCGCGACGAGGCGCACCATGCGGTTGGCACCGTCGCCGGCCTGCCCCAGGCTCGCCGTGATATTGATCACATCGCAGATGCTGGCGTTGGTGATCCACATCTTGCGGCCGTCGACGACGATCGTCTCGCCGTCGATGCGCGCCCGGGTCCTGATGCCGCGATGGTCGGAGCCGGCGTCGGGCTCCGTGGAGCCGGTGCAGGCGATCTTGCGCGCGGCGATGATGTCGGGCAGCAGCCGCTCGCGCTGCTCGGGCGCACTTTCCAGCGCGATGCGCGCGGCCGTCGCCTCGTGGGCAACGACGGCGAATCCCATCACCGGCGGGAGCTGCTCGAACATCAGTCCGTAGCTGAGGAGGGGCAGACCGGCACCGCCGGCCGCCTCGGGCACCCGCGCCGAGGTGAGCCCCTGCCTGGCGCACACCTCAAGCAGCTTGCGCATCACCTCCTTGGGCAGCGGGCGGTCGGGGTCGTGCGCATCGAGGACCGGCTGAATGTCGCGCTCGACCATGCGCCGGGCCGACTCCTGGATCATGCGCTGCTCGCTGGTCAGCCGAAAGTCCATGCAGGTTGCGCCCCCTCGATGCGAATTCTGCTGAGCGGTCTTCAATGACCGTGAGATGACCCGGGGCGCGTGTCAATCCGCAGCGGGGGAACACGGCGCTTGCGTTCCCCCAGAGACATTCGAACCGGTCTACCCTACTCGCCCTTGAACTCCGGCTTGCGCTTCTCGAGGAAGGCGGAGATGCCCTCCTGCTTGTCGGCGGTGCCGTAGATGCTCGTCACCATGTAGGTTTCCAGCTCCAGCCCCGAGGCGAGGTCCATCTCCATGCCCCGGCGCACCGCGCGCTTGGCAAACGCCACGCTGAGCGGCGCACGCTCGGCGTGGACCGCGGCCATCGCCAGCGCGCGGGCGAGCGCCCCGCCCCGCTCGGTCTTGCGGTTGACGAGGCCGATGCGGAACGCCTCCTCGGCATCGATGGGCTCGGCGGAGAACAAGAGCTCCAGCGCGTTGGCGATGCCGACGATGCGCGGCAGCCGCTGCGTGCCGCCCGCGCCGGCGACCGTGCCGATGCGGGCGCTGGTGATGGCGAAGCTCGCCCCTTCGCCGGCGACGCGCAGGTCGCAGGCGAGCGCCAGCTCTAACCCTCCGGTCATGCAGAACCCCTCGATGGCGGCGATCACCGGCTTGGTGAGCGCCTCGATCGCCGCATTGAGCCGGTGCAGGCTGCCGAAGTAGGCGAGCCCGTCGGCGGGCGTCTTGACCTCGATGGCCTCGGTCAGGTCTGCCCCGGCGGAGAAATACTCAGGCCCGCCGGTGAGGATCAGCGAGCAGACGGCGGCATCGCTCTCCGCCTCCCGCGCCGCGGCTTCGATCTCGCCCATCATCTGCAGGCTGATGGCGTTGCGGCGCTGCGGCCGGTTGAGCGTTATGATCGCCGCCGGCCCCTCCCTCAGCACCAGGATCGACGCGTAGCCCATCGCTGCCTCCTGTCCGGTCCTCGATTTCACCCTTCAGCTGCGGCGGCGGGGCTCGCGCGCATGCACGCTGGCCAGCTCGCCGCGGATCTCCTCGCTGTGCTCGCCGAGGCCCGGCGAGGGCCGCCGTTCCGGATCGGTGAGGCCGGCGCTCGCCAGGGGGTCGCGCACGTAGGGGATCGGGCCGTCCAGCGGATGCTCGCTGAAGGCCACGATGCCCCGCTCGCGGGCATGCGCCGAGGCAACCGCCTCGTCCGTCGAATAGACCGGGCAGATGGCGATCTCCGCCTTGCGCATCTTCTCGGCGAGATCGTCGCGGTCGTGTGCCAGGCAGAATGCCGCAATCACGGCACGGATGGCCTCGGCGCGCTCGCCATGATCGCTGTGGCGGTCGGCCCAGCTCTCCTCGGGCGCCAGCTCGCCGCGCCCGATGTAGTCGCAGAAGCGCTTCCAGCCGCGATATTCGAGCAGGCACACGGTGACGAACCTGCCGTCGCGCGTCGCATAGATGTTGTAGCGGGGGTTGCGGCCCCACGGCTCCATCTCGGGCTTGCCGGAATAGCCCGCGAGCCGCGCCAGCGCCCCGGACAGAGCGACGTTGGAGACGCTCACCAGGCTGTCGTACATGGGGATCTCGAGGTAGCATCCAGCCCTGGTGGCGCTGCGGCGGATGTAGGCGGCGAGCACGCCGATGGTCGCGAACGCGGCGGGGGTGAAATCGCCGGCCTGGAACGCCGGCATCGGTGGCGTTCTGCCGGGCTCCAGGTGCTTGCCCAGCGTTCCCGCCACGCCCTGCACGGAAAGATCGTGCCCCGGCGCGCGGCCGAGCGCCGACTCGTTGCCGAAGCCTGTCAGCGAGCAGTAGATCACGGCCGGATTGAAGCGCGCCACCGACGCATAGTCGATGCCGAGCTTCTCGGGCACGCCGGGGCGGAATGACTCCACGACAATGTCCGCCTGCGCAATCAGCTGCCGGGCGACGCCGCGGTCGCCGTCAGCCGCCAGGTCAAGGACGATCGAGCGCTTGTTGCGGTTGACGCCGTTGAAGTAGGCGCCGACGCTGCGGTAGGTCGGCGGATTGAAGCGGCTGTAGTCGCCGATCTCCGGCTGCTCGACCTTGATCACATCGGCGCCGAGGTCGCCCAGCGTCTGCGTGCACCACGGCCCCGGCAGCAGGCGGCTGAAGTCGACGACGCGCACGCCCGCCAGCGGCAGGTTCGAAGCTGCGGTGTGCGACATCCTCGTTCTCGCTCGACGCTCGTGTTGTTGGCCCCGTTCGCGCCTGCGCGGTGCTTCTGGCAAAGGCTGCCACGTCCCGGACCAGGACACCACCGGCACCGGCGCAGCTCTTCCATTCAATCCTGCGATCGGGCATTCTGAAGGCGACGCCTGCGGCCAAACCCTGGGTGCTCCATGTCCGATGAGCAGCGCAACGTCTTCGGCGATCCGATCGCGATCTGCTCGGTCAAACCCATGACCGGGTTCTATCGCACGGGATGCTGCGAGACGGGCGCCGAGGACACGGGCGTCCATACCGTCTGCATCGAGGCGACCGCAGAGTTCCTGGCGTTCTCCAAGGCGCGCGGCAACGATCTCTCCACGCCGCACCCCGAGTTCGGCTTTCCCGGCCTCGGCCCCGGCGATCGCTGGTGCGTGTGCGCGGCACGCTGGCAGGAAGCCCTGGAGGCGGGCGCCGCCCCGCGCGTCGTCCTCGCGGCAACCCACGAAGCGACCCTCGAGATCGTCAAGCTTGCCGACCTGAAGCGCTACGCTCTCGATCTGGCGTGACTGGCCGGCGGGGCATCTCCGGCAGGTCGCCCGCGCGCCCAACGAGCACCACGGTGCGCGGCGCCGACAGCCCGCGGATCGTCACGGCCTCGCGCCGAAAAGCGTCGGCCCGCACCCCCGCGAGATCGAAGACGTCGGCCGCCGCGATCAGCTGGCAGTCCTTCTCCTTGGTCAGCGCCTCGAGCCGGCTTGCGGCGTTGACGGTGGTGCCGATCACCGTCGGCACGGCCGTGTCGGCATGGCCGATGTGACCCAGCACCAGCGGGCCAACGTCGATCCCCATGCCGACGCGCAGGGGCCGGCCGATCTCGGCGGCGATCTCCGCGTTGAGCCCGTCGAGAGCGAGGTCGATATCGCGCGCTGCACCCAGCGCCTGGCGGCAGCCGGCCACGGCGCCGCCCTGCATGCCGAAGACCGCCATCAGGCCGTCGCCCAGGTACTTGTCGATCCTGCCACCGCGTCCGGCGATCGCCTCGCCGACCTCCGCGAACAGCCGATTGAGGATGAACACCACGTCGTAGGGCAGGCGCGCCTCGGCAATGGAGGTGAAATCGCGCGTGTCGAGGAACAGGATGGCGAGGGTGCGCTCCGAGCCCTGATCATCCGCAGCGGCAGCCGCTGCCTTGCTTCCCAGGCGCGCCGAGGGAGCGACGAGGCGCGTGACGGCGATGGCATGGCGCGGCCGGATCTGGCAGGCGAGGCGCACGTGCGGCGGTGCATTGATGCTGGCGAGTGTCATGGCCTCCGCGGGCGAGGGCGGTGGCAGCCCGCCAAGGCCGCTGTCGACGCCGACCCGGCAGGTCGAGCAGCGCCCCCGCCCCCCGCACACCGAGGTGAGCGGCACATGCTTCATGCGGCTCATTTCCAGGAGCGTCGGCCCCGGCGCCACCCGCACGGTCGGACCGCCGCGATAGGTCACCTCGATCCTGGCGGCCGTGGCGTGCCGCACGATGCGCACCACCGGCACGACGATGGTGAGCCCCACGAGCACGAGAAACGTCTGCCGCAGGCGCTCGCGCAGGGTGACCAGGCGGGCCGCCGTCGGTCCATCCGGGGCATGCGAGGCCGCCTGCAGCCGGTCCCAGGCGCCGGGCTGGGCGACCTCTGCCGCCACCTGCCGGCCCGCCACCGAAAAGCCCGCCAGCGCCGCCACCGGCAACGCCACCGCCAGCGCGAACAGGATCTGCCGCAGGCGGGGGTACCAGGTCGCCAGGCTCAGCCAGTAGTGCAGGCCGATGCACCCGTGCACCCAGACGCACAGCAACAGGGCGCTGTGCTCCAGGGCCAGCGCAGGCCAGATGTTGCCGAGCTCCCAGGCATAGCTGTCGTCGGTGCCGGCGAGGCTCGCCGCGCCGCGGTTGTAGACCACGTGGGTGATGAGAAACAGCGGGATCGACAGCCCGGTGGCGATCTGCGCCGCTTCCCAGAGGGGCAGCTTCCAGGTGAGGCGCTGGGCGACCCTCAGCAGCGCCAGCGCGATGTGGACGAGAAAGGCAGACAGCAGGACGATCGAGCCCGGCCACGAGCGGGTGACGGCTTTGCGCCAATCCTGCACGGCGTGCATGGCCTCGAGGCTGACGAGGCCGAGCGCGTGGTTGGCGAAATGCGTGGCGGCGAAGGCGAACAGGACGAGGCCGGTGATGAGCCTCAGCCGCTGCGTGAGATCGCCGCGGGCCAGGACGTGCATGGAGTCCGCTTCGCGTGTTGCTGTCCGGGGCGATCATAGAGGAAAAGCCGAGACGGCGAGACAGGAGACCTGCTAATCGAGACTCGCACCCCGCGTGCGGCCGGGACCGGAAATGCCGCGCGGTTTGCGGATGACCCATGCCTCCGAACGAGCGCAGTGACGCCAAGGATGCCCCAGGCCCCCTGCAAGGCCTGCGTGTGCTCGTGGTCGAGGACGGCTGGCACGTCGCCGATGCGCTGCGGCTGGTGCTCCAGAGGATGGGCGCGGCCGTCACCGGGCCGGTGGCCACGGCAAGCGAGGCGCAATCCCTGGCGGCCGAGCGCCGCCCCGATGTGGCCGTCGTCGATGTGAACCTCAACGGCGAGATGGCCTACGCCTTGATGGATTGGCTGCACGACCGCGGCATCCGGATCATCGTGATCACCGGCTACGAGGAGCTTCCGGCCTCGCTGCAGAAGTTCTCCGCAATCTTGCACAAGCCGTTCACCGCGACAGCGCTTCGGACGGCGCTTGAGCTTGCGGCGGGACAGCGATCTTGAAGAGGTCGACGGGCTCAGTCCCTTCCCGGGCCTTGCTCGACGGCAGCGCAATGCGGCAGCGCACGCCTTCGGCGTCGAAGGCGAGATCGACCCTGCCGCCAAGCTCGTAGGGAATGAGGTTGCGGATGGCCCCGGTGCCGTAGCCTGCCTCGCCCGGAGCGCTGACCCTGGGCCCCCCGGTCTCGACCCAATCCAGCACCAGGACGCCTCCCTCTCCCTGCCGTTGCAGGCTCCAGCGCACGGCGATGCGGCCATGCGGCGTCGTCAGCGCCCCGTATTTCGAGGCGTTGGTGGCGAGCTCGTGCAAGACGACGGCGAATGGCTGGGTGGCGACCGGGAACAGCAGCACATCCGGCCCCCTCGACGCTCGTATTGCCCTTCCCGGCCCAGGGTGCCAGCTCCTTCAGCACGAGGTCAGCCAGTTGCGCGCCCTGCCAGCGGCTGCGGCTGAGCAGCGCGTGGGCGTTGGCCATGGCCTGCACGCGGCCGTCAAACCCGCGCACGAACTCCACCATCGAGGGGCTGGCCTCGCTGGTGCGTTGCGCAACCGCGGCAACGGAGGCGAGGACGTTCTTCACGCGGTGGTCGAGCTCGTGGACCAGCTGGCGCTGCCGCTCCTCGGCGCGTTTGCTTTCGGTGATGTCGCGCGTCAGCCCCCTCAGGCGCAGATAGCGTCGATCCCCGTCGAACTCCGCCTTGCCCGTCTCCTCCAGCCAAACCTCCTGCCCCTCGGGGCGGATGAAGCGGAACGCGGCCGAATAGGACGGTTTCTCCGGGCTGAGGGCCTTGACCTGGGCGGCGAAGCAGGCGCGATCATCGGCGTGCACCCGTTCCAGGAAGCTGCCGGGGCCCCAATCCGGGCCGGCATGAGACGGCAAGCCCAGAACCCTGGGAGCGTTGGCGCTGCGCTGCGACAGTCCGCTCGCGGGGTCCCAGGTGAACGCCACCACTTGGCCCGCATCGAGCGCCTCCTGCAGACGCACCTCGCTGTCCTTCAAGGCGAGGTCGGCCTGCTTGCGCTCGCCGATCTCGCGGCTGACCTTGGCGATCAGAGCCGACAGAAACCACCAATAGCTGACGGCGAGCGCGCCCAGAAAGACGTATCCCCCCTGGTTCACCAGGAAGAGACACTTCACCGCTGCGGGCAGCAGGATGGCGGACATGTAGCTGAACGCCGCCAGCGGCACCGCCGACAGGAGAACGGTGCCGCTTGCGGCCATGCCGACGCCGATCGCGACCAGCACCAGCTCCTGATCGTGCCCCAGTCCGCCCAGGTGCAGGACAGCCATGCTGCTCCACGGCAAGGCCAGAAGCAGGCCGTAGAGCCTGGCCCTGAGCGCCGCACGCCGAAAGCTGCGCGGAGCGCGGCCCCGGCTCCTGGCGTGGCGATAGAGGAGCAGCAAGGCGACGGCGTAGGAGTACGCGCACCAGACGATGAGGTGCACGGTCGGGATCGAAGCCGCCACGGCGGCGGCCAGCACAGTTGTGTTGAGGATATGACCGAGCATCGCATGCGGCGTGACGCGCGCGATAACGTCGAGCTGCTGCCTCTCGAATTCGGACGGGGGCGGTGGCATGGAAAACCTGGTGCGGCGGGGCGCATGGCAATGACGGCGCCGCCCTGACCAAGCGGCGCCTCTCAAGCATGCGCAACGGGAGAAGCAATCGCAAGGCCCGGATCGGGGCCCGCTGGTGCGCCGGGTCCGGCCTCACGGGCACAGGATGCGGCAAGCGCCGCCTTCAGCTATGGATAGCCTCTTGCCAGGATCGGAGGCGAGCCCTGCCGTGAGAGCGAGCGGCAAGAAGCCCGGCCGGGCCGGCGCCATCGCCGGTCTTTGGGCCCAGGCGGTGCATGACCTGCGCCAGCAGGTGCAGGCCGCGCTGCTGCTTGCCAACGTGCTCGATGGAGCATCGCTGAAGA
>Ga0066388_100001890_pt1 | contig 12309 bp, 9 predicted proteins | sample PanSoiMetaGPlot6_FD_64539 | JGI IMG/M metagenome (GOLD analysis project Ga0066388, IMG submission 64539) | Tropical forest soil microbial communities from Panama analyzed to predict greenhouse gas emissions - Panama Soil - Plot 6 (Hybrid Assembly) | ecosystem: Environmental > Terrestrial > Soil... | reverse complement strand
CGGATCAGATCGACGACGTCGGCCGCCGTCGCTCCCGGTCCGGCGACGATGAAGTTCGCGTGCTTGTCGGACACCACGGCGCCACCGACCCGTTCCCCCTTCAGCCCGGCCGCATCGATCAACGCGGCGGCATGGGTCCCCGGCGGGTTCGTGAAGACGCTGCCGCAGTTGGGCTCGGCGAGCGGCTGCGTCCGGCGGCGCCACTCGCGTGCGTCCGCCATGCGCCGGCGGATGGACTCCGGGTCGCGATCCCGGAGCGTCAGCGTCGCCGCCAGCACTACGGCGTCCCCCGGCAGCGACGATCGCCGGTAGGAGAACCCGGCGGCGCGCGCGTCCACCGTCACGCGCTCGCCGATCTCGATCCGGTAGAGCTCGACCCGGTCGATCACATCGGCCATCTCGGCCTCATGCGCCCCGGCGTTCATCCGCACCGCGCCGCCGAGCGTGGCCGGGATCGCGACCCCGAACTCGAGACCGCCGAGCCCGTGGCGCGAGGCGACCCCGGCGAGCGCCGGCAGCGGCATCGCGGCCCCGGCGCGGAGCCGGTCCCGGTCGCGAGCGGCCCAACGGTACGCGCGTCCGAGCCGGAGCACGAGACCCGCGAACCCCTCGTCCGAGACCAGGATGTTCGATCCCTTGCCGACGACCACCACGGGGACCCCGGTCGCCGCGACGGCGCGATGGATCACGTCGAGGTCGTCGTCGCCCTCCGGCTCGACGTAGAGCCGGGCGGCGCCGCCGATGCGGAACGTCGTGAGCGGTGCGAGCGGGACGCCGGTCCGCAGCCGCTCGCCCAACGCCGTCCGGAGGAACCCCTCGGCGTCCGTGAGGTCCGCGCTCACGTCGCGACGCTCCCCTCACGCTCGGCGACCCGCGCCCGCACGGCGTCGCCGAGCATCCACACGTCGCCGCACCCCATCGTCACGACGAGGTCGCCACGTCGGATCTCGCGCCCGAGGAACGAGACGATGTCCTGCCGGTGCGGCAGGTAGACCGTGCGAAGGCCGGGGGCCGCGAGCTGAACCCCGTCGACCACGAGCTTCCCGGTGACGCCCGGGATCGGGTCCTGCGCCGCGCCGTAGACATCGGTCACCACGACGAGGTCGGCGCCGGCCACGCTCGCGCCGAGCTCGCGCCACAGCGCCTGGACGCGCCAGTACCGATGCGGTTGGACGAGCGCGATCAGCCGGTCGGGCCGCCGGCGCCGGGCCGATGCCACCGTCACCTCCATCTCGACCGGTGTCTGGCCGTAGTCGTCGAAGAACGCCGCGCCGCCGGCGTCCCCGCGATGTTCGAACCTCCGATGTACGCCCTCGAAGGTGGCGAGTGCCTCGGCCGCGGCGCCGGCCGGCACGCCGGCGAGGGACGCGACCGAGATCGCCGCGGCGGCGTTGAGGAGGTTGTGGGCGCCGTCGATCCGCAGCACCACGGGAACCTCGGTGTCGTCGATCCGGACGGCGCCGCGGGCGCCCTCCGGACCGAGGGCGTCGACACGGACGACGACGTCGCACGTCTCGGTGAAGCCGTACGTCCGAGCGTCCGCCCCGCTGCGCTCGAGCACCCGGCGGGCGATCGGGTCGTCGCCGAAGGCGACGACCCGATCGCAGCGCGACGCGAAGGCCACGAACGCATCCTCGATCTCGGGGAGCCCGCCCGGATAGAAGTCCACGTGATCGAGATCGATGTTCGTGATCACGCCCGCCCACGCCGGCACCAACAGGAACGACCCGTCGCTCTCGTCGGCCTCGAACACGAACAGGTCCCCGTCGCCGTGGCGCGCACCGCTCCCGCTCTCGTTCAGATCCCCGCCGATCAGCGCGGTCGGCGCCAGCCCGGCGCGTTCGAGGATCGCGACGATCATCGACGTCGTGGTCGTCTTGCCGTGCGCGCCCGACACGGAGATCACACGGTGCGCCGTCGCGAGCGCGGCGAGGGCCTGCTGCCGCTTCCAGATGGGGATGCCCGCTTCGGTCGCAGCGACGAGCTCCGGGTTGGGATCGCGGATCGCGCTCGAGACGATCACGACGTCCGGCTCGCCGAGCAGCGCGGCATCGTGGCCCACGTGGACGCGGACGCCGAGCACTCGCAGAGCCCCCAGGGAGCCCGAGTCCTTCAGATCCGACCCGGACACGGCGTAACCCCGCGCCACGAGGAGCCGCGCGAGGTTCCGCATCCCCGCACCCCCGATCCCGACCAGATGCAGCGCGCGGACCCCGTCGAGCGACGGGGTGGTGAGCGTCGGGATCGATCCGGCGGGAGGTGTCCAGGGCGGCCGGGACCCGTCGGCCGTCATGATGCGGGGCGTCGCGCGACCTCGGCCAGCAGATCGGCCACGCGGAACGCGGCGTCGGGCAAGGCCCAGGCGAGGGCCGCGCCGGCCATCGCCGCTCGCGTCGTGGCGTCGTCCATCAGGTCCATGATGCGCCGCGCGAGCGCCTCCGCCGTGAGATCCGACTGATCGACCAGCAGCGCACCCCCGGCCCGTTCGACCTCACGGGCGTTCTCGTGCTGGTGGTGCTCGGTCGCGTGCGGGTAGGGAACGAGGATCGCCGGCACGCCGGCCGCCGCGAGCTCGGCGACGCTCGCGCCGGCACGCGACACCGCCAGATCGGCCACGGCGAGGGCGAGCTCCATCCGTTCGACGGACGGCACCGCGCGCACGAGCAGCGACGCCCCGACGTCGACGGCCGCCTCGACCACGTCGACGTGGTCGCGTCCGGTGCTCACGAGCAGCTGGAGGTCGCCGCGCTCGCGCAGCAGCGGCAACGCGGCGGCCACGGCCCGGTCGAGCGCGAGCGCTCCCTGGCTCCCGCCGAGGACCAGGAGCGTGCGGCGCGTCCGGTCGAGGTCGAACGTCACCCACGCCTCTTCCATGAGCGCCGGTCGACGCGCCGGGACAGAGGCGATCGCGGCGCGGATCGGGTTGCCGGTCCGGACGACCCTCGCCCGCGCGGGCAACCGCGCGCGTGTTGCATCGAACGTCGTCGCGATCGCCGTCGCCCACCGCGCCGCGATCCGCGTCACCGCACCGGGCACGCTGTCCGGGCTCAGCAGCACGAGCGGGGTCCGCGCCCGGCGCGCCGCGAGCGTCGCCGGCGCGCTCGCATACCCCCCGGCGCCGAGCACGACGTCGGCGCGCGCCACGACCGGCCGACACGCGCGGGCGGCCGCGAAGGTCATCCGGACCGCCCGGAGCGAGCGGAGCGAGACCCGCTGCTGCGCCGACACGACCTCGAGCGCGGTGAACGGGTACCCGGCCTCCGGGACGAGCGTCGCCTCCGGTCCGTCCGCCGACCCCAGGTAGGTGATCGATGCGTCGTGCCGCTCGCGGAGCGCGTCGGCCGTCGCGAGGGCGGGGAAGACGTGACCGGCGGTCCCGCCCCCCGCGATCACGACGTTCACCGAGCGGCCTCCCCCGATCGCGTCCTCTCCGCGGGCGCGGACGGCGACGCTCGCCGCGACGCGGCGCGGCCGTTCGCCCGCGCGACGCTCGCGAGCACACCGATCCCGGCGAGCGTCACGACGAGCGCCGACCCCCCGAAGGACACGAGCGGGAGCGGGACCCCGGTGATCGGCAGCAGCCCGGTGACCGCGCCGAGGTTCACGATCGCCTGCACACCGATCCACGCGATCACCCCCGCCGCGAGGAGTCGGTCGAACGTCTCGCTCGAGTGGATCGCGATCCGGATCCCCGCGACGATCAACACCGTGAACGCCACGAGCACGACGAGCGCGCCGATCAGCCCGAGCTCCTCGCCGATCACCGCGAAGATGAAGTCCGAGTGCGCGTTCGGCAGGAAGTCCCACTTCGCGCGGCTCGTGCCGAGCCCGGTCCCGAACCACCCGCCGGACCCGATCGCGATCAGCCCCTGGATCAGTTGGTACCCCGAGCTCTTCGGGTCGGCCCAGGGGTCGAGCCACGCTTCGAAGAACCGGGTCCGGCGGTACGCCTCCCCGAGGATCAACGACGAGACGGCGAGCAGCCCGATCAACCCGCCGGCGAACAGGTAGCGCAGCCGGATCCCGGCGACGAACAGGACGACGAACACCGTCGCGAGCAGGATCATCGTCGTGCCGAGGTCCCGCTGGAGCAGCCCCAGGGTCGCGACCGCGAGCACGATCGGGGCGAGCGGGATCAGCAGGTGACCGAGATCGTCGAGCCGCCCCCATTTCTTCGCGAGGATCGTCGCGGTCGTCGCCACGATCGCGAGCTTCGCGATCTCCGAGGGTTGCACCGTGAGCGGTCCGAGGTCGATCCACCGCGACGCGCCGTACAGCGACGTCCCCGACGAGGGGCGCGCCGCGATCGCCATCAGGACGGCGGCGACCCCCAGCAGCGGCAGACCGATCACCCGCCATCGGCTCGGCGCCATCCGGGCGAGCAGGATCGCCACCCCCACGCCGACGACCGCGTAGAGCACCTGTCGTTCGAAGTACCAGAAGCTGTTCCCGCCGTAGCCCTGCGCGGCCGACACCGACCCGGCCGACAGGACCATCACGAGCCCCATCGCGGTGAGGAATCCCGCCGACGAGAACAACAGCGCGAGGTCGACCCGGGCGAGGCGTGCGGCCTCCTTCGACCCGACGCGTCGCTCGCTGGGGACGAGCCGGAGCGTCGGGCGGCCGGCACGTGCCGTCCTCCGCGGACGCGCGGTCGCCGCGCGCCGCTCAGCCATCGGCCCCGACCTCGTCGGCGAGCGCCCGCGCGGCGACCGCGAAGCGGTCGCCGCGCTCCCGGTAGTCGCGGAACTGATCCCAGCTCGCGCACGCGGGCGCGAGCAGGATCACGCCCGGACGCGGCGCCGCCGCGAAGGCGGCGCGCGTCGCGTCCTCGATCGTGTCGGCCCTGCGGACGTCCACCGCCGATCCGAGCACCCGCTCGACCTCGGCCGCGCTCTCCCCGATCGCCACGACGCCCGTGAGCCGTCCCGCGCGCGTCGCGAGCGGCCCGAGATCCTGGTCCTTCGCGCGACCCCCGGCGATCAGGATCAGCTCGCCGTCGAGGCCGTCGATCGCGGCGAGGGCCGCGTGGACGTTCGTCGCTTTCGAGTTGTCGACGAACCGGACGCCCGCGACCGTCGCGACGGTCTCGCCACGGTGGGGGTCGGGGACGTACCCGGCGAGCCCGGACCGGACCGCGTCGGGACCGACGCCGTACGCGAGCGCGGCCGCGGCGGCGGCCGCCGCGTCGGCGCGGAACCCGGCCCGCTCGCCATCGACGCCGCCCAGCACGGCGTCGTCGGGCAGGCGCGCGACGAGACGGCCGTCCCGGTAGCCGACCTCGCCGGCGGCCGGCGCACCCGTCCGGAACCACCGCACGGGACACGGCGCGCCCGCGGACAGTGCCGCGGCATGCTCGTCGTCGCGGTTGCCGATGTGCACGTCGCCGGCGTCCGTCTGGTTCGCGTAGACCAGGCGCTTCGCCGCGCCGTAGGCGTCGAACGAGCCGTGCCAATCGACGTGATCGGGCGCGAGGTTGAGCAAGACCGACACCCGCGGATGGAACGACTCCTGTTCGGCGAGCTGGAACGAGGAGGCCTCGACCACGAGGACGTCGTGCGCCTCCAGCGCAGCCGACGGGAAGGGTCGTCCGATGTTGCCGCACGCGACGGCGTCGAGTGCGCCGGCGCGAAGGCACGCGGCGAGCATCCCGGTCGTCGTGGTCTTGCCGTTCGTCCCCGTCACCGCGAGGTAGGGGACCGTCGCGAGCCGCGAGCCGAGCTCGAGCTCGCCCCAGATCGGGAGCCCGCGCTCCCTCGCCCACCGGAGCACCTCGGCCGACGGTGGGATCCCGGGGCTCGTCACGACGAGCGTCGCATCGTCGAGGTCGGCGGGATCGTGACCGCCGGCCCGCACCTCGATGCCGAGCGCCTCCACGTCGTCCACGTCGACGTCCGATCGTTCCCGCGCCTCGGTCACGCGCACCGTCGCGCCCTCGAGCGCGAGCGCACGTGCGGCGGCCCGTCCCGCGACCCCGGCGCCGATCACGACGGCACGTTCGCCGCGGAAGCGGTCGCCGCTCATCCGAGCCCCCCGCGCGCGATGAAGTCGGCGTAGAACAACCCGATGCCGACGGCCGAGCACAGGCCGCCGACGATCCAGAAGCGGACGATCACGGTGAACTCGGGCCACCCGGCCAGCTCGAAGTGGTGGTGGATCGGCGACATCAGGAAGATCCGGCGGCCGAAACCCCGGAACGAGATCACCTGCAGGATCACCGAGAGCGTCTCGACGACGAAGAGCCCGCCCACGATCACGAGCAGCAGCGCCGTATTCGTCACGAGGGCCAGCGCGCCGAACAGGCCACCGAGCGCGAGCGATCCGGTGTCGCCCATGAAGATCCGAGCGGGGGCCGCGTTCCACCACAGGAACCCCGTCGCGGCGCCCATCATCGCCGCCGCGACGATCGCCGCGTCCTGCAGGTCGACGCCGTTGACGGCGTAACAGCCAGACGCACCGGACAGCAATGCGCACGTGTGCCGGAACTGCCAGAACGAGATGAACACGTACGCGCTGCACACCAGGATCGACGTCCCGGCCGCGAGACCGTCGAGCCCGTCGGTTAGGTTCACGGCGTTCGACGACCCGCTCAGGACGAGGAAGGACCACACGTAGAACAGGAAGGCGCCCAGCTCGATCGAGGACGGGCGCACGAAGGACACGTTCGTCGAGATCCCCGAGTCGCCGACGTTGGTCACGAGCATCGCGAACGCGACCGAGACGAGTGCCGTCCCCCCGAACTTCTGCAGCTTCGTCAGCCCCAGCGACCTGCGGTGGCGGACCTTCATGAAGTCGTCGAGGAACCCCACCGCGCCGAACCCGCACGCCGCCAGCACCAGGGCCAGCCCGGTCACCGTGAACCGCTGCGCCGTGACCCGGGAGGCGAGGTACCCGAGGATCAGCCCCGCGAGGATCACGAGGCCGCCCATCGTCGGCGTCCCCATCTTCTCCAGGTGCGTGTGCGGCCCGTCCTCCCTGATCCGCTGCCCCCACCCCCAGACGCGGAAGGCCCGGATCGCGACCGGCGTCCCCAGCAGCGTCACGGCGAGCCCCACCCCGGCGGCAACGAGGATCGAGATCACCGCAGCGCCTCCGCGAGCGTCTCGAGCCCGGCGACGCGCGACCCCTTCACGAGGACGAGATCGCCCGGCCGCGCGTGCGCGAGCACATCGGCGAGGGCGCCGTCGGCGTCGTCGTAGCTCGCGACGGCGTCGGGCTCGACGCCTTCGCGGACCCCCGCCACGGCGATCGTCTTCGCCTCGGTCCCGACGGTGATCACGCGGTCGATCCGGAGCCGAGCGGCCAGCTCGCCGACGCGCTCGTGCTCCTGCTCGGCGATGTCGCCGAGCTCCGCCATCCGGCCCAGGACCGCGATCACGCGGGCGTCCCCCGCCATGACCCGTGCCGTCTTCATCGCGGCCGCGACGGATTCCGGGTTCGCGTTGTACGCGTCGTTCAGCACGCGGATCCCTCCGCGCCCGTCGAACGTCTCCATCCGCCACCGGGACACCACGGCGCGACCGAGCGCCGCCGCGCACGCCTCGACCGGCACGCCGAGCTCGAGCCCCACGGCAGCGGCCGCGAGCGCGTTCGCGACCATGTGCTCGCCGAGAACCGCCAGCGTCACGCGCTCGCGGCCGCCGCCGCCGACCAGGTCGAAGCTCGCGCGGCCGTCGGCATCCACGCGCACCCCGTCCGCACGGACGGCGGATCGTTCCCCGCGGCCGAAGGTCACGACACGTGCACCGCTCCTGGGTCGGAAGCCCGCGACGACCGGATCGTCCGCGTTCACGACGGCGACGCCATCGGCTCGGAGCGCGTCGATCGGCTCGGCGGACGCGCGGACGATCGCCTCCCACGATCCGAAGACGCCGATGTGCGCGATGCCGACGTTCGTCACGACCACCACCGAGGGATCGGCGATGCCCATCAACAGCGCGACGTCGCCCTCGCGACGCGCACCGAGCTCGGCGACGATCACCTCCGTATCCGCGTCCGCGCCGAGCAGCGTCATCGGCAGACCGACCTCGTTGTTGAAGGAAGCCGGGCTCGCGTGGACGACGAACCGCTCCGCGAGCACCGCGGCCGCGAGGTCCTTCGTGGAGGTCTTGCCGTTCGCACCTGTGATCGCGACGACGGTGCCCTCGAACGCGCGTCGCTCGTCGGCCGCGAGCGCCAACAACGCGTCGCCCGTCGATCCGACCTCGACGCGCGGGGTCCGCTCCCCCCGCCCGGTTCCCACGAGCGCCGCGGCCGCGCCCCGATCGAACGCCTCCTCGACGAAGCGGTGCCCATCGGTCCGTTCCCCCTCGAGGGCCACGAAGAGTGAACCGGAGACCGCCGCCCGCGAGTCGGTGCTGATCGAACCGACGCGGACGTCCTCACCGACGACCACGCCGTGCGTCGCCCCCGCGATCTCGGAGAGCGATCGTGCCCTCACGCGCCGGCCCCGAGCGCGGCGAGCTCCGCTCGCACGACCTCGCGGTCGTCGAAGGGGACCGCAGAACCGTCGATCTCCTGGGTCGTCTCGTGGCCCTTGCCGGCGACGACGACGACGTCCCCGGGCCGCGCCTCGTGCAGGGCGAACCGGATCGCCGCCCGCCGGTCCGGCTCGACGAGGTAGCGACCGCCGCCCCGCACCGCCCCGGAGACGATCTGATCGATGATCGCGAGCGGATCCTCCGAGCGTGGGTTGTCGCTCGTGATGACCGTCAGGTCCGCCGACGATGTCGCCGCGGCGCCCATGGCGGGACGTTTCGCTCGGTCGCGCTCACCGCCGCACCCGAACACGACGAGGACGCGCCCGGCGGCCAGCGAGCGTGCACCCCGGAGCACGACCCGGATGCTATCCGGCGTATGGGCGTAATCCACCACCACCGCGAACCCTTGCCCCGCATCGATCGGCTCCATCCGGCCAGGGACCTCCTCGACCGTGGCGACGGCCGCCGCCGCGACGTCGAGGTCGACGCCGACCGCGCGGGCGGCGCCGAGCGCGGCGAGACAGTTGTCGACGTTGAACGCGCCCCGGAGGAGGGTCCGAACGTCTACGCCGTCGACGCGGAACGTCGATCCGCCCGGGCCGACGGCCACGTCCACGGCCCGGAGGTCGGCATCCGGCCGCGTGCCGCACGTGACGACCGGGATCGTTGCCAGGTCCACCAGGCGCCGGCCCCAGGCGTCGTCCGTGCCGACGACGCCGAGGACCGCCTGCTCGGGCGTGAACAGGCGGGCCTTCGCATCGAAGTACGCATCCATCGACCCGTGGTAATCCAGGTGGTCCTGCGAGAGGTTCGTGAAGACCGCGACGTCGAAGCGGACGCCCCCGACGCGCCGCTGCGCGAGCGCGTGGGAAGACACCTCCATCGCGACCGCTCGGACCCCTTCGTCGCGCATCCGTGCGAGCAGCCGATGCAGATCGGGAGCCTCCGGGGTCGTCCGCTCGATCGGGACCGGCCGGCCGTCGATCCTCGCCCCTGTCGTTCCGATCACACCCGGCGCGCGACCGGCCGCGCGGAAGATCGCCTCGAGGAGGTACGTGCACGTGGTCTTGCCGTTCGTCCCGGTGACCCCCACGGTGGCCATCTGCTCCGAGGGGTTCCCGAACACGATGGCCGACATCGGCCCGATCGCGTCGCGGACCGAGCGGACGCGGGCCTGCGGGACGTCCGGGAGGAGCCACCGCTCGACGACGAGCGCCGCGGCGCCGCGCGCGACCGCCTCCACCGCGTGGCGATGCCCGTCCTCGCGATCGCCCGGGATGCAGAAGAAGACCGAACCCGGACGGACCGTCCGGGAGTCGTAGGCGGCGTCGGTGAGTGCCCGGCCGTCGTCGTCACGCACCTCGGCGCGGACCGCGGCCGCCGCGTCGGACAGCGTGACGGTGGGGCTGGGGACGTCCACCGGGGGCGAGCCTACACGCCGGTCCGCGCCGCTCGGTGTCGGCCCATCAGACCGGGAGCCGGTGCGGCGGGAGCGGGACGGAGGGCGCCGGCTCGATCCCCAACCGCTGGATCGCGTAACGGGCGACCTCCTGGAACACCGGCGCGGCGGCGACCCCGCCGTAGACGGTCTTCGGCTCGTCGATGATCGCGGCGATAACGACGCGGGGGCGCGCGGCGGGGAGGAAGCCGATGAACGACGCCACGTAGCGGTGGACGTATCGGCCGGTGTCGTCGAGCTTCTTCGCGGTGCCCGTCTTCCCGGCGACCTGGTACCCGGCGATCTGGGCGCGATCGCCCGTGCCGTCCTGCACGACGTACGCGAGCATCCGCGTGAGCATCTGGGAGGTGGTGCGCCGTACGACGCGGTGCCGGGACGCGGGCGGTGCATCATGGCGCACCCCGTTCGCGTCGATCGTCGCATCGACGAGTCTCGGCTGCACCCACGTGCCGCCGTTCGCGATCGTCGCGTACACGCTCGCCATCTGGAGCGGCGTGACCGCCACGCCGGCACCGAAAGAGATCGTGGCGCGTGTCAGCTCCGTCCAGTCCTCCGGCGGCGGCATCAACCCGGCGGCCTCGCCCGGGAACCCGACGCCCGTCGGCGAGCCGTACCCGAACCGGGCGAACGTCTGTTGCATCCCTTCGTTCCCGATCCGGTCGGCCACGAGCGACGCACCGACGTTGCTCGAGTGGGCGATGATGTCGCCCAGCGTCATCACCTCGGCGCCGTGCGGTTCGGCGTCGTGGATCGTGTAGCCCTCGACCTGGCGCGTCCCGGCGACCCGGAACGTGTCCGTGGCGGTGACCGCTCCGGTCTCGAGGGCCGCGGCCGCGGTGATCGTCTTGTTGACCGACCCCGGCTCCCACGTGTCGGTGACCGCGCGGTTCACGAACCGGCTGCTGTCGGCCGACGCGAAGGTATTCGGATCGAACCACGGGTAGGTCGCCATCGCGTAGACGTCGCCGGTCCGAGGATCCATCACCACGATCGTGCCGCCCTTCGCCCCGTTCGCCCGGACGGCGGTGCGCAGGTACTGCTGCGCCTGGAACTGCAGGTCGCGGTCGATCGTGAGGACGATCGTGCTGCCGGGCTGCGGCTCGCGCACGACCTGCTTGCCCCCGGAGATCTCCTGCCCCTGCGCGGAGACCTCGATCGTCCGCTCTCCCGCCGAGCCGGAAAGCTCCGTGTCGTACTGGCGCTCGAGCCCGGTCGTGCCGACGCCGTCGACGTTCACGAACCCGAGCACCTGCGACGCGACCGGACCCGCCGGGTAGTAGCGCTTCGCCACCGGCAGGAGCCCGATCCCGGGCAGGTGCAGGTCCGCGATCCGGCCCGCCACGTCCGCATCCACTTGCCGCTCGACGTAGGCGAAGGTCCCCGTCGAGGCGAGCGCCTCCTCGACGACCCGCTCGGGTCGCTCGAGGATCGAGGCGATCTGCGCGGCCTCGGCATGCGGATCGGTGACGAGCTCGGGGTTCGCGTAGACGTCGCGTGCGTCGAGCGTCAGCGCCATCGGGACACCGTCGCGATCCAGGATCTCGCCGCGGACCGCCGCGAGCGGCTCGGTCCGGACGCGCTGGGTCGACCCGAGCTCCGCGTACGTCCCCGACTCCCGGACCTGGAGGAAGGCGAGACGCACGACGATCCCGACCATCGCCAGCACCACGGCGACCAACAGGGCGACGAGGCGGTGGACGGGGGGGCGCCTCACGCGCCCGGCTCCGGATCGGCCGGGATCCGGAGGATCACGACCCGGTCGGGCATCACCATCCCCTCGCCGCGGGCCCACCGCATCACCCGTGAGGGGGCCGAAGCCGCCGCCACCTCCTCGCGCAGGACCTGCTGTTGCGCCTGGAGTCCGCCCAGGCGCTCGCGGAGGTCGTCGGACCGGAACCCCGCCTGCACGGCGAGCGCCGACAACGACACGATCCCGACGACGAGCGAGGTGGCGATGATCGCGGTCAGGACCCAGAACGGCGGGGTGCCGCGGCGCGCCCGCCGGAGAGGGGAGGGAGAGGGAGAGACCGGCGGGCGCGCCGCGGACGGTCGGGTCCTCCGGACGGGGGCGGTCGCGGGCGCGAGCGAGCGGGCGGGCGCGCTCACGCGGCCTCCCGCTCGCGTTCGGCGGCGCGGAGCTTCGCGCTCCGCGCCCGCGGGTTCCGCGCACGCTCGTCCGCGCTGGGGACGACCGGCTTCTTCGTGAGGACGAGCAGGCGATCGTCGCCGCGGAAGGCCCGCTTCACGATCCCGTCCTCGAGCGAGTGGTAAGAGATCACTACCACGCGGCCACCGGGACCGAGGAGCCCGGCCGCGGGAGGCAGGGCCGCGGTGAGCTCCTCGAGTTCCCGGTTGACCGCGATGCGGAGC
>Ga0066388_100001889_pt1 | contig 12314 bp, 17 predicted proteins | sample PanSoiMetaGPlot6_FD_64539 | JGI IMG/M metagenome (GOLD analysis project Ga0066388, IMG submission 64539) | Tropical forest soil microbial communities from Panama analyzed to predict greenhouse gas emissions - Panama Soil - Plot 6 (Hybrid Assembly) | ecosystem: Environmental > Terrestrial >... | reverse complement strand
AGCGCTCACGCGTCTGGCCACGGAAGACCCGAGCTTCAGGATGCGCACGGATCAGGAGACCGGGCAGTTGCTCATCTCCGGTCAGGGCGAGCTTCACCTGGAGATCATGGTCGACCGCATGAAGCGCGAGGACGGCGTGGAAGTGAGCACCGGCAAACCGCAGGTGTCCTACCGCGAAACCGTGCGTGGCAAGGCTGCCGGCATTGGCGACTTCAAGCGCCAGAACGGTGGTCGCGGCATGTACGGTCACGCCGAAATCGAGCTGGAGCCTCTGCCTTCCGGTAGCGGCTTCGAGTTCGTGGACGGCATCGTCGGCGGTACCATCCCCCGCGAGTTCATCCCCTCGGTCGAGAAGGGCATCCGCGAGGCGCTCCAGTCTGGGCCGCTCTCTGGATCGCCGGTGATCGACTTCCGGGTGACGCTCACGGATGGCAAGTACCACGACGTTGACTCCAACGACGCAGCCTTCCAGGTCGCCGGTTCGCTCGCCTTCAAGGACGCATTCGCGAAGGCGCGCCCCGTGCTCTTGGAGCCGGTCATGAAGCTGGAAGTCGAGATTCCAGCCGAGTTCCTGGGCAACGTCATGGGCGACATCGCCCGCAGGCGGGGCCGCGTGGAGAGCAACGACAGCGCCAACGGCGCGGCGGTGGTGCGGGCGACCGTGCCGCTGTCCGAGACGTTCGGGTACTCGACCGACCTGCGGAACTCCACCAAGGGTCAGGGTACCTTCGTGCTCGAGTTCTCTCACTACGAGCAGGTTCCGGCGGCAGTGGCCGAGGAGATCATCTCCAAGGCCAGGCAGTAAACGCTGGTAGTACCCGGAGCGCTCGGGGTGGGCTTCGGCTCGCCCCCGGCGCCGCTCGGATCGATTCTTCTTCCTCGGATTGCGGGCAGTGATGCCCGTAAGACTGGGCAAGAGGCCCGCTTGGGCCTGATTGACTATGGTGAAGCTCGGAATTGTGCGCGAGTAAGAACGCCGCCTCCCGAGACGGCGGAATCGTAGTTCACAGGCCACGCCATGAAGGCGGCTGAGCACGGCATCACCAGTGCCGTGCTGGCAGCGGGAGACATGTTGTCTCCCGCGGGCGCGTACTCCATTTGGGAGAAGGGTGGGTAACCAAGATGGTTGCGTTAACGTTTGTCGTCGTTGTCGGTCTGATCAGCGTTGTCGCTGCTCGGACCGGGACAGATCCGGCTTACACTAGCGTAGCAAGCATGGTGGTGGCGGGCCTTGGTGCCCTCTACCATCAGGCGATTGTGCGTCGCCTGCGGAACGAGGCCGAGTCCGACGTGCTCACCGGTTGTTTGAACCGGAGGGCCGGGATGAGGCGACTGGAGATCGAGGTCGAGCGGGCGCAGCGGTACGAGCGTCCGTTTACCTTCATCAGCCTGGATATCGACAAGTTCAAGCAGATCAACGACAGTCGGGGACACCCGGCAGGCGATCAGGTGTTGAAAGCCTTTGCCGAGGTTCTGCTCACTTCCACTCGCAAGGTGGACAGCGTCGTTCGCGCCGGCGGAGAGGAGTTCTGGGTGTTGCTTCCGGAGACGCCGCTGGTAGTGGGTCTCCTCTACGCTGAGCGTCTGCGCCGGCGACTCGATCGGCAAGTGATTGCCGGCGGCTCGTCCATCCGCGTGACCGCAAGTCTCGGACTTGCAGAAATCGGAAAGGGTGAGCCTGTCAACCAGCTCGTCAGCCGTGCCGACAAGGCGCTCTATGCGGCCAAGGCCGGCGGCCGCAACCGCGTCGAGCCAGCCGTAAGCACACCGGCGTAGCGACTGCCGACGGGTGGGCACCAGAAATGGTGCCCACCCGGATGCTTTCCACAAGCTTTCCAAGCAAGCGAGGAGAGAGATGGCAAATCGTGAAGTCCGAACCTTGAACCTCAAGGCCTGGCTCGGTAAGGGCGTCAGCGAGCGCGAGCTGGCGCGCGCTGTCAGCCACGGGCTGGTAGTGGACGAGGCGTTCAGCGCGATGATGGACGAGAGCCCGGCCGAAGACATCAACCGGGCGCTCAAGCTGGCGAGCGACGGCTTCGAGGGCAAGTCGACCAGCTGGCAGGACGGCGAGATGCTGGCGCCGTTGCTCGACCGCATCACGCTGTCGGGCAAATCGTAGAGCGAGCACTGCTCGTCGGCTGCACCAGGCAGACGCTCATCAAGTAAGCAGAAGGTCACGTCAACCCGTTTCGTGCGTGAGGTCGTCCGGCAGGCAGCCGGGCGCCTTCGAGCATCGTGCAACAGCAAAGGAGCTTTTCGAGATGGCAAAGACACTCTCTTCACGAGAAATCCGATTCGTTCGCCAGAGCGTGACGGGCGAGGGCATCGAGGTCGACCTCGAGCCCAAGGACAGGCCAGGCTTCCGGCGCGGCTTCCTGCTCCTGCTCACGGGCATCTTCGTCGCCAGCCTGTTCATCCCGCAGATCTTCTCCGCCGGGCTGCTCGACAAGACGGTCTTCGAAGGGCAGTGGTGGAGGTTGGTCACGCACATGTTCCTGCATGGCGGGTGGCTGCACCTGATCATGAACGGACTGGCGTTGCTGGTCTTCGCCAAGGTCTGCGAGATGCACTTCGGTCGGGCGGGCTGGCTCAGCATCTTCTTCGTCGCCGGGCTGACCGGAGGGCTCGCGGAGATGATCGTTCATCCGCAGCTGCAGGCGGTCGGCGCCTCCGGCGGGCTGATGGGGCTCTGGGGCGCCCAGGTCGCGGCAGCGATTCGACTGCGGGCGGTGCCCAAGAGCTTCCGCCAGCTCTCCAATCAGCTCGCGCTCGGCAGCCTGGTCACGTGGTTCGCAGTGCAGATGGTGCTCGACCACATGATTCCCAACATCGCCTGGATGGCTCACCTGGGAGGCTTCGTCGGTGGGCTGGCCCTCGCCGCCTTCCTGCCCCTCAACGGGCGCAGCTCGGTCTTCGCATCGCGTCCGGGCATCGCTGACGTCCAGGAAGTGGTCGTGCACGACCTGCTGGGCACGACCGACAAAGACCACTTCCGTCTCGTCAAGGTCGTGCTCACCGCCGGCTTCGACGCAGCCAGGGACTTCGTGGTCGTCAAACGCGACCGGCTCGGTTTCTGGGACCGCAACTACGTGGCCTTCGAACCGGTCGCCGGCACCATGACCTCGACGAACTGCTCCGGCTGGAAGTTGGTCGCCGACCCGCTCTTCGCCGAGGGCATCGGCGATCCGCAGGCGGTGATTCGCGCGACCGATCAGGCGCGAGCCGAGGCGGAAGCGCGAGCCGCCGCCGCTCGGCAAGAGCAGCCCAAGTAGAGCAAGAGCAATGCGGTGCGCTCGGGATGGTCGCCGAGCGCACGGGAACCTCAGTCAGACCAGCAGATGGCATCGTGCCGGCTGCTGCCGGACACGTTCACAGAAAGGCCACAACATGGACAAGTGCAAGCAGTGCAACAAGGACATCGGCATGGACATCGAGTTCGGCGGCAACCCGCAGCTCCAGCCCTGCAATCTCGACGGCGACGGCTTCGTCTGCAGCAACGCCTGCAAGCGAGCCTACGACGAGAGGATCAGCCGCGAGATGACCGCCGAGTTCGGCGGGGCGCTCTAGCGCGCAGCAACATGCTTTGTGCGGGCGGGGTTATGCCCCGCCCGTGCATAAGCGAGATCGTGCCCCGCTGGGTGCGGTCTCTGATGCTCGGTCACAATAACCGGAAGGTATCACCATGATCTGGACGATACTGAAAGTGATTATCGCCAGCCTGCTGGCGGGCGTGGTGAGCATTGTCTTGCTCTCCGGCCTGGCCACGGGCTTCATCTGCCTGGAGATGGGCAGACGGGGCGGTCCGAGAACGTTGCTCATGGGCAGCGTACTCGGGCCGATGTTCATCGTCGCGGTCTGGGTCTTGACCGGTCTGTCTCTAGACGTTGAGGTTGCCGGCTACGCTGCTGCCTTCGCTGCCGGCGGTCTGGCGCTGCTCATGCCGTGTTTCGGCTGGAAGGAGATTCCTCCCCAGGTCGAGCACGACATGCTGATGGCTGCCTGGCTGCCGGGACTCGGGCTGCGCGTATTCGACGACCTGGACGCCGACAAGGACGGAATTGTCACCTGTCCGGACCTGACCCGGGCGATGGCTGCCGCCATCGGCGACTGTGACACTCGCTTCTACCTCTACCTCCTGCGCGAAAACCTGGACGACGTAGGGCATCGGCTCGACTCGGCCACGCACAAGCGCCTGAGGAAGCAGGAGAAGCGTAAGTGGCTCGCCAACTCCGAGGACTTGCAGTGCGGCATCGACAGGAACGACCTGGCGACGTACGCGGCAAGGGTGCGTGACAGGCACAAGAACTGGCTGTGAAGCCTGATTGTTGCCCGGCTACGGCCGGGCCGGATAACGGGGCGGGCTAACTACCTGCCCTCTATCGAGAGCTCTTGCAGTTCTCCAAACCAACAACAAATAACAAACGGGAGAACCACAATGCGAATGTTCAAGGACTACATGCTGGCGATCGTCACCTTCTGTGCCGAAGAGTGCAAGCGGCAGGGCAGCGGCGAGGAGTCGGTGGCCTGGATGGTCAAGGCCTACAACTACGCCCTCGAGCGCTTCGCGATCGACAAGACCGTGACCGGCGAGGACATCCTCACGCTGGCGAAGATGATCGAGCCGAAGAAGAACGCCGGCGGCTACCGGCTGGTGCCGGTCACCGTCCGCGGTCAGGTCATCCCCTGGCAGAACATCCGGCGCCAGATGGACAACCTGCTCGAGGCGCAGGATCGGATCGGCATCGACGACACCAACACCGCCGAAGACAGTGATCCGGAAGAGGCGGCTCGCAAGCGCTACACCGCCAACGCCACCGCGTTCTACACCGAGCTGGAGAAGATCCACGGTCTGCTCGACGGCAACGGGCGGCTCGGCGCGATTCTGTTCAACGTCAAGAACGGCACGCTCAACCAGCCCGTGGCCGCGCCCGACGTCTTCAGGACCGAGTCCGGCTGCTAGCCACGGAGCCCATGGAGCGGGCGGCGCCCGTCCTCGACTCTCACAGGGCCCAAGTCCACGGGCGGCAGGCAAGGACAGGCGAAAGCCTGGACTTGCGATTGTTAGCAGGACCGGGAGCGGTCCTGCCAGTCGTAGTCGACGAACGGCGAGACCAGGACTGGTTTGCCGGCGTCATTTCAGTAATTTGGCGAAAGGAAACACACCATGACCACCAACAATGCTGTGATGATGAACAACGATGGCGACACGATCCCCGGCACGGGCTGGACCTATGCCGAGGCGATCGATGCCGCCAGCGAGCACCGGCGCGAGCAGAGGCTGTTCGGCTCGCGCAACGACCAGATCCTCTCCCGCCACGGCGAGGTGAGCCACACCAAGCGCTCCAAGCGGAGCGTGCGGCGTGGTCGCGCCGAGGTCCGTGGCACCGGCTGGACCTGGTCGGCTGTCGTCGACGCGGCCGAGGAGCACGCGCGTGAGGTTCGGGCCTACCCCGATCCGATCGAGCGGGCGCTGGCCCGGTTCCCCGAGTTCGAAGCCGGCGTCGCCCTCTTCACTCGGTGAAATCCCCTATCCGCCCCAGGCGGCGGTGGGGCTGGGTCGCGCGCAAGCGCGGTCCAGTGCTGGCCAGGCCGCAAGGGGCCTGGCTGGGGAAACACTTCCCGATGCAGCTTGCGCTGCTGTTGATAGCAACTCCGGGCAACCGGAGCTGCCTGTTTGGCAATGTTCACCAACCAAGGAGCAATACCATGCAGACCGAAACTGTTATCGAGAACACCGGCTGGACCTGGAAGGACGCGGAGGAGATGGCGCGCGCGTGCGCTCGCGAGGCTCTTCTCTTCCCCAACCCCATGGAGCGGGCGCTCGCGCGCTTCGACGGGTTCGAGGAAGGCATCGACTTCGGCGACGAGCCCACCCTCGACGAGGTGCTCGCGCACCGGCGCGACGAGCGCCAGGACCGCCGGACGCACCGCACGACCGCGCAGCGCATCGCGCACCAGCACGGCGCGTGCACCTGCTTCAAGCACTCGTAAACGAAACGGATGCCGGGCAGGATGAGCTCGCCCTTCGGGGCGGGCTCATCCTGCCCGGCATCGCAGCCCTCCATCATGCTTATCCTTACCTTAAAGAACAAAGCCTGAGGACCCAGCACAGCTCTTACAGGAGTTGCGCTCACAGCCAGGAGACGCATGATGAATCAACTCGCAAACAACAACAGCGCCTTTGCCATGGAGTTCATCGCCGGTGTGGCGGGAGGGTACCCGGAAGAACAGCGGCGCGAGATGCTCGCCGAGGCCCTCATCGACTCGCACCGCCGCAGGGTGGCGCTCGATGCTCCCTGCCAACCCTGCGCGCCATCGGCCGAGGTCCTCAGGAGCAAGGGCTTCGACCTCGTGAAGGTGGCCGATGCGATGGCAGTCGGACTTAATTCGGCGCAGTTCGGGATGGCCGTGGACTGCGGCTTCAGCCCCGCGCTGTTCCATTCCATGGTCGAGTCCTCAGGTCTGACGGTCAAGGGAGTCACCCGCATCAACGCGGTCGTGCTCCAGCACCTTGAGACTGAGGACCCCGACCTCGTGAAGCTGCACCCGCACCCCAGTGACCGGGCCATGCACGTGCAGCGCACCTGCCGCTGCTTCGCTCGCTAGGCGGCAAGTCGCTCACCAGTCCTGAATTGCAGCATGAACAGGGGCACGGCTCGAGTCGCCTCTGCGTTGTCCGGCGTTTGTCTCGCCGGCAGCGAAGCGCTGTCACGTTCGAGCACAAGCAAGAAACGTGCACCACAAGTGGTGCCCTGACAAGGGAAGAAAAAACATGTCGTTCATCAGCTTCTTCATCCTCGCCGCGCTCGTCCTCGTTCTCTACCTCGGTGGACGGGTTCTCGGCCTGCGGGTCGGCGGCAAGGCGAGCATCTGGCTTGCCGTGACGCTCGCCGTGCTCGCCGTCAACGTGCTCATGATGTTCAAGCCCAGCGTGCTCGGGCTGGTCGGGAGCCTGGCGTTCCCGCTGGCCCTGGGCGTGTACCGGGGCAGCAAGACGCGCGAGGCCCGGGACCAGTCCGGTTCCGGCAGTTCCTAGCACGCGCTCCTGAGCATGCTGCCGCGGCGCGATGAACCAATCGCGCCACGGCAGCTGCTCGGGCCGCCAACACAGCTCCTCCTGGAGGTGCATTATGACAAAAGACTCGGATTACTCGGGATTGCCTCTGCTGAAGGTGCAAGTCCTGAGAGCTCTGGGGATGGGCCGTAAGGCACCTTCACCCTACGTGGCGGCGGGCAGCGGTCTGGCCAAAGTGCTGGGCTGGCTGCACGTCGTCGCCGACGATGAGCTGTTTCTCGCCAGCTTCCGCGCCGGGCGCAAGTCGCCGGGTACGAGCAGGCGCCTGTTCGCCGGCGAGCTGCCGGACGACTACAGTGAGCGCAAGGACGCCAAACCGGACCTCGAGGCTGTCGTTCACTTGCCCAGGGCAGGCGGCAAGCCGGGTTACCTGCTGGCTGTTCCGTCCGGCTCGCGCAAGAACCGCAAGAAGGGCGCTCTCATCGCACTGACGGCAACGGGGGCCGCCAGCGCGCGCATCCAGCCCATCCGTTTCGGCGCACTGTTCAAGACGCTGCGCCGCATGATCGACGGGCTGAACATCGAAGGAGCCGCCTACGAACCCGCGCGACTGTCGCTCTTCCAGCGCGGCAACGCCAAAGGCAGCGTCAACATGGTGATCGAGCTCGACGCGCAAGGGCTGCTCGCAGAGCTGCTTGCCACCGGCAAGATGAGCTCAAAGCGCATCCGCTCGCTGCGGCAGTACGAGCTCGGAACCCTCAGCGGCGTGCGGCTTTGCTTCACGGATGCTACCGTGCTCAACGGCAATCGCTGGTTCGTGGCCGCCGCCGAGGCGACTGACGACAGCAGCGAAGACGGCGAGCACCGCGGCTCGCTGCTCGGTGTGATCACCGCCGGCGGCCGGCTCGTCCACCTCGGTATCATCGACTTCCCGCACAAGGTCGAAGGTATCGCTGCCGAAAGCGAAGGTGGTCGCGTGCGTCTCTACTTCGTCACCGATGCCGACGACCGCAAGGTTCGCTCGTCTTTGCTGACGCTGGTGGTGGACGACGTTCGCTAGCGCGACACAAAGGAAGCGAACGGGGGCGCGGCTTCAGACGCTGCGCCCCCGGGATTGCAAGACAAGAACACAAAACCGGCACCACCGCAACTGGTGCCCAGCACCAAGGAAAAAACACCGTGCCCGACTTCGTCAGCATCATCGTCAACGTCCTCCTGCTCATCGCCGTGATCTTCGTTCTGGTCAGCGCCGGCATATTCACCGGCTACAAGCTGGGACGGTTCCGGCACACCGCCAGGGTCATGCTGGTGCTCACCGCGCTCTCCGGTGTCGTCATGCTTGCCCCGCTGCTGGTGGCGCCGGGAACGCTCGGCTCCCTTACGGGGTTGGGACTGCTCTTGCTCCCGTTCTTCTACGGCGGGTACCGGGGCGTCCACCTGCGCGCTGACCTGGGTTCTCGGCAGACGGGATCCGACGAGAGCAAGTGACAACAACTTGAGCCCGCCAAGGGCTGTTTGAAAGGAGACATCATGAGCAATCATGTTCAGCCTGAGGACAGCCTGGCGCGGGCTGCCCTCGAGGAGGCGAAAGCGCTCTGCCGTGGAGCCGAGGTTCTCCCGGAAGGGGCAAACGGGCTGGCGCGCAGGATTCAGGAGGCGCGCGGCGAAGGGCGCGTGCTCAGGGTGAAGCTCGGCGTGGACCCAACGTCGTGCGACTTGCACCTCGGGCACTCGGTCGTGCTGCGCGCGCTCCGGCGGTTTCAGGAGCACGGGCACCAGGTGGTGCTGATCGTCGGCGGCTTCACGGCGCAAATCGGCGACCCGACCGGACGCAACACCACGCGCCCGGCACTGACCGCCGAAGCCGTCGCCGCCAACGCTCGTACATACCTGGCGCAGGTCGGGCTCATCCTGAACCTGGAGAAGGTCGAGGTGGTGAACAACCTGAGCTGGCTCGGCTCCATGGATCTGAACAGGGTCCTGAAGCTCGCCAGCCTGGTCACCGCCAACCAGCTCCTGGCCAAGGAGAGCTTCGGCGAGCGCATCGGCAAGCAGCAGCCGGTGGCGCTGCACGAGCTGTTCTACCCGGTCCTCCAGGGGTTCGACTCCGTCGAGGTGCGGGCAGACGTGGAGATTGGCGGTTCCGACCAGCGCTTCAACGTGCTGATGGGGCGCCAGCTCCAGATGCACCTCGGGCAGAAGCCGCAACTGGCGATGCTGTTGCCGCTGCTGCCGGGCATCGATGGCCAGCGGAAGATGTCCAAGTCTTTCGGCAACTCCATCGGTCTCACGGACGCAGCCGATCAGGTGTTCGGCAAGTGCATGCGCATCGCCGACGAGCTGATCGTGCCCTGGTTCGAGCTGCTGACGGCGCTGAGCGGCGACGAGGTCGAAGCCGTGCAGGCCGAGCTCGCTTCCGGCAGCAACCCCAAGGGCGCAAAGGAGCGGCTGGCTCGCCAGCTGGTCCTCCAGCTCCACGGCGAGGGCGCCGCGCAAGCGGCATTCGATGCCTGGAGGCGCGTCCACTGCGAGCGGAAGGTGCCGGCCGAGATGCCCTCGCATGTGGTGGCATCGCCTGTCGGTGTCATCGACCTCATGGTGCAGACGGATCTGGCTGCCAGCAAGACGCAGGCGAGAAACCTGATCAAGGGCGGTGGCGTCAGCCTCGCCGGCGAGAGGGTTTCGGACCTGAATCTCAAGGTGCCGGTGCCGGCTGCCGATGGGATTGTGCTGCAGGTCGGCTGGCGCAAGTTCGTCCGGCTCGTGCCCACCGACTGACGTCTGTCCCGTGCGGGCTGGGTTTATCCCCGCCCGCTGGGCGATTCTCTCCTGTTAGGTGGCGGGCGGCTCCTCAATGGTGGGGAGCTGCTGCCTGTCCTCGTTAGTTTGGAAAAACTGGCGCTGCCAGCGCCACAACACGACGGAGGTTCAGCAATGAGCAAAACTCTGGTTTCCATCGACTTCGAGAAGGGTCGCGGCTTCGGTTCCATGGGCATCGGCCTGCCGGAGGACTACCTGAGCGGCGACCGCGTCACGGTGCTCAGCACCGTCGCTGCCATCTTCCTGCATCCCGACCCGGCCCTCGCCAACGAGTTCAGCCAGGCGGTGGCCATGCTCGCTCTTTACGGGGCGGGCGCCGCGGTGAAGCTCTCGGCCGAGCAGTACATGCAGCTCGAGACCGTGGCCGAGGAGTATCAGGCGATCATGCGCGCTCCCGACCACGGCAACAAGAGCAACGAAAACCTGGCCGACTGCGTGCGCCGCTACGCGGAGCAGCGGTTCGCGCACGACACCGCCGGCGCCACCACCGGCTTGGTGAGCGTCGATTATCGGGGCTGGGGCAATGAGGGGCTGATCGGTTCGCCGGAGGACATGTCCTTCTTCGATCACCTGCCCGGATTCGATCCGGCTCGGCTCGCCGAGGTGATGCCGGCGGTGGCTCCCATGCTGTCCAGCCAGCGTCGCCAGCTCCAGAGCGCCGACAAGAGGGGCGAGTTGCTCACGGTGGCTTTCCTGTGCACCAACCCGGACAAGGGGCTCGCGAACCCGCTCACCCAGGCGGTTTCGCTGCTGGCGCTCTACGCAGCCGGCGCGCAGATCGAGCTGACGTTCGATCAGTTCCAAGAGCTGCTGGGCAAGGCCACGGAGTTCGATTTCACCGCCACCGACATGACTCAGGTGGCGGCCTTCGTGTGCAACTGCGCGGCCGCACGTTACGACGGGAGGCCGGACGCGGTCAAGTAGGGAAGTGAAGGGAGCGATAGAGCAGTGCCGGTGTGAACTCGCGTGTTCACACCGGCACTGCAAGAGAGGATCGAAGGTGCCCATTGCACCCGGCGTGGGTGCGATGGCAATGTTTCAATTCGGCGACGCTTGCCTGAGCGTCGTCCCAGACGGAGAGTTGAAAACGATGCTCGATGATTGTTTCGTAGTGACCGGAGGGCCCTGCGTGGGCAAGACCACTTTGATTGCAGAGCTGAGTGGTCTCGGGCACAGGGTGGTCCACGAGATGGCGACGGAAGTCATCCTCGAGGGCCAGCTCTTGCCCTGGGTCAATCCTGCGGCATTTCGCCAGGAGGTTCTCAATCGACAGTTGAAGGCTGAGAAGAATCTGCCGGCCGGCGGCAGGTTCGCGTTCCTCGACCGCGGTGCCTACGACGGAGTCGCGTACTGCGTCGCCACCGGCGTCGAGGTTCATCCGTTCCTGCAGTCGGTGGAGACGGAGCGGTACCGCGTCGTCTTCGTGCTCGAGGGACCGGACTTCTGGGTGAGCGACGGGATTCGTTACGAAGACCCCGCCTTCACTCGGACGATCACGCCCGTGCTCATGCGGGTGTACCGGGACAAGGGCGCCAAGGTGGTGCCGGTGCCGTTCATGCCCATCGAGGACCGCCTGGCGTTCATCCTCGGCGAAGTGAACCACGTCTGCCACTGAAGTCGCCTCAGGCGAGCAGCCCTGCCGAGCCACCACCGGCGGGGCTGCTCGCGCACTAGCGCAGTGCGCCGTCCACAGAAAGCGGAGCAAAACATGAAGAATCTGGTGTCGTTGTTGCGCCGCGCCGTGCAGGCGGTGGATAACTTGCTCGTCGGTCCCGACGGTAGCCTGGCCGGGCTGAAGAAGCTCTTCTTCAGGCTGATCGTCGCGACGGGCGCCTCGTGCGTAACGGCGATTCTGGCTCCGGACGTGCTGGCGCCCGCTGCCCGCTGGTTGCTCCTGCTCTCTCTCGGAGGGCTGGGGCTCCTGCTGGCGGCAGTGCTCTTGCACGCCTGCATCTCACTGCTCACAGACTCGCTCTTCGGGTGATAAGCCCGAGAAGGTTGGTGCCCGGGCGCCGTCGCCCTGCCGCCAACCTGCATCTAACAGCGACGATTGGCCTTCGCTGCGTTCTCGAATGAAGCAAAGCGGGCATGGGCTATAAGCTTGTGCCAAAACTGCCCGAGACAGGCGCTAGTCACGCTTGCTCGCAAGCAGTACCGAGAGGCGATCTTCTTTCAGGGGAATGGTCCCCGAAAAAGGAGAAAGCCTCGTCACACACGGAAGCAACATGAAAACGTTCATCAAGAATCTCGCTCTCATCGCCATCATGGCCGGCGCCGCGTTGTCCACCACCGGCTGTATGGTCGTGGCCAGCGGCGATCCGGGACCCGTCTGCGGCTCCTATAGCGCCGGCTATGGCGACCAGCTCTCGGTGTACGACTGCGATGTGGCCGACGCCTACAACGGCTCGCTCGTCGACGCCTACTCGGGCTCGACAGTCTATGCCCACAACGGCTCGACCGTCTACGCCCACAACGGCTC
>Ga0066388_100001888_pt1 | contig 12315 bp, 7 predicted proteins | sample PanSoiMetaGPlot6_FD_64539 | JGI IMG/M metagenome (GOLD analysis project Ga0066388, IMG submission 64539) | Tropical forest soil microbial communities from Panama analyzed to predict greenhouse gas emissions - Panama Soil - Plot 6 (Hybrid Assembly) | ecosystem: Environmental > Terrestrial > Soil... | reverse complement strand
ATTACGAAGATCGTTCGCGAGCTCGCATCGGATCAGCCGGTGGAGCGGCCAGCAACGCTGGACGACATCCGCGCCGAGGTGCTCACGCCCAACCGGATCAACGCGCTGGTCTTCAGCGGCTTTGCCGGCGTCGCGCTCGCCATCGCGATAGTCGGCGTCGCCGGCGTGCTGGCATTTTCGGTCAGCGCACGTACGCGGGAATTCGGCGTCCGGCTCGCGATCGGATCGTCGCCCGCGGCGCTCTTGACGCGGATCGTGCGCGAGGGCGCGGTCATCGGCGCCGGCGGCATCGTGACCGGCGCGGTCGTCGGCGTCGCGCTGACCCGCATGGTCAGCAGCTATGTCACGGAGGTCGAGATGCCGGGCGTGGTGCCCATTCTGGCCGCGGCGGCGGTGCTGGTGGCGGCGGCCGTGCTCGCGTCGCTGGGGCCGGCCGCGAGGGCGTCGCGCGTGGACGTGATCAGCGCGCTGCGGGCCGACTGACAGCCCACACTCGATGAAAGAGTCGCTCATGACACGCATCGTCTGTACGTTCCTGATCGCGATTTTCACGGTCTCGGCTCCCGCGCTCGCGCAGGACGGCCCTCGTCCCATCGTGGTGCAGGGCGCCATGCAGATTGAAGTCGAGAAGCTGGTGAGCCGTCTCGACAACGCCACGGTGGACCACGTCGGCGGCTGGCATTTCTGGCGCGGCACGATGCACGGCTACCCGGTGATCGTCTCGAAAACGTTGAAAGGCATCGCGAACGCGGCGGCCGCCACGGTGCTGGCGATCGAACACTATCGGCCGATTGCGATCGTGAACCAGGGCACTGCCGGTGGGCTCGACACGGGCCTGCATGTCTACGACATCGTGATCGGGACGAGCTCAGTGAGCCTCGGCGCCTTCAAGACGCCCTACCGGGCGAAGGGTTCCGGCAGCCAGCCGCTCGACTGGGTGCCGCTGAACCTCACGGCAGCGGACGGCAGCGCCGGCAACGATCCGAAAGCGCGGACGGTGGCGCGCTTTGCCGGAGACGAGCCGCTGATCGATGCCGCCCGGCGCGCCAAGCCGCAGTACACGCGCGGCCAGGTCGTCGAAGGGGCGATCGGTTCGAGCGACATGTGGAACGACGAGGTCGATCGCGTCTCGCGGTTCCGCACCGAATACGGCACGCTGGTCGAGGAGATGGAAACGGCGTCCGCGGCGCAGATCGCCGGACTGTTCGCCACGCCGTTTCTGGGCATTCGCATCGTCTCGGACAACATCACGAACGGCGGGAGCTATGATCCAAAGACGAGCGAGGCGTGTGAGGACTACGTCGTCGAAGTGATCAAGGCCTACATTTCAACGCTAAAAACTGCAACGGTAAAACGTTAGTCAGTTCGAAGACTCCAGGTCGAAGAGGTGGATTCCCGCCTGTCTTTGTCTTCGAGGGGAAGCCACGTGGCCAGCTTGCTGAACGGCCAGCGATCGGCGAGCGCATCGAGTGCCGGCAGGACACCGTGCTTCAGCGGTTCGAGACCGAGCAGGAACACCACGGCGAGCGCGAAGGTGGCGGTCATGCGGCCGGCCGCCGCTTCGATCATCTGGTCGTTGCCCCACAAGACACCGAGCAGTCCATCGGCGCCCGCCCACAGAGCCCAGGCGATACCCGCGTAGCCGATCGACTGCAGCAACAGGTGCCTCTCCCCAAGGCGAAAGACCGGCGTGCTACACATGATCGCGAGGCTGAGCAGCACCCACTTGATCACACTGGGCGATCGTGGGTCGCCGGGACCGGTGAGCAGCGCCAGCATTTCGTGGTTCTCGAGCAGGTCGAAGACGGCTCCGCCGAGCGTCGCGACGATGACGACGAGACCCAGCGGACGAACGCGACTTGGGCCGTGCTTCCACACAAGCCACCCCACCAGCACGAGAAAGGTCGTGTACGCGGGAATGAAGGCCCACGTATCGATCGCGATCGCGCGCGCGAGTTGTTCACGTTCGCGGCGCGGTTGAGGCGCCGGCATGCCGGCCTGAGCCGGAGGATCCGGACGGGCGATCTGATCGACGAGCTGCGGGTTGCGAATCAGCTCGAGCGCAAGTACCGGCGACTTGACACCCTGCGGCAGCGGGTGCCGCGCTTTCAGCGTGCCGGCGCGCGCTGTCAAGAGTCCCGCCGCCAGCGCCGCGGCTCCCACCCACCCGCAGATCTTCGCGTGCCTACCGAGTGATGCAGTCCGTTCGTTGCTCATTCTCGAGCCCCAGGAACTTCTGAACGCGCATGCGCGCGTCGAAGACGTCGGGATCGTGCCACGCGTCCGCGAGCAGCCCGCGATCCCTCGGCGTCAGATGCCACGACAACGGCGGCGACGCGTCGTCTTGATCTTCGAAAATGCGCGCCGGAAACGTGATTTGCACATGAGAGACCAGCGAGCCGCCGTCTCCGAGCAGGCTGACGTTGAGGTCGCTGTGCGCGGCCTGCCCGGCGCCGCGCACGGCATAGAGCGTGAGGAGCGGCTGCAGCAGGTCCGCGAGCCAGCCCCCCTGGTCGCGGGGTTCCGCGGCCGTGGTGTTCGGAAACGATCGAATCTCGACGATCAGCACCCGGTTCGGAAGCTCCGTCTGGAGCTTGCTCAAGCCGAGCCGCAGCCACTCCACGATCGTTGCCGTGCCGTAGTTGTCGTAGTACCCGCCATCGACGTAGTGGTACTGCTCGTCGAATCCGGCATTGCGGTTGACGCGCGCGGCTGGCGAGACGTACGGGAACGTAGCCGACAATCGCACCGCCGTGGTCACGGGCACGTCGAGGCGCGGGAAGTCGAGCACGAATTCCCGTCGGCCAACGTCCGTCGAAGCGGTTTCGAGCGTCGTCGTCGAGAAGAGCATCCGCTGTCCGCTCTCGGCCACCGTGGCGTTGAACAGGACCGCCGGCCGCACGTGCGCGCGCACGTCCGCGCGCCACATGTCCAGCGTGGCGCTGGTGAGCGTGTCGCTCCGCTTCCACGCGTCTTCGAGCGCCGAACCGCGGTCCTTGACGAGGAACGGCGGATAGATGGGTTTCAAGAATGGAAAGATGGTCCACACGAGGTCCGGATACGTCAGACCCCAAGCCACTTCGTCGAGGCTGGACGCCTCTGCGGCGCTTACCGCGTTCGCGAGCGCCTGGGGGTCCAGACGCCCCGACCGGTAGGCGTCTACGACATACATCGCTCCGACCGATCCGCCAGACACCGTGCTGACGGCCGCCAGCGCCTGATCGAAATCATCTCCGCATGCCAGGCTGTCGTGCTGCAGACCGGCGAGGACCCGCGCGGTCCAGGCCGCCGCCTGAATTCCGCCCCCCGCCGCGGCGATCACGATCACCGGCTTCCCCGCGCGACGCTTCAGCACGTCATCGGCCAGCGCGCTGGGCACGCGCCGCGGGTCGGCGTTCACGGTTTGGAAGAAATGGTCGTTCCACGGGAACAACGACATCACCGAGCCGTACACGAGCAGCACCGTCAAGAGCGGCACACGAAAGCGATCGAAGAGAAATGTCAGGCCGGTGAGGCCCCAACACGCCAGCATCGCGATCAGGAGCAGCAGACACAGCGTCGGGATCGCCGGCCGGCCTCCGCTCACGTACACGCTGCTCGACTTGATGACGAACACAACGATGTAGAAGGCCAGCGACTCGAAGAACAGCAGCAACGCGAACGCGTGACGCGCCAGGAGTTTTGTCGGGTTGCGCGGATCGGCGAAGCCCTCGGGAGTCAAGCGAACGATGCGGATCCACAGGGAGATTGGCGCGCCGAACAGCCTGCGCAGGAAGGAGTGCTCGTCGACGAACACCTGCGTCCACAGCCATTTGTGGATAACCGTCAGCAGCAGCACGAAGACGACAAAGCCGGTGACCGTGCCGAGAACCGCCGATGTGGCGCCCCGGAGGTTCGTGGGCCCGCTTTGAATCCACGCGCCGCTCACGAGTATCGCCGCTGCGGTGAGCGGTACGAGCCGCACCATCAGTTCGAGCCCACGCGAGGTGATCTTCACGAGGTCGAACCGCCTGCCTCCGTCGAGAAGAATCAGGCGGGCCGTGATCGCGATCGCAGCCGCCACCAGCAACGCGGCGAGCGTCAACAGGGCGAAAGTCGTAAAGCCGGTCCACCACGGCGCCCCGGGCTGCGTGACGTCGAAGAGCGCTCGCAGCAGCGGTCCCGCGATCGCGTCGCGCGGCAGCGCGACGATCGGCAGCGCCACGAGCAGCGCGCACGTGAGCAGCGGCACGCGGAGCAGGTACGCGTACGCGAGAAGCGTCCCCACGTGAGCCACCGTGGCACGTCGTGCGTCAACATCGTCGGTTGAGCTCACCACAGCAGAGAACATATTGCTTCAGCTTGCGCGTCGCGTCGCCGTGAACGCAAAATGACAAGTTCGTTCGTAGAAGGAGGTCAGCACATGGCAACGAAAGCAAAGAGTCCGATCCCCCCGGGTTTCCACGCGGTCACGCCGCAACTGACTCTCGACAACGCCGCCAAGTCGATTGACTGGTACAAGAAAGCGCTCGGCGCACAAGAAGTGTCGCGATTCGCCGGTCCAGACGGGAAGATCATGCACGCCGAGCTCACGATCGGCGATTCGCATTTCATGGTCAACGACGTGATGATGGGCGCGAAAGGTCCGAAAGCGTACGGCGGATCGCCGGCGTCGTTCTGGATCTACGTGCCCGATGCCGACAAGGTGTTCAACGGCGCCCTGGCGGCGGGCGCGAAGCAGCTCGAAGGCCCCATGGGCGCGATGCAGGATCAGTTCTGGGGCGATCGCTGCGGCACCCTGAGAGACCCCGAAGGCTACACGTGGACGATTGCCACACGGAAGGAAGAGCTCACGCCGGAAGAAATGAAGAAGCGCGGCGAGGAGTTCATGAAGAACGCCGCACAGCAGCACCAGCCCGCGCATCGCTGATCTCAACGAGCAGGAGGCCGGTTCCGCACGGGGCTGGCCTCCATCATTCGCACCGCAGCGCCTCGGCAGGCGCAATCGCCGCGGCCCGGCTCCCCGGCACGAGACATGCGACGATCGCGACGCCGAGAACCAGGGCGCCAGACGCCGCGAACGAGGGCAGATCGAGCGGCGTCACCCCAAAGAGCTGGCTCTGCATCCAGCGGGTCAGACCGGCGGCGCCAGCCAGTCCGACGCCGACACCCACGGTTGTGACCGCCAGACCCTCGCGAAGAATCTGTCCAACGAGACGCGCTTTCGAGGCGCCGAGCGCCGCGCGCACGCCGATCTCGCGCCGCCGCTGCGAGACGGTGTAGGCCAGGACGCCGTACAAGCCGACGGACGCGAGTGTCAACGCGACCAACGCAAAGACGCCGACGACCGTCGTCGCAAATCGTGGCTGTGCCATCGACGCGGCAACCTGGCCGGCCAGCGTCTCGACCCGTTCGATGCTGACACTGGAATCCTCGGCACGGATCTGCGACCGAATCGCCCCAATCAGCGCGTCGGGAACGGCCTGCGCCCGCACGACCAGATTGACCGCGCCCTGAATTCTGCGTCCCGGAGATCCGTGCGCGATGTACGCCTCGGGCTGCGGCTGGCGATCGTTGCCGTCCTTGAGCACGGATCCGACGACGCCGACGATCTCGGTGATCACGTTCGTGTCGCTGGGCAGCATATTCTGGAAGCGACCTCCCACGACCGGCGCCACTGCGACGTACCGCCGCACGAACTCGTCGTTGACGACGATCGCGCGCGTGCCCGGACGGGCGTCTTGGTCGTTGAGGAAGCGGCCCTCGCGAAGGCGGAGACGCAGCGCCTCGGCGTACCCCGGCGTCACGATGTTCGTCACCGTGCGCGTGTCCCCAACCGTGCCGTTACCGATCGCAGGCAGCCGCAACGGGACGATGGCGGTCGCTCCCAGCATGGGCATCATGGTGCCGGCACCCGCCGCCGCAACGCCCGGCAGCGCCCGCAGCCGCGCCAGGATGGCGTCGATGAAGCGATCGGACCGGTCCGGCGTTGCCTCGTTCGGCATCAGCACACGCACGGTCACGACCTGCTCCGCCGTGTAACCCGCGTCGACCTGCGTGAGCCGGTAGAAACTGCGCGCCAGCAACATGGCGCCAACGAGCAGCATGACGGTGAAGGCCGACTCCGCCGCGAGCAGCGCATCACGGGCCCGAGCGCCCGCCCGGCCGCGGAACCCGCCGGCGGTCGCGCCGTCTCCACCCCGCAGCGAATCAGCCAGGCCGAATCGTGTGCCGCGCACGGACGGAAGCAGGCCCGACACCACCGCAATGATCATCGATATGACGGCAGTGAACACCAGTACGGACGCGTCGAGCCGCACCTCGTCCAGGCGCGGAAAGCGAGTCGGCGCGAGCCGGATGGTGACCCGCATCACCAGGGCGGCGAACGCCATGCCGAACACGCCTCCAGCGACTGATAACAGCAGACTCTCCGTCAGCAACTGGCGAGCGAGCCGCCCTCGACCCGCGCCGAGCGCGGCCCGAAACGTCAGCTCACGCCGACGCGCCACCCCGCGCGCCAGACACAGGTGGCTGACATTGACACAGGCGATCAGCAGCACGCAGCCAACTGCTGCGGCAAACACCAACAGCGCCGGCTGCGCATCGAGCGTCAAGTCCGACGCGAGCGGACGCGTGTGCACGACCGGTGGCCCGCCTTTGCCGAAGAGAACCTGGGTGGACGTCGTGACCGGAACGCTGCGCGCCGCCGCCGTGCCTTCGGCCTCGACCTGCGCGGCTGTGGCACCGACCGCGAGTCGCGCGATCGCCGTCAGACCCGACGTTCGCTGACTCCGCTCCGGATCGGTCGACACCCGTTGAACGGCGTAGGGGCTCCAATAGCGCGCCCGCCGATCGGGAAAAACAAAGCGGCGCGACACGACGCCCACGATCGCATGGCCTTCCCTGTCGATGAGTAGCGAGCGTCCCAGCACACGCGGGTCGCCTGCGAAGCGGGTGCGCCAGAGGTCCTCGCTCAGAACGACCACGCGATCGGCGCTCTCCTCGGCTTCTTGCGGCGCGAACAGCCGGCCAAGAACCGGCCGGGCACCGAGCGCGGCCAGCAGCGATGGCGACACTTCGGCGCCCACAAGCCGCAGATCCTCCTCGTCGATGCGGACCGTCGTTTCGTACGTGCCGTATCCGCCCAGCACGTCGATCGTGCGTGGACGATCGAGCCAGGCGAAGTATGTACGGTTGCTGATCCAGCGGTTGCCGGCAGCCGTGCGCCCGCCGGGGTGCTCCTCCCACACGCGTACGAGTCGATCGGCCGCCGGGTATGGCAGCGGTCGCAGCAGAACGCCGTGGACGACAGAAAACACCGCGGTCGTCGCACCGATGCCGAGCGTCAACGTGAGCAGCGCCGCAACGGCGAAGCTGGGACTGCGCCGCCACACGCGAGCCGCGTAGCGCACGTCCTGGCCGAGGTCGGTGAGCCAGACCAGCATCATTCGCACCGGAGCGCCGCCATCGGGTCGACACGCGAGGCCCGGCGCGCGGGCAGGTATCCGGCCATCACGACCACGATCGTCAGGATCGCCGCCGCTGTCAGCATCGCCACCGGATCGTTCGGTCCGAGGCCGAACAGAATATCGTTCAAGACGCGGCGCGACGCGCGAGACGCCGCGAGCGCCGCCGGAATCCCAATCGCCACGCCGCTCGCCGCGATGCCGACTGCGTCGCGCAGCACCATCCCGACGACCGCCGCGCGCCCCGCGCCGAGCGCCATGCGGACGCCGATTTCGGCGGTTCGACGCTCGACGGCGTACGACGTGGTGCCGTAGAGGCCTATCGCCGCCAGCAGCAGCGCAATCGATCCCAACAGCGTCGAGAGCCTCGCGAACGTCGTTTCCTGCGCGACGGTTTCCTGCGCCTGATCGGTCTGCGATTTGAGGTCGAACAGCGGCAGGTTCGGGTCGACGTCGTGAACGGCCTGGCGCACGGCAGGGATGAACGCGAGCGCGTCCCCGTCCACGCGCACAGCGAAGTTCGCCTGGCCAGGAATGTCCTGCTGGAACGGCACGTAGATCGTCGGATGCGTCGGCTCTCGCAGATCCGTGTACTTCGCGTCGCCGGTCATGCCGACGATCTCGATCGGCGGGCCGGCCGCTTCAGCGCCGAACCAGAAATGGCGGCCGATCGGGTTGCCATCGAAGTACGCCGAGGCAAAACGCTGGTTCACGACGGCCACCTGGTGCGGAGACGCGCCACCACGGTCATCGAACGTTCGCCCGAGCAGAAGTGGAATCTGCATGGTCTCGAAAAAATTGGCCGCGACGATGTTGACCTCCGCGCTGTCGTCGGGCGAGGCCGCCGGTGAATCGACGCGGATGTTGCCGGCGCGATGGCTGAAACCGAGCAGCGGATGGCGCGACAGCGTCGCCGCCCGAACCCGCGGCACGGCTTCGAGGCGCTCGAGCATACGCGCATAGAGCGCGGCAATCTCCGGGGGCCGGTACCCGTTCAACTGCGGCTGCACCCGGAACAGGAGCAAGCGATCGGGATTGAAGCCCACGTTGACGGCGTGCAGGTTGCGAAGTGTCGTGACGAAGAGGCTCGCCGCCACCAGCAGCACCAATGAAATGGCTACCTGCGCCACCAACAGCCATTTCGCCAGGAGCGTCGATGCCGCCACGCTCGCTGGCCTGGTGACCCGCGTCAGATCCGCTCGCGTCGCGCGCAGCGCCGGAGCGACGCCAAAGAGGATCGCGGTTGCGATGGCCGCGGCGGCACAGAAGCCGAGCATGCGGACGTCGACGGCGCCGTCGAGCGCGAGCGGTTCGCCTCCGAACGGCCGCCAGATGGTCAGAAGGCTCTTGCCCCACACCGCAAGCGGAAGGGCTGCGACGCTGCCGAGCATCGCCATCAACAGGCTTTCCGTGAATAACTGGCGCACCAGCCGCGCACGTCGGGCGCCAATGGCGAGCCGCGTGGCGATTTCCCTCTGCCGCGCAGCGCCGCGCGACAACAGCAGGTTCGCGACGTTCACACACGCGGTGAGCAGCACGAGCACCACGGACGCCATCAGCAGCCAGAGCGGCCGCGCGTAGCGCCGGCGCATTTCCATCAACCCCTGGCCGCCGGGCTCCACGCGCAGCGTCGATGCATCGGCGAGCGTCCGGCCCGGATCGCGGACGGCAGCCGGAGGACGCGCCGCCACCGCCTGCTGCCACTCCTCCAGCATGCTCTGCTGCAGCGCCGGATTCAGATTGGCGGCGACCTGCTCGCGGGTCGCGCCCAGCTTCAGCCGGCCCATGATGCGAACCCATAGAAACGCGGGCCGCTCGAGATCTGAATTGCTCCCCTCCAGCAGCTGCTTGGCTGCGAACGGAAGCGTGTAGTCCGGCGACTCCGACACACCGACAGCGCCCGCGAACCCACGCGCCGTGACCCCAACGATGGTGAACGGCGTCTTGTTGACGGTAACAGTGCGCCCGATCACGGCCGGATCGAGATCGAACCGTCGCTTCCAGTACTGATGCGTGATGACCACCACCGGCGGCGCGCCCAGCCGGTCATCGTCGGTTCCGATCGTCCGGCCGACCAGCGCGCGCGCGCCGACTCCGCGGTAATAGTTGCCCGACACGAACTGGCCCGAGGCGATCTCCGCCTGTCCGTCGAAAACGACGCTGAGCTGCTGGATGGGATAAAACGCGAAGAGATCCGAGAGTGTGTCGTTCGCCCGCTGCAGACGCAGGAACGACGGGTACGAGAACGACGTGCTCGTGGACCGTCCGGTTTGCGCGTCGGTCGTCCGCGCGCCATCCATCCCGAAGCGCATGCTCTTGCGCCCTTCGAGCCAGTTGAACAGCACGAGCTCGCCCGGCTTGTCCACGGGGAGCGATCGCAGCAGCAGCTGGTCGATGACGCTGAACAGCGCGGTGTTCGCGCCGATGCCGACCGCGAGCGCCAGGATCGCGGTCGCGGCGAACCCTGGATGTCGTCGCAGCTGTCGCCAACCGTATCGCAGATCCTGCGCGAGATCGTGCAGTAGGGAGCCCATCCTCATATCTCCTGCTGTTTACCGTCTCGCCACACGGTTGTTGCAGCGGCGTCACGAAATCGTCGTACGCGGCCGATAGCGTGGCTCCGCAGTTCGCCCACGAGCTGCCCGATCACGGAGGATTCATGAAGCATAGTTGGCTGGCTACGGCGACGGCAGCGGTTCTTCTCGGCTCTTCGGTCTTCATCTCTGCGGCGGCGGACCCTGGCGTGACCCTGATTGGGAGCGGCATTGTACCCGCCAGTGCGCTCGACGCCTCCGGCCTGACCGGGGTGATCTGCGCGCTCGACATCGACAAGAACGCGACGAACACCTGCATCGACAAACGAACGCTCGGCGGTTTCGGGTCGGGTCTGGCCTACACCGGGCACGACAACGTCTTCCTGGCCGTCCCGGACCGAGGGCCGTTCGATGGCCGCACCGACGTGCCCTACCTCGACCGCTTTCATTTCATGCAGATCACGGTGGATACCAGCGCTCCGTTCCCACCCACGACACAGGCGTCGAACATCAACGTCGTGCTGCTCGACACGCGTTTCTTCATGGACAACGGGAACAGGAACTTCGTGGGCGATGCCTACGCGTTCAGCACGGCCGACCCATTGGACACGCTCCGGTTCGATCCGGAAGGCGTGATCGTGAGCCCTGACGGAACATTCTTCGTGTCGGATGAATACGGCCCGTACGTCCGCCAGTTCAATCGGATGGGCCATCTCCTCCAGCGGCTGCCCGTGCCGTCGAAGTTCCTGCTCGACCCGCAAACGGGGACTCAGACCGGCGACATCAACAACCCGACCGACGCCGCATCGCTGGAGCTGACGCCGAACAACAACTCCACCGGCCGGCAGGCCAATCGCGGGATGGAGGGGCTCACCATCACGCCCGACGGCCGCACGCTCGTGGGCATCATGCAGAACGCGCTCATCCAGGACAATGGGCTCGTCACCGGCCTCGATCCGGACATCGTTCCCGGCCGGCGCGGCCTCGTCAACCGAATCCTGACCATCGACCTGCAGACCAGCGAGACGCACGAGTACGCCTACGTCGTCGACGCGATCAATCAGGGTCGCGGCGTCAACGAGATCCTGGCCATCAACGACCACGAGTTCCTCGTTCTCGAACGGGACAACCGCACGTTCCTGGCCGGCCCCACCAACGATCCCAGGCTGAAGCGGATCTACAAGATCGATCTCAAGAAGAACGGCGTGAACGACGTCACCGATGTGTCCGACATCGCGAACCTGCCGGAAACTGCCAACGGCCTGGCGCTCCAGGGGATCGTGCCGGTACCCAAGACGCTCTTCCTCGACATGCTCAACGACGCCTACAAGGTAGACGCCACTCACACGATCAAGAGTGTCATCGCCGAGAAGATCGAAGGGATGGCGTGGGGCCCGGATCTTTCGGACGGCCGGCATCTGCTTTTTGTAATCAGCGACAACGATCTGAGCACGACGATTGGCACGCAGATCTACGCGTTCGCCATCGCTCCATCGACGGTCGACCTCCAGCCGCAGCAGCTGCCGGAGCCGCTGTTTTCTCCTGGGCAGCTCAAGAAAACGCTGCAGTAACCAGACTAGGCGTTTGCGAACACGCCCAACGGATCGAAGCGCCCCTTCAGAATCGTCTGCGCGGCGCCGCATCCAAGCCATTCCTGGATCGCCGTCGCGTAGACGCGTCTGAAATCCGTCGTCATCTTCAGATTGCCATCGTCCAGGTCGGTGAGGCTTGGCGGCGTGCCGTAGAAACCGCCTGTGACGCCCTTGCCGACGAGAAACATCGGCGTCGCGGTGCCGTGATCGGTGCCGAGGCTGCCGTTCTCTTCGACGCGCCGTCCAAACTCGGTGAAGATCATCACGGCCACCTGGTCGGCGTAGCCGATGCGCTTGATGTCCTCGACGAACCCCCGTACGGCATCGGCGGTGTACATCAGCAGCCGGCTGTGGAGATCCGCCTGCTGCACGTGCGTGTCGAAGGAGTTGCCCGCGTAGGTCACGTAGTACAGGCGCGTCGGCATTCCCGCCGCGATGAGCGCCGCCACACGCCGGAGGTTGGCCGCGAGCCCGCCGCCCTGACCGTAGTCGACGGAGGTTCGATAGTCGGCAGTTGCCTCGCGCACGAAATCGGAGCTGGCGGTCGCGTTGTCGGCGGTCGACTTGAGAAAGTCGACGGTCGCATTCGGTGTGCGGCCCGACGATCGGCTGAGCGCGGTGAGCGCCTGTTTCTCGACGTCCGTCCCCTCGCGCCTGAAGCGCGCGGGATCGTCGAAGACGAGCGGCGAGTGGCTGCCGCTGCGGACGGCGAGCGACTGCGATGTGCCGACGTCCACAATCACG
>Ga0066388_100001887_pt1 | contig 12315 bp, 10 predicted proteins | sample PanSoiMetaGPlot6_FD_64539 | JGI IMG/M metagenome (GOLD analysis project Ga0066388, IMG submission 64539) | Tropical forest soil microbial communities from Panama analyzed to predict greenhouse gas emissions - Panama Soil - Plot 6 (Hybrid Assembly) | ecosystem: Environmental > Terrestrial >... | reverse complement strand
GATCTTGAACCGCTCATGCCGGTAGCCGCGCTCGACCCCTCCCATCAGCGGGAGCGTGCGGACGTTTCCGATTTCGGTGTCGGTTCCGCCGAGATCGAGGTCGAAATCCGTGTTGGTGTAATCGGCCGTTCCGTCCAGGCTCCAGCCCCATCCGTCTCTCTGCGCATCGGAGTTGGGAGTGATGCGATAGAGGAACAAGAGAGAGGGGTTCTGCCTGCTGAAGTGGTCATCGATGAACTGATCCGCTCCGATCGACGCGCCGAGCGCGACGTGCTTTCCGGTCTGCGCCTGGGTGTTCATGGGGAAGAGCGTGAGAAGGCATAGGCCAATCAGGATCTGTCGCATGAGAGTCCTCCCATGAGAGGCGCCCTGTGGCCACAGAGCATTTGCTTTGCCAATCGGGGAGTTTACGAGCACCCTACTAGCAAGTCCCGGCCGTAGTCCCTCTTAGCTGCTGCGCGGCAGTGACATACATGTGAACTTCCGCGAGCGCGATCCTCCGACCCGCCGGGGACCGTTCGCGTGACCGCGCCCCGCTGGTACATTTTCGGTTCGAGGGGAGATTCCCGATGCAAAGGGGATTCGAAGCTCAGCGGCGCGCGACCCAGTCGGTCAACGTGGAGATGTACCCCGGCGCCGTGTCCGGCCATCCGCTCGGGCCTGGACGTAGCCGAAACGTGTGGTCCGCTCCCGGGAAGATCCGAACCGTGACGTGGTGATTCCCCGCCCGTCGAAGCGCGCCCGAGATGCGGGCGGCGCTCTCCGCCGCGGGTACGCGCTGGTCCTCGGCACCGTACAGCAGAAGCACCGGAACGCGGACTTTGGCCCACCACTCGAGCGGGTGGTATCGCGCGAGAATCCTGGAAAAAGACCAGTACGAGTTTTCGGGCGGGGGCGGCTCGAAGAACCAGGGACGATCCTTCGACACGGCGATGAGCGAGTCGAGTCCCGCGCGCGGGCGGCCGTGGTACGCCACCGCGACCAGCTCGCTCACGTACGCCCGCGCGCTCGCGGAGTCCGCGGCTGTCTGGGCCTCGGGAGCGATGGCGTTCAGGACGCTGTAGATCTCGGTGGAATCCGACGGAACCCCTGCTCCGGCCGATGCGATGACGAACGCGACGTGTCTCGAACGGACCGCAACGAGCGGAGCGAGCGTGCCCCCCTGGCTGTGTCCGTGGATGCCGATCCGCTTGCGGTCGATCCGTGGCTCCTGGAGCAGCCGGGCGACCGCCGCTGCGCCGTCCCCCGCGAGGTCCTCGGGAGTGGCACGACGCCAGTCACCCGAGGAAGCGCCGACACCGCGCTTGTCGAAGATGAGCGCTGCGATTCCACGACGAACGAATTGCGTCGCGAGGAAACGCGAGGCCCAGCGGCCTTCCGCTCCGGAGCCGTGCAGGAAGACGACGGCCGAGAGCGAGTTGCCGGTCGGAGGCAGGAGGAGGGAGCCAGCGAGCTTCGTCGTGCCGTTCGAGAAAGTGACCTCACGTTCCTCGAAGGGCCGAGCTCCACCCGCGGCTCGGACATAGGCGAACGTGCCTTCCTGCTCGCCTTCGCGGAAGTGGCCGGACAGGGAATCGCCATGCAGTGTCCCGCGGAACACCGCGGTGGTCTGATCGCCACGGAGCGTCAGACTCACGTCGCAGCAGCCCTGGACGTCCACGGCGGCGAAGGGGATCCCGGTCACGCGCAGGCGTTCGGAGTCGAAGGTCGCTCGGTATCGGCCGGGCAGGGAGTCCTCCTGGACGTGCATGGTCACGGCCAGCGTGTCTCCTGCGCGCGCCCAATATCCCTGCCAATCACCCGGAAGGCGATCGGGCGCGGCCAGGGCCGTGGCCGCGTTGCAGACCGTGATCAGGAAGGAAAGAAGTGTTCGTAACACGCGTGGACGAGTGTAGTCGCGACGGATCGGCGGTGCCACCGATCCGCCGCTTCGATTTTCCTAGCGACAGGTCACCGTGGTACAGCCATTCTTGAGCACACACTTGGTGCCGGCAGCACCGTCGCAGAAAAACCCCGGACTCGCGAACTCGCACGCAGAATTGGCGCAATGGCCTGCCGCTTCCGCGGTTCCGACTCCGACGCTCGCGAGAGCCGATTGGTAGGGACCACGAGCGGCGTCCCTCGGTCCAGCGGATGCGAACATGCCGACGAGCGTCAGCGCGAATGCGAAGATCAGAACGAAAGTCAGAAGCTTACGACGTGAGGTCATAGGTCCGTCCTTATGCGACCAGTCGTGGGAGCGACCTGTCTCGGTGGTCGGAGGCGAGGACAGGTGCCGGCGGCACCGCCGGTGCAGCTCTGGGGGCAGAGCCGCTCTCGCGCATTAGTCCTCGCCCGCCGATGGAAATTACACCGATGTCGGCTTCGTACAACGGAATCCCCGACGAGATGAGGGCTGCGGACGTGCTCACGCTCTACCGTGCGATGGATCAGCTCGGGATCCCGATCTGGATCGACGGCGGTTGGTGCGTCGATGCGCTCCTCGGAAAGCAGACTCGGCCGCACAGTGATTTGGATATCGCGCTCGAGCAGAGGCACGTCACAGAGGCGATCGGCTACCTGGCGGCAAAGGGTTACCGCGAGATCAAACGGGACAGCGCCTGGAACTTCGAGATGGCGGACGACGCCGGCCACAAAGTCGACTTCCACGCCTTCGTGCTGGACGCTGAAGGAACACTCGTCGAGGGCATCCGGTACCCCGAAGGCTCGCTCACCGGAACGGGAACCATCGACAGGACGTCGGTCCGCTGCATCGCACCTGCGTTCATGATGAGCCGCACCGGGTACGACCTCCGTGACACCGACGTGCAGGACGTCCGGGCGCTGTGCGAGAAGTTCGGTGACCTCATCAAGGTCCGCCGGAGTGCTCGTATCGTCGTGCTCCATCCCGCCGGCGCGGTCCTGCTGGTGCATTACACCGACCTGACACCCATCGATCCGAGCAAGCCTGAGTTGCTGCGGTACTGGGTGCCCCCCGGCGGGGAAGTCGAGGAGGGCGAATCGTACGAGGAAGCGGCGACGCGGGAGCTCGAGGAGGAGACGGGTATCGACCTCACGGAAGTCGGACCACAGATCTGGTCACGACAGCGACAGCTCATGCACCGCTGCGAGCTCAAGACGTACCTGGAGCGCTACTTCGTCGCCTGGGCCGAGTCCCCGGGCCAACTGCGGAACCGAACACTAGAGAAGATCGAGGAGATTCGCTGGTGGACCTTGGACGAGTTGCGGGCATCGTCGGAGACTTTCTTGCCCGAGGGCTTCGTTCAGCTCGTCGCGCCGATCCTAGGGGGCACCCTTCCTTCCGCACCGATCGAAATATTGTGATGTAGAGTCGCTACAGCAGCGCCGGCCCCCGGATCGGTTCCTCCTCGGCGAACCGCGACGGTCGCAGGGCATGCACGTCGAGCAATGCCGCACGCCCCTCGGTCATGATCTCCGCCAGGAGTTTGCCCAGCGCCGGGGCGTGCATCACCCCGTGCCCCGAAGAGCCGTTCGCGAGGTAGACGTTCTCGCACTCCGACGCTCTACCCAGGATCGCGTGCTTGTCGGGAGAGATCTCGTAGAGCCCGCCCCACGCGCCCGCGCGATCGACCTCGACGCCATTCAGGTTTGGAACGCGTCGGCGTGTCATTGCCTCCACGGTATCCATCCAATGCGGGTCGACCGCCGTCTCGAACGGTAGCCCCGGCGCGCCCGGGGAGGGCCACAGCAAGAGCGCCCGCCCGTCGCGCATCCGAAGGTGATAGCCGTCGTCGGCCCAGATCGTCATCGGCATCGACGCCGGGAGGGCATCGGTCGGGACGCTGGGGAGGACCTGACGCCGGAGCGGCTCGACGGGCAACGCGACGCCGGCCATCGCGGCCACGCCTTTCGCCCATGCTCCGGCCGCGTTCACGACGGCGTCGCACTCGATCTCCCCGCCCGCCCACTGGACGGCGCGAACGCGGGCTCGATCCGGGGTCAGGCGCATTCCCAGGACCTCGACGTTCCACTCGAAGCGGGCGCCCTTCCGCTCCGCCGCCGCCCGATACCCCTCGAGCAGGGCGAGCGGCCGGATGAATCCGTCCGTGGGGCAGAACGCGCCTCCCACGATCCCCTCCCCCGCGATGAAGGGAGCCATGCGAGCGATCTCTTCCGGGGAGACCATGGCTGCCTCGAGGAGGCCCTCCTCGCGTTGCATCCGGTTCGCATCCCGGAGTGCGCCGAGCGCGGTCTCGCACGTCGCGAGCCAGAGGTACCCCGCGCGCTCGTAACCGGGATCGACCCCGGTCTCCTCTTCGAAGCAGGAAAGCAGGTCGCGAGCGAGGAGAGAGAGCCGCACGTTGATGCTCGTCCCGTATTGGGCGCGAAAGCCGCCGGTCGCCTTTCCCGTGCTGCCGAGCCCGGGGCGATCCGTGCGATCGAGGACCACGATGTCGCCGACACCGCGGACCGCCAGGTGGTACGCCACGCTCGCACCGATGACGCCGCCGCCGATCACAACGACCGCCGCACGCTTCGGAAGGCTCATGGCGTGGCGGGCTACTTCGTGAAGACGTGCTCGGGATTTCGGAATGCCTTGAACTCGAGCGCGTTCCCGCTCGGATCGCGGAGGAACATCGTGACCTGCTCTCCCGGCTCACCCTGGAACCGCACGCGCGGCTCGATGATGAACGGCATGCCGGCGCTCCGGATCCGGTCCGCGGCTTGGTGAAACTGGTCCCACCCGAGGATGGCGCCGAAGTGGGGCATGGGGACCGCGATGCCATCCACCTTTCCCGTGTCGTGCGTCTCCGCGACGGGGCCGGTCACATGACAGGAGATCTGGTTGCCGAAGAAGTCGAAATCGACCCAATCCGCCGTGCTCCGCCCTTCCTGGCAGCCCAGGAGCCGGCCGTAGAACCGGCGGGTCGAGTCGAGATCGCGGACGTGGAACGAGAAGTGGAACGGCTGGGACATGGGGACCTCCGTGGCTGGTTGCGAGGATCGTACGACGCCCCTGATTTCCGGTAGCGAAAATCCGGGGTTGACAGGATCTCCAGGGGTGCTAATAATTCAGCACTGTTGAAAATCCAGCAACGGGAGGCCGCCGTGAAGCGACTGAACACTCTGAGCCGGCGCGAGCGAGAGATCATGGACGTTCTCTACGCCTCCGAGGGCGCGAGCGCCACCGCCGGTGAGATCCGGTCCCGCATTTCCTCGCCACCCAGCTATTCCGCAGTCCGAGCCACCCTTCGCATCCTGGAGCAGAAAGGAGTCTTGAAACACGAGGCGGACGGGTCCCGGTACGTCTACAAACCCGTCCTCGCCCGCAACAAAGCGAGGCAGAGTGCGATCGAGCACCTGCTCGCCACCTTCTTCGACGGCTCCGCCGGCGGCGCGGTCTTGACCCTGCTCGAGCGCCCGGGCACGGAGCTCACCTCCGATGAGTTGGACCGATTGGCAATGCTGATCGAACAAGCCAGAAACGAGGAGCGCAAATGAACCTCTCACCGGGAGCCCTCTCCTCCGTTCTCGCCGCGGCGAGCTGGGGGGACCTGCTGTCCTTCATCATCCGTATGACCCTGATCGCGGTGATCGGCTCATCCATTTGCGCTCTCTGGCGACAGGCTTCGGCCGCCGCGCGGCACCTGATCGCGATGGCGACCCTCGTGTGCATGATCGGACTTCCCATCGCCGCGGCTCTGCTCCCGAGCGTGCCGCTGCGGATCCTTCCCGTCGCAAGGCCGTCGAGCACCGTCGCGAGTCCCCCCGTCATGGCGGAGGCGCTGGGCACCTCCGAGCCTCTACCAGCGAGCGCCTACGAAGCGCACGGCAGGGACATCGTCCGGCAGGAATCGCACCTCCGGTCCGGGATGAGCCTGACGGCTCTCGCGCTCCTGTTCGTCGCCGGGATGGCGGCGGCCCTTCTCCTGCACGTCTTCATTTCGTTGATCGCCGCGTGGAGCACGGTGCGGCGGGCGCGGAGGATCGAAGATGCAGCCCTGAGAAGTGACTTGGCCGCAGCGTGCGAGCGGCTCGGCGCGCCCCGCGGGATGGATCTCCGGGAGAGCCCCGGCATCGGCGTTCCGGTCGTGTGGGGTGCCGCACGCCCTGTGCTCCTGCTCCCGGAGGGAGCGCGTCATTGGACCCGCGAACAGCTGCGGATCGTGTTCCTCCATGAAGCGGCTCACGTCGTGCGGCACGACTGGATCAGCCTGCTCCTCGCAAGGGTGGCAACGTCGCTCTTCTGGTTCCATCCCCTCGTGTGGATGCTCGCCCGCGTTGCGCGGCAGGAGTGCGAGCGCTGCTGTGACGACCTCGTGCTGGCCTCGGGCGAGCGCGCCACCGACTATGCCGCCCATCTGCTCGCCATCGTGCGTGCGATGAGGCGTTCGGATCCTCTCGCCCGCATGGTTCCGGCCCTGGCGCAGAGGTCGACGCTCGAGAACCGCCTGGCCGCCATTCTGGCATCCAACCAGCGTCGCGGCTCGATCTCTCGGTCGCGTCTGATCGCGACGAGCGCATCGGCGGTCCTCCTCCTCGTCGGCACCGCGGCGGTTCAGGTCGTTCACGCGCAGCTGCCGGCGGATCGGGCCGCGGACCGCGGGAAGGCCGCCGCTCCCTGTCCGGGAACGAGCGACACCGCGCCAGGGATCGAGGAAGGCGGAATCGATCTTCCGGCTCCCTCCGAATCGACCGACGAGGGTGTCCGGGCTTTCCGCACGGGCCAGGAGGCATTCCAGAAAGGACGGTACGTCCGGGCAGCCTCGTCGTACCTGACCGCGGCGGCACTCGGCTTTGAAAAGTCCGAGTCGCTCTACCGGGCAGCGTGTGCGCTCGCGAGGGCCGGCGCGACCGAGGACGCATTGAACACGCTCGAGGCCGCCATCACGGCGGGCTTCGATCGAACCGATCGCATGGAATCGGACGAAAACCTCGCGAGCCTCCGCTCCGATCCACGGTTCGTGGCGCTCTTGAACCTAAGGCTGGCGTCCGTGCCCGAGCCGGCCGCCGTGTCCGTACCGGTCGCCGTGTCTGTGCCGGCTGCCGTAGCGGAGGCGATCGTGGCTCAGCCGACCGTGGTCTTGCACGTGTTCGAGAACGCGGGCTCTCGTTCCCAGGACAAGGGCAAGGAGCTCGGCGCATCGGCGATCGAGCTGATGAGAGCGGGCAAGTACGACCGCGCGATCGCGGCGTTCGAGGAGGAAATCCGAGTCGACGGCAGCTCGAACGCGAGATACAACCTTGCGTGCGCGTACGCGCTCCGTGGAGACAAGGGCGCCGCGTTCCAGGCGCTGGAGCGGGCCATCGCGAACGGATTCAACGATGCGCAGCATATGACTCAGGACGAAGACCTTCGGTTGCTCCAGGACGACCCCCGCTTCTACGGCCTCGTCCGGCTGACGCAGGAGCTGCAGATCTACGGGCCCGGACGAAGCGGGTTGAACGATAAGGAGGACTGGCGGAAAGCGCTGCCTCGCTTCGAGCGGATCGCCCACGAGCATCCCAAGCTCGGCCGCGCCTGGGCGAATCTGGGCTACGCCCGACTCGAGTCGGGCGATCCCAGGGGCGCCGCGGAGGCCTATCGCAAGGCCCTCGATGCCGACTACCAGCCGCCTCTCGTGATGTACAATCTTGCCTGCTGCGCGTCCCGAAGCGGCGATCTCGACGAAGCCTTCCAATGGCTCGATCGCGCGGACAAGGCGGGGTTCGAGGTCGGCTCGTACATGGCCGGAGACTCCGACCTCGATGCCCTTCGAGATGACTCGCGGTTCAAAGCGCTGCTCGACCGCTGGGACGAGGAGATGGCGAAACAGCATCGCGAGAAGGACCGAGAGAAATCGTACTGATCTGAGTCCTGTACGAGACCGCCCCCGCGTCGGATTCCTTCAATACGGGGAGTCGCAGGCCGACTATCCTGTCGGCCATAGGCGAGGGGCGGATACCAAGATATGAACCTGCGTGAATCCAAGCCGATGGCGGGTCTCGAGGAATTCGTCGAGAGCGTCTGGCTGCTCGAAGGGCCATCCCACGGCCACGAATGGCACCGTATCTTCCCCGACGGAAGCATCGACCTCGTGTTTGGCTTCGGCGACCGCGTCCTGAGGCAGGTACCCACCGGCCATGCGGTTCAGCCGCGCGCTTGCGTGATCGGGCACATGTCCCGGCCTCTCTGGCTGAAACCGACGGGCATCTGGAGGACGGCAGGGGTCCGTCTTCGGCCTGAGGGAGCGTTCGCGATCCTGAGCATGAATCTGGCGGAGCTCTCGAACTCCTGCGTTCCGCTCGAGACCTTGTGGGGTCGTTCCGGTCGGCAGATCGTGGAGCAGCTTCTCGACGTGCCGGGCCCCGAAGAGGCCCTAAAGCTGCTGCAAGGGTTTCTCCTCAAGCGCGTCGCCACGACCCGAAGGCCCCATCCGGGCACCGTGCGCGCGGTTCGAGAAATCCTCAAGTATCGCGGTCTCGTTTCGGTACGTCATCTCGCCCAGACGGTCGGGTGGAGCGAGCGTACGCTCGAGCGCAGGTTCGCTCAGGAGGTCGGCCTGAGTCCGAAGCTGCTCTCCCAGACGGCACGGTTCCATTGCCTGCTGGCCTGCGTGTCTCCGGAACGGAAAGAAAAGTGGGCGTCGCTGGCCTGGGATTGCGGATTTGCCGACCAGGCGCACCTCGCACGGGAGGTGCACCGTTTCGCCGGATCGTCTCCGATGAGGCTCTTCGACAAGGAGCTGGCCCTGGCCCGTATGCTCCTGTCCCCCGAACGACTCCGCGCGTACTTGCCTCAGATCGACAAAGGTTGACGCTCGATGCGTTCGGAACACGGGCGTCGGCTTTCTTCAATACCGTCGTAACCCGCTCGCGTATCTTCGAACCTTCTAGATCGGGAGTCGAGGCTGTACCAAGAACGAGCCCCTCGGCGACGGGCACGCGTCGGGAGCTCGTTCGCGTTAGGACGACGTGTTGGGTTGGCGTTACCCTTCCCGAGTGCTGCCCCCCTATTTCGTCATCATCGGTGTCGTCATCAGCTCCGTGGGAGCGGTCGGGTATCTGATCGCGACGCTGCGGGGCCTCGTGAGACCGAACCGCGTGTCCTTCTTCCTTTGGTCCGTGGCGCCTCTCATCGCATTCGCCGCCCAGGTTCGTCAGGGCGTTGGGCTCGAATCGCTGATGACCTTCGCAACCGGGTTCATGCCGTTCCTGGTATTCCTGGCGACCTTCCTCAATCGAAACGCGGTCTGGAAGCTCACCGCATTCGATGTGTCGTGCGGGGTGCTTTCCGCCCTGGGGCTGGTCCTGTGGCAGGTGACGAGGGTCGGGAACGTCGCGATTGCCCTGAGCATCCTTGCGGACGGGTTCGCTGCGATACCCACGGTCGTCAAGGCATACCGGTATCCGAATACCGAGGCGGCTTGGCCATGGCTCGCCACGACCGTGGGCGTGGTCTTGACGGTCCTCACTTTGAAGCAATTCACCTTCGCGAACGCGGGGTTTATCCTCTACATCCTCGTCCTCGACACGCTGATGTACCTGCTCGTCCGCTTCAGGCTCGGCGCGCGGGCCGAGAAATCGTTGTAACTTTTCGTCAGCATCGCCGGGCCTTTCGCGTAAGCTGTAGAGCACCTCCCTCCAAGGGGGTGCTCCCCGATCGCCTTCGCGCCGTGGAACAGGCCATGAAAACGACCGAGATCAAGCCGTTCAACCGTGCCGCTCAGGCGCGGGTCCAGGCTCTCTTCCGAACGTGCACGCCTGAGCTCTTCCTCTCGCAGCTCGGTACCTATTCCCCTCGGAACGACTCCGAGCGTGCGGCGTTCTCCAAGTACACGGGGTGGGCGCTCTACGACGCGGGCGATTACGAGATCTGCCGTCCCCATCTGATGGCGGCGTACCGCCTCTCCGACCGTGGTTCCTCCGACCGCCCGCTCACGTTGGGGCTTCTGGCGAGCACCTACCTGCGTACGGGACAACGTGCTCGCTCGAGCCGACTCGCATTTCGCGCGCTCTCGGAGGGATGCAGCAAGGATCCCGGCCGCCGCCTCGAAGCGGGCCTCACGCTGATCCTGGCACAGTTACAAACACTGTCCGGCCATGTCGGGCACTCGCTCGAAATGTACGATCGCGTTCGCTCCTTGATCGACATCAAGAGCCCCATCTGGATTCCGATGCTCCATTCGAGAGCCAAAGCCAACCTCTACAGCGGCAGACTCCAAGAAGCCAAGGCGGATTGCAGGGAAGCTCGGATGTGCGAATCCGACATTCGACAGCAGTCCTGGGTCATCGGTGAGATGGATCTCCTCATCGCACTGGCCATGGGCGACGTCGAGCAAGCCGATGAGATCATGACCGAGACCGCGACTTCCTATGCCCGCGAGTCCAGTGGGCGAATGCAGAGCGCGTTCACCTATATGCAGGCGGTTGCGCTGAACGCCCATGGCCGTTATGGCGAAGCGGAGCGTCTCACCCGAGAGATCCTGGCGGATGCGGTCCTTGGCGGGCGAAATAGTGACGTCGTGGCGGGCGCGTCCTGCTGCCTCACCGAGGCGCTGACAGGACAGAACCGGTTCGAGGAGGCTCTGGAGACCTCGCGCTTGGCCGCTCGCGCCGGGCGTCGGATGGATTGGGAGACCTGGGCGCGGACCCTTCGTCTTCAAGCCTTGTGTCATCTCGGTTTGGGTTCCAAGAGAAGGGCCGAACGGGTGCTGCGCGAAGCAGAAGGCCTTCACGCGTGCACCGAGTACGATCCCGAGCGAACCCGTCTGGAGGAGGTAGCCCGGCAGCTGCGGCCGAACAGCTCCCGAGGCGCCGACCTCGCATGGACGTCGCGCTCGCGCGGAGTCCGGCGGCTCTACCTACGCTCGGGCCGAGCCCTGGTATCCGCCGACACCCAGCTGGCCGAGGCGATCAGCCTCGCGGCCGGCACGGACTTGCCGGTCCTGATCGAGGGGGAGACCGGAACGGGGAAGGAGCTCGTGGCCAGCCTGATCCACGAGCTTTCGCCGCGATCGAGACGCCCCCTCGTCGTGATCGACTGTTCCTCCCTTCCCGAATCGCTCGCCGACGCCGAGCTGTTCGGCACGGCGCGCGGGGCGTATACCGGAGCGCACGTCTCGAGGGCGGGGTTGATCGCGCAGGCCGATCAGGGAACGCTCGTGCTGGATGAGCTGCCGGAGCTCTCGAACGCGCTCCAGGCGAAGCTTCTCCGCGTGATCCAGGAAGGAATGTATCGGCGGATCGGGGAGGACCAGCCCCGCCGCGTCCAGGCCCGCTTCGTCGCGATCACGAATCAGGACCCGACCGCTCTCCTTCAATCGGGAGCGTTGAGGGCAGACCTGTTCTACCGGCTCAGTGGTCACCGTTTGGAGATTCCGCCCCTTCGAGATCGGCGCGGGGATATCGCGCCGATCGCCGACGAAATCGCGAAGCGGAGCGGGCTCGATGGGATCACGACGGGGGCCGCCCGGCTTCTGGAACAGCACCCATGGCCCGGGAACGTGCGCCAGCTCGAGATGGTGGTGCGTCTCGCGGCGTCGTCCTTGGGGCCGGGCTCCCTCATCGGGCAACCTCATCTGGAGCCGCACCTGTCCCATGGGCCGAGCCATGCGACCGAATCACCCTCGAACGCGGAGCTCCCGGGAAACGGCTTGCGCGGCGACCGGCTGGCAGGGGAGCGCGCCGCGCTCGAGAGGGCTCTTCTCCAGAGCGGCGGCTCGGTGACGAAGGCCGCGCGCTCCCTCGGGATCACGCGGCAGTCGTTTTACAAGGCGATGCGTCGGACGGGGCTGGATCTCGACGGCCGTGCCACCTAGGATCGCCGCCGAACAAGCGGTATCGTCTTCACCTCTCCGAACCCATCTCGAACGGTTGTGACGTGTCCGGCTACACGCTCTCTGGGGGGTTCTTCGTGTCCTTCAACCGGCTGGTCGATCGGATCCAGTGTTGCGAGCTCCAAGGGTGTTTGCTCGAGCGGTGTCGGGCCGTCGTTCTGTGCGTGGCGCTCGTGGCGACGACGGCCGGGAGCTCGGGAGCCGTCCAGCTGTTCGGTGAGACACCCACCTACCCTGTGGGGATCGCCCCCGCCTCGGTCGCGGTCGGGGACGTGAACGGGGACGGGAAGCCCGATCTCGTCGTGGCCAACAACGACGCCGTCGGGGCGTATACGGTGTCGGTGCTCCTCGGCAACGGAGACGGAACCTTCCAGGCGAAGGTGGACTACGTGGCGGGAGCCTACCCAACTTGCGTTGCGATCGGGGACGTGAACGATGACGGTACGTTGGATCTCGTGGTAGCGAACGCTGGCGACAACTCCGTATCGGTGCTCCTGAACAACGGAGACGGCACGTTCCAGACGAAGGTGGACTA
>Ga0066388_100001886_pt1 | contig 12320 bp, 6 predicted proteins | sample PanSoiMetaGPlot6_FD_64539 | JGI IMG/M metagenome (GOLD analysis project Ga0066388, IMG submission 64539) | Tropical forest soil microbial communities from Panama analyzed to predict greenhouse gas emissions - Panama Soil - Plot 6 (Hybrid Assembly) | ecosystem: Environmental > Terrestrial > Soil... | reverse complement strand
GACCGGCTCGGCCAGGACGCCGTGACCTCCGCGCGCAACGCCAGACTCGTCGCCATCTGCCAACACGTCCGCTCCCCGCAAACCGGCGCCCGCGTCATCGAAGCACTCGCCAGCGGCATCCCGACCATCACCGAAGCCCTCGCCGAACACCACCTACCCCCGGCTCACTACATCGACAGCGGCATCCGGTTCACCGTCGTCCTGCACCAGCCCTCGACCACCGTCTCCCCCGCCGAGCCCGGCCTGAACACCACCGAACTGCAGATCTACCAGGCACTCGCCAGCCGAGCGCGCACCGTCGCCGACCTCGAACGAGACCTCGACCTGACCGGCCCCAACATCCGCAAAGCACTACGCGGTCTGCGCACCCGAGGACTGGTCACCCAACTCGGCGGCCGAGGACGACCCACCACCTACCAACGAACAAGCACGTAGACGGGCCCGCGACCGGAAATCGTCGTCCGCGCAGGAACACGACCGCAACAGCGCCCCGGCCTGACCGGCTCGGTGATCCAGCAGCCGCGCCGCCGCTCTGCACGGCGATCTCGTATCCAGTACCTCATCTTTCCCCATCGCGCAGGTAGCCGGCTCGCCCGGTTTCCAGGGCCGTGAGCGCCGCCCGCACGCGTCGCCACACATAGGGTCGCAAGCGTGCCGCCGCATCATCCTGAGTGCAAAACCGCCACCCGGCCAGCTCGTCATCAAGGAGCTCGAGGCCGGCGATCTCCTCGTCCCCCAGGACGCCGCCGTCGAAGATGAACATCAGCGAGTCGTCCCATGGCCCGTGCGGGCTGACCCAATCTACCACCAGCAGATCCGTGATCTGCCGTTCCAGTCCCAACTCCTCGCGTAACTCACGCCGAACGGCTTCGTGCGGAGGTTCGTTGGCCTCGGTCATGCCACCGGGCAAGTCCCAGTCCGGCTTGTACTTCGGGTCAACCAGGAGAACACGGCCTTGCGTGTCACGCAGCAGTGCATCGGCAGCAACCCGCTTCCGCGGCTGTGTGGCGTTGCCCTCGGCCAGGTACGCCTGCCAAGCCTCGGGATCACGCCGGTACAAAGGCTCTTCGCTGCTCACGAAGTGGGCTCTTCGGTCGCAAGCCACTGGTGAAAGGGCTCCCGCGTCCACGCAACCTCGCGAAGCCTTTCGAGGCAGCTTGCCACAATGTGGCTGTCGACAAACGGCGTCAAGCGCTTTCCGGTCTCGGTGAGCTGCGCACTGACCAGATACGAGCTAAGGGACGACAAGGCAGCTAGCACCTCATCGACAACGGCACACGCCTCGTCCGGCCGCCGCTGTGCGATAAGGATATTGGCGAGTACGAGTTGACCGAAGGCACGACTGCGCCCCCGGGTCGGTGGCCGTAGCGTCAAGATTCGCTCGGCTTGACGCTGCGCAGCGCGGAGTCGGCCGAGAGCGAGGAAGCAGCGCGCGGCATCGTTCGCCAATGAGCCTTCATCGAAGCGGCTCACCCATGGCGATAGATCGTGAGTGGTGGTGACGTCGAGGTTGTGCGTGGCCTGGCTGAGCAGCGCTGTTGACCGCCCCGCGTCACCCTGGCTGGCGTGTGCGCGAGCTTCCAGCGCTAGCAGGCGTGCCACCAACTCACCCTGTCGGTGCTGGTCACTGAGTATCTGCCGGCCGGTGCGAGCCAACTGTGCAGCCTCGGCGGGCCGCCAACACCCACCAGGCCACGCGCTCGACCGAAGTGCTGCGCGGCCACAGCGTCACGGCCGGCATCGTGGGCCATCCAGCCAGCCATCTCGGTCAGCGCGGCAGCTGAGGTGAACAGGCCCTCGCTGTCACCGCGGCCGGCGCTACTGAACAGGCGCGGAGCAATCTGGGTCTGAAGGTAACGCACCACCGTTGGGTACAGGTGGCCACCACCGACTTGGCTGTCGGCAGCCCGGAACGCCTGCATGGCCGCTAAGGCCGTGTCCTCGTGCACAGTATGGGTGAACGGAGCTGCGGATAGGCCCGGGAACGCAACCGTCCACTCGCCTGCCCGCTGTGCTTCGAGCCGTGCCTGGCCCGCTTCGAGCTGCGCGTCCTCCCAACGCTGCCGGGCCACCAGTGCCTGGAGGTGGTCGTAGCTCTGGAGCAGCTTGCCTCCAGCACCGAGTACTGCGTCTGCCCGCTCCCAGAAGCCGCGCGGCACGTTCTGCCGGCCGATCTCGACGTTGGCTACAGTGCTGCGGCCGTAATGGGTGTGTGGAGCAAACTGGTGCTGGTTGAGACCGGCGGCCTGGCGGTACCTGGCGAGTTGGCGGCCGAGGGCACGCCGGACGCCAACAACCTCGTTTGGGTCGATCACGGGCATACCTCCGTTCCGCAGAGCCGACGCGGTGGCAACGGATTGTCGCAGACTGTTCGGCGGCTGTCCGACCTTCGCTCCGCCTGGGTTGGCTGGGCGTCAAGCGACGAAGCCAACCGCGACGGAGGCATTGCGCGTCCGCAGTCGGGGCCAGGCCGCACGGGGCCCAGTCGGTCGGCAGATGCTGCGGGTGGCGGCCCGTTGACGCGACGATATGGCTGTGGCTGGGTGGAGCAGGATTTGGTCGCGTTATTCGTGGCGGGCCCGGGTGGGGTGGGGGCTGCTCGGCTGGGCGGTGCTGGTCGTGTGTGTGGCGTTGCCGGCGTGGGCGCTGGCGGCCGGTGACCTGAACGAGGTCGCGGGCTGGGCGAACATCCTGGCGCTGCCGATCACCGCGCTGGGTGTGCTGCTGGTGCTGGCTGATCGGGACCGAGCAAGGACGGCCCCTGGCCCAGTCGAAGGGCGGCGCCGGCCGTGGATGGCGCCGCCGGTGGACCGGGTGGTGGATCGGCCGGAGCTGACCGGCTGGTTGGTGGCGGCGTTGACCGGTCCGGGGGCGGCAGAGGTGGGGTTGACGACCGGGCTCGCCGGGGCCGGGGGGTTCGGCAAGACCTGGCTGGCCAGCTGCGTGTGCCACCGGCCGGAAGTCGAGCGCCGGTATCCGGGTGGGCTGCTGTGGGTGACGGTGGGCCAGGAGGTGCGCGGCGCGGACCTGGCCGAGCGGGTCAACGACATGGCCTTCGCGCTGTCCGGGCAGCGGCCGGCGATCTCCGACCCGGACGCCGCCGGGGCGGAGCTGGGCCGGCTGCTGGACGTACACGACCAACCGGTGCTGCTGGTCGTCGACGACGTGTGGGAGGAGGCGCAGCTGCGGCCGTTCCGGTTCAGCGGCCGCGCCTGCACCCGGCTGGTCACCACCCGGATCCCCGACCTGCTGCCCGGCGGCCCGCAGCTGCGGGTGGACGCGATGTCCGCCGGCCAGGCCCGGCAGCTCGTCGCCGCCCGGGTGGACGGGCTGCCGGTCGACGCGGCGGACCGGCTGGCCACGCTGGCCGGGCGGTGGCCGGTGCTGCTGAACATCGTCAACGGCGTCCTGCGGCGCAGGGTCAGCCGAGGGCAGCCGCCCGGCGAAGCAGCCGAGGAGATCGCCCGGCGGCTGGCCGCCGACGGCCCGGCGGTCTTCGACCCGGCCCGGCCCAGTGACCGCAGCCGGGCGGTGGCGGCCACCGTGGAGGCCAGCCTGACGATGCTGGAGCCGGCGGACCGGGACCGGTACCTGGACCTGGCGGTGTTCGGAGAGGACGTCGACATCCCGCTGGACGTGCTCACCCTGCTGTGGCCCGGCTGCCCGGTCGACCCGCTGTGCAGCGAGCTGGCCGGGCTCGGCCTGGTCGCCGACTACCGGCTCGACCCGCCCGGTCCCCGGCTGGTAATGCACGACGTGATCCGCGCCTACCTGCGGGCACGCCGCACCAGTGCCGACCGGGCGGCGGTGCACCGGCGGCTGGTCGAGGCCGCGGCCGGGCTGCTCCCTGCCGGGGAGGAGAACGACCAGCCCTGGTGGCTGCTCCCGGACCGGGCCGGCTACCTCTACCGGTACCTGCCCTACCACCTGCACCAGGCCGGCATGCTGGCCGAGCTGGCCGAGCTGGTCTGTGACCTGCGCTGGGTGGAGGCCAAGACCCGCCGGTTCGCCTCGGTGGTCGGCGCGCTGGCCGACCTGGACCTGGTGCAGTCGCCGACCGCCGCCCTGCTGCGTGACACGCTGGCGCCGGCGGCGCGGCTGCTCGGCCCGATCAGTCCCAGCTCGGCGCTCGGAGCCACGCTGGCCAGCCGGCTGCACGGGATACCAGGTCTGCGGGCCACCCTCGACCGCTACCGGGCCACCCTGCCACGGCCCCGCCTCGACCCGGTCTGGCCACTGCCCGACCGGCCCGATCCGGCGCAGCCGGCCACCGAAGCCGGGCACACCGGCGGGGTGTGGGGCTGCGCATTCTCCCCGGACGGCACCCTGCTCGCCTCCGCCAGCGACGACGGCACCACCCGGCTGTGGCACCTGCCCGACGGAACGCAACGCATGGTGTTGACCGGGCACACCGGCGGCGTGTGGGCCTGCGCATTCTCCCCGGACGGCACCCTGCTCGCCACCACCAGCAACGACGGCACCGCCCGGCTGTGGCGGGTCACGGACGGCACCACCACGGCGGTGCTGGCCGGCCACGACGGATGGGTCACCTGCTGCGCGTTCTCCCCCGACGGCGCGCTGCTGGCCACCGCCGCGGTGGACGGGACCGCCCGGCTGTGGCGGGTGGACGGCGGAGACGTTGTTCGGGTCCTCACCGGTCATCGAGGCGAGATCTGGAGCTGCGCGTTCTCCCCGGACGGCGCGGCGCTGGCCACCTGCGGGCACGACGGAACCGTCCGGCTGTGGCAGACCGCCCACGCCGAAGCCAGAGTGCTCTCCGGCCACACCGACGGTTGCCGCAGCTGCGCGTTCTCCCCGGACGGCGCACTGCTCGCCACCACCTACGACGACGGGACCGTGCGGCTGTATCGAACGACCAGCGGCGAGGAGGTCGAGGTTCTGGCCGGTCCCACCGGCCGGGTCTATGACTGCGCATTCTCCCCGGACGGTGCGGCGCTCGCCGCGACCAGCTACGGGACAGTCCGGCTCTGGCAGGTCCCCGGCGGCGGTGAACGAGCGGTGCTCACCGGCCACACGAGCCGGGTGAACAGGTGCGCGTTCTCCCCGGACGGGACGCTGCTGGCGACCGGCAGCAACGACCAGACGGTGCGGCTCTGGCACATCGGTACCGGTCGGCAGCTGACACTGCTGACCAGCCACGTGAGCCGGGTCAGCGCGTGTGCATTCTCCCCGGACGGCGCACTAATCGCCTCCGGCAGCGAGGACGGGACCGCGCGGCTGACCCGGACATCCGACGGCGCCCAGCACGCTGTCCTCACGGGTCACCGCGGCCGGGTCAGCCGCTGCGCGTTCTCCCCCGACGGCACCCTCCTCGCCACCACCGGCCACGACCAGACAGTGCGGGTGTGGACCGTCGGCACCGGCACGGAACGAACGGTACTCACCGGCCACACCGGCTGGGTCCGCTGCTGCGCGTTCTCCCCCGATGGCACGCTCATTGCCAGCGGTGGCGCCGACTGCACCACCCGCCTGTGGCAGGTCGCGACCGGCGACTCTTACGCCGTGCTGCACGGCCACACCGACCGAGTGCAAAACTGTGCCTTCTCCCCGGACAGCACCGAGCTGGCCACGGCCAGCGCCGACGGCACCGCGCGACTGTGGGCCATGCCAGAAGGCGCCGAACGCGCCGTTCTGCGCGGCCACGCCGACGGCGTCAACGGCTGCGCGCTCTCCCCGGACGGCGCCCTGCTCGCCACGGCCAGTGACGACCGGACCGTACGCCTGTGGCGCATCCCGCAGGGCACCGAACACGCCGTGCTCACCGGCCACACCGCCCTGGTCGAGCAATGCGCATTCTCCCCCGACGGCACCCTGCTCGCCTCGGTCGGCAGCGACCAGACCGTACGCCTATGGCACGTCGCCACCGGCCGATGCCACTGCGCCCTCCGTCTCGCCGCACCGCTCATCGGCGTTGCCTGGCACCCCACCGGCACAATGCTCGGAGCTGCCGGCGGAGCCGGCGTATACCTGTTCGCCTACCAGCCATGAGGCCCTCTCGGCGATCAAGCGCCTATCGTTGCTCCCGAAGATCAACTAGCGACGATAACTACTTGATCGCGCGAGAGAGGGTCGATAGGGCAAAGAAAGTGACCGGACGGTAGGGTCGGTCGGCCATGGCTGCGGCGTCAGGAGAGCGCACCCTCGGAAGGTCGAGCGGGTCAGGGGGAAGAACAATGCGTCGTGTCGTGCTGGCGCTGGCGGTCCTTGCCGCCGGCGGCGCCACCGTGCTGGCCCTGGTCCTGGTCCCCTCGTCGTCGGTGTCGGCAGAGCCGGCGACCAGCACGAACTATCCGTCGGGCGCGGTGGCGACGCGGTACTCCGGCCTGGCGTTCGACACGTGCACCGCGCCGTCGCTGACGGCGATCAAGGCGTGGGCGTCCTCGCCGTACCGCGCTGTCGGCGTCTACATCGGCGGGGTGAGCCGCACCTGCGCGCAGCCACAGCTGACGGCGACCTGGGTCACCGCGGTGTCCAAGCTCGGGTGGCGGCTGCTGCCGATCTACAAGGGCCGGCAGCCTCCGTGCGGCGGAAGGCGTACCGACCCGAAGATCAGCCCGTCCGGGGCGGCGACGCAGGGCACGGCGGCGGCCGATGACGCCGTCGCCAAGGCCAAGGCGCTTGGCATGCTGCCGGGCAGCGCCTTCTACAACGACATCGAGCACTACGACGCCAGCCACGACTCGACGTGCCGGACGACGGTGCTGAAGTACCTCTCCGCGTGGACCAAGGAGCTGCACCGGCTGGGGTACGTCTCGGGCGTGTACGTGAACCTCAGCTCCGGTGCCCAGGACCTGTCTGCCACGTACACGTCCACGTCGTACGCCCGCCCGGACGCGCTGTGGGTCGCACGCTACGACGGGAACTCGTCCCTGACCGGCTGGAGCGGCATCTCGAACAGCAAGTGGGCCGTCCACCAGCGGGCGAAGCAGTACCTGGGGGACAGGCGCGAGACCTACGGCGGCGTGCGCATGAGCATCGACCGGGACCGGTTGGACGCGCCGGTCGCGACGGTCGCGTACGGCTACAAGGTGACCAGCCGCACCGCGCTCAGCGCCCGCAGCGGTCCGGCGGCGGGATATCCGGTGGTGCGGACGTACGCGCCGGGCTCGACGGTGAAGGTGATCTGCCAGACGCCGGGCTCCAAGGTCGGCACCACCGGCGTCTGGGACAAGCTGTCCGACGGTACGTACGTCACCGACTACTACGTCAGCACGCCGTCCAACACGTCCTACAGCCGGCCACTCCCCCGGTGCTCCTACCCGTACCAGGTCACCTCGGCCAACGGGCTGAACAAGCGGACCGGACCCGGCGCGACCTACTCGATCGCCGGAAACCTCCCGAACGGCGCCCTCGCCTGGATCGTCTGCCAGCGGCTCGGCTCCCCGACCGGCACCACGAGGGTGTGGAACAAGCTCGACGACGGCTACTGGGTCAGCGACTACTATGTCGCCACCCCCAGCAACACGACCTACAGCAGACCCATCCCCCGCTGCTGAACAGGCGGCCAATAGCGGCCGGGGCTGACCACGCTGATGCCGGCCCAGAAGCTTCATCGCCGCGAGAACGAGTTCGTCGGGAGTGGCGGTCAGGCGGCACGTCCCGCCGTGCGGGAATCGGCGTGGTTGCTCGGCCGAGGGAGTGGGGATGCGAGCTTCGGATGTCACCACCGGTGAGTCTACGCTGCAGCCACAGCAGCCCTCGGATGCATCGCAACGAACCGCGATGTCTCCACTGGAACCTTGTCACCGTGTGACGAGGTGGGCGACTGTCGGGGTTTCGCCGGGGCGGAGTCGACTGAGGACGGTGTCGATGAATTGGTCGAGAGATGCGTCGATTTGGGCGCCACCGTCGTCGAGGTTGTTCTCGATGTGGAAGACGCGGCGGCGCCACTGGCGCGAGTCGAGCAGTTGCGGGATTCCGTCGCTGCTGTAGAGAGTGCGTTCGGCGGTGCTGGGCAGCAGGTGGTTGTCGGAGAGCCGGAGGGTGAGGGAGGTGTCGTCGAGGACTGACTCGGGCGGCTCGGCACGCCGGCTGAGCCGGTCTTCCCGCAGAGCCCGGGGGGCTCGGACATGGATGACGTGGGACCGGTTCCGCAGGTGTTCGAACTCTCCCAGGGCGGTGACGAGGTCGGCGCGGGCGAACTCGACGAGAGTGACTTCGTTGTCGTTGAGGCTGTCTCGGGCCGCCTGCGCGAGAGCCCGCAGTGCCGGGGTGAGGGCCGCTTCGTCGGGGGCGGTGAAAGCACCACCGGCGTGTGCCTCGAAACCGGCCACCCGCGCCGGCTCGAGCTTGATCATCTCATGGACGAAGTCACGGTAGGCGTACACGTAGTCCGTGATGCTGCGACACTTGATCGACAACGCGGCGAGCTTGCCGGCGAGCCGCCGGCGGACCTCCGACTTTCCGGACCCGGGGAGGCCCACCACGATCACGATCGGGCAGCCGTTTCGAAACGCCAGGTGGGGCAGCAGTCGGTCTACGCAGCGGGAGTCGAGGTTCAGGCGAGCGGAGACCTCTTTGAGCGCCCGCAGCACCGAACGGGGGTCCGCCGCGTCTGCCGCCCGGTCGATGATCTTCTCGGCGAGGACGGCCTCCAGCGGGCTGGCAAGCCGCCAGAGATTGGCGAAGTCGTCACGGTAGACCTGGCTGGGAACGGTGCCGCTGATGAGTGCGGGGCAATCCGAGCCGTCTTGGTGATGATTCACGATACAGGTGGACGCGCCGCTGTCCTCCTCGAACAGGTGGTAGCTCAGATCCTCCGAGCCTAGCTGCCGGCGGGCCACCCGGACGGCGATGCCGGCGGCGAGCAGCTCCGCTCCCGCCCTGATGCATTCCTCGGAGTCGAGGGTCACCACGCGGACGCACCCCCGCTTCGCGATCTCGGCCCAGGACCGCTGGATCTGCTCGATGAGCATGCTCGAGCCTGCCCGGGTCAGGCGAGGCGCAAGCACCTCCAGCCGGGAGAGGTCGCTTCGCTGGGACTCGGCCAAGACCAGACCGAGGTAGCTGTTCCGCCGTACCGACCGGGCCAGGGCGGTGGGTACCCGGCGCCGAGTCCAGGCGAGGCGGGCAAGTCCGATGATCACGGGAACCAGGACGCCACTCGCGAGGGCCACGCCAAGCTCCTGCCACGCCACCCTGACACCTCCGCTCTCACGAACAAGACGCCTAGGTGAGATGAACGCTACACGAACTTCTCTCAACTACAAGAAGTCGGCCGGCGTTCCGGCGGCGTCGGGCTTCCTCAGGTCACCGGCGCAGTGCCGCCGCCCGGACGGGGTCCACCGGCATGCACAGCCCCGACGCCCAGGGTCCGGGGCGAAGTCCCCGGCTCGTGCACTCTGCCGGCGAGAACAAGGCAGAGGTCGGCGGCGAGGGCCGCGTCCGCAGGTGGTCGAGGAGGTGAGCGCCGTCATCGCCGGGCCCTGGCCGTGTGCAGGTGCACGGTCATCGGCGGCTGGATCATGTCCGTCCGCATACTGCCCGAAGCGGAGGATGTCAGGAGAATTTACTGCCATTGCCTTGCCGATGCCTCTCCTCGTGAGTGCCCACCTGCCCGAAGGGTCTTGCCTTGTCGATGAACGGCGCTGAAAATCCAGGGCTGGCCGGTGGCGGCGCGGCTGCCGTGACCGACCGCACGCTGCCGGGCCGGCTTCCGGTGGGCAACGGTGCTGTGCCGGCCATGCACGACCGGTTCGTCGGGCGCGAAAGCGAGCTGGCCGATCTCACCAGCCGGCTGGCTGACGTTCGGCTGGTGTCCCTGGTCGGGCCGGCCGGCTCCGGGAAGACCCGGTTGGCGATCGAGCTGGCGAGGCGGGTGGGCTCCAGTTTTCGGGACGGCGTCCGGTTCGTCGAACTCGGGACGGCGGACAGGTCGCAGCTCGTGGCCCCGCTTTTCGCGACCGCGTTGGGCATCGCGGAGTGGTCCACCGAACAACCGGCCGAGAGCCTCACGACCACCCTGACCACTCGGGACATGCTGCTCGTGGTCGACAACTGCGAGCACCTGCTGGACAGCTGCGCGGCGCTGATCGAGGCACTGCTGCACCGCTGCCCGGCGCTGCGGGTACTGACCACCAGCCGAGAGGGGCTGCGGATCTGCGGAGAGGTCGTCGTCCCGGTGGCCGGGCTCGCCCTGCCCGCGTCGGGCGGCGACGGCGACCCGCAGGCCGCGCCGCCGTGGCACTGCGAGGCCGTCCAACTCTTCGTCGAACGTGCCCGGGAGCGCTGTCCCGACCTGACCTTCGACGAGGACAGCGGGCCGGCGGTGGCGGCGGTCTGCACCCGGCTGGACGGGCTGCCGCTGGCGATCGAGCTGGCCACCCGGCAGCTGGACCTGCTCGGCCTGCGCGGGCTGCTGGCGGCGCTGGACGACCGGTTCGAGACGCTCGTGGTCGGCAGCCGTACCGCCGCGGACCGACATACCAGCCTGCGGGCGGCCATCGACTGGAGCTACGACCTGCTGAGCCCGCGCGAGCAGACGGTGTTCCGGCGGCTGAGCGTGCTGCCCGGGTGTTTCGACCTCGACGGCGCCATCGCGGTCTGCGCCGACGAGCAACTCTCGGCCGCCGAGGTCGCGACCGCTCTGGGTGGGCTGATCGACCGCTCGCTCGTGGTCCGGCTGTCTCAGCCCGAGGCCGGGCAGGCGCCGCGGTTCCGCCAGCTCGAGTCCATTCGGATGTACGGGTCGGACCGGCTCGCGGAGGCCGGAGACCTGGCCCAGTGCTGGCTGCGAGTGGTCGACTGGCTGGCCAGGCGTGCGGAGGAGGTCGCGTTCTCGGCCCAGGCGGAGGATGCGGCCGACCGGGTGAGTCCCGACTGCGACAGCCTGCACCGTGCGGTGGAGTGGGCGATCGACCACGGTGACGACCGCCAGGCCATCCTGGCCATCGCGTTGGGCAACTGCTGGTGGGCACAGGGATTCACCGCCGAACGGGAGCAGCTGTTGACCGCCGTGCTCGAGCGCCCCTCGACGCCGCTGGCACACCGCAGCGCCGTCCAGCGGGCGCTGGCCCAGCACGCCATCAACCGCGGGGACTACCGGCGGGCCGAGGAGCTGGCCACCGCCTCGGTCGAGGTGGAACGGAGCCTGGGGCGGCCGGACACCCTGGCCAGCTCGCTGTCGATGTTCGGGCACTGCCGGCGACTGCACGGCGATCTGGAGGCCGCGGTCGAGTATCTCCGCGACGCCCTGCGCACCGCGCAGGCGGCCGACCCGCCCCAGGACACGGTCGCCCACCAGCAGCGTCTGCTGGAGGCGCTGCTCGACGCCGGCCGGGTGACCGAGGCCTCGGCTGTACTGGCGGAGCTGCTGGCGGCCCTCCGCGAGCGGGATCCTTCCCCGAAGCTCGCCGCGACCCTGCATTCGGCCGGTCGCCTCGCGCTGCTGAACGAGGATCCGGACATGGCCTGGCACCGTTTCGCCGAGGCACTGGGCCAAGATCGAGCGGGCCAAGATCGAGCGGGCCAGGATCGAGCCGGCCAAGATCCGCTGAGCCAGGACCCGCTGGGCCGGCAGCCGGACGGTTCGACGGTGGCCGACAACCTGGAGGGCCTGGCGATCGTCGCCGTGCTTCGCGACCGTCCCGCGCGCGGACTGCGGCTGGCTGCCGCAGCCGCCGGCCTCCGCGAACGCCTGAAGGTCGCGGCCGAGCCCGCGTGGCAGCGGCAGGTGGACGCGGCACTCGACCGGGCACGCGCGGCGCTGGGTGCCCGCCGCACTGCAGCGGCCGAGGCCGCCGGGCGGCATCTGACCACAGCCGCCGCCATCGCTGCGGCGCTCGACCCGCCGACCGCGGACAGTCCGAGCGGCACGGCAGAGGACCCTCTCACGCAGCGGGAAACCGAGGTGGCGGGCCTCGTCACCCAGGGTCTGGCGAACCGGCAGATCGCTACCCGGCTCGGCGTCAGCCGGCGTACGGTCGAGGCCCACCTGGAACACATTCGCAAGAAGCTGCGGGTCACCTCCCGGGTGCAGGTGGCCCTCTGGTTCACCCAGCAGTACGGCGCACCCCCGCAGCACAGCGTTCCCCCACAGCACAGCGTCTCCCCGCAGCACAGGGACTCACCGACGACACCGGGGTCCACCCCGCAGAATGACGGCCCGCGGCTGGTACCCCCACCGGTGACTTCCGGCACCGGCACGACACCGCCCGGTCCCATGCCAGCTGAATCCGGCGACCGTCTCACGCGCGGATAGTCAGCGTGACGGCCGGTGACGGATCGAGCGCTGCCGGCCCAGCCTGCCTCACCGATCTTGATGTTGAGCCGGTCGACACGCCGCGGAGGGCCTGCGTAAC
>Ga0066388_100001885_pt1 | contig 12323 bp, 7 predicted proteins | sample PanSoiMetaGPlot6_FD_64539 | JGI IMG/M metagenome (GOLD analysis project Ga0066388, IMG submission 64539) | Tropical forest soil microbial communities from Panama analyzed to predict greenhouse gas emissions - Panama Soil - Plot 6 (Hybrid Assembly) | ecosystem: Environmental > Terrestrial > Soil... | reverse complement strand
GTCGGAAGCGCCCCCACTCCGGGCGCCCTCCTCCGATGAAACGGATCCTGTTTCAGTGGCGGGGTGTCACGGTGTGGAGCTACCCCGCCCTTCTGTACGTCGGGCTCGTACTCGGCGTCGTCGCCGGCAACGTCGCGGCCCGCGCCGAAGGAACCGACGCGCGCGCCGTGTTCGCCGCGACGTTCCTGCTGCTCCTGCCGGCGCTCCTCGGCGCGAGGCTGCTTTTTGTGGCGACGCACTGGCGCGAGTTTCGTGGGACGCCTCGGCGCATCTTCGCGCGATCAGAGGGAGGCGCCGCGCTGTACGGCGCGCTCGCGATGATTCTGCCGCTGTCGGTGGTCGTTACCGCTTTGCTCGATCTACCGCTTGGCGAGTTCTGGGACGCAGCGACGTTCACGATTCTCGTCGGCGCGATCTTCACGCGAATCGGGTGCCTCCTGAACGGATGCTGCGCGGGACGCCCCGTTCGGCGATGGGGCGTGCGCCTTCCGAACCACGCCGGGGTGTGGGAGCGGCGGGTGCCGACGCAGGCGCTGGAGGCGCTGCTGTCCGCGAGCCTGCTGGCCGGAGCCGTGCTCGCCTTGCCCCATCGGCCGTTCGCCGGCGCCGTCTTTCTCGCTGCGGCCGGGGCGTACGCCGTCGGCCGTCTGGCGCTCGAGTCGCTGCGGGAACAGCCGACAGGATCGCGCGCGCTGACGATCCATCATGTGATTTCGCTCATACTGGTTGTGACGTGTGGGGCCGCACTGGTCCACCGATGGCGGTAGACACGGCAGCAAACTCTCGTGAGCCCCTGACGGGGGAGAGAGATCATGGCGAACGTGTTCACTGGAGATTTCGACGTCGTCGCTGAGTGCTCGATGCCCGGCGCCAACCGCGTGATCGCAGCGATGCAGCGCGTGGAACGGTTCCCCCACTCCATGGCGCTCCACATTGACGACAAGCAGCACATTCATCCGGGCGTCGGCACGCACCCTGTCGTTGTCGAGCTTGTGGACGCATTCGGCGATCCGACCGCGAATCACCGCCGCATCGGACCGCCGGCCGCGTTGTTCGGCGCCGCCGTTGGCACGAACGCGACCTTGATCGGATTCGACGCCCTCGTCAACGGCGATATCATCGGCGCCGCCCAAGATCCGATCACGCCGAGCAATCTCTCCGGAAAGGCGCAGCTCCAGCTGTCGCCGCCCACGATCGAGATCGCCGATGCGGCGGCGACCATGATCCGAATTCGAATGCAGCTCATGGCCCGCTATTTCGCCGACCCGGGAACGGCCAACCTGCCGGAGTTCTTCCGCGGCGAGCTGCAGCTGACGACGCCCCTCACGCAGACAATCTCGCAGGCCGGAAACGTCGTCGAGGTCGATCTCAAGGCGAGCTCCGTCGGGGTGGTGTTCGTGCCGGCGTGGTCGAGCTCGCCGCTCAGTGCGCAGGACGTCGCGGGGCTCGAGCTGGCGGTTCGCAACGCGCTCAAGACCGCGGTGTTGCCGTCGAACGTCTCGCTCCCGTCGGACATCAAGCAGGTCGTGTTCAAGGCGCTGGGCGGAGCCCAGTCGGCACTGGCGATGGCGGTGCGCCTTCGCGACGGCGCGGCCGATCCCGCGGGCGCCAACAACATGTTCCTGTCGGGCGGAGACGACTTCGCGATCGCGGTCGGCGCCGACTACGTGCAGTCGGTGATGCAGCCGATCGCCGACTCGATCCTGGCCCAGCCGCTTCAGCCGATAGTGATCCCCTACGACGTATATGTTCACACCTTCCACATCACTTATTCACTGACGCTCAATACGGCGGCGTTCTCGCTGGAGCCGGGAAGCATCGTCTTGACGGTCACGGGCCACGCGCACACGGCGCACACGCTGCTGCCCGATTTCGATTTTACGGCCGGCTTCCCGTTCAGCCTCCACCCAAGCGGCTCGTCGGCGAGTCTCGTGGCGGGTCCACCCTCGCTCGATACCTCGAGCTGGCTCGTCAATCGGTTTCGCGACTCCGCGACGTCGGGCATGGCGACGGCCCGCGATCAAGCTGTGGCGGAAAGCGGCGCGAACGACCTGGTGCAGAAAACGTTCGACGCGCAGTCGGTGCTGGGCGGCATTCTGGATGCACTGCTGGAGCCGCTTACCCGGAAGCACGTGCCACCCATCTTCCACATCCACCGTGCGACGCTCGGGTATACGGGAATCGGGATTTCGCCGGACGGCATCGTCCTGCATGGAGCGATCGGCGTGGCGCCATGGGAGGCGGCGCACGTCGAGTTCGAGCAGATCCCCGCGGACGGCGGCAATCGACACGTGCCGGTCGGGATGTTGCCGCAGGGCCCCGACTACTCGGCACTCAAGAGCTGGGTCCCCGGCGGCTCGATCCGAGAATACGAATGGAGCTATGGATCGGCGAACCAGCCGGGATTCGTCGACGACAACAAGTTCGTGTACTTGCAGCCGCCGCCGGCGACGGAACCGGGCGTCGCGGCGCGATCCGCAGTGGTCAAGGGGTTCACGCCGCTGTGCCTCACGGTGCGCGGCACGCGCGTCTCCGCTTCCGGGCCGAGCGTGCAGCAGGCCGTGACGGGCAGCGTCTGCAGCTATTCGGGCTTCCCAATCGTGAGTGGGCTCAATGACGGCAAGCTCGCGGCGATGCCAATGATCGCGGTGACGCATCCTTCAGCGAACGGCGGCGGGCTCGAGGTCGTGGGGCATACCGCCGCCGTCGCCAGCGGCGCCGGTCGTAGAACGCCAAATGTCGTCGTGCATTTCACTCGGGGGTCGAGCGTGGAGCACGTGTCCGCACTGATCCGCGCGATCAACGACGCGAAGCGCCCGGACGCCCCGACTGCAATTCTGGTCATCGTGCCGCGAGGACAGCTCGGCGGGAAGCCGGTGCCCGAAGACGCGGCGTACGCCGAGGAAGATCCGGCTTGGGATCGGATCTTCGGCACGGGCAAGGCGAAGGGCGCCGAAACACTCATCGTTGGCCCGGACGGCCGCGTTCAGTGGCGACACGACGGCGACGTCGACGCCGGCGCGTTCGTCGCGGCACTCAAGAAGCATTTGAGGCCTGTGTCGACGCCGCAGCTGTCGCTCCTCACGGCGACGGCGCGACTCGGCCACGCGCCGCCGAATTTTCTCCTCCCGCACGCGCCAGGGAAACAGATCACCATCCGCAAGATGGCCGGGCGGCCGACGACCATGGTGTTCTGGCGCGCCGGCTCGTCGCCGAGCATCGACGCAGTCCTCGAGCTACAGCGACAACGCGTCGACGGCGGACTACTGATAGCGATCAACGACGGCGACCCAGCTGACGTTGTCACGAAGGCGGCGGCGTCGCACAAGTTCACCGCCCTTGTCGTTCCCGATCCGGCACGGGAGATCTCCGCCGGCTACGGCGTCACGGTGTGGCCCACGGTCGTGACGGTCGATTCGTTCGGCGTGGTGGACTCGATTCGCTACGCGAGGATGGACAATCGCGTGAGCGATGCCGGGCCGGCAACCAAGGGTCCTTCCTCAGGGCGAACGAAGGGGTGACGAATGATTGATCCATTTTTGGCTCTGACGCCCGTCTGTGTCGCCGGCGTGCTTGCACTCGTGCGATTCGCGGGATGCAACCCAGTATTCGGACTGGATGAGACTATCCTCACGCCGCCGGGCACTCCGATGGTCGATTTCGTCATCGACCCGAGCAACCCGCTGACGGCGCGAACGGATTTCACGGGGTGGGTCGGCATGTTGATTCAGCCGCAGAGCGACGTTGTGATCACGGACCTCGGTCGTTGGCGTACTGGGATGAGTACAGCGTCGCATCAAGTGAAGCTCGTGGACGGCGCCACCGGCGCTAACCTCATGGGTGGAATCGCCATCGTCTCGCTCGGGGGCGGGCCCGACGAATCCTTCGTTTTTGCGAGCTTGAACGCTCGCGTCGTACTTGCGGGCGGCGGTTACTACTACCTGGTGAGCGAGGAAACGGCTAACACCGATGCTTTCTATGACTTCGCTCTCACCGTTACGCCGACGTCTGACTTCATCGTCCCGTCCGCGGCCTATTCCGTTTCGGGTGGGCCGCCCTATACCCAGAAAGGCGGAGTGAACAATTGCTATGGTCCGGTGAACGCGAGATACAAGACGCTCTAACCCGGCGCCGCCAAAGCGCCGGCTGCCCTTTACCCGGAATGATCAGGGAACGAAGGGGTGACGCATGATTGAGCCATTTCTGGCGCTGGCGCCAGCATGCGCAGCGGGCGTGCTGCCGCAGCCATCGTCGAAGGCCGCACGGTCGAAACGATGATCGATCCTATCCTCTACCTGACGCCGCTGTGCACTGGGGCAGTCTTGGCCCTGACGCGGTTCGTGGGGTGTGCTGGCGTTTTGGGGTTGGTCGACATTCACCCACCACCGCCTCCGCCGCCAACCATCGTGTCCTTCTCGGTGGATCCGATGAATCCACCGGCCACGCGAAACGACTTCGATGGGTTTGCCGGGATGGTGATTCGGCCGATCTCAGACGTGCAAGTCATCGCTCTCGGCCGCTGGTGCTCACCCGACAATGCCCAGACCCACACGGTAAAACTCGTCGACTCAATGGGTACGGACATTCCGGCCGCCGCCGTCCTCGTCGCAACCGTGAACCAGCCCACGTTCGACTTCGCCTACGCCGACTTGATGGGCCCAATCGCGCTCAGCGCCGGGCAGACCTACTACCTCGTCAGCGAGGAGTTCAACGGCGGCGACGCGTTCCTCGACTACACCATCGCGGTCGTGGCGCCGAGTGCAGACTTCGAGATACCGAGTGCAGTCTATTCCGTACCCATGGCGATGCCGCCGATCCCGTACACGCAGATGGGTGGCCCAGACGATTGCTACGGGCCGGTGAATGCGAAGTATCGGATCTAGGCTGCCGCGCCAACCCTAGTTAGTGAGACGATGAGCGACCTCTATCTCCTGCTGACTCCTGCCCTCGTTTTCGCCGTTCTCGCGCTCGCGGGTAACGTCGGCTGCGCGTGGGCTGTCAACCTTCCGGCGTACAGGAACGACGCCCCTCTGGTTGTCGACGAGACCTTCGTGACGCGGAGAAATGACTTCACCGGCTGGGTCGGTATGGTGCTCGTGCCGCATCCCGACCAGCAGAACATTTATGCGATCGGCCGGTTCTGCCTCGAAGGGAACAATCAGAGCCACGATCTCAAGCTCGTCGATGCCACGACACTCATGGACGTCCCCGATACGACCGTAACGGTCAACCTCGCCGGCCACGCGCCCAATACGTTCGCCTACGCCAAATTTCCCCGGTCGCCATTGCTCGACGCGAATTCCAAATACTACGTCTTGAGCAGCGAGACGGCGGGCGGCGACGAGTTCTGGGATTTCGACACGACCGTCACGTTGGCGGACGCCGCCCCATTTCTCGTCCCCTCGGCGGCATTCGGCTACCCGACGGCAGACCCACCCATCACCTACAGTGAGAAGGGCGGCGCGAATCAGGCGTACGGCCCGGTCGACATTCAGTACGGCGTCAAGGCCTGACGACCGAACGTCGAACGACTTCGCGGGTTGGGTCAGGATGGTGGCGTAAACCAAGCGTTCGCGCCGGTCGACATTCACTACAAGAAGTCGTGACGGCTCCCGCGCCACGTCGTCGCGGCAGGATCTAGCCGAGGACGATCGGCGTCGCGATTTCCCGAAATCGGCAGAGCGCATTCGCGAGCTGCATCTGTCGCGGCGTCCGACACTCCGCCTCGAAGAGACGCGGCGAGGCGACCAGGACCGCGAGACAGCGCGCCCGCGACGTTGCGACGTTGAGTCGGTTCAGGCTGAACAGAAACTCCATGCCCCGCGGTGCGTCTTCCGGGCGCGACGTCGCCATGGAATAGATGACGACGGGCGCCTCCTGCCCCTGAAACTTGTCGACCGTCCCGACACGCACCGAAGGATCGACGCCGGCCAGACGGTCGAGCAGACGATTGACGTGCGCGTTGTACGGCGCGACGACGAGAACAGACGTCCCATCCAGCGGTCGCGACTTTCCGTGCTCATCCGTCCAATTGGTTCCGGGAGCGAGGAGCGCCTCCACGAGCGACGCGACCGCTTCGACTTCCTCGGCTGAGTAGTTGCGATTCGCGTCGTGTTGAACGTCGAGGACCGCGAGCCCAACGGGCGGCACGTCGGCCGACACCGAGATTCGCTGGCGCTCCAGCCCAGCCAATGGGCCGAGTCGGCCATCGTAGAAGACGTCCGAGGTGAAATCACAAATGCTCGGCGCCAGCCGACGGGTGGTCGGCAGAAAAATGCCGCGGTCTCTCGGCATAGTGTGCTCGCCGCCGAGGATGTGCTCGAGGGCGGAAACGTCGACGCCGTCGGGGTGACTGCCTCGACGCGGTTGCTCCAGTTGTTGCGGATCGCCGAGCAGAACGAGACTGCGCGCGGCCTGTGACACGGCGACGGCGTTCGACAGGGACATCTGGCCCGCCTCGTCGATGAACAGAACGTCCACGGCGTTGGTAAGGTCCGCTCGCGGCCAGAGCCACGCTGTCGCGCCGACCACGGCGATCTCGCGATTGGCGAGCGCGTCTCGCGCTGCCTCGGGCTTGGTGAAGCAGGTGATCGCCGAGCTACCGCCGTTCGTCGCGTCGTCGTCATCGTCGTCGTCGTCGATGCGATGGCCAAGCGACACGGTCGTGTTCAAGCGACGCGCAGCTTCGGCGACGGCGTCGAGAAGATGCCGAATGACCTTGTGGCTCGTGGCCGTCACGCCGACTCGCTTGCCGCGTTGGACGAGTCTGCAGATCATCTCGGCCGCGAGATACGTCTTGCCGGCACCCGGCGGACCCTGAATCGCGAGCAGCGTCTCTTCTAGCTGTTCGGCGAGGCGCGACGCGAGGTCAGCGCCGAGATCCACGTCTTCGATCCTGATGGACGCGTCGCGAAGGCGGGGCGGCTCGCGACCAAGGAGCGCGCGAGCCGCGGCGAAGCCGCCCGCGTTGGAGGCGACCGCCTCGCCAATGCGAAGCATCGCCTCCGCCTGCGACTTGGCAGGGACGTTGGCGAACTCGAACATCGCGGTCGGATGCGTCGCAGCACGACTCGGCCCTTTGCGGACGTCAATCGTCCGCGCTTTTCGATCCACCGCGACGACCTTTCCGAAGGGCTTCTTGTCCTGAAGTGAAACGCTGTCGCCGGGTTCGATCTCCATTTCCTGCGCCGGGTACCGATAACGGTCCACGACCGATCGCGTGGGCTTGCCCGTCTTCTTGCTGACGACCTTGCGAACGCGCTCGACGAATTCGAGCCCCGCCACAGCAGCGCGCTCATCGATCAAATCTTCCTCCGGCATCTCGACCAGACGGAAGTATTCCCACCAGGCCACGTTGTCTTCGCGCCGGTGGTAGTCGAGTATGAACGCGAGGAGCCATCGCGCTTGTTGCGCGTCGTCGCGATCGCCGCGTAGCTCGGGGAGTCCGGCGAGAAGGCGCGCACGCAGCTCCTCGACCTGTTTGGCCCGCGCATCGATGTCGGGCGACGTGTCGCCCCGCTCGGGAAGCGGGCGCGCGATCGGCGCGCCACCGGCAATCGCGCGGGCGCGCACGGTTTCGAGCCAGTCGCGGAGGGCGCGTGTCGAGACACAGTCGTCGCGGTTGTAGCCCACGATCGTCGCGCGCACGTCGCCGGGCATCGAGTCCGGAATGCCGGCGCCGAGCGCATATCGAAGAGCGTTGAGACTCTCGTTCGCGTCCTCGAGCGGCACGGCGCGCTCGAAGGCGTAGAGCGGCTCGAGGCTCTTGATCGAGTACTTCTCGACGCCGACGCGCATCGACTGGCGGACAACCGCGTAGAGATCCACGAACTTGCGTGCGCGGAGCAGCGCATCGAGCTCGCGCTGCCGCGTGGCGTAACGACCCATGAGCCGCTTGAACGCCGACGGCTCGTAGGGCGCGTAGTGATAGACGTGCGTCTCCGGGTGCGCGCGAACGCGCTCGGCGATCGTGTCCATCGCCCACTCGAACGCACGACGTTCGTCCGCGTCGGTGAACGCCCACTGCTCGTGGTACTCACCGTCGGCGGTGGCAATGCCAAACAGATACTCGCGTCCGTGCTCGGCCAACATCGGATCGCCCTCGAGGTCGAGGAACAGATCCCCGGGGGTCGGCTCGGGAAGGCGCGAGAGGCCGAAGCCCTGCTCGAGCTCGAGGATCTCGTACGACGGCACATCGGCGTCTCGTGAAGCCAGCTGCAGGCGCGCCTGATCGCGAACCCTCTCGTACGACTCGGCCGAGCCACGGCGCGGCTTGAATCCAATTGGCTGCGACAGGGCGGCGAGTTGCGTCAGGGTGCTGATCGATCGCGCCTCCAACTCCTGGCGCTGCACGCGCGAGATGCCGGAGACGAGCGACAAATGGTCGTCGCCGCGACGCTTCGACGCACACGTCGACTTCCATCGGCACGCGTCGCACATTTCGACGGGCTCGGGATAGTACTCGCCGTAGAGACCCTCGTCGCCGAGCGCCATCGCCGCGGCCATCTGGCGCCGCACGAGGCGGAAGTACGCGGCGTAGTCGGCGAAGCGATACGTCTGCTGGGGCGTCTCGGCATCGGGCGTGATCACGTGGAAGCGGTCCGGAGTGTCACCCTGCACCGACGCGACCAGCTCGGAGTAGAGACACAGCTGGAGAATCGTCCCCGCTTTCGTCTCGCGCGCGAGCTTGGTGTCGTAAACCTCGTACGACCAGTCGCCGAGTAAGCGGCTGGGCTTAGCCACGCGACGCATGACATCGGGACGCCCGTTCCATTCGGTGTCGCGAAGACCGCCCTGGACGATGAGGTCCACTCCCTCGCGCATGGCGTTCAGCGTACGCGCGGCTCGCTCGTCGTCGCGAACCTCCTCCGGGATGTCCACGACGGTGGCGGCGCCGGCGCTCAGCTGGTCGACGAACCGGCGCTCGTGCTCGAAGCCTCGCTTTCTCAGCAACTCCAGCAGCGGATCGTTGTACTTGGCGACGGTTCGCTTGCCGAGGGCGAGCGACATGTCCAGCGCCGTCCGATGGCGGCAGCCGAGGAAGTTCGATAGGTCCGTCGCGAAAAGCGCGAATTCGCCGCCGCGGAGGTGCACGGGAGGGTGCGCTAATTCAACATGCCGTTCATGCCGCGGGCGTCTTGTCGAACGCTTCGATGAATGCCTCGACCGCCGGCGGCCCGGATCCAATACCTTCGTCGTGCTTGAAGTACACGTACGTCTCGCCCCACGACTGCGACGAGATCCGTTTGCTCCATTCGTCGAGCATCGCTGCGTCGTAGTCGAGACGATGCAGACGCACGTAGCCCCACGTCGCGGTGGTCACGAACGGAGACGCGAAGTCAGGTTGTTCGGTGACGCACATCGGGATGTCGCGCTCGCGGAGCACGGCGTACACCTCGTCGTCGAACCAGCTCTCGTGCCGAAACTCGACCGTGTAGCGACGGTCCGCCGGCAGCGTGGCGACGAACGCGCGCAGCCGCGCGACGTCGATCTTCATGTTCGGCGGAAGCTGAAAAAGGATCGGGCCGAGCTTGGAGCCGAGCGCCGCGGTGTTCTTGAGCAAAAACTCGGTGGCGCTCGTCGCGTCGGGCTTGAGCCGCGCGAAGTGAGTAATCCGCTGGCTTGCCTTGATCGCGAAGGTGAACGAGTCCGGCACCTGCGACGCCCAGTCGACGAGCACGTGCTCGCGCGGCAGCCGGTAGAACGTGTTGTTGATCTCCACGGTCCCGAAGCGCCCGGCGTAGAAGCCGAGCATCGCATCGTCCTTGAGATCAGCCGGATAGAATGGCCCCTTCCATTCCTTGAAGGCGAAGCCGCTCGTTCCAGCGCGGAGCTTCATGCGGACTTGGCCTTGCGCTTCTTGTGAGGCTTGTGCTCCTCTTCCTCCTCCTCTTTGCCGGCCGCCTTGGCTTCGCTCAGGCTCGCCTTGAGCGCCTCCATGAGGTCGATGATCTTGCCGCCGCGCTCCGCCGGCGCTTCCTCGGTGATCTCCTGGCCCTGGACCTTGGCCTCGATCGCCTCGAGCTGACGCTCGCGAACCGTGTCCTTGTACTTCTCGGGAACGAACTCGTCGCTGGCCGATTGCTCGATGAGCTGCTTGGCGAGATTCAGCTCGGCCGGCTTCACCGCGCCCTCGGGGACTTCGACCTGGGTCGTGGGACGCAGCTCGTCGGCGTAGTGAAGCTGTTCCATCACGAGCACACCGTTGAGCGGCCGCAGAAGCACGAGGTGCTGTTGGCCGCGCGCCGCGTATTGTCCGAGCGCTGCGCGTCCGGTCTCGTCCAGCGCCGCGGTGAGCAGCCGGTACGCGCGATCGCCGCCCTTGTCCGGTCCGAGATAGTACGTCTTGTCGAGGTATTCGCGATCCACCTTGGCCAGCGGCACGAACTCGCTGATGTCGATCGTGTTGGTCGCCTTCTCCTCGAGCGCCTTGAGCTCCTCGGGCGTGAGGATCACGTAGTGGTCCTTCGAGACCTCATAGCCTTTGACCATCTGGTCGCGGGTCACGAGCTCGTTGTCCTTCGAGCAGATGTACTGCTGCTTGAGGCGCGCGCCGTCCTTCTTGTGCAGCAAGTTGAACGAGATGTTGGCTTTCGACTCCGCGGCTGAATACAGGCTAACGGGCACGGAAACGAGACCGAACGAGATGGTGGCCGTACCGATGGCGCGTGCTGGCATGGGGATCCGGGAAAGAGCCTGGGTGGTCGAGGACGTTGGTCGAGATCGTGCAGCGACGCAAGAGCACGCCTGGTGAGGCCGCGTTCTGGCCGCGCCCTGCGTGACTCCATAGGTTCAGCGCCGAACTGAAATCTCCCTGTGACGGCAAGCAGCGACGACGAACGCCAGGTAGACAACCTCAGCGCGTACCGTGCCAAGCGATCGCCGGACACGACGCCCGAACCGATGGGCACGGTGTCCGCCGTCCCCGGCCGGCTGTTCGTCGTGCACAAACACGCCGCCAGGCGGCTGCACTTCGACCTCCGCCTCGAGATGGACGGCGTGCTTCGCTCGTGGGCCGTCCCGAAGGGGCCGTCGTACGACACGAAGGACAAGCGGCTCGCCGTCAAGGTCGAGGACCATCCGCTCGAGTATGGCGATTTCGAGGGCGTGATCCCCGAGGGGAACTACGGGGCGGGCGGCGTGATCGTGTGGGACCGCGGTGAGTGGATTCCCCTCGAGGATTGGCGCGAGGGACTGTCCAAGGGAAAGCTCCTCTTCGAGCTCCGTGGCTACAAGCTTCACGGCAACTGGACGCTCGTGAAGATGAAGAAGACCGAGAAGGACTGGCTGCTCATCAAGGAGCGCGACGCGTACGTCAAGTCGCCCGGCGACCAGTTCGAGGAAACGTCGGTGCTCTCCGGCCTGACGGTCGACGAAGTCAAACTGGGACGCAGCCCGGTCGCCGACCTGCGCAAGGCGATCGAGGCGGTCAAGGCTCCGCGCAATCGTGTCGACCCGAAGACAGTCCAGCCGATGCTCGCCGAATCCACCGAGCACGCATTCACGCGCAAAGACTGGCTCTTCGAGCTCAAGCTCGACGGCTACCGACTGATCGCCAGCAAGTCGCGCGGGAAGTCGATGCTCGTGACCCGCAAAGGGAACGACTACACCGCGGTGTTTCCCGAAGTCGCGCGCGCTCTCGAGGCGCTGCCGTTCGACGAGATCGTCGTCGACGGCGAGGTCGTGTGCCTCGACGACGCCGGCAAACCCAGTTTCGCTCGGCTGCAAAAGCGGGGCACGTTGCACAACGCCGCCGAGATCAAGCGCGCCGCGGTCGAGCTGCCGGCCACGTTTTTCGCGTTCGATCTTCTCGCCTTCGAGGATTTCGATCTTCGGCCGCTGCCGCTCAAGATCCGGAAAGCGCTTCTCCTCGAGGCGCTCCCCAAACTCGGCGCGATCCACCCGCTCGACCATATCGAGGGCGAAGGCGAAGCGTTCCTCGCGCAGGTCGAGAAGATGGGCCTCGAGGGAATCCTCGCGAAGCGCGCCGATGCTCCGTATCGCGCCGGCCGCAGCGATCTCTGGCTCAAGATCAAAGCCGAGAAGAGCGACGACTTCGTGATCGTCGGATTCACCAGTCCAAAGGGCGGGCGGTCCCACCTCGGTGCCCTGCAGCTCGCGGATTTCGTCAACGGAGAGCTCGTGTACGCGGGACGCGTCGGCACCGGCTTCGACGACGCGCTGCTCGACGAGCTCGGATCGATGTTCGAGTCCATTACCCGCGAAACCGCACCGTGCGGCCCGCCGATACGCACGGACGGCGGCGGAGCCGCGGCCGTCATTCCGGAGACGAAGACCACGACGTGGGTCGAGCCGGTCAACGT
>Ga0066388_100001884_pt1 | contig 12325 bp, 12 predicted proteins | sample PanSoiMetaGPlot6_FD_64539 | JGI IMG/M metagenome (GOLD analysis project Ga0066388, IMG submission 64539) | Tropical forest soil microbial communities from Panama analyzed to predict greenhouse gas emissions - Panama Soil - Plot 6 (Hybrid Assembly) | ecosystem: Environmental > Terrestrial >... | reverse complement strand
CTGGCCGAGAAGGATGAGTATGAAGTGGTGCTCGTTGATATTGTCAAGGGTATCCCGCAAGGCAAGGCTCTCGATATCACGCAGGCCGGGCCGGTCTGCGGTTATAGTACCCGCGTGGTGGGCACCAACGGCTATGACGAAACAGCCGGCTCGTCGGTGGCGGTGATCACCTCGGGAATCCCGCGCAAACCTGGGATGAGCCGTGATGAGTTGCTGACCACAAACGCGAAGATCGTAAAGTCAGTCGTCTCTGCATTGGTGTCTCGATCGCCGAATGTGATCCTAATTCTTGTCACCAACCCGTTGGATGCCATGGTCCATGTGGCGCATCACGTGAGTGGATTACCGAAGTCGCGGGTTTTGGGTATGGCGGGGATACTTGATTCGGCCCGTATGCGTTCCTTCATCGCGGCTGAATTGAGCGTGCCGGGTCCCGACGTGGCCGCAATGGTATTGGGCGGGCATGGCGATACGATGGTACCGCTGTTGCGGTATACGACGGTGAAAGGGAATCCGATCTCGGATCTGATGTCGAAGGACCGGTTGGAGGCCATTGTGAAGCGGACACGCGAAGGGGGCGCCGAAATCGTTGGTCTGTTGGAAACGGGCAGCGCATTTTATGCTCCGTCAGCCTCGGCTGTCGATATGGTAGAGGCGATCGTGAGGGACCAGAAGCGCGTGTTGCCCTGTGCGGTGCTCTGCGAGGGCGAGTATGGATTAATGGATGTCGTCGTTGGTGTGCCGGTCAGACTGGGTCGAGGTGGGGCGGAACAGGTGGTGGAATATGAGCTGACGGCGGAGGAGCGGGCGGCATTGGACATCTCTGCCAGCGCGGTGCGCGAACTCTGCGCAGCGGTCGACCGCCTCATGATGTAAGGAAACTGTCCAGCGACAGACGTCAATCGATCGAGTAGAAGAATGTTTATCGAACGCATGACTCCTGGCGAGTAAGAGGTCTCAGTTATTTGACATAAGAAGAGGGCCTGCAGTACAGATAGCAGCTCGGTAGTGTACTAAATGAGGAGATACTATGAAATTTCTTGAGAGTCCGATGCAGACGATGGGCGTAGGATTTGGTCTTACTCTGGTGTTGATCATGGGATACCTTGCTATGGTCGGTATTGGAGTAGGCGATGCCGACTGGTTTGGCTTGTTGCTCAGATGGCTCCATTTCCTAGCCGGAATCGTCTGGATCGGGTTGTTGTATTTTTTCAACTTAATCAATGCAGCGTTCCTGAAGAGCCTGGATGGTCCCACCAAGAATATTGTGATTCCCAAGTTGATGCCCGCCGCGCTGAATTGGTTCCGTCATGGCGCGACAGTCACGGTACTTGCCGGGATTGTGCTGTACCTCTACCTGTATCAAAGAGGAGGGACCGGCGCGGTCGCATTGGGAATCGGTGGGTTATTGGGCATCATCATGATGGCGAACGTCCACGCAGTTATTTGGCCGAACCAGAGAAGGATTATTGCTGCGGTCACGGCGGCAGCTCAGGGGACTCCTGCGCCGGCAGAAATGGCGCAGTGGGGTCGGACCGCACTCCTCGCTTCTCGCGTCAACTTTATGCTGTCGATTCCCATGTTGTTGTTCATGGGAGCCGGCAGCCACCTCCGATAAGATGCTGTACGACTACCGGTGGGAAAGCCCACCGGCAAGTCCATTCACCTTCCCTGCTTTAGATATGCACCGCTTCTGCGGTGTGTTCAGATGGCCCAAATGCCCAGGTTCGTATAGGGGGCAGTGGCCCTAAGTTATTGAGATTCAGGCCTATTATCGCGGCATTGCCTTGACGAATGCGGGTCAGGCACCTTATAGTATCGCTCTATTCGTTGAGCGAAACGGGTAAGGAAGACCGTATGACGACTGCGCCTGAACCGCGAGTTCTCCAAACGCTTGATGGTGCCCCCTGGGACATCGAGGCCTATAGGAAGGTCGGGGGCTACGAAGCTTGGAGGAGGTGCGTCAAAGAGCTGAGCGCGAATGATATCGTCAATGAGTTGAAGAAAGCCGGGCTCCGTGGGCGAGGGGGCGCGGGCTTTCCCACCGGCATTAAGTGGGAAAAGGTTTTGAATCATCGGATAAAGGAACACTATTTCGTCTGCAACGCCGGCGAACATGAGCCGGGCACATTTAAAGACCGATACCTCCTCAAGCAGGCGCCGCACCAACTTATTGAAGGTTGCCTCATTGCGGCCTACACGGTCCAAGCCAAGGCGGCCTTTATCTATGTGAATCATGAGTACCGTGAAGAACGGGAGAATCTGAAGAATGCCCTGGGCCAGGCAAAGGTACAAGGGTTCTTGGGCAAGAACGTACTGGGAAGTGGCGTGGATATTGACCTAGAGGTCTTTGAAGGCCACGGGAGTTATGTGGCTGGTGAAGAAACGGCGATGCTCGAATCCATGCAAGGCCGTCCGGCGATGCCGAGACAGAAGCCACCGTTTTACCCAACGGACTTCGGCCTCTACGGGAAGCCGACGCTGGTCAACAATGTCGAAACATTGTGCAACATTCCGCGTATACTCCTAAAAGGCGTGGCTTGGTTCACGCAGGTTGGCACAGAAAAGTGTCCGGGCACGATGATGTTCTCCCTGAGCGGTGCCGTGAGTCGGCCCGGTGTATACGAGATGCCGATGGGTACGACGATCCGGGAGCTTGTGGACACGTGTGGTGGGGGGGTGCCAGGCGGGCGCAAGATCAAAGCGGTGTTTCCTGGTGGACCGGCGTTTTCGATGGTCACTGCCGATCAGCTTGACCTGACGATGGATTTCGACTCCTTGAAGAAAGCGGGCACGGGGCTTGGGTCGGCCGGCGTGATCGTGGTTGATGATGCGACGTGCATGGTGGCCCTGACACTCAAGTTCTCAAACTTCTTCAAGGTCGAGAGTTGCGGGCAGTGCCCGCCTTGTCGAATGGGGACTATCAACCTCGCTGCGCTGATGACTAAGATCGAGGAGGGAGAGGGGACTGATAGAGATATGGAGAGTCTCCTCCAGCTCTGTGGATTTGTGAAGGGGACAGGATATTGTACGTTGGTAACCGGGGCTGCTGTCTTGGTTCAGAGCAGCATGAAATTGTTCCGTCACGAGTTTGAGGAGCATATTCGATTGCAGCGCTGTCCCTACCAGCCGGTGGCGGCCAGCGCCATGGTGCATTGAGGGGGCGCGATGCCACGTGTGACGTTTCTTTTTCCTGAGGGCAGAAGCGGAGAGGTTGAGGTCAATACGTCATTGTTGGAGGCTTCGAAGTTACTCGGCTGTCGGTTGAACCACGATTGTGGTGGGAACGCCTCCTGTACCACCTGCCGGGTCGAAGTGCAGATGGGCGCCGAGAACCTGTCAGAGATCGATTTCGAGGAGCAAGATCTACTCGATCGGGAAGCCCTCAGTGAACCGTGGCATCGTCTTGGGTGCCAGGCCAAAGTGCTTGGAGATGTGGTTGTTCGGGTCCCGGAGGGTAAGTGGAGTGCGCCCACACTATCGCAGTCGGAGTCACAGGGTATTGAAATCAAGTAAAGAGATGTTACACTAAGTCATTCCAAGCCGGTCTTTCATAGCCAGCTTGGTCACACGAGGAGGATCACAATGCTGACGATTACTGCGGTGGCGGAACAAAAGATCAAGGAATTGATGGTGGAAGAGAAGGATATCGTTGGCCTGCGCGTCTATGTCAAGGGCGGCGGGTGCCACGGGTATCAATATGGGATGGCGTTTGAGTCGAAGATGGGCGACGACGACACGGTGGTGGAACAGGGTGTCGTCAAAGTCATCATGGATTCGCAGAGCGCTCCGCTTCTTCAGGGAGCCGAAGTCGATTACGTGGACAGTCTTCAAGGGTCCGGGTTTTCGATTAAGAATCCGCAAGCGAAGACCACATGTGGTTGCGGCAGTTCCTTCAGCGCCTAATGAATGTGCGCTGGAGTGACGCGAGCCGATCAGTTGGGTGAGCAAGAGCGGAGCCAGGATTGTCCGATTACAGCGGCCGATTCTGGCTTCTCTATTTTTTTGCGCTGGGTATGAGCTGAATCTACGATGGCACGGGCGAGCGTCACGAGGCGGTATCGGTTCTGTGCGGCGCATCGGCTGCACGCGGATCATCTTTCGCCCGAAGACAACCTGGCTGTATTTGGCAAGTGCAATAATCCCAATGGACATGGCCATAACTATGTCGTGCTGGTGACCATAATGAGTACGGCTCCGGCAGAAACTGGTGGAGCTATCAGCCTCAATCGGCTGGATCGGATTGTGGCCGACCAAGTGGTCACGCGATTCGATCACCAGGATCTCAATCAAGATCCTGAGTTTGCCGATCGCACCACGACGGGAGAAAATCTGGTGCTGCTGATCTGGGATCTGTTAGTGAAGTGCCTTCCCGCCGGACAACTGGAGAAGGTCGGGCTCATTGAAACACGCGACAACTACTTCGAGTATGCGGGGGCATCGGGAAGGTTGAATGATAAATGTTAAATGTGGAATTGGCGGAATCGGAAGGATGCTTGACGATTTGATGATTTCCCAACATTCCACATTCAACATTCATCATGTAACATTGCATGTTACGGTATAGAGGGACGGCATGACTAAACAAGGAATCCGGTCTCGTGGCCAGCAGCTGGTCGACGATGTCAGCGGGAATGGCAGTGCGCCGGATCTGGATACGGTGCAATCCTTGGTCGCAGAAATGCTGCTGGCACTGGGCGAAAAGCCCGAACGGAACGGGCTCCTCAAGACTCCCGAGCGAGTGGCCAAGGCCCTCGCCTTCATGACCCAAGGCTATCACCGCGACATCAATCACCTCTTGAACGGTGCCCTCTTTCCGATCGAATACGACGAGATGGTGATTGTAAAGGACATCGACTTTTTCAGCATGTGCGAGCATCATCTCCTGCCGTTCTACGGCAAAGTTCATGTGGGCTATTTGCCCAATAAGAAAGTGGTGGGACTCAGCAAAATTCCGCGCATCGTGGATGTCTTCGCACGCCGACTGCAAGTCCAAGAACGACTGACTATCCAAATCGCCGAAACCCTGAAATCGAAGCTCAATGCGCATGGAGTGGGCGTGGTCGTCGAAGCGCGACATCTCTGCATGATGATGAGGGGTGTCGAAAAGCAGAATACCATCGCGGTCAGCAGCTCCATGTTAGGAGCTTTCCGCAGTCAGCCGCAAACCAGGCAGGAGTTTTTGAAGCTCATCCGCAGAGGCAGCGTTGCGGACTCAGATTAGCAGGACATAGAAAAAGTCTGCCTTTTCACCCGCCCGACCCCAGCGTGCCAAGACGCGCCTTTCCCCCAGGCTGTGTTCTCGCATCGTTCACATCCCCAACGTACCGATCTAACTAAGCCTACTGGAGGCAAAGGAACTATCCGTTCGCATGTGATCGAAGCGAGCGGTTCAAGCGAAGCTTGGTGTGTATGTCCTCGGATCTTCATTCGGTGCGGCCGCGCTGGACAACCGCTTTGAACACCACGCTGCTACTTCATTATCCCAGCCGTTCCGGTCTTCCGTTTCTCCAAACACTCGCTTCGGGCTTTCGTTCGCTACGGTTTTGCTTGGGACAAGGGGCGTCTCGGCGCACTGGGGCTGGGCGGGTGAGATGGACGAGGGGTTTCGCAATTCTCACCACAGGAAGGCAGTCTGCTATTTACTTTTCGAGACTCAAAGCAAAAGCAGAGACAATCTGGTTGAAAGCTTCGGGCTGTTCCAGGTTAGACAGGTGAGCGGCGGTTGGAATGATGGCTAGACGGGCGTTGGAGATTTGTTCGAACATGAGTCTTGCGTCTGACGGTGGGGTTGCCTGGTCCAGTTCGCCGACGATGATTTGGGTGGGGCAGGTGATCTGTTTCAATAGGGGGATTGAATCTGGCCGTTCGGCCATTGCCATGAGATCTCCGGCAATCCCGCTGATCTGGTTGTTTTCGATCATGGCTTTCACCTGCTGGACGAGACCCGGCTTCGTTTGGATGGTCGCAGGACAGAGGAGTTTTGGGATCATGATGTCAGCGATGGCAGCTGGTCCCCTCTTGTGGGCTATCTGCGCCATTTGGAATCGTCCTTCTATTCCTTCTATTGTGTCTGCCTGGGCCCTTGTGTCTGCCAGGATTAAACCCCTCACACGAGCTGCATACTTCCGATAGAAGGCGAAAAGGATGTAGCCGCCCATCGAAAGCCCTACAAACAGGGCCTGCTCGACAGCGAGATGGTCCAGCAGCGCGTTCACATCGTCAGCCGACTGCTCCAACGTATAGCGCCAGAGGGGCGCGTCTGATTCGCCATGCCCGCGTAAGTCGATCGTGATGACTCGGAATCGTGAGGAGAGAGCTTCCATTTGCTGTGTCCACATGGTCCGGTTCATGGGAAAGGCATGGAGAAAAACGATAGGGGGACCGGCTCCCCTGTCGCTGTAGGCGATGATGATGCCGTTGACTTGGGTATGCACGCTGTTTCCTCGCGGCTGTTCGTAACATTGGGCTTGGTTATGGTCAAGGGGCCGTTTGCGATCATGCTGACCGACGTATACAATTCGCATCATTCGTGAGAGGGGTAATGACTGCGTCACGCGATCAGGCTCCTGATTTATTTGGCACGCCCGAGGGGGAGAAGTCCGTTGAGGCTCCGTTGGCCGAGCGTTTACGGCCGCGAGAGTTTGCGGACTTTGTCGGACAAGAGGACATCACTGCCCCGGATCGACCGTTGCGGCGGGCAATCCAGTCAGATCAACTCTCCTCCATCATTTTCTGGGGGCCGCCAGGTTCAGGAAAGACGACGCTGGCGTATCTGATTGCGCGCCATACGAAGGCGCAGTTTGTGCGTTTCTCGGCGGTCACAGGGGGTGTTCCCGAGCTTCGGGCCATCATCAAGACAGCGGAGCAACGCCAGGCGATCAACGGCCAACGAACCATTCTCTTCGTCGATGAAATTCATCGTTTCAACAAGGCGCAGCAGGATGCGTTTTTGCCTCATGTCGAGCGAGGGACGGTCATCCTGGTCGGCGCGACAACGGAGAATCCCTCATTTGAAGTGATTTCACCGCTCCTGTCTCGTTCTCTAGTGATTGTGCTCAAGCCCCTTTCGGATGAGGCCCTGGGTCATATTCTGGACCGGGCGCTCGTGGACCCTGTGAGCGGGTTGGGGAAGTGGAATGTCCGCCTGTCACCAGATGCCAGACAGCGACTGGTTGCGTATGGCAACGGCGATGCAAGAGCGCTTTTGACGGCACTGGATTTTGTGGTCAAACAGCAACCAGCTGGGCCTGACGGCACGTGCCTGATCGATGGAGCGGCACTGGAAGCCGGGCTGATGAAGAAATCAATTCGTTACGACAAGTCCGGTGAAGAGCATTACAACGTCATCTCTGCCTACATTAAAAGCCTGCGCGATTCCGATCCGGATGGTGCCCTCTACTGGCTCGCCCGCATGCTGGAAGGAGGGGAGGACCCGAAGTTTATTGCACGGCGACTGGTTATTTTCGCTTCCGAGGACGTGGGGAACGCTGATCCGATGGGATTGGTGGTTGCGACTGCCGTGGCTCAGGCCGTACAGTTTGTGGGGCTCCCCGAGGCGCAGATCAATTTAGCCCAGGGGACGACCTATCTTGCCACCAGGCCCAAAGACAATGCCTCCTATATTGGACTGCTTGAAGCCATAGAAGACGCAAAATCCCATGGAAATCTCGGGGTTCCGCTCCATTTACGAAATGCCGTGACCTCGATGATGCGAGAGCTTGGGTACGGGAAAGGCTACCGCTATGTCCACGACGATCCTCAGGCCCAGGCGCAGCAAGAGCACCTCCCAGAATCGCTCCAAGGACGTCGCTATTACCGCCCTAAAGACACCTAATCGAGAGCTCCACAGAGCGGTGGACAAAGATTTCTAATCGGTTATACTTAGGTCTATGAAACGGCACAATCCGAAGTCGACTGAATCGATAGCCGCCACAATCGAACGGCGAAGGTTTGTCCGAGCGACGTTGGTCGGTTCCGCTCTCATTTCTCCCAAGAGCGGCGCTAAAGCGATTACAGCCGTGTTGGATAACGTCAACAAAGTCGGTGCCGGGTTGCACACGAAAGAGAAGTTGGCGATGGCGCACCCGGTAACAGTGTCGCTGGCGTTTCTCGATTCGGATCGCGCGGAACAGATGGAAAAGCTCGACGGGAGTGTCGCCTGGGTAAAGCCATGGGAGAAGGGGTTTCTTATTGGCGTGGTCTGGGATGAATTGGTCACGAAAGAGAAGAACCGCTGGCTATATTATTACCTCGAAGAAACGGTCAAGTCCTCCGCCTAACCAAGTGCGCGACGAGCGCGCCTCGCGCGCAAGGAGCGATGTGCAAGCCCTGATTTCCCTGTCTCGCTTTTCCCGCCAGTCTCGCCTCTCTCGCGCAGTATTCCGCTAGGCGAATGCCGTAAGTTTCTGTTTGACGTCTTCCAGTTCAGCCGAGAGTGTTTCCCACCGGGTGGTGAGTCGCACAAGATCTTTCTTCCACCCGTCGGATTCCGTTTGCAGCACGCTCCACTTGGTGGATTCATTTCTATAGAGTGCCGGGTCAGCCAAGTCGAGATCCCGCGCTTTGATCTTAGTTTCGCATTCAGCGATCTCGGCTTCAGTCCGCGCAACCTGCTTTTCCAGACGCGCCTGGGTCTTGTTCAAATCGCGGCGATCTCCGGCTGAGGATTTGGCCTGAATCTGCGGAGACATGGCCTTGGTCGGCCCGCCATCCATTCCTTTCAGGTCGTCACTCGACTCCTTGATGGAGTCGATTTCCTGCGCTTTCTTCCACAAATAATACTCATAGTCGCCGGAGAAGCTGCGGGCCTTGCCCTCTTCGATTTCAATGACGCGCGTGCAGACTCTGGTCAAAAAGGTGGGGTCGTGGGAAATAAAGACGATCGTGCCGGGAAAGTCCGACAGCGCATCGGTGAGCATATCGACCGAAGCCGGGTCGAGATGGTTAGTCGGCTCGTCGAGTAACAGGGTATTGGCCGGTTCGACCAGCATCCGCGCGAGCGCGACGCGGTTGCGTTCCCCCCCGCTCAGCGCCTTGATAGGTTTCTTTTGATCGTCACCGGTGAATAAGAATGCGCCGGCAATCCCGCGGAGGAAATTCATTTCCGCTTGGCTGGATACTTCAGCGAGAGATTCTAGAATGGTATGTTCGGGGTTCAGTATCTCTGCCTGGTGTTGGGCGAAGTAGTGTAGCGTGACTCCATGACCGACTGTTCTCGTGCCTTTGTCGGGCGCCAACACTCCCGCCAGCATCTTCAGCAGCGTACTTTTCCCGGCGCCGTTTTCTCCCACGAGCGCCACGCGCTGGCCCCGTTCGATCGAGCAATCGACTCGCTCATACACGACTTTTTCCCCGTAGCGCTTGGCCGCGGCTTTGAGTTCCAGGACATGCCGTCCACTTGCTGCGGGGAGGGGAAATTTGAACTTCACCCGCTTGGGATCGCGCTTAATCTCAATCATCTTGACCTTCTCGAGCTGCTTGATGCGCGATTGGACCTGGCTGGCTTTGTTCGCTTGGTAGCGGAATCGATCCACAAATGTTTGGACCCGTGCGATCTCTTTTGCCTGCCGCCCCGCGGCAGCCGCACGCTGAGCATCCCGTTCTGCACGGATCTTTTTGAACGACGTATAGTTGCCGCGATATTCTTCGATCTTATGGTGCCGGAGATCCCAAATGTGCGTCACGACACGATCGAGAAACGCCGTGTCGTGGCTGATGATCAGCAGCGTCATCTCCGAGTTCAGCAGGAATTGCTCGAACCAGCGTTGCGTCGGTTTGTCCAAGTGATTGGTCGGCTCATCGAGCAGCAGCACATCAGGGTTGGTCAGCAGCAGATGGGCTAAGGCGACACGCATCCGATAACCGCCGGATAGTTTTTCGATCTGACGGCTGAAGTCGATCTCAGAAAATCCCAACCCCATGAGAATACGCTTGGCTTCATGTTCAGGGTACAGATCGCGATGGGTGGCATCCAGCACGGTTTTGCCTGTAATGGTTTCGAGTTCCTGCGGCAGGTAGCCGATGCGGAGACGCGGACGCTTGCGGATGCTTCCCTTATCCGGCGGTTCCTCCCCCAGAATCATCCGGAAGAGCGTGGTCTTGCCGGCGCCGTTGGGTCCCACCAAACCGACCCGTGAGCCGGGGCGAAGGTGCGCCGACGCATCCTTCAGCAGAACCCTCGTCGAAAATTGTTTATAAACTGACTCAACTTGAAGCATGAGAAAATTTAGAGAGGAGTGATATTAACCTCAACATGTTGAACGAGTAATAGTGGCTCAAGAAGAGGTCTGCGTTTAAGTTACTAGGGCATGTGCGGGTTTTATCCGGCGGCGACAATTACGATAACGCTCAAACTAGCCGCCGAGTCACACGAAGTGCGGTTTGGTGGAGCTGGCCGGGATTGAACCGGCGACCTCGTGAATGCCATTCACGCGCGCTCCCAACTGCGCTACAGCCCCACGTCGTCTGACTTGGAAATACGCGAAAATCCTTGTGAAACCGCGGTCATGCTAACATGGCCCTCCCGCGGCAGTCAAGAAAAGTGGGACTGGGCAGGCCCCACCCGTCTCTTGTGCTCGCAGAATGCGCGGTCGAGGACTCCCATCGTTCGACGCGCGCAGTAAGAGACAGGCGGTGCCTGCCCTTGAGGATGAGAGGAGAAAACGAGAAGAACAATTTGACGGGCACTGTTCTTGACAAACAATAGGAGCGCCCCTACCATGACGCTCCGGCCCTGGCCATGAGTCGAGCCAGGGCTCTTTTTTTGGAGCAGTGCAGGCAATGGGAAATCTTGTTGTGATCGGGGCGCAGTGGGGCGATGAAGGCAAGGGCAAGATCGTCGATATCTTAGCCAGCGATGTCGATGCCGTGGTTCGCTATCAGGGAGGGTCCAATGCGGGGCACACCGTGATCAATGAGCGCGGCACCTTCGTGTTCCACCTCATCCCCTCAGGCATCCTCTATCGCGGGACGTTGTGCGTGATTGGGAATGGGGTTGTCGTGGATCCAGCCTCGTTGATCGATGAGCTGGACCATCTCCGGACTCAAGGTGTGAAAATCGGAAGTAATTTTGTTGTGAGTCAGCGTGCCCATCTCATCCTGCCTTATCACAAGGCTATCGACAAGGCCTCCGAACAATCCAAGGGCTCCCGCCGAATCGGGACGACGGGGCGGGGGATAGGCCCGGCTTACGCTGATAAGATGTCGCGAATCGGTATCCGGATGGGGGATCTGCTTAACCCGAAGGCATTTCGAGCCAAACTCGACGAGAACGTAGTCGAGATCAATTGGTTTCTCGAACAACTGTACAAGCTGGAACGTTTCGACATCGAAAAGGTGTTCCGGCAGTATATGGGCTATGCCGATCGGCTGAAGAGCCATATCGCCGATACCGCCATGCTCGTCAATAAGATGATCGAGAGACGGAAGACTGTGTTATTCGAAGGGGCGCAAGGGACACATTTGGATGTGGACTTCGGCACGTATCCCTACGTCACCTCATCTAGTTCAACGGCCGGCGGCGCCTCAACGGGCACGGGAGTGGGACCGACAAAGATCGACGCGGTGCTCGGGGTCGCCAAGGCTTATACCACGCGTGTCGGTAGTGGGCCATTCCCCACGGAACTGACCGATGCCGTGGGAGGCGGGCTCCAGGTACGAGGAAAAGAATTCGGGTCGACGACGGGACGTGCGCGTCGCTGCGGCTGGTTCGACGGTGTCGTGGCACGCTACGCCACCAAAGTGAACGGACTCACGTCTCTGGCTGTCACGAAACTAGACGTACTCGACGGTTGCAAGGAACTCAACGTCTGCACCGGCTATCGGTATCAGGGGAAGCTTTATCGGGACATGCCGGCTGATCTCCAAACGCTGACCGACTGTAAGCCGGTGTACAAGACCTTCAAGGGTTGGTCTGGCTCGACCACCGGCGCAACCACGTATAAACAGCTTCCCATGGAAGCCAAGCGCTATCTCCAATATCTTGAGGATATCTCTGAGTGTCCCATCGATATGATTTCAACCGGTTCGAAGCGAAGTGAAACCATTATTCTTCGCAATCCGCTCAAGATCCGACCGCGTCGTTCGTGAATCGTAAAACGTGAATCGTGAAACGTCCGGATCCTGAAACGAACCGTGCTCTGAATCTTCCCCAACCAAACAAACCAGACAAACCAAAAAACTGTTTTCTCCGTTCCCGTCTAGGCAGAGACTGAGCGTCGGTGATACAATCCGCCCTCTTCGCTCGGTGAGCCGGTAGCTCAGTCGGTAGAGCATCGCCCTTTTAAGGCGAGGGCCCTGGGTTCGAGTCCCAGCCGGCTCACCA
>Ga0066388_100001883_pt1 | contig 12327 bp, 10 predicted proteins | sample PanSoiMetaGPlot6_FD_64539 | JGI IMG/M metagenome (GOLD analysis project Ga0066388, IMG submission 64539) | Tropical forest soil microbial communities from Panama analyzed to predict greenhouse gas emissions - Panama Soil - Plot 6 (Hybrid Assembly) | ecosystem: Environmental > Terrestrial >... | reverse complement strand
GAGATCGTCGCGGTCTCGGTGCCGGCCCAATGAACGCGTCCGAACGGTTGGCGGAGCAGCGGTCCGTACTTCGTCAGGATCCCTGGCGACCAGTGCGCCATCGAGCACCCGCGCGTCCACTGCTCTTTCCACCACGGCGTTTCGATGAACTCCGACGGCGAGCTCGCACGCGGGCCGAAGCGTTCGACCATCGCCTTGATGACCTGGCGGCGGCGTTCGCCGGCGTCGAGCCCGTCGACGCGTTCGGCGATCGGTCCGAAGGTGAAGGATGCAATCACCCCCGGCTTGCCGGAGGCGGGCGAGGCGTCGAGCGTGACCTCCGACGCTGACTGCGGACCGGCGGACTGGCCGCTGAAGCCGTCGGCGCGCCAGAATGGCTCATCGTAGACGAGCAGTGTCTTCGTCTCCGGACCCGCGATCGAGTGACGGTACAACGTGAGGCGGTCCTCCGGCAGAACGGGATCGAAGGTGATCTCCAGTGCCAGTGCCGGTGGAACGGCGACCACGGCATGCCGCGCAGACACCGTGAGCTCGGCGCTCTGGACGACGACGTGATCCACGCGCTGGCGAATGGCGCGCACTGGCGTGTTCAGGCGTACTGCATCGCCGAGATCGTCAGCCACGCGCCGCGCAATCTCCCCGGCGCCGCCGACAACCAAGTTCTCCTGGTAGCCACCGGTGATCGACACCAACGTGTTGAAGCCGCCGGATGCCCGGATCAGGAACAGCAGGTTGAGCAACGACACCTGGTTCAGGTCGCCGCAGAACAGCCCGCGTACGACCGAGTCGAAAAGGTCGCGCGCGATGGCCGTACGGATCCCCGAGCGCTCGAGGAACCAGGCCACCGAGCGCGAGTCCCACTCCTCGGCGCGCTGTGCCGTCCACGGCGCCTTCACGGGCACGCGCTTGGCCATGCGATCGAGCTTGGCCTGAGCGAGGACGATCGTCAGGATTGCGGCCGGGCTGATCTTCGGGATCAGACCGCGGTACCGCCGGGTCCGACCCTCGCCGATGAGAAGATGGTAGCCGGCGACGTACGTCTTATACGTCGAGACGCCCACCTCGCTCGCCAGCTTCAGGATCGCGTCGTGCCGGTTCGCCAGCCACCCACCCCCGCGATCGACCGGTGAACCGTCGGGCAGGTGGAAGGTCCAGATGCGGCCGCCGATCCGATCGCGCGCTTCGAGGACGACGACCGACTTGCCCGCCTGCACCAGTCGCCGCGCGGCGGTGAGCCCGGCGTAGCCGGCGCCGACGACACAGACGTCCACATCCATCCGCTCCATACGTCGAGGCCCGAGCCAAAAGAGCTATCTGCTCCCTTATTGCACTGTCGCTGTTATCGTCTGTAAGCACCGAGGTGGCCACCGACGCGGCCATTTCTAGCTAATCGATACAAAAGTCGCAGCCGACGCTGGTGAGCTGCAGACCATCGTCGACCTGTCAGCGCCCGGATGTGGAAGCGGAAGCCCCTGCGTCGATCCAATCTTCGGTCCGACCGCAACCAGTCTATCCTACTGGTCGTTCTCGACCTTCGATGGCTTTCTGTCACAAGCCTGGTTGGTCTCATTCCAGACCGGCGTCACGAGCAAGGACCTCAAGGGCTCTCTCATTCTGAGCCCAAGCGACTGACGTCCCTGCCGACTCAATTCCGGGAACCTTGCGGGAACCTCGAGGGCAACCCCCGGGTTACCCCGTCGTGCCGAGTCGGCAACGCACTGATGGGAATGGGGTGTCGGACAAGCAGCTGCGATCGCAATCGGGTGCCGATGCCGACCGCCGGGCGGGACAGTGAGACAGGCAGGAGACCTGTACGAGCTGGAGCGCGGCGCGCCACCCGCTGCCGTCGAGCCGGCGCGCCGTGTATCGATGGAACGCGATTGCCTACGGTGTCTTGAACGCGCCGGGAAAGCCGATCGCGAAGTTCTTGCGCGAGGGGACGCAGAGGATGTCTTCGCTGTCCGCAACGTCGAGCTGCGTGGGGGGATTGGGCACGAATTGGTTGTCGATCTGCACTTCCCGGACCGTGTCGAACACCAGCCCTCCCGTCGGTTTGATCTCGTAGCAGACCAGATGCGCCTCATCGTCTTCGATCGGCGACACCGTGCCGTCGGGCAAGGTTTTCTCGACCGGGTTGCAGAAGACCTCCGGCTGCAGCGCGACCACCTGCATCGTCTCGAACTGGTCCTCCAGCGTGAGGACGGCGTTCAACTCATTCCCGCTCGCCTTGTAGCAGAGGAAGTGGTTGAGCCCCTCCGGCGCTTGGAGACCCCTTTCGATCTTGTGCGTCGGAACCATCAACCCTCGCGCGTCGCGCACGGTCAACGACTGACGCCCGAACTGGTTCTCGATGTGCACCCGCCACGTCAGCCCGCGTTCCGAGCGTAGCGGGACGAGCCCGTACAGCGTTAGGTGGTGGTCCTCGTCGCGAATCTGACCCGACTGACCGCCCCCCGGTCCGCGATCGGCGTGAGTCTTGGCCACGGGATTGCAGAACCGCAACGCCAACCCGGTAAAGTATTGATCGACCGCGGGACTGCGATCGAACTGATCCTCGAGCCCCACGAGGAAGAACAAACCGAGCTGGTGGGTGAGCACGGGATAGCAGCGAAAGTGGTCGAGGTTCGGTTCTTGGAAGTGCGGCACGGCCGCGCTCGGCCGGACCAAGGTGAACAACAGGAGCGGGACCAGAAGTGCAAGGGACGAAGTCGTCTTGCACCAAATGGCGGTGCAATGCTGGACGGGGGATCGCATCGAATCCATGAGGGACCTCCTTTTCTCAGTTGGGCGGGTCAGTGTCGAAGCCATCGGCCCGCCGGCTACGGTGCGCATCGGTGGTCGTTTCAATGCATTGGCCTCGGGAGGGTCTGTGTCTCAATCATTAGGCGTGACATCCGGCTGCACAGCGTAACTTTCGGGGTCACAGCCACCTGGGCCAGCACATAGACGAACCCTCAACGCCCGTCCCGTGCGCGGCACGCGGCTTGCCGCGACGCATCGCGGCCACTGGCCCGCTCTCGAGCATCCCCGTGTCCGCCGGCACGGAGCCTCACGCCTTGCGCGCCACCAGCCGCGGTCCGGGCGGCTTCGGTCACACCGAAGGTCCGAGGTCAGAAAATCTCCGAAGGCGATTTCGTCGTGTTGAGCTATTCGTCTGCGAACCGCGACGAGGAGGTCTTTGGTCCCACCGCCGAGGAGTCTGACATTGGTCGCAGCGGAGCCGGGCCACACCTGGGCTTCGGTGTCGGACAGCACTTCGGCCTCGGTGCTCACCTGGCGCGGCTCGAGATCCGGATCCTCTTCGAGGAGTTGCTCGCCCGCTTCCCGCGTTTCGAGCTGGCCGGAGAGGTGAAGCGGTTGCAGTCGACGCTGATCGATGGCATCGAGCACCTCCCGGTCGTATTTTCTGCCTGATCAGGTGCTGCGCATCGCAGGGAGGAACAGATATGAGCGTCTTGGTCGATGACCTCGTCCTGGTTTCGGTGGACGATCATCTCGTCGAACCGCCGGACATGTTCGAGCGCCACGTACCGCCGAAGTTTCGTGACCGCGCGCCGCGCATCGAGGAACAAAAAGGAGCGCAGGTCTGGGTGTTCGAGGGCAAGGTGATGCGGAACATCGGGCTCGCCGCGACGGTGGGACGGCCACGAGAGGACCTCGGGCTGGAGCCGAATCGCTTCGAGCAGATGCGTGCGGGCTGCTACAACGTCGATGCGCGCGTGCAGGACATGAACGCGAACGGTACGTTCGCCTCGCTCTGCTTTCCGACCATGCCCGGCATCCACGGCGCGCTCTTCAGCGCCGTGGAGGATCGCACGATCGGTCTGGTCATGCTGCAAGCGTACAATGACTGGTATGTCGACGAGTGGGTCGGCGCGCACCCCACGCGGTTCATCCCGCTCGCCCAGATCCCGTATTGGGCGCCCGAGCTCGCGGCGGACGAGGTCCGGCGCATGGCGCGAAAGGGGTGCCGCGCGTTCAACTTCTGCCAGAACGTGTCGGCAATGGGGTTCCCGAGCATCCACGACCGGCACTGGGATCCCCTGTTCACGGCGGTCTGCGACGAGGGTGGAGTGCTCACGGTTCACCTCGGAACCTCCGGCAAACCGATGTTCAACTCCCTCGATACCCCCTGTAGCGGCTACATGGCGATGGTGAACATCGATATGGCCAGCTTCGCCTGCGACGTGATTTTCTCGCCTGTGTTGCAACGGTTCCCGCAGCTCAGGATCGCGATGTCGGAGGGCGGGATCGGCTGGATCCCCTTCTTCCTGGAGCGCTGCAAGTGGATCCACGAGCGTCACAGCATCTGGGCACACGACGACCTCGGCGGGAGAACGCCGCTCGAGGTCTTTCGCCAGCACTTCCTGACCTGCTTCATCGACGACCCCTGCGGGATCGAGATGCGTCACAAGATCGGGATCGACCTCATCAGCTGGGAATGCGACTACCCTCACTCCGACACCACGTGGCCGGAGTCGCCGGAGTTCCTGGCGCGGCAGCTCGACGGCCTGCCCAGCGACGAGATCGAAAAGATCACCCACCGGAACGCGCTGCGCTTCTTCGGATCGGACCTGCTCGAGCAGGTCGATCGCGAGCACGCGACGGTCAAGGCACTGCGGGCGAAGGCGGCGGGCCTCGACTTGCGCGCGCCGAGCGCCGAGGGCATGACGGGACCGCCCAAGGCCGAGAAACGGCAGCTCCTCGTGAGCGATATCATGTACCAGATGATGGGGGCGTAGCCCGCAGTGGAGCGTGCCCGGTGATGCCGCCTTCGAGTTTGACGCGCAATGGAAGACGGAGCTTCGAGGCTCGGAGTGACGTGCTGCTGCTGCGTTGGGCGCTGATGAACGGCATCGTGCGGATGCCGGTCGCCTGCGGTGGCCGATGACTGGGTCTGGAAACACGATCGGCGACCGGGCGGCCATCGTCGGCATCGGGCAGACGCCGTTCTCCCGCAGCCTCGGACGCTCCGAGTTCGACATGGCGATCGAGGCGATCTTCGCGGCCTGCGACGACGCCGGGCTTTCCCCCCGTGCCATCGACGGCGTCGTGCGCTACGACATGGAGACCACCGACGAGGAAAATCTGCTCGCGGCGCTCGGCAACCCCGAGATTCGTTACCAGGCGAGCACGAGCTGGGGCGGCGGCGGCTCGGTCAGCGTGCTGGTGCACGCGGCGGTCGCGATCGCCACCCGCATGGCCGACACCGTGCTGGTGTTCCGCTCGCGGGCGCGCGGCAAGAGCTCGGTCTTCGGCAAGGACCAGTTGCTCGGCGGCCGCTACTGGGAGCGCCTGGGTGAGCGGCTCCCCGGGCTCAACCAGTGGCACGTCCCGCATGGCCTGGTGAGCGCCTTCCAAGAGATGGCGATGATCACGCGCCGCCACATGATCGACTACGGCACGACAGAGGACCACTTCGCCGAGGTGGCCGTCGCGTTGCGGAGCCACGCGCAGCGCAACCCACATGCCGTGATGCGCCAACCGATGACGATCGCGGATCATCACGCGTCGCGATACGTCGCCGAGCCGCTGCGAGTGTTCGACTGTAACATCGAGACCGACGGGGCTTGCGCCCTGATCGTGACCTCGACCGAGCGGGCCCGCGACCTGCGTCAGCGTCCCGCCATCATCCACGGGGGCGCGCTCGCGGCCGGCTCCCACCACATCCGGCTGTCGACCCTGCTGGCGCGCCACCGTGACGAGGACAGCGCGGCGCGGGTCGGCCGCCAGCTCTGGGCGACCACCGGCCTCGCGCCGCGCGATATCGACGCGTTCTTCTGCTACGACTTCTTCACCTCGTTCGTGATCATGGCGCTCGAGGACTACGGGTTCTGCGCGCGCGGAGAAGGCGGCCCGTTCGTGACCGGCGGAGCGTTGCGCGCCGATGGCGGTCGCCTGCCGACCAACACCAACGGCGGGCAGCTCTCCGAAGCTTTCATCCACGGCCTCAACAACAACTTGGAAGCGGTCCGCCAGATTCGCGGCACCTCGACGTCGCAGGTCGCGGACTGCGAGCTGGTGCTCGTGGCCGGCGCGAACACCGACCCCACCGGGGCGGTGATCTTGCGGAGGTGAGGGGCGATGGCCGATCTACGCGCGCAGGTGATGACGCGGGGCCGCCCGCTGCCCCAGATCACCCTCGACAGCCGCGAGTTCTACGAAGCGGCCCGCCGGGGCGAGCTGCGCTTTCAGCGTTGTAGCGACTGCGGGACGTGGCGGCACTACCCGCGGCCCTCGTGCCCGCAATGCCTCTCGCGCAGCCACCGCTGGGAGCTGGCGAGCGGGCGGGGGCGGGTCTACACGTGGACCATCGTGCACGGGCCGACGCTACCCGCCTTCCAGGACGAGGTCCCGTACAACATCGTCGACGTCCTGCTCGACGAGGGCATTCACTTCCAGAGTCAACTCCTCGACTGCCCGCCCGACGAGATCCACGCCGACATGCCGGTGCGGGCGGTGTTCGTGCCGGTGAGCGAGGACATCACGCTGGTGAAGTTCCGTCGCGCAGGTACCTGTTGAAGTCCGGGCCGATCTCGCCGATGCGCTCGCGCGCCTCGATCCGGGGCTCATCCTGTAGATGCCGCTGCCGCGACCAATGCCGGTCATCGGACCCAGAGTGCATGAGCTGTGGCTCCGAGATCGATTGGGCGTCTAGCGCACTCCGCCACCGGGTTCGGCGACCTGGCGCGCGCGGGGCGCGTCTGACGCGCAGCGGTTGGCGGGGCGGACTCGGCCTCGCCCGAGGACCTGTCCCGCCTCCGCATTCGAACGCGAAGAAAACGCCTCGTCGTCCTTGAGCGCCGCCAGGCAATCGTCGTAGCGCGTCAGTAAAAAGGTGCGCCGGCCGAACTGCTCCGCTGCCAGCACCGGCTGCGACGCACGCAGCATGGCGAACATCGGGTAGGGGTCGGGATGGTCGAACAACAGCCTCGAATCAAAGGGACTGTCGCCAGGCGCCACGCACTCTGCTTTGCAGTTCTCCCGCGACTACGAAGGCAGCTGGTATGAGCACACCCAAACTTTTCGTGCGGCTGGTCGTCAGTCGATGGCCTGGCGGCACACCGCGCCGTTGCATCGATGCCCGCCGCACGGCCATCACGTGCAAGAGCGCCCCTGTCGATTTCGGTGATTGCCAATCGACTGGTCTATGAATAGCGAGGAGGACCGCGATGGAGTTCATGCTCTTGTTCTTGGTGCACAAGGACGCGCCGCCGCCGGAGCCGGCCGGATTTGCCGAGATGGGGGCGTTCGCCGCCGAGCTGGCGCGTCAGGGGAAGCTGCGCCGCGGCGCGCCGCTGACCGACGCGTCGGAGGCCGCGCGTATCCGAGTGCGCGACGGCAACGCGCTGGTCACCGACGGGCCTTTCGCCGAGAGCAAGGAAGTCGTCGCTGGGTTCTGGGTGATCGACGTGGCCAGCCGCGCGGAGGCGATCGACATCGCGCGCCGTACGCCCCACGCGCGTGACGGGGTCGTCGAGGTGCACCACATGCGTGCGCGCTACGGCGTCGCCGACAACGGAGCAGGCACTCCCTTCATCTTGCTGTTCCGGATGGAACCCGGCTTGAAGCCCGACGACGCGAAACTGCGCGCGATGATCAACTACGGGCAAGCCTTGGAGCGCGAGGGGAAGCAATTCGAGACGGCGCCGCTCGCGCACGACCTGCCGCCCGCGCGCATCGAAGGGCGGGGCGGGAAGACGCTGGTCACGGACGGGCCGTTCGCGGAGGCGAAGGAGGGGGTGGGCGGATACAGCTTGGTGCGCGTCGCGGATCGCGCCGCCGCGATCGATCTGGCCCGCCACTACCCGCACGCTACGTGGGGCCCGGTCGAGGTGCGCGAGATCCAATTCTTTGACGATGTGAGCGTCGGTTGAGTCGGGCGACAAACTACTTTCGCCCTGCAGGGCGCCGTCGCCGCAGCGGCGGTGGCGCGTGAAAGTGGAAGGCGGGGGTACCGTCAATCCTGCTACGGATGCGCGACCACTGGGGGGCCGCACTCGCCGGGCAGGCAGAGCACGCCTTCCTGGTACAGGCTGACGTCGTTCTGTGCGCCCAGCTTGAACTCCGCACCGTTGTACCAATGGTTTCGGATGAAATCGTACTGCAGTTGTCGGCGATGGCGGATCTCGGCGGTTTGGCCGTTCCAGATCTGATCGCGGAAGAGGTCGCCCGCGATGCGGTAGCGCCGTGCCAGCTGGATAAAGAAGTGCTCCGGGTCGCGGCAGTCGTCAAATGACGTGTCGCATCCCGGCATGTGAGACGCGTCAAGCCCGCCCTGGTCCATCGGCGTGTTGTAGATCAAGTTAAAGATATGGAACGGATCGCTGTTTGCCCGGAGACAGTGCGCATAAATCGAGTGGCCCATCTCTTCCTGGATGTGTCCGGCGCCGCCTCCGGGGCGCACTGACGAGATCATCGCGTCCGGCCCTCCGACGCCGCCGAGGCCGTTCAGGATGAACCGGAATGGCGACGCGAGGCAGTGGTGCGGCCCGTCATCGTAGATCCACTCAGGGAGTTCCGTCGCTCCGATGCCCTTCTCGGTGAAGAACCGGTAGCGTTCCCAGGGGGCGCCCACGGCATAGGGGATCTTGCCCATCGCAGCCGCGAGCCGCAGCGACCCGGTTGCATCGTCGAAGACGAACAGGTCCGGAATCGGGCGCTTTCCGTCCGCTTGCCGCTTGGTGATACTGCCGAGCGTGCGTCCGGTGAAGCTCGCGACAAACGGTGTCTGCGCTGGTCTCACCTGGTCGGACGCCCACGTCACGGACCGCTCGAAGCGGCTGCCGGTTGAGAAAGCCACGTAGGCGTTGTTGGCTTGCAGCCCCTGGCCGTGGCCGCGCAGGAACGTCACGATGTCGGCCTTGCCGTCCATGTTGATGTCCGCCACGAACGGCAGCTCGCCCTGCGCCGCGAAGTAGGTATGCCAGACGGTCGCCGGACCGAACTTCGTGCCATCGGATAGCGCTACCCAGACCGGCGCATGGCCGAGCAGCGAGCCATCCGGCTTGAACTGAGGCTTCTGCACGAAGGTGGCGATGTCGGCCTTTCCGTCGCCGTTGAAGTCGCCGACCAGCGGAGTCTCGCCGACCAGCGAAAAGGCCGGCTGCCATACTGTTGCGGGTCCGAACGACGAGCCGGTCGAGAGCGCCACCCAAACCGGCGCCACGCCGATCAACGTACCGTCGGGCTTGCGCTGCCTGTGCTGGGTAAACGTGATGATGTCGTCTTTGCCATCGCCGTTGAAGTCACCGACAAGCGGAATTTCGCCAGCCGGCGAGAAGTAAGCTTGCCAGACGCTGGCCGCCGAGAAGCTCGAACCATTGGAGAGGGCGACCCAGACCGGCGCCTGACCGACCAGGGTGCCATCGTGGTCGTTGAATACCGGGTGCTGGACGAAGTCGATGATGTCGTCGCGCCCAGAGGGATCGCCGTCGAAGTTGCCGACCAGCGGCTTCTCGCCCTGCTTGGCGAAGTTCGTGTACCAGACTATCTCGTGCGCATATTCCGGGCCGTTGGGAATATTCGAGCCGTCAAGACGCACATAGACGGGAGCCGGACCGACCGCGGCTTCGAACTTCTGCGAAAATCGCACCAAATCCGGCCGGGCGTCGCCGTTGACGTCGGCGATCATCCGGGCCTCGTTCGGCCCGCCAAAGTTGATCTCCGGATCGAAGCCACCCGCTTCCTCGGCATGAAGCAGGGTCATGCCCCAGTGACCTGTGAAGAGCTGCTTCATTGCGGCCCTGCTGAAGTTGACGATCACGGCGCTTGTCAGCGCCGGAGAAGCAGTCCGTTGTGCAGTCAGATACACGTCGGAGTTGAAGCTCAGGACCTCTATTTGTCCGAACGCACCGGCGGAACCGGGATCGATGTCGGTGCCTGACGACAGCCAGTGGTCGGCGAACGCGGCGCCGGTGATCCGGTTGTCGACGCGGTTCGGGTCCTTACGTGCGTAGGTGAGCCGGCCGTTGGTGTCGCGAGCGATGACAAAGATGTCCTCGTACAAGGTCGCAATGTGCGGCGCGCCGTCCGCGTGCAGACCCGTATCGGACGGAATCGTCCAAGTTGCGGGGCTGCCGAGCGCTGACGTCGTGTTCATATAGAACACGGCGCTGCCAGGAGACGCCGGCGTCTCCGAGCGAACCACTAAATGCAACCCGTTGTTGAACACGACGGCATCGAACTGGCCGTCATGAACCGGGACGATCGATACGCTCGTAGGCGCCGAGAACGCTGGGGGCGAGGCGCTGGTGCGGTAGGCGTGGCGCAGCGCCGCTCCGGATGTGTAGAAGACGTCAAGCGTCACGCCGTCCCAGAGGAGCTTCGGGGAGAAGATGTTCGCATGCGTCGCAACGATGACGTCCGGGGACCAGATTCCCGTTTCAGTGTTCAGCTGCCGCAGCTTCACCGTGCCTAAGCGATCGACCCAGGCCAGAGCCAGCCCTTTTTCGCCGGTGGCAACCAGCGACGGCGATACCGGCGTCGCGATATTCAGCGGCTGCCAGGCTGACGTCCAGTCGCTGATATCCGGCTCATCTATGGCCCGCTCGGTGTGATACAGCCGGCCGCTGGCGAGCGCGACGAGATGAATTGTCGTCGCGCCCACGCCTCGCCCCACCTCGGCCACGGCGAGCCGCTTGTCGTCGAAGCGGGCCGGACTCGCACCTCCTACGGCATGCCAGGCATGCGTGAGCGTTCTCGCGTTCTGCACCTGGCCCGTTGTGCGGTCGACGCGGCTCGGCAGCAGTTCGAAAAATATCTTTCCCGTGAGCCGGTCGACACGGAACAACCAGATGGTGTTGTTACGGTGGCCGTAGTCTACGAACTCTGGGACGAAGGGCCGCGGCGGGAATTGCGGACTGCTATCGTGCGGTTTGTAGAGCGGACCAGGATCCTCGATGACACCGGCCATCGCGACGGCCGACCCCGTGCCGTTTCGCAGTCGCTGGAACCGAACGTGGGGAAGGTTGATGCGAAAATCCCAGCCATGAAGGTCGGGAAGGAACTCGGGGTAGTCGGCGAGGCTCTCGTTCATGTGCGAACCGGCATCCGGGTTCCAGCAGGCCACTACGACCGAGGTGCCAGCCACGCAGTTGCCCGCATCGCGAGCGGTGCTCTGCGCGTTTGCTGCTGTACCGAGTAGCGCCAAAAGAAGGCCGACCCTCCAAATCATCTTCCCACCTCCATGTCTGGACAGTAGATGCGCGCGTAATCCCTCCTACGGACAGGCGCCGTTCACATGGCAGCTGCTACAGAGGCTGCCATCGCATCGTACCGGCTGCACGCGTACGGGCTGGGGAAGACCGGCGTGGCGTCGGCACAATCAACCGCATAGTTGAACTCACACTGGGTGGGCGCCGAGTCAGCCGAATACAAGGCGCCGAATCGCAGCACAATTCCTCTAAACAGAGGAAGCGTCGGAGACGACTTGCGTAAAGTACGTCGGTGATGCCGTCTGAGAGCAGTGCGCGATGACCTACTGCGGATCGATGATCACGGTCGTCGCCGCGTCGCGCGGTGCGCGCCGGTTCCTGCCGTGCGACGTCGCGCTGCACCGCAGCGGCGGGAACTAACTTCAGTCACTCGACGGTCGCTTCGGTGAACAGCGCCGTCGTCGCGGGGCGAAAGGGCCAGGCGGTCCCGCCCCGGCGCTCCCTTCTACCGCCGCGCCCGTGGGGCGTGCGCGGGCATGACCCACGCGGAGCCGCCAGTGCAAGGAGTTCCCGGCATGAACGTCGCGATGAGCAACCCGGCCGCCGCAGACTGTCCTGCAGCCGGCTATGGACAGCGACGCGGTTGCCGTGACGCTGTGTGCCGACAAACCGACTCGGCTAGAATTTCGGCGGAACCAGGGACTGGAGCGACACGCTGACCTGGTAGCTCCCGGCCGCAGGACACTCCTCCGCGCAGCCGGTGACCACGCCCAGGTTGTGCCCGGATGGAAGAACGAGGGTCCCGCCAATGCACGTCCCGGGATTGGTTGCCGCCGAGAACAGCGCTCCCTGGTCGCTCGGTCCGATGAACTCGTGGATGGCGGTGTTGTCGTTGCTGCCGACCGTCACCGTGACGGTCTGCGCGTTCTTCGTGGAATTGAAGTAGAAATGATGCTGGCTGCCTTTCCGCGTGCCAGTTTGCGTCACTTCCGCGTGCGCGGGGGCTGTCCGCAGCAGTGCAGACGCTGCGAGCACCGGCCCACCACGGCCCGCGAGAGTCCCTCCGCGGCGAGTAGCGCCGAGGCAACGGCGCGCGCCTCGGCGGCGCGCTCGACACCGACGGCCGTGCCATCCGGACCGACCAGCTTGGCCAGCTCGATGAGGATCACGC
>Ga0066388_100001882_pt1 | contig 12327 bp, 9 predicted proteins | sample PanSoiMetaGPlot6_FD_64539 | JGI IMG/M metagenome (GOLD analysis project Ga0066388, IMG submission 64539) | Tropical forest soil microbial communities from Panama analyzed to predict greenhouse gas emissions - Panama Soil - Plot 6 (Hybrid Assembly) | ecosystem: Environmental > Terrestrial > Soil... | reverse complement strand
GCTGATCTGGACGCTAATCTGGACGCTTCCTGGGGCGCAGCAAGTTGGACTATTATTGGCTCAGAAAAGCCGCTGATCTCCGACGTCTGTACGGGAGGAACATCATGATCCGTTCAAATCTTGCAATCTCATTCATCGTCGGCGCTTCGTTTGCGATCTCGCTTGCAGGCCAGGCGCTCGCCAAGGAATGCTATGCCCCGGATGCGCGCGCCCAGGAGCGCGCCTTCTCGCGCGCCGTCATCACCGAAGGTGGCAAGACCGTGTGGCTCGGCGGCCAGACCGGCTCGCCGGAGAAGAACTTCGAGGGTCAGGTGCGGGACATCTTCGCGGAGCTTGATAAGACCATCAAGGCGGTCGGCGGCACCGGACTGCGGGACATGGTCACCATGACGGTCTTTATCAACGACGTGCGGCTCGGCGACCGGCTGACCGAAATTCGCAAGGAAATCTTCAAGGAGTGCTTTCCGGGCAGCGCCCTCATCACGGTCACCGGCTTCGCGCGACCTGGAATATTGATCGAGATTCAGGGCATGGCCGTCATCGGCGGCAAGTGACGTTGACCGAAGCCATCAGCGCGCATTGGAACTCCATGCGCGCCCATGCGTTTTCCCCTGGCGAAACCCGCAAGGGGGCGAAAATGCACGTTGTCAGGCCTTTACTCATTATACTTCTAGCCCTGCTCAGTGGACCATGTTTGGCGCAAGGCCATATGCCCGTTCATCCTGCAATCGCAAACGATGACACGGGCGATCGGTGGGCGATGCAAGAAGGCATCGAAGCGCCGGCGTTATTGCAAACGGTTGCCGCGACCAATCCGCGTGCAAGTCGGAAGCCGATCTCGGAAGCGCGCCGCGAATGGTCGGATCGATTTCTCGCATGTGATGCGCCAATGAGAGCCTGCATGGTCAATTGCAATGTGCGAGCACAAAGCCTAGGACTCGATGAAAAGTTTGTCCTGCGCTGCTTGAATAGACTATGCGACAAATACCTGGTTGCATCCTGCTTCCAGCAGGCAGGTCCTCTGCCTCGTTGATTGTCACGCGCGATTGGGTACGGCACGTTTGCGAGCGCTGATGACGCGGCCGACCTGCCTGCTCAAACCGAGACATCACGATGGTCCGCATCGATCCCTTTCAGCCAGCCGACTTCGCTGCTGTCGTCGCGTTCGTCGAGGCGATCCAGGAGCATGAGCGCATTCACGTTCCTGACCTGAAATTGGGGTCGGAGATAGGGAAGTCCTATACCAACCTGCTGCTCCGGTCAGTCGCCGAGCGAAATGGCTGCATGATGATGGCGCGAGCGGAAATTGACGCGATCGGCTTTGCCTGCGCATGGGTCCAGGAAGATGAGGACCCGCTTGTGCGCGACGGCGCGCGCATCCATGCCTACATCTCCGATATCTTCGTCGATCGCGATTGGCGCAGACAGGGCGTGGCGTCGCTTCTCCTGGATGCCGTCGAAACCGCGATGCGCGAGCGGGGGTGCACACGCATTCGCGTGTGCTCAAAGGCGGCCAATCAGCTCGCCATCGCATGCTACGAGACGCACGGCTATCGTCCGTATGAAATTATCTTCTCCAAGCAGCTCAACGGCCAGATTTAAGGAGGAGCAGCCCTGACCCGTACCCGCTCCGCGTCAGCGCCGTGACGGAACCAACAAAGATGGCGGGCGGGGATCCAGGCTGGCGCGCGAGCAGTCGCCCATCATTCATGCCGATGCATGGCGGAATCCGCCTTGGTGTCCCGCATGAACAGGTACACGACCAGCGAAATCCCGATCATGCCGGTCAGGTAATAATAGAACCATTCCTCGTGGCCGAGCGATTTCAATGTCAAGGCGACCGAGTCGGCCGTGCCGCCGAAGATCGACACGGTGAGCGCGTAGGGAAGCCCGACACCGATCGCGCGAATATTGGTCGGAAACAGCTCCGCCTTGACCACCGCATTGATGGACGTGTAGCCGGAGACGATCATCCACGCCGCCGCGATCAAGAGAAACGCCTCCAGCGGCCCGTTGGCGGCCTGCAAGCTTGTCAGCAATGGAATTGTGAACAGAACACCCGTGACGCCAAAGCCAATGAGCAGCCATTTGCGGCCGATGCGATCGGAGATCGCACCATAGATGGGTTGCAGAATGATGCCAAAGATCAGCGCACTCAGGGTAACCATCGTGGTCTGATCGTCGGTGAGCCCGACCGAGAGCTTCAGAAATTTCTGCATATAGGTCGTATAAGTATAGAACGCCGCGGTGCCGCCGGCGGTCAGCCCGACAACCAGCAACACTTCGCGCGGATAGCGCATGAGCGCCCGCAGCGACGAGGTGCGGGTCACGACCTTCTTCGCCGCTTCAAACGCTTCCGTCTCATGCAGATTGCGTCGCATCACCAGCGCGATGGCGGCGAGCAGCGCGCCGATGAAGAAAGGAATGCGCCAGCCCCACTCCCGTATCTCCTCGGCAGTCAAGAAGACCTTCTGCAGCAGCAACAGCACGAGCAGCGCGCAGATCTGGCCGCCGATCAGAGTCACATACTGAAAGCTCGAGTAGAAACCGCGGTGGCGCTGGTCGGCCATCTCGGTGAGATAGGTTGCGCTGGTGCCGTATTCGCCGCCGAGACTCAAGCCTTGAATGATACGCGCCAGGCCGAGAACGATGGGGGCGCCTATTCCAATCGTCTCGTAAGTGGGCGTTACGGCGATCATCAGCGAGCCGAAGCACATCAACGACACCGAGAGCATCAGCGCGCCACGCCGCCCATAGTGGTCCGCCAGGTATCCGAACATCCAGCCGCCGAGCGGGCGCACGATAAAGCCGGCCGCGAACAGCAGCGCCACGTTGAGCTGCTGCACGACTGGATCGGAATGCGGGAAGAAATCGCCGGCGAAATAGAGCGCGAAGGCGGCGTAGGCGTAGAAGTCATACCATTCGACCAGATTGCCCACGGAGCCGATAAAGATTGCCTTCAGGCGACGTCGCGCGTCCGCGAAGCTGTCGGACGTTGACGCTAGGTCATATGGTTCGACGCGGGACGTGGGGCTCTCCTTCAAGATCGATGAATGGGCCGAGACGCCAGCGCCTCAACTCGGTCGCGGGGCGGTTTGTTCCCGGCGTGAAGAGTACTCCGGGGGCGGCTATTCCGCCAGCGACGGGTCAATCATGCGCACGACGCGCCGGATCTTGAGGCCGGCCGTGTAGGCGTTGGTCTTCTTGACCCATTCGTTATAGGTGCTTTCGTCATCGACCGCGATCACGGTGAACAGCTTCTCTTCCGTTGCATAGGTGCAGAGCCAGTGATAACGGCCCGCAAGCTCGGCGATGGCGTTCACCGAGATCCGAGCGTGGCGCGCAACCTCCTTATCATTCGCCAGATTGAACGTGGACGGCCGGTCCCGTTCCACGATGAGCTTGATCATATCTGTTCCTCCCTTATGCCGAAGCTTGCTCTCCTCAGCCATCCGGATTGAACTTGCCGTGTTCGTCGCCCCAGCCGTCGAAGCCCGGTCTTTTCTCGCGCGAGAACAGGTCGGCACGGCGCATGGCCGCCGGCGTGTGCTTGGCCAACAGGTCGTAGAACTCGTCGGGTTTGCGCGAGTGCTGGCGCGCGGTGCCGTCGAACAACGAAGGCAGCGGCTTGTGCGCCGGGTTTCCGATCGTCGCCACCAGGATCGGCTCGTGCAGCGTGCGCACGCGATAGCCGGTACCCATGCGCGGCTTGCCGGCGGCCGTGAGCTTGCGCCACACCATCTCGCTCTGCGGCGCAAACCCCCAGGCCTGCGCCACCGCCTGCGCCTGACCGGTCGCGATCGCCCAGCCGCAGGTCCACAGCAGCAACAGGCAATCGCCGCGCGCGAGCTGGCCGACCGGCAGCACCTTGATGGCAGCAAGGTCCATGACGGCGTAGTGCGGGTCTGCCCCTTTCGCCGTGCCGGCAGCGCTGTAGTTCTTGAAGTCCCAGGGTGGGTCCGCCACGATCACGTCATACGAGAGAGGCGGAAGATTGCCGAAAGGCCAAGTGCTCATCCGGATATTAGACCCGGACTGCCGCCGTTTGTCAGCCTGGCGCGCTGCCACCGGCCGCGGCGGGCAAGAGGCGGGCAAGAACTGCTATGGCGCGTATCGGGCGCTACCGCCGGCAGCGCCCGCGATACCGAGAAAGAAGCCGAGGTCGTACCACCAGCCGCTGTTCGGGAATGCATAGATTCGCACGTCATAGAAAAACGATGCAATCAGCGAGAATGGCGCGATAGCCCCGTGCAGGAGGCCGAGCCAGAAGCCCGGTGCGTCGCCGCCGCTGAGCTGTGGTTGCGTTGCGCAGCCCGCCAGGAGCGCTGCTGCCACCAACATCAGCACAATCACACGCCTCATGTGCTCCTCGCCCCATGTGCTCCTCGCCGCTCAGGCGCATGGCGATCTTGACTGTTGTTAGAATATTTTCTAATGATAGTCAATGCAAGCGAGAACCAAGCCAGCACGGCAGCCCGCGTTCGAGATCACGACGCCGAAGCAACAGCGGGCCTATTTTCATCCGGTGCGGATGAAGATCCTGAATTTCCTGACGCGGGAACGACTGACGATCTCACAAACCGCAGAGCGGCTGAAGGTTCATCCCGCCAACATCACCCACCAGTTCCGGGTCTTGCAGGCTGCCGGCCTTATTCGGCTGGTCGAGGAGCGCGACATCGGGCGTGTCGTCGAAAAATACTATGAGGCGGTCGCGACCCTGTTCAACATTCGGCCTCCGGAAGGCTCGGTCAAAAGCGTGAACAAGAAGGGGCTCTCGTTCCTCCGCGATGATCTTTCCGCAAGCATCGAGCTGTTGCAGGCCGATGATTCCGAGGATGTATTTGGGCAGATCTGGGCGGCGCGAATCGACAGCAAGACCTTTATGAGCTTTGCCAAACGTCTGCGCAGCCTGATCCAGGAATTCGAAAGTATCGCGTGCCAGGACGGCACCAGTTACGCCCTCAATCTCAGTCTCTACCCGCACAAGCTCGATTACGGCCCGCTCGAAAGATATGAGTTGAAAAAACCGCGGCGCATGCGGGTGGTCAAATGAAAGCGACAGCGCTGATCACGCCGATTGTTCTCGATTTCGACAGCCATAGCTACGGCTTCTCCAAATAGTCGGATGCAGCTTTACGGTAGCCTGGGCACCGGAAGGATCGATGCCGTGCGCCTTTTGCGTCTTGTTTTCTTGGTGGCGTTCTGCATGGCTGCGTTACGCGTGGCCGCGGAGCCGTCGGCATCGCAGGCGCCGCTTGAGCTTACGCCCGCCAATATCGCCAGCGTGATCGACCCGCTGATGGCGGAGTGGATCGACAAGCGCAAAGGTCCGGGGGCGGTGGTGGTCGTGGTGACGCGCGATGCAGAGGTTTTCGCCAAGGGCTATGGCTTCGCGGACATCGGTGCCGGAAAGCCATTTACCGCTGATACGACTCTGGTGCGGCCGGGATCGATCTCGAAGCTCTTCACCGGCATTGCGGTCATGCAGCTCGTGGATGCTGGCAGGCTCGATCTTGATCAGGACGTGAACCGATATATCGACTTCACGATTCCGCTGCAGGACGGCGATGTCCCGGTCACGCTCCGTCGTCTTTTGACTCACCGCGCAGGCTTCGAAGAGCATGCGAAGGGACTGTTCTCGCGAAATCGCGAATCCGAGCCGCTCGGCCGCTGGCTTGCAAGAAACCTGCCTCCCCGTCTCTTTCCCAGAGGCGATGTCGAGGCCTATTCCAACTATGGCGTCGCGCTCGCCGGATATGTCGTCGAACGCGTCTCAGGCGAGCCTTTTGCGTCATATGTTCAGCGGAATATTCTCGATCCGCTTGGCATGAGCCATTCGACGTTTCGGCAACCGCTGCCGGACGATCTGGCGCCGCTCATGGCAAAGGGCTATCGCGCATCGGACCAGCCGCCGCTCGGATTTTTCGAAGCGATCGTCGCGCCGGCCGGGGGCCTTTCGGCTACCGGGACGGATATGGGCCGCTTCATTCGTGCGCTGATGAACGGCGGCGCGCTTGATGGCGGTCGCATCCTCCCCAATGCGCGGCTCGACGAGATGATGGCACCCAGCAACGCGACGCCTGCCGGATACCTCGGGCTCGCGTTCGTGGGAACGAAAGTGGCAGGCCACGAGGCGATTTGGCACGACGGTGGAACGCCGGCCTTTTCCAGCGATCTGAAGTTTTTCCCCGCGCAGGGCGTCGGAGTTTTCGTGTCGCGCGATGGCGTGGGTGAAATCAAGACTGCGACGGACATTCCCGCTCCGACGACTGTGATTGCGGAACGTTTTCTGCCCAAGGTCCCCGAAGCGGTCGATGGACGCGCCGGCGACGCGGGCGTGACTGGTATCTACCATCTAAGCCGGCGCGCTGAGTCGTCGTGGGTGAGATTGAATGAGTTGACGTCGCAGCTTGTCGTCAAGACAGACAGTGCCGGCGATCTGACCCTGTTTGCCGCGATTTGGCCGTTCGGCACAGGCGCGGCGTTCAAGCATGTTGGCGGGAATCTCTACGAGGGGCCGAGGAGCTCGCGCATCGCCTTCATGCATGAAGTCGGCTCCGAGGCGTATATTGCCGCGCCGGGCGCTCGTCTGCAGCGCGTGTCCTGGTGGCTCGATGTGCGCTGGATCGCGCCAGCGTTTGCGGTGAGTACGGTGGTCGTTCTCCTGACGCTGCTGGCCTGGCCCGTTGCCGTGCTATGGCGCCGCCGGCGCAAGCGGCCGTGGAGTCAAGACAGCGGCGACCGGCACAAATATCGCGTCGTCAGGCTGATCCTGCTCGTCGATGCCGTTGTCATCATTGCGACCGTGGTGCTTTTTGTCATGAGCGCCGCAGATCCCAGCATTCTCAACGACGCCCTGGATCCCATGCTGCGGGCGCTCTATGCCCTCGCATGGCTTGGCGTCTTCGGCGCGATTCCCAGTCTGTGGGCAGCCACGATGTTCTGGCGAAACGGCATCGGCAGCCGCTGGTCACGCATCCATCATTCCCTGATTGCCGCCAGCAGCGTCATGATCGCGTGGTTTTTCCTTACATTCCGTATTGCGGGGACGACACTGAATTATTAGCGACGCGGGCTATGCGTGGACGACATCCCGAGCACCTCTGCACCACAGCCGGAAGCGATCGAGGTAGAGGTAGATCACCGGCGTCGTACAAAGCGTGAGCATCTGGCTCACGATCAGGCCGCCGACGATGGAAATGCCGAGCGGACGGCGGATCTCGCCGCCCTCGCCGAAGCCGATGGCGAGCGGTATGGCTCCGAGCATCGCCGCCATCGTGGTCATCATGATCGGCCGAAAGCGCAGGATGCAGGCCTCGTAGATCGCCTGCTGTGACGACAGCCCGCGCGAGCGCTCGGCATCGAGCGCAAAATCGATCATCATGATCGCGTTCTTCTTGACGATGCCGATGAGCAGGATGACCCCGATCAGGGCCATGATGCTGAACTCGGTCTGGAACATCATCAAGGCGAGCACCGCGCCGATCCCGGCCGAAGGCAGGGTCGAGAGAATCGTGAGCGGATGAACGAAGCTTTCATAGAGAATGCCGAGCACCACATAGACGGCGATGAGTGCAGCCAAGATCAGATAAGGCTCGTTTGCAAGCGACTGCTGGAAGGCGCGCGCTGTGCCCTGGAAGCTGCCGTGGATCGAGGCCGGCACGCCGATCCGGTTCATGGCAGCCGTGACTGCGCTCACCGCGTCGCTCAACGAGACCCCGGGCGCCAGATTGAACGAGATCGTGGTGGCGACGAACAGGCCGTCGTGGTTGACCGCGAGCGGCGTGTTGCCGGGCCCGAAATGGGTGAAGGCCGAGAGCGGCACCATCCGCTCCTGTGAGGTGCTCACCGCCGCGCCGGTCGATACCGCGCCACGGCCGGTGTTGCCGATCGCGTTGAGCGCCTGATTGCGCGCCGCGTCAGCCGCAACACTCGCGACCGCCGGGGTCTGGGCTTTCGACCGCACGGTGCCGGCAACGGCGTTGGTCGCCTGCACGCCGCCCACGGAGCCGCCGGACGTGCTCACGTACACGTCCTTGAGCGAATCCGGGCTCTGCCAGAACTGTGGCGCGACCTCCATGATGACGTGGTACTGGTTGCGCGGATTGTAGATGGTCGACACCTGCCGCTGCCCGAAGGCATCGTAAAGCGCGTTGTCGATCTGGCTCGCGGAGAGCCCAAGGCGGGAAGCAGTGTCGCGATCGATCACCAGGTCGGTCTCGAGCCCCTTGTTCTGCTGGTCGGAGTTCACGTCGACAAGCTGCGGCGTCTGCTGCAAGGCAGCCAGAATCTTCGGCGCCCACTCGTTGAGCTCGGTGAGGTTGTCGGCGTGAAGCGTGTATTGATATTGGGCATTGGCCTGTCGGCCGCCGACGCGGATGTCCTGCACCGCCTGCAGGAACAAGGTGGCACCGGGGACCTGTGCAAGCTCGCGGCGCAGGCGGGCAATCACCTGGTCGGCCGAGATCCCCCGCTCGCTCAGCGGCTTGAGTGAGGCGAACACGAAACCGGAATTGGTCTGGCCGCCGCCGGTGAAGCCGACGACCGTATCGATCGCGGGATCTTTCTGGATGATCGAAATGAATTGCACGAGCTTCTGCCGCATGAGCTGGAATGAGATGCTCTGGTCGGCCTGGATGTTGCCGGTCAGCCGTCCGGTGTCCTGCTGCGGGAAGAAGCCCTTGGGGATGACCGTGAAGAGATAGAAATTGAGGCCAATCGTCACGAAGAACACGAGCAGAATGGCGCGCGGGTGTCGCAGCGCAAAGCCAAGGGTGTGCTCGTAGCCGCGCAAGGCCGCGGCGAACATGCGCTCGCTCGCATGATAGAGCCGTCCGTGCCGCTCGCGCGCCGGTGTGCGTAAGAGCGAGGCGCACATCATCGGCGTGGTGGCGAGCGAGACCGCCAGCGACACCAGGATCGCGACCGAGAGCGTGACCGCGAACTCGCGAAACATGCGGCCGATGATGCCGCCCATGAGCAGGATCGGGATGAAGACCGCGATCAGCGACGTGCTCATCGACAGCACGGTGAAGCCGACCTCAGCCGCGCCCTGGATCGCGGCCTGCACGCGCGACATCCCGGCTTCGATGTGACGTGAGATGTTCTCGAGCACCACGATGGCATCGTCGACCACGAAACCGGTGGCGACCGTGAGCGCCATCAGCGACAGATTGTCCAGGCTGTAGCCGAGAAGATACATGGCTCCGAACGTGCCGACGAGCGACACCGGCACCGCCACCGTCGGGATCAGGGTCGCGCGCGGGCTGCGCAGGAACCCGAACACCACCAGAATGACCAGCCCGATCGCGATCATGAGCGTGCGCTCGACGTCGCTCAGCGAGGCGCGGATCGTGGTCGAGCGGTCGACCGCGACCGTGATGTCGATCGCGGGCGAGATGGAGGCCTGCAGCTCCGGCAAGAGCGATCGCACGCGATCCACCGCATCGATGATATTGGCGCCCGGCTGCCGATAAAGGATGACGAGCACCGACCGCTTGCCGTTGGCGAGCCCGGCATTGCGCAGATTCTCGACCGAATCGATCACCTCGCCGACGTCGGCCAGGTGCACCGGCGAGCCGTTGCGATAGGCGACGATCAGCGACTTGTATTCGTCAGCTCGGCTCGCCTGATCATTGTCGTAGATCTGGTAGTGGCGATCCTTGACCTCGATGGCGCCCTTGGGGCTGTGGGCATTGGCCGAGGCGAGCGACGCGCGCACGTCCTCGAGCCCGATGCCGTACTTGGCCAAGGCCTGCGGATTGAGCTCGACCCGCACCGCCGGCAGCGAGCTGCCGCCGACCGTCACCTCGCCGATGCCTTCGACCTGCGAGAGCTTCTGCGCCAGCACCGTGGTGGCGGCGTCGTAAATCTCGCCCTGTTGCAGCGTATCCGAGGTGAGCGCCAGGATGAGGATCGGCGCATCCGCCGGATTGACCTTGCGATAGGTGGGATTGGACCGCAGGCTCGCCGGCAAGTCGGCGCGCGCCGCGTTGATCGCCGCCTGCACGTCGCGCGCCGCGCCGTTGATATCGCGGTCGAGGCCGAATTGCAGGTTGATGCGCGCGCTGCCGACCGAGCTCGATGAGGTCATCTCGCTGACGTTGGCGATCTGGCCGAGATGGCGCTCCAGCGGCGTGGCGACGCTGGTCGCCATGATCTCGGGGCTCGCGCCGGGAAGCTGCGCGCGCACCGAGATGGTCGGAAAGTCGACCTGCGGCAGCGGCGACACCGGCAAGTGAAAGAAGGCCACTGCGCCTGCGGCTGCGATGCCGAAGGTGAGCAAGGTGGTGGCGACCGGCCGGCGGATGAAGGGCGTCGAGAGGCTCATGGCGCGGCGCTCGCCTCGCGATCGTCGGGCGCGGGAGCAAAACGCGCCGACAGGCGGTCGAACCACAAGTAGATCACCGGCGTGGTGAACAGCGTCAGCACCTGGCTCACCAGCAAGCCGCCGACGATCGACAGGCCGAGCGGATGCCGCAGCTCCGAGCCGGTGCCGGTGCCGACCATCAGCGGCAGCGCGCCGAGCGCTGCCGCCATGGTGGTCATCAGGATCGGCCGGAAGCGCAGCAGGCTCGCCTGGAAGATCGCCTCGCGCGGCGGCCGGCCCTCGTTGCGCTGGGCGTCAAGCGCGAAGTCGATCATCATGATCGCGTTCTTCTTGACGATGCCGATGAGCAGAATGATCCCGATGATGGCGACGACGGTGAGCTCGCTGCCGGCCAGCATGAGCGCGAGCAGCGCGCCGATGCCCGCCGACGGCAATGTGGACAGGATCGTGACCGGATGAACGAAGCTCTCATAGAGCACGCCGAGAACGATATAGACCGTCACGATCGCGGCGAGGATCAGGAACAGCTCGTTGGCCAGGGAGGATTGGAACGCGAGCGCGGCGCCCTGGAAGCTCGTGACCACGCTGCGCGGCAGCTCAATGTCCTGCTCGGCCGTCTTGATGGCCGCGACCGCCTCGCCAAGCGAAGTCCCTGGGGTGAGGTTGAACGACACGGTCGTCGCCGGAAACTGGCCGAGGTGCGCGATCTGCAGTGGCGCCGTCTGCTCCCGCACGTGCGCGAGCACCGATAGCGGCACCTGTCCGGCTCCGGTCGAGGACGGCAGATAGATGGATGAGAGCGATTGCAGCGAATTCTGCAGCGTCGGCTCGGCTTCGAGGATGACGCGATACTGGTTCGAGTGTGTGAAGATGGTCGAGACGATGCGCTGGCCAAACGCGTCATAGAGCGCATTGTCGATGGTGGCCGGCGTGATGCCGAACCGGGCCGCGGTGCTGCGATCGATCTCGACATAAGCTGCAAGACCTTGCGCCGCGAGATCAGTGGCGACATCGGCGAATTGCGGCAGCTCCTTGAGCCGTTCGACCAGGCGCGGCGCCCATTCGGCGAGCTCGTCCGGATTGGCGTCCTCCAGTATGAACTGGAACTGCGTCTTACTGACGGCGTCGTCGACGGTGAGGTCCTGCACCGGCTGCATGAACAGCTCGATTCCGGTCACAGCGGCCGTGCTCTCCTTCAACCGCCGAATGATCGCGCTGGCGTCGGAGCTGCGCTGATCGTGCGGCTTGAGATTGATCAGAAATCGCCCGCTGTTCAGCGTCATGTTGCTGCCGTCGACGCCGATAAAGGACGAGAGGCTTTCCACGTCCGGGTCTTTGAGGATCGCGGCTGCGAGTGCCTGCTGGCGCTCGGCCATGGCGGCGTAGGAGATCGATTGCGGCGCCTCCGAGATGCCCTGGATGATGCCGGTGTCCTGCACCGGGAAGAAACCCTTCGGAATCACGACATAGAGCGCGATCGTCAGCGCAAGCGTGGCAAGCGCCACCAAGAGCGTCGGGGTTTGCCGATCCAGCACCCAGTTCAAGAGCCGGCCATAGCCCTGCACAAGCGCGTCGAACCACTCGCGGCCGTGCCGCTGCAAGGTGCTCTCGCGCTCCTCTGCCGACCGGCGTAGGAGCTTGGCGCAGGCCATCGGCACCAGCGTGAGCGCCACCACGGCGGAGATCAGGATCGTGACCGCGAGTGTGATCGCGAATTCGCGGAACAGCCGGCCCACAACGTCGCCCATGAAGAGAAGCGGAATGAGCACCGCAATCAGCGACACCGTCAGCGAGATGATGGTGAAGCCGACCTGCTCCGAGCCGCGCAGCGCCGCCTGCAGCGGGGAATCGCCTTGCTCGATGTAGCGCGCAATGTTCTCGATCACGACGATTGCATCGTCCACAACGAAGCCGGCGGCAATCGTCAGCGCCATCAGCGACAGGTTGTTGATGCTGAAGCCAAGCAGGTACATGGCGCCGAGCGCGCCGATCAGCGA
>Ga0066388_100001881_pt1 | contig 12328 bp, 13 predicted proteins | sample PanSoiMetaGPlot6_FD_64539 | JGI IMG/M metagenome (GOLD analysis project Ga0066388, IMG submission 64539) | Tropical forest soil microbial communities from Panama analyzed to predict greenhouse gas emissions - Panama Soil - Plot 6 (Hybrid Assembly) | ecosystem: Environmental > Terrestrial >... | reverse complement strand
CTCGAGGCCGTGAAGGAGGTCGTCCGCCAGCTGCGGCTGCGCGACATCGGCGGGATCATCGTCATCGACTTCATCGACATGGCGAACCCGAAGAACCGCGCGACCGTCGAAGAGGCGCTGCGGACGGAGCTCGAGCGCGACCGGACGAAGACCTACGTCGTCGAGATCTCGCCGCTCGGACTCGTCGAGATGACGCGCCAGAACGTGACCGACGGCCCGCGTGAGGTGATGACCCGCAAGTGTCCGACCTGCGGAGGCGACGGGATCGTCTACTCCGAGGCTTCGGCGGCGATCGACGTGGAGCGCAGGCTCCGCGCCCTCGCGGCGGGCTCGCGGGCGCAGGCGTTCCGCGTAGAGCTCGCCGACTCGATCGCGAGCGCGCTCGTCGGCCCGGGCGCGCGGCGGCTCGTCGAGCTCGAGGCGGTCACGAAGAAGCGCTTCTTCCTCGAGGGCAAGTCGCAGACACATCTCGACCACTTCGTCGTGATCAGTGAGGGCAAGCTCGCGGATCTCGCGCCGGCGGCGCCGGTGGCTGAGGAGTCCGAGGTCATGCTGCAACTCGTCGAGGTCGACCGCCACGATGCCGCAGCCGCCGTGGGCAAGCTCGACGGGCTGGACATCGTCGTCGCGGATGCGGCGACACTCGTCGGCAAGCGCCTGAAGGTTCGCATCGAGCGCGTGCTCGACGGGCGGGCCTACGCCGTGCTCACCCGCAAGGCCAAGGACGCTCCCGAGCCGCTGACGGCGGAGGGCGAGGCGGAGAAGCCGACTCGCAAGCCTCCGGCGCGCAAGGGCGCAGCGGCGGCTGTGGCGCAGCCTGAGCCCGCCGAAGAAGAGGAGGAGGCTGTCGCGGAGGAAGTCGAGGCCGAAGAGACCGCGGAAGCCGAGGAGGCGTCCAAGCCCAAGAAGAAGACCCGGCGTGGCTCCCGCGGCGGCCGCAACCGAAAGAAGAAGCCGACGACGACGGCGGACCCGGTCAGCGACGAACATGAGGCCGACGGCGCCTCGGAAGAGGCGCCCGAGCCCCAGCGCGCCGTAACGATCCACGTTCCCGGCGAGGATCTTGGGCGCCCGGATGCGGTCGAGCCGGCGGCGGACCAACCTCCGAACGAGCCCGAGGCGACAGACGAGCCGGCAACCGGCGAGGCGGTAGAGGCCGAGGAGGCCCCGAAGCCCAAGAAGAAGACGCGCCGCGGCTCGCGCGGCGGCCGCAACCGAAAGAAGAAGCCCGCGACCGCTGTGACAAACGGAGGCGAGCCTTCGGAAGGGGCCGCACCCGATGAGCCCGCGTCCGAAAACGGCGACTGGGATTACGTCCCGATGTCGGAGTGGGCCGACGAGATCGAGTCCGGCCGTTAGCTACACTGCCACTCCGCGGGCGCCAAGCCCGCGTTTCCACGCCATGAGCAGCTACGCGATCATCAGTCTCGGCGGCAAGCAGTACCGCGTCCAGGAGGGCGAGCGGCTGCTCGTCGACCGCCTGCGCGAGGGCGAGGGAGCGACCCTCCAGCCGCGCGTCTTGCTCGTCGGCGGCAACGGCGCGCCTGATCTCGCACCGTCCACGACCGTGACAGCGCGCGTGGTCGGGCACGAGCTCGGCGACAAGATCCGGATCGGGAAGTACCGCCGGCGCACCGGATACAAGAAGCACGCCGGCCACCGGAGCCGGCTGACGCGGATCGAGATCGAGTCGATCGGCGCCGCCAAGCGTGCGAAGGCGGCTGCGAAGCCGAAGGCCGCGGAGAAGCCGGCAGCCGCCAAGACGGAGAAGTCGGCAACCGCGGGGCCGGACGTCGAGGCGATGACGATCCCGCAGATCACCGATGGAGCAGCCGGTTGGAGCCGTGAGGAGATCGAGGCGGCGCTCGAGCAGGAGCGCTCCGGCAAGGCCCGCAAAGGCGCGCTCGCGGCGCTCGAATCGGCCCTGGAGGAGAAGTAGATGGCACACAAGAAGGGACTCGGCTCGTCGCGGAACGGCCGCGACTCCAACCCCAAGATGCTCGGCGTGAAGCTCTTCGCCGGCCAGGACGTGACAGCGGGGATGATCCTCGTGCGGCAGCGCGGCACGCGCTTCCGCCCAGGCCCCGGCGCCGGCCTCGGCAGGGACGACACGATCTTCGCCATGCGCGACGGCAAGGTCGCGTTCCGCACGAGCGGCGAGCGCCGCTTCGTCTCGGTCGAAGAGGCTTAGCCGTCCAGCAGTAGCTGTCGCGCCTTGCTCGCGTCCGCTGCGCGGACGACGATCTCGCGTGGCGTGTAGCTCGAAACGAGACCGTCTCCGACGCCGGCTGCGTACGACGTCGGGCGGTAGTAACACGCGATGTCCGCGGTGCGGAGCAGCTGACACGCGAGCTCCGCCTCGGGCTCGCTGCCCACGACCGTCACCGCGACCTCCTCCTCCATCCGGCCACTTTACGCTTCCCCCCGATGTTCCACGACCGCGCACGACTCACGGCGATCGCCGGCCGCGGCGGTGATGGCTCGATCCACTTCCGTCGCGAGAAGTACGTGCCGCGCGGCGGGCCCGACGGCGGCGACGGCGGCGGTGGCGGCGACGTGGTGCTGGTCGCGGATCCCCGGCGGCGCGATCTCTCCGGCTTCCGTCCCAACCAGAAGCTCAGAGCGGGTCGCGGCGGAGGCGGAGGCGGGCGTCTCTCGAACGGCGCCCGCGGCGACGACGCGCTGCTCGCCGTCCCGGTGGGGACGCAGGTCTTCGAGGGAGACGAGCTCGTGGCCGACCTTGTACGTCCAGGCGCGCGCATCGTCGTCGCAGAGGGAGGAACGGGTGGCCGCGGAAACAAGCACTTCGCCGGACCGAGCCGTCAAACGCCGCGCTTCGCCGAGATCGGCCTGCCCGGGGAGGAGCGCGAGATCGAGCTTCGCCTGAAGCTCCTTGCCGACGCCGCGCTCGTCGGTCTCCCGAACGCCGGCAAGTCATCCCTCATCACACGGCTCTCGAACGCTCGGCCGAAGGTCGCGGAGTACCCCTTCACGACGCTCTCGCCCGTTCTCGGCACCGTGGAGGCCGCGGATGGAAGGCAGCTCGTAGTCGCCGACGTCCCCGGGTTGATCGAGGGTGCGAGCGAGGGCGTGGGCCTCGGTCACGAGTTCCTCGCGCATCTCGAGCGTGCGCGGCTGCTCGTGCACGTGATCGATTCGGCCGAGGACGACGCCGACGAGCGCTGGCGAACGATCGACTCGGAGCTCGCGGCCTACGGAGCCGGTCTCGACGAGCGGCCCCAGGTCGTCGTCCTCAACAAGACCGACCTACGGCCGGAGCCGCCGTCCTTCGAGATCCAGGACGACCGGATCCTTCGCGTCCTCCGAGTCTCTGCGGCGACCGGGGCGGGCCTCGACGACCTCCGAAACGTGCTGTTCGAGCTCGTGCCGCCCGAGGCCGGGGAAGCCCCGGCCGAGCCGGCGGACGAGATCGTTGACTTCCTCGTCTACCGGCCGCGGCCGGCGAGGCGCCCCTTCAGGGTCTATCGCACGGAACGTGGCTTCCGGATTACCGGCACGCCGCCGGCCGAGGCCGAACTCGAGGCAATTCTCCGCGGCGCAGGCGCCCGGGCGGGCGACGAGGTCGAGGTGGGGGAGGACGTGCTCGAGTGGGAGTAGCCCTCTACGGTGGGGCGTTCGACCCGCCGCATCTGGGACACGTCGCGGTCGCCGCTGCAGCGCGTGAGCGGTTCGGCGTCGAACGGCTCCTGGTGCTTGTCAGCGAGCGGCCCGCCCACCGCGCCGTCCATGCTTCCGGGGAGGACCGACTGGCTCTCGCCCAAGCTGCGTTCCCGCGTGACGATGTGCGGCTCGACCAGCATCCACGCACCGTTGAACTCCTGCGGGACGCAGGGTTCGACGACTCGGTCTTCGTTGTCGGCGCGGACCAGTTCCGCGGCTTCCTCGGCTGGAGCGAGCCCGACGAAATCCTCGAGCTCACTCGGCTGGGCGTCGCCACGCGCCCCGGCTTTCCGCGCGACGAGCTCGAGCACGTACTGGCCGAGCTCGCGCGCCCTGAGCGCGTCATCTTCTTCGAGATCGAGCCGAATTCGGCCGCTTCGACCGACGTTCGCGCCCGGGCTGCCGCGGGAGAGCCGCTCGACGAGCTCGTTCCCCCCGCGGTCGCGAGCCTCATTCGGGAGCGCGGCCTCTACCGTCCGTGAACCGGGGATACACTGGAGACAGCCATCCAAGGACGCGTACAGACTCTGACCTCACTCGAACAGGCCCGCCGCATCGCCGCTCTCGCCCGCGAGAAGCTGGCGGATGACGTCGTGATCCTCGACATGCGACCCGAGTGCTCGTTTACGGACTACTTCGTGATCGCGACCGGGCGAAACCAGCGCCAGACCGCCTCGATCTGGGACGAGGTGCACACGCGGCTGAAGCAGGAGCAGCGGCTGCTCCCGCGGAGCGTCGACGGCACGCGGGAGGGCGCCTGGATCGTGGCGGACTACCTCGACGTGGTCCTGCACGTCTTCACCCCGGACGCGCGCTCGTTCTACCGGCTCGAGGATCTCTGGAGCGACGTGCCCGCCGTCGATCTCGACGCTGCGGCCGTCTAGGCGGCCGGCTTCAGGCCACTTCGGGTCAGCATGACGTTGCTGGGCTGCGTCGGGAGGCCGGTCACCAGCCTGGTGCCGAGCTTGACGTCGAGGCTCGGCGGATCGCCGACCCGGATCCAGACTGGGCCGTTCTTCAGGTTGATCGGCAACGTCTGGCCCTGAGCGAGCGTCGCTTCGTATACGGTCGGTCCGCTCGCGCCGCCCGAGCGGACCCAGAGCCAGCAATCACCGCGAGAGGCGACCAGGAGGGCGCGCGTCGGGAGCGCGACGGCAGCAGCGTGGTGCTGTTGCTTGTGCTTCTCCTTGTGCTTGTGGTGCTGCGTCGTCGTGGAGCCGGTCGTCGTGGGAACGGACGGAGGTGGCGGGGTCCCCTCCTTCTTGCCGGACGAGCCGCTGAGCTGCCAGGCCGCGACTCCGGCCACGAGCGCGACGATCGCGCCGAGGACGATGAGCGGCCGCAGGATTCCGACGCCGGCGAACCGCGTCTCCGTCTGCGCGAACCGCTCGGGCACGAGTAGCGGATCGTCCTGCTCTGCGAAGCGGGCGTTGTACTCGTCGACGTACAGGCTCCCGTCGAGCCCGAGGTAGTCGGCGTACGTCCGCAGGAAGCCCTTCACGTACGCGTCGCCGGGCAGGAGCTCCCACCGCTCCTCCTCGAGCGCCTGGAGGTAGCGATCACGGATCCGGATCGCCTTCTGGACGTCGGCCGGCGTGAGACCCCTTTTCAGGCGGGCCTCCCGCAGGCTCCCCCCGATCTCGAACATGCCTCATTGTCACGGATGCAGTGCGCTCCTGCCAACGCCGATTCGGGCGGGCTAGACTGGGCGGGCGCAAAGGGGCCGTAGCTCAGCTGGGAGAGCGTCTGGCTGGCAGCCAGAAGGTCAGGGGTTCGAGCCCCCTCGGCTCCATAGACTCGGTCGCATGAGCCAGGAGAGCGCCGAGCTCCTCCTCCGCGGGTACCACGCCTTCGTCGCCGGCGATCTCGAGGCGATCGAGGCGCTGCTCGACCCCGACGTGGAGTGGGTTCCCGCCGGCGAGTCCGACGCGCTTGTCGTGAGCCGCGAGCGTGTCCTCGAGGTCGTGGCCGAGCGGGTCGCGGAGGACTACCACGTCGTGGTCGACCGCGCCATCGGGCTTGGGGACCGGGTCGTCGTCAGCATGCGGTTCTCCCGGATCGAGCTCGACGCCTCCGACGAGCGGCCGCTGCAGAGCCGCCGTTCGTACCTGCTCGGCCGGTGGGCCGCCGTCGTCTACACGCGCGACGGCCGTGTGGTCAGGGTCGAGGAGCATGCGCACCTCGAGGCTGCGCTCGAGGCCGCGGGCTTCGAAGCACCGTAGGCAGTAGGTACAATCTGGATACCTACTACAGCTTGGAGTGTGATTCAGCCTTGACCGATCTGCTGCTCGTTCCGCTCGAAGACACCGTCGTCTTCCCGGGCATGAACGTCACCCTCACGGTGGACGTCGGCGACGAGGACCGTGTCGTGCTGGTGCCCCGGCACGAGAACGAGTACGCCGCCGTCGGCACCGTCGCCGAGGTCACCGACCGCGTCCGCATCCGCGGCGTGCAGGCGGTGAGCCTCGAAGGCCTTCATCGCGGCGTCATCGGCGCCGCCCATACCGACGCGCTCGGCCGGCTTCGGGCCGAGGTCGACGAGCGGCAGGACGAGAATCCGCCGCCCGTCCAGACGCGCGACCTCGAGCGCGAGTACCGCGCCGTCGTCGAGGAGATCCTCGACCTGCGCGGTGCGGACGATCGTGTTCGCGAATTCCTGCGCGCCATCACCGAGGCCGGCGCGCTCGCGGACACGTGCGCTTACGCGCCTGACATCTCCTTCGTGCAGCGCGTCGAGCTGCTCGAGACGGTCGACGTCGTCGAGCGTCTGAAGCTCGCTCTCGAGCTCCAGCGGGAGCGGCTCGCCGAGCTGCAGGTGCGGCGCCGCATCCGCGACGACGTCGAGGAGGGCGCGCAGAAGCAGCAGCGCGAGTGGTTCCTCCGCCAGCAGATGAACTCGATCCGCAAGGAGCTCGGCGAGGACGAGGGCTCCGTCGCCGACGAGTTCCGCACGAAGATCGAGGAGGCCGGCATGCCCGACGATGTTCGGGAGCAGGCCGAGCGTGAGCTCAGACGTCTCGAGACGATGGGCGAGGCGAGCGGCGAGGCCTCGATGATTCGCACGTACCTCGACTGGCTCGTCTCGGTGCCGTGGTCGAAGCGGAGCGCGGAGACGCTCGATCCGCAGGGTGCCCGCGAGGTGCTCGACGCCGACCACGCAGGGCTCGAGGACGTCAAGGATCGGATCGTAGAGTACCTCGCGGTGCGCAAGCTCCGTCAGGACCGCGGCGTCCCGAACGACAAGAAGAGCGGCGCGATCCTGACGCTGATCGGCCCGCCCGGCACGGGCAAGACGTCGATCGGCGAGTCGGTTGCGCGGGCGCTCAACCGCGAGTTCGTGCGGATGTCGCTCGGCGGCATCCGCGACGAGGCCGAGATCCGCGGCCACCGGCGCACCTATATCGGCGCGCTGCCGGGCCGGCTCGTCCGCGCCCTCCGCGACGCCGAGACGATGAACCCGGTCATTCTCCTCGACGAGGTGGACAAGGTCGGCGCCGACTGGCGCGGCGATCCGTCCGCGGCGCTCCTCGAGGTGCTCGACCCGGCGCAGAACCACTCGTTCCGCGACCACTACCTCGACGTCGAGCTCGACCTTTCCGACGTGTTCTTCATCGCGACCGCGAACGTGGCCGACACGATCCCCGGCCCGCTGCTCGACCGGATGGAGGTCATCCGCTTCGACGGCTACACCGTCGACGAGAAGGCGGCGATCGCACGCGGCTATCTCTGGCCGCGGCAGGTCGAGCGGAACGGTCTGCGCGAGGACGAGGTGTCGATCTCGGACCAGACGATCGAGGTCGTCGTCTCCGAGTACACGCGCGAGGCCGGCGTGCGCCAGCTCGAGCGCGAGCTCGGCACGATTCTGCGCAAGACCGCGACGCGCCTCGCGTCCGGCAGGGCCGAGGCCCCGGTCGAGGTCGACCTCGGCGTCGTGCGGGACGCACTGGGCCGCCAGAAGTTCTTCCAGGAGGCGGCGGAGCGGACGGCTGTCCCCGGTGTCGCGACCGGGCTTGCCGTGACCGGCACGGGCGGCGACGTCCTCTTCGTCGAGGCCACGTCGATGGAGGGCGGCAACGGCAACGAACTCGTCCTCACGGGCCAGCTCGGTGACGTGATGAAGGAGTCCGCGCGCATCGCGCTCTCCTACGTCCACTCGCATGCCGAGGAGCTCGGAATCGAGCCGGACGCGTTCAAGGACCAGTCGTTCCACGTGCACGTCCCCGCGGGTGCGATCCCGAAGGACGGCCCGAGTGCCGGGATCACGATGACGACCGCGCTGGCGTCGCTCCTCTCGGAGCGGCCCGTGAAGCACACCGTCGGGATGACCGGCGAGGTCACGCTCCAGGGCCGCGTGCTGCCGATCGGCGGGCTGAAGCAGAAGGTCCTCGCCGCGCACGCCGCGGGACTGACCGACGTGATCATCCCCGAGCGAAACCGCGCAGACCTCGACGACGTGCCGGAGGACGTCCGTGACGCGATGAGCTTCCACCCGGTGATGACGCTCGGCGAGGTGCTCGACCTCGCGCTCGAGCCGAGGGCGAAGCCGAGCCTTCATGCGCTGTAGGCCTTGCCGGCCGCTGCCCGAGGAGGTCGCCCGCGCGGCAGACCTCCTCGGGCGGCGCTGGGCACTCGCGATCCTCTGGGCGTCGGCCGAGGCGGGCGCCGTCCGCTTCAACGAGTTCAAGCAGACGCTCGACGGAATCCCGCCGCGTACGCTCGCAGCACGGCTGGCCGAGCTCGAGGAGGCAGGCATCCTCGAGCGCCAGGTCTTCGACACGCGCCCGCCGCGCGTCGAGTACCGGCTGACCGAGGCCGGCCGGCGCCTCCGCTACGTCGTGGAGGCGCTCAACGCCTTCGCGACGAGCGCCTAGGCCGGCGCGAGCGCGGCGATCTCGCGCTCTCGCGCGAGTCGCTCCAGAGCCTGAGTTTCGATCTGGCGCACCCGCTCGCGGGTGAGGCCCAGCTCGCGGCCTATCATCTCGAGCGACATCGGATCCTGGTCGCCGTCGAGGCCGTAGCGGAGCTTGATCACCCGCTGCTCGCGGTCGGGCAGGTTCGACACGACCGAGCGGAGAAGATCCTCGGCCAGCCCCACCACGACCTCCTCTTCGACGTCGGCGCGGTCGGTGGCAACGATGTCGCCGAAGGCCGTGTCTCCGTCGTCGCCGAGCGGCTTGTCGAGGCTCGCCACCGCACGTGCTGCGCGCCGCACCTCGCGCACATGCTTGAGCGACAGCTTGGCCGTCTTCGCCACCTCGTCGTCGGTCGGCTGCCGCTCGAGCTTCAACGTCAGCTCACGCTCCGCCCGCGCGATCTTCTGCTCGCGCTCGACGATATGGACCGGAATCCGGATCGTGCGCGACTTGTTCGCGACACCGCGCTGCACGGCCTGTCGGATCCACCAGGTCGCGTAGGTCGAGAACTTGTACCCGCGCCGCCAGTCGAACTTCTCGACTGCGCGGATCAGCCCGATGATCCCCTCCTGGATCAGGTCGAGTAGCGAGAGCCCGTGACCCTGGTACTTCTTCGCGATCGAGACGACGAGCCGGAGGTTCGAGTTGATCATCCTGTCCTTCGCCTGCGCGTCGCCGCGCTCGATCAGCTTCGCGAGTTCCACCTCCTCGGCGGCCGTCAGCAGTGGGTAGCGGCCTGCCTCGTTGAGGAACAGCTGCAGCGAGTCGGTCGTCATCGCGGCGACCGTGTCGTTCGTGAAATGGGTCTCCTGGACATCCGGGAGGCTGCAGTCGTCGGTCAGTTCGACGCCGCGCTCCTCGAGCTGCTCGAACAGCGACGAGACGTCCTCGTCGTCGAGCTCGAGCTCGGTGAGGACTTGTGTCAAAGCGGACAGGTTGACGCAGCCGGCCTCCTCGGCATGCTCCATCAACGCGCGTAGTTGGTCGTGTCCCATGTCGGTGCTATTGCCGGGGCTTTCGGATCGGTAACGCATGGGTAGACTCAGAAGCAGTGAAGGCGCCGGACACGCTCTGGGAGCTCGTCTTCCTCATGGTGATCCTCAAGATCCCTATCGCGTACCTGTGCTACGTGGTTTGGTACGCGATCAAGGCAGAGCCTAGGGGACGCGGCGGGAGCGCGGGCGTCCGCGCCATGCCCGACGGGCCTCCGCCGAGCTTCGACCGCTACCGCCGGCGACGGCGCAACCCGCCGCCGCGCCCGCACGGTGGCCCTGCCCGCGCCTACCCGCGCACGGCCCGCGTGGAGCTCGCGCGCGGCGGTAGGATCGCCGACCGTTGAACGTCGACGGCGAGATCTACCGCGAGGACGAGGGCCGGGGTACGGCAGAGACCGTCGCCGGGTACCTGTCCGCGCTCGCCATCTTCGTGAGCATCGTGGGAATCGTGTGGCACCCCTTGCGGCTGATCCTTCCGTCGATCGCGATCGCGCTGATCGCAGCGGCAATGGCCGGCCCAGGCCGAAAGCTCCAGTTCGCGGCCGTGGTCATCACCACCGTCTGCTTCTTCCTCGGGCTGACGATCGCCGTGGCGACGAGCCAACCCCTCTACTAGACGCCGCCTTGCTACAACGGAGGCGGACATGGGACGCCCAGACGTCGACGGCCTGAACACGGGCTACGCAGCGCTGCTCCTCGAGCAGTACCTCGACAATCCGAGCGCCGTTCCTGAGGAATGGCGCGACCTGTTCGAGAGCGAGCCGGAGGCGCTCCTGCAGCGCCAGCCCGGTCTCGCCCGGCTGCTCGAGCTGGCGGCCGCCGATGGGGACGGACACGCGGCGCCCGCGGCTGCGCCTCCGTTTCAGGCCGCCGAGCCGGCGGCAATGCCCGCAGCAGCGCCGGCGCCGCCGGACTCGGAGCTGCTGGGCGGCATCGCGGCCGCGATGGCGCTCGTCAAGGCTTTTCGCATGCACGGCCATCTCGCAGCGCGAATCGACCCGCTCGGCTCCGAGCCGCCCGGCGATCCCGCGCTGGAGCCGGAGCGGTTGACGCCGAAGCTGACACCCGAGCTGCAGGCGCGGATCCCGGCCTTGCTCCTTCGTCTCAACGTCGAGGGCGAGACGCTCGCCGACGCGCTGCCGCGGCTCCGCGAGACATACACCGGGACGATCTCGTATGAGATCGAGCACATCTCCGATCACGAGGAGCGAGTCTGGCTGCGACAGGCGATCGAGTCGGGTCGCTACCGGCGTCCGCTCTCGCGCGAAGAGCGGGTGCGGCTACTCGCACGGCTGAGTCAGGTCGAGGGGATGGAGCGCTACCTCCGGCGCGCGTTCCTCGGCCAGAAGCAGTTCTCCGTCGAGGGGCTCGACGTGATGATCCCGATGCTCGACGAGGCAATCGACCTCGCCGCCGCGGGAGGCGCCCACGAGATCGTCCTCGGTATGGCCCACCGCGGCCGGCTCAACGTACTCGCGCACGTCGTCGGGCGGCCGTACGAGACGATCCTGCGCGAGTTCGAGGGAGAGCGGACGATCGAGGCGGTCGTGTCGAGCGAGGAGGGCGGCAGTGGCGACGTCAAGTACCACCTCGGCGCCCAGGGGACGCGGTCGACGCAGTCCGGCGACATCACGATCACGCTCGTCTCGAATCCGAGCCACCTGGAGGCGGTCGACCCGGTCGTCGAGGGACGGGCCCGCGCGGAGCAGACGGACCGCTCGTCGCGACAGGGCTACGCCGATCCGGCGGTCGCGCTCCCCGTCCTGATCCACGGCGATGCCTCGTTCGCCGGCCAGGGCAGTGTCGCCGAAACGCTCAACCTCCAGGCGCTCCCGGGCTACTCGACGGGGGGCACGCTCCACCTGATCGCGAACAACCAGGTCGGGTTCACGACCGACCCGGAGGGCGGACGCTCGACCCGCTACTCGAGCGACCTCGCGAAGGGCTTCGACATCCCGATCATCCACGTCAACGCGGATGACCCGGAGGCGGCGCTCGCTTCGGTTCGGCTCGCGCTCGCCTATCGCCGGCGCTTCGGCCACGACGTCGTCGTCGACCTCGTCGGCTATCGCCGGCACGGTCACAACGAGCAGGACGAGGCCGCGTATACGCAGCCGCTTCTCGCCGCGGCGATCGCGGAGCACCCGACGGTGCGCGAGGAGTTCGCCGCCCGCCTCGTGGCCGACGGCGACGTCACCGGGGAACAGGCCGACGAGCTCGAGCAGGAAGTCCTCAGCGAGCTGCGCGCGGCGCATGAGGCGCTGAAGGAGACCTTCGGGCAGCCGGAGGCGCCGCCGCGCGACGACACACATATCCCCGCCGCGACTGGCGACGAGGTCGTTACGGCCATCGCCGCCGACCGGCTACGCAACCTGAACGAGCAGCTCCTCCGCGTCCCGGACGGCTTCACTCCCAACCCCAAGCTCATGCGCCAGCTCGAACGGCGGCGCGAGACTCTCGACGAGGGAGGGATCGACTGGGGTCAGGCGGAGGCGCTCGCCTTCGCCTCGCTCCTCGTCGAAGGGATCCCGATCCGCCTCACCGGCCAGGACACCGAGCGCGGGACCTTCTCCCACCGGCACGACGTCCTCCACGACGTGCAGACCGGCGCGATGTACACGCCGCTCCAGCATCTCGACGAGGCCGGCGCCGCTTTCGAGATCTACAACTCGCCGCTCTCGGAGTACGCGTGCCTCGGCTTCGAGTACGGCTACTCCGCCGCCGCGCCCGAGGCGCTCG
>Ga0066388_100001880_pt1 | contig 12331 bp, 13 predicted proteins | sample PanSoiMetaGPlot6_FD_64539 | JGI IMG/M metagenome (GOLD analysis project Ga0066388, IMG submission 64539) | Tropical forest soil microbial communities from Panama analyzed to predict greenhouse gas emissions - Panama Soil - Plot 6 (Hybrid Assembly) | ecosystem: Environmental > Terrestrial >... | reverse complement strand
TCGCCGATTATCTGATGCCGACGGCCCATGAAGTGCCGAATATTTCCGTCCTCGTTTCGGAAGATGCGCCGAGCCCGCTCAACCCGCTGGGGCTGAAAGGCGCCGGCGAAGGCGGCGCCAACCCGGTCGGCGCCGCAATTGCGTCAGCAATTGACGATGCGCTGCAACGCCCGGGCGCGGTGACCCGACTTCCGGTTACGCCGCAACGGCTGAAGAATATCTTGCAGGCCACGTGAAGGGTCCATAGTGGCATAGCGGCATTGACACGCCGGACCAGCCGACACACCCTTGGAAAATAAGGCGCAATCAAGCGCAAGGCGTCACGCGGTTCTTCTGCCGTGCGAACGCAAACTATGCGGGGAGGTTTCCATGTCCATTGTGCGTGTTTCCACGCTGTTGCTCGGCCTCATGACCGGCGCTGCACTTGCGTCAACGGCACTCGCCCAGAACCGGCAATTCTCGTTTGCCTACGACCAGCCGAAGTCGAGCGGCTACGGGGTCGGGGCTGAAATGTTCAACAAAAAGCTAATGGAACTGAGCAAGGGCACGCTGTCGATCAATCAATATCCCAGCGCACAGCTCGGCACCGAAGCGCAGACCATGCAGAAGGTACAGACCGGTGATATCGACTTCGTGATGCTGTCGACGGCCAATGCCTCGACTGCGCAACCCGAGTCCGGCGTGTTTTCAATCCACTTCATCTTCCGCGATGAAGCGCACGCCATCAAAGTCCTTGGCGATCCGACAATCATTGCTGCAATGAAGGAATTGTACGGCTCCAAGATCCAGGGCGCGCATATGCTTGGGCTCGGTTGTCAGGGCTTGCGGCATATGTACGGCAAGAAACCGGTCCAGACAGTCGCCGATCTCAAGGGCGTCAAGATGCGCGTGCAGGCAACCGTTACCGAAGACACGACCTTCCCGGCATACGGCGCACAGGTTGTGCACATGCCGTTCGGCGAGGTTTACACGTCGCTTCAGACCGGCGTTGTCGACATGGCCGAGAACGGCATCAACAATTACCTCATCAACAAGCACTATGAGCCCGCGCCGGTTCTTTCATTGACCGAGCATGAGGCCAACAACGCCGCGCTGTTTGTCAGCGACAAAGTCTGGCGCAGCCTGACCGATGAGCAGAAGCAGTGGGTGCAGGCGGCCGCCGACGAGGTCAGCAAGAACGAGCCGACTGCGGCCTTCAGGCTCGAGCACGAGGCGCTGGCGAAACTCGAGAAGATGGGCGTCAAGGTCGTCAAGAACGTCGACAAGAGCGGCTTTTCCCGGATCAGCACGCCGATCCAGGACAAGCTCGCCAAGGATCTCGGGCCGCATGCCGAGAAGGTCCTCGCACTTGTTCGCAACGTAAAATAGACGAAACACCGTGAGGGCGGCAGGCTCGACGCCTGTCGCGCTCACTCTTTTGCCAACCCTGGAAAGCCGATGCGTTTTGACAGCCTGGTACTGCAGGAGCAGCGCCATCTTAAGTGGCGGGCGCTCGATCCGCTCGAAAATCTTCTGATGGTCCTCTGCGGGATCGCTATTACGGGTTTCAGCGTCGTGGTCCTGACAGACGTGATCCTGCGCACTTTGGGGTACCCCTGGTTTCTTGCCCAGGAGGCGACCATGACATTCTTCCTCTACGGGATTTTTTTTGGTGTCGCCGCGGCCACGCGCCGCAATGATCATCTCTATCTCGCGGTGCTCGCCGAATCGATGAGCGGCAATCGCCGCCTGTTCTTCGAGCTGTTCAACCGGGCGGTCGTGCTCCTTGTCGCGCTTTGCATGATCTATTTCGGCTACCTAAACTTTCTCGACGGCTTCAAGAGCTTGCGCATGCCATCAATGATGCCGATCGCGAGCCTTTACATAGCGATTCCAATCTGCGGCGTTCTGGTTGCGCTGTTCACCATTGAGCAAATGGTGAATGGCTGGCGGCACGGTTTTCCAGACCGTAGAGGCGCGCCACATCACGAAAGCGTGGGGGGCGAAGTGCTGTGACCGGCAACGGCCTCCTCATCGCGCTCATGGGCTTCCTGTTTCTGTTTTTCGGCTACATGGGCGTGCCTGTCGCTTTTGCGCTGATTGCCTCGGTGCTGGTCGTGACCTTGTTCACGCCGGTCAGCGAAGCCTCGATGATGGCGCAGATTTTCAACGGCATGGATGTCGAAGCCTTGCTGGCGGTGCCGTTTTTTCTGCTGGTCGGCGACCTGATGACGTCGGCGAACGTCACCCTGCGTATGATCAGACTGTCGCAGACGATGGTCGGCCATTTTCGCGGCGGCCTGGCGCAGGTGGTGACGTTGTTCAGCATGTTCTTTGCCGGCATTTCGGGCTCATCGGCCGCCGACGTTGCCGTGCTTACCCGCACACTTGCTCCTGAAATGAATCGCGAAGGCTACGACCGCGGCTTCACCGCTGCCCTGGTCGCTTCGGCGGCCACCATGGCAAATCTGATCCCGCCCAGCATTATGGCGGTGGTGTATGGCGCCACCGGCAATGTGTCCATCGGCGGACTGTTTCTCGGCGGCGTGGTGCCGGGCCTTCTCGTCGGCATCGGACTGATGATCTACAGCCATTTTTTCGGGCCGGTCGGCTTCAAGCGAAAACGAGCCACGTTTGGCGAATTTTCGATGGCGGCCAAAGAGGCCACCGTGCCGCTGATGATTCCGGTCATCATCATGGGCGGCATTCTTACCGGTCAATTTACACCGACCGAAGCTGGCATCATTGCCGTTGCCTACATCGTATTCGTCGTTATTCCGTTTCTCAATTTACGCCATTTGCCGAGTTTGCCGCGCGACATGGCGATGACCGGACTGCTCTATTCCATTCCGCTCATCACCATCGGCGCCGCCTCGGCGTTCGGTTGGATGCTCGCCTACCTGCGCGGACCTGCGGTCGTATCGGATTGGATCGCAAATGCCGCTGGCAATGATCCGTCTATGATCATGCTACTCCTGACATTGTTGTTCGTTATTGTCGGCGATTTCATCGACGCGGTTCCCGCGATCATTATATTCATGCCACTGATTATCGATTTGACCAAAAATGCCGACATCAATCCTGTGCACATGGGCGTCGTGATCATCACGACACTGGCCTTCGGACTGATCACGCCGCCCTACGGGCTCTGCCTGTTGATGGCGGCAAAATTCGTCGGCATAAAGTTCTCCAGGGCCATGATCGCTTCCTTCCCCATCTACATCGTGTTTTTTGTCGCGATCACGTTCACAATTTATTTTCCCGCGGTGGTGCTTTGGCTGCCGAAGCACTTGCTTCCGCAATCGGTCGGCTGCTTCCTGAACCCCAACGGTCCCGGTTACATCTGTCCCTAGGTGCCCGCAATGCCCGCTATCGACAGCTCCGTTAAGCCATACCTCAGGACGCCTCCTGGCACATGTGACACACATATGCACATCTACGATCCGAAATATCCCAAGGCACCGACCGCTAAGATCGATGCGCCAGCCGCGCCTGTTTCGGCTTATCGGAAGATGTGCGCGCGTCTCGGTATCGAGCGCACAGTGGTGGTGCAACCATCGACGTACGGAAAGGATAACCGTTGCACGCTGGAAGCGGTCGCCGAGATGGGACCGAACGCGCGTTGCATTGTCGTGGTCGATGAGAGCGTGACCGACGCCGAGCTTGATCGACTGACCAAACTTGGAGCACGCGGCATTCGTTTCTTCATGCTGCAGGGTGCGCCGCTGCCGTGGGAGATCCTCGAAACTATGTCCGCGCGGGTGGCGCCGTTCGGCTGGCATGTGCAACTGCAACTCGATGGTCGCGACCTGCCGCAGCGCGAGGCCATGCTCAAGCGCTTATCAAGCACGCTTGTCATCGACCACGTTGGAAAATTTCTTGAACCGGTTCCGCTCGATCATCCGGGCTTCCGCACGTTGCGGGGTTTGGTCGACGGCGGCCGCACCTGGGTCAAATTGTCGGCGCCCTACGAGGTCTCCAAGGTTGGGCCGCCGAACTACGACGACGTCGGCAAGCTTGCGAAGGCGCTGGCCAAGACCGCGCCGGAACGGATGTTGTGGGCGACCAATTGGCCGCATCCGACGCCCGGCGCGCCTGTTCCGGACGATGCCTGGATGCTCGACATGCTGCTCGACTGGGTCCCGGACGAGGCAACACGCCGGAAGGCGCTTGTCGATAACCCCGCAAAACTTTATGGATTCTAATGGGTTACGGCATGAAATGCGGCCGGTAGCCTTTCGCTGTCGTCTCAATATGCCCCGCGAACGGCATGCCAACGTGGCCCGGGAAAACCAGCGCTGCGCTTGCGGCGCAATAGTCCAGCACCTTCCGCCGGCTGACTCGCGCCTGCGCGGCGTCGGAATTTTTCGGGAAATTCCAATCGGGGTAATGGACCTGCAGCAAATGATGCCATACGTCGCCGATAAACGCGGCGCGCTCGCCCTTGCTTTCCAGCTTGAAGAATACGTGACCGGGTGAATGGCCCGGCGCTGAATCGATTTCGATAAACTCGTCAAGCCGGTGTTTGCCGCCGCTCACCAGGTCGGCGCGGCCATGTTCAAGGATTGGTACAACACATTCGCGGAACGTACCCAGTTCCGCGGGGCCTTCTTTCGGGTCAGCATCGACTTTCGAAAAATAATCCACGTCCGGCTTCGAGAACACGTATCGGGCGTTTGGAAATGTCGGCACCCATTTGCCGTCTTTTTGCTGCGTGTTCCAGCCGACGTGGTCGTGGTGCAGATGCGTGCACATGACCAGATCGATTTCCTCCGGCCGCGCACCCGCTGCGGCAAGTCTTTCGAGATACGGCACATTGAGCATGTGCCAGAACGGCCGGCCCGGTTTGATTTTGTTGTTGCCGCAGCACGAGTCGATCAGGATTTTCTTGCCGCCGACCTGCAACAGCCAGCTATGGACGGCGAGCCGAACTAGTCCCTTTTCGGCGTCATAGTGATGCGGCGCCAGCCACGACTTGTGCTCGGCCATGTGCGCGTCGGTAAATTCAGGAAATATGTCCCGGAGCGGATAGCTTGGAAGATTGGTTTCCTCAACCCGCGTGATCGTGGCATCGCCTACGCTGAACACCGGCGTTTCCTCGTGTCAGCCGAGCTTGCGCATCAGCTTTGCGATCGTCCGCTGTTCTTCCGCGGTCAGCGGCGTCAGTGTTGCGGCGGTGATCTCGGCAGCAGCCTTTATCGCGGTCTCCGTCACCTGCCGGCCGCGGTCAGTGAGGGCAACCGCCCGACGGCGGCGATCTTTTTGATCATTCAAGGCGGTTACGAAATTCCGCGCGTGAAGGCGGTCAACCACGCCCTTGATGGTTGCAGCATCGAGATAGATCAAGCGGCCGAGATGATTCTGGGAGCATAGTCCGACCTCGTAGAGCTTTGCCAGAGCGGCAAATTGAGTTTGCGTCAATCCCTCTACCATCCGCGACATGAAGATCGACGTATGCCGCTGCATCGCGATGCGGATGAGAAAGCCGATCTGCTCGTCGAGTACATAGCGGCCCTCGGATGAATCGCGGCCAGCCACGACTGCCAGTTTTTCTCGCTGCAATGTTCTCATGCTTGTTTTCCGTTGGATGTTACAGGAGTGTTTCACAGGCACGCTTGCTCGGTCCCGCCATCCTATACTGTCAGATAATTTCTTTGCACCTCCGGATTGGTGTCGAGCTGTGCCAGCGACCCCTGCCATTGAACCTGCCCCTTTTCCAGTACATAGACGCGGTCCGCGACCAGCCGAGTAAAATAGATATTTTGCTCCGACAGCAGGATTGATAACCCCTGGTTCTTCAACGCGAGGATCGTGTGCGCCATCTGCTCAACAATAATCGGTGCCACACCTTCGGAGGGTTCATCGAGCAGCACAAGCAGCGGATTGCCCATCAATGTGCGCGCGACGGTCAGCATCTGCTGTTCGCCACCACTCATGCTGCCGCCAAGCCGGTCTGGCATTTCGGCAAGGTTTGGAAACAGCGCGAACAGTTGCTGTGGCGTCCACGACGGCGCGGGCTTTCCGTCGGCGAATTGCCGCGGCGGCTGTCGTCCGACATCGAGGTTTTCCATCACGGTAAGGTCGACGAAAATGCGGCGGTCCTCCGGCGTGAAGCCCAGCCCCCGCCGGGCGATCTCGAACGGTTTACGGCCGGAAATATCCTCTCCGTTAAAGCGCACGATACCCTCTCGTTTGGCCAGCAGACCCATGATCGCCTTCATGGTGGTGGACTTGCCGGCGCCGTTACGCCCCATCAGCGCCACCACCTCGCCGCGGCCAACTTCAAAACTCAGGTCATAGAGAATTCGTGCGGCGTCGTACCAGGCGCTTAAGTGCTTAACGGTGAGCATCGGTTCGCTCATGCCACAACTCCTGCCGTGGCCTTGCCGGTGCCGAAATAGACTTCGCGCACTTGCGGATTTTCGCGGATCGCCGCCGCGCTGCCGTCGGCGATCAGCCGTCCACGCGCCAGCACGATGATGCGATCTGCAAAGGTGAACACAACGTCCATGGAATGCTCGGTGAAGAGCACCGAGGTGCCGCGTTCCACAACCAGTCGCTTGACCAGCGCGATCAGGTCATTTCGTTCGCGCGGCGCCATTCCGGCGGTCGGCTCGTCCATCAACAACAGGCGCGGATCGTTGGCGAGCGCAATGGCGAGCTCAACGCGCTTGACGTCGCCATAGGCCAGTTCGCGGCTGGGACGATCGGCGGCCTCGCCCATGCCGACTTGTGCGAGCAAATCGATTGCGCGATCGCGATGTCGTTCGGTGGCGGGGCGCCAAAGGCGATAAGTCTCATGCTCATGTGAAATCAGCGCCATTTGCACGTTTTCGACAACTGTCATTGAACCGAACGTGGCGGCGACCTGGAAAGTCCGGCCGACGCCGAGCCGCCAGACCTCGCGAGCTTCAAGTCTGGAGATATCGCGGCCCTCGAGCAGGATCTCGCCGGAGTCCGGCAGGAGCTGGCCGTTGATCATGTTGAAGCAGGTTGACTTGCCGGCGCCATTCGGCCCGATCATGGCCAGGAATTCACCCTGCGCAATGTCGAAGCTGACGTCGCTGACCGCGCGCACGCCACCGAACGCTTTGGACAGCGAGCGAACAACGAGCACGCTCATGATTTCGCCCCTGACCTGCGCCAGAGCCTTGCAAAGGCCCCAACGATGCCCTGCGGGAACGCCAGCACGAGCAGCAGAATGATGACACCAAGCAGCGCCCGCCAATATTCGGTCTGCCGCATCACCGTATCCTGCAGCGTCGCGAAGACTGACGCGCCGACAATTGGACCGCTCAGCGTCTGGATGCCGCCAAGCAGCACCATGACCAACCCATCAATCGAGCGGCCGACATGGATCGTCTCCGGTGAAATCGAACCCTTGGCAAAAGCGAATAGCCCGCCCGCCACGCCGCAAACGCCACCGGCAATGGCGAAGCCGAGCCAGTGGACACGTTTCACATCTATGCCAATAGCTTCCGCCCGCAACGCAGAATCGCGGCCGGCCCGCATGGCGTAGCCGAAAGGCGCAAACAGAAAACGCCGTAATGACAGCACGCCGGCAACCGCGAAAGCGAGCGTGAGTAGAAAATAGACCCACGCCCTGTCGAACGGCGGCGGCGGCCAAACGCCGATCACACCGTTGGAGCCGCCGGTGAGCCCCTCCCACTGGAAAACCAGGGCCCAGACAATCTGCGCGAAGGCGAGTGTCAGCATTGCCAGATAGACGCCGGATAACCGAACGGCGAACCATCCGAACAACAGCGCCCCGCCCAGCGCAAGGACCGGCGCCGAAGCCAGGGCGAGGCCTATCGGCGCTGCGAGCCATTTCACCAGCAGCGCTGCACCGTAGGCGCCCAGGCCAAAATAGGCGGCATGGCCGAACGAGTGCATGCCGCCCGGCCCCATGATGAAGTGCAGCGACGTCGCGAAGATCACAGCGATCAAAACATCGATGCCCAGAATGAGCAGGTAGGGTGACCCCTGCGCCAGCAGGGGCAGGCACAGCAGCAATGCTAAAACGGCTGCGCCAAGCACTTTCAGCGCCGGTGTGGCAGGACGAATTGGGTCCTCGGGTTCGGCAATCGAGCGCACCTGCGCTTGCGGCCGCCCGAGCAAGCCATAGGGCCGCGCGATCAGCACAACGGCCATCACCAGGAACTCGGCGACGAGCGTGAGCTTGGAGAAGTTGATGGTCGCAAAACCGAAATCAACCACGCCAATTCCGATACAAATGGCTTTCACTTCGGCAATGATGACAGCGGCAATATAGGCACCCGTGATTGAACCCATGCCGCCCACGACCACGACCACAAAGGCGTCGCCGATCGCGACCAGATCGGTCGAGAGATTGGCGGGTTCGCGCGCGACCTGCAATGCGCCGCCGAGACCGGCGAGTGCGGCGCCGAGCGCAAACACCGACGTGAACAGGATGGCCTGGTTGACGCCGAGCGCGGCCAACATCTCGCGGTCCTGCGTCGCTGCCCGCACCAGCCGGCCGAATCGCGTGCGCGCCAGGGCAAAATGCAGGACAAGCAACATCAACGGGCCGATCACGATGAGGAACAGGTCGTAGCTGGGCAGTTGACGGCCAAGCACCTCGATCGAGCCGCGCAGGCCCGGGGCGCGTGGACCAAGCAGATCCTCCGGGCCCCACAGCCACAGCACGGCATCATTGATTACAAGCACCAGCGCAAAGGTTGCCAACAGCTGGAAGAGCTCGGGCGCCCGATAGATGCGCCGCAGCAGCGCGACTTCGATCAGTACTCCGATCGCGCCAACGACAAGAGATGTGGCGACAATGCCACCCCAAAATCCGATCGCACCGCCAATACGCGTTGCAAACGAATAGGCAATGTAGGTGCCCAGCATATAAAGCGAGCCGTGGGCAATATTGATGATGCGGGATACGCCGAAGATCAGCGAAAGCCCGACAGCGATAAAGAACAAGCCCGAGGCGGTGGATAGCCCGTTGAGTGCCTGAAACAGGAGTGCGCTGAGGGTCATGTGACGCTCGCCACGGCTCCCCAGACCCTCTCCCCTCGTGGGAGCGGGTGCCGAGCGAACGAAGTGAGCGAGGCGGGTGAAGGGTCTAGCGAATTTTGAGACACTGACCCCTCACCCGCTCGTGCTCGCTATCGCTTCAGACTCGCCACCCTCGCCGACAAGGGGAGAGCGAAAGCGAGTCCGTGACAAGGCATCAATTCGTTTCCGTCGGCCGCAGTTTTTTGACCTCGGCATCGCTCGGCAAAACGGCTGCACCGTCAACATATTTGAAATCGACCATGGTGCCTTTGCCGCCTTCAAGCGCGATTTTGCCGACATAAGCGCCCATCGTGGCCTGATGATCGCTGGCGCGGAAAACGAACGGGCCGAAGGGGCTGTCGACCTTCAGATCCTTGAAGGCTTCCACCAGCTTCTCGGTGTCGGTGGATTTCGCCTTCGCGATGCCGGCGGCAAGCGATTTCATCGTCACGTAACCGACCACAGAGCCCAGCCGCGGATAGTCCTTGTATTTCTTCTGGTAAGCATCGACGAAGGCCGTGTGCTCCCTGGTCTTGATCTTGTCCCAGGGATAGCCAGTGACAACCCAGCCGACCGGCGCCTCGTCCCTAAGCGGATCAAGATATTCCGGCTCGCCCGACAGCAGACTTATCACCGTGCGGTTCTTGAACACACCGCGGGTATTGCCTTCGCGCACAAATTTCGCGAGGTCGCCGCCGAACAAAACGTTGAAAATTGCATCAGGCTTGGCGTCGTCGATCGCCTGCGCAACCGCGCCTGCATCGATCTTACCGAGCGGCGTTGCCTGCTCGGTGACGAACTCGACGTCGGGCTGCGCTTTTTTCATCAAGGCCTTGAAGTTTTCCACCGCGGATTGGCCATATTCGAAGTTCGGATAGACCAGCGCCCACTTTTTCTTTTTCGCTGCTGTCGCTTCCGGCATCAACATGGCCACCTGCATGTACGTCGTTGGACGCAGACGGAACGTATATTTGTTTCCGTTCTGCCAGGTGATCTTGTCGGTCAAAGGTTCGGCAGCAAGAAAGAACACTTTCTTCTGGCCCGCGAAGTTAGTGACCGCCAGTCCGACATTGGAGAGGAATGTTCCAGCGATCATGGCCACGCCCTCGCGCGTGACCAGTTCCTCGGCCGCGCGAACGGCTTCGCCTGGGTTTGCGCCATCATCGCGCGAGACAATCTCCAGCTTTTTGCCGAGCACCCCACCGTTGGCATTTATCTCCTCAACCGCCATCTCCCAGCCCTTCTTGTAAGGGTCGAGAAAGGCAGGCTGCGCCTTGTAACTGTTGAGTTCGCCGATCTTGATCGTCTCCTGGGCCAAAGCCTGTGACGAGAAACCGGCAGCGAGACTGCCGACAAGCGCGAGAGTGACCGCGTAACGCCTAGATTTCATGACTAAAGCTCCCTGCGTGAGCTTGTTTGTGTGCAAATAGTCCGACCGCGGGCCTGAATTTGTCAAGCGAGACCGGGCACTGCTTGCGGTTGCTGACGGGAACGGCTGAGCTAGGCCGAAACATGGGGTGCGTCAAATGGCCAGACCGCCGATCGATTTCTGGTTCTCGATTGGAAGCATGTACACCTTTCTTGCGGTGATGCGGCTCCCTGAAGTTGCCGCCAAATCGAGTACCACCTTTCGTTGGCGGCCGTTTTCAGTGCGCGCGATCATGATCGAGATGGACAATCTCCCGCGCAACAAGCCGCTCAAGCTCGCCTACATGTGGCGCGACCTTGAACGACGCGCGCAGGCGCACGGAATTCCGTATCGTCGGCAGCCATCCTATCCGCTGCAGAATTTCGATCTGGCCAACCGCATTGCGGTCGTGGGGGCGGAGGAAGGTTGGTGCGCGCACTATACGCGCGCCGCCTATCATCGGTGGTTCGTTGATCACGATGAAGCCGGCAGCGACAGCAACAATCGCGCAACCCTGCGCGAGATCGGCCAGGACCCTGAGCGCGTTGTCAGGCGCGCGTCTTCAGATGAAATCGCCGCCCGCTACACAACCGCCACCGACGAGGCGCGCAAATTGGGAATATTCGGCGCGCCGACATTCGTGATCGGCAAAGAGCTTTTTTGGGGCGACGACCGGCTCGATGACGCGATCGCGTGGCAACGTGAGCACCCGACTGATTCGTGAATCTCAAACGGCTTCATGCTGGGCAGCGCGGGCGCGGAATTTGGCCCTCCGCTGGAGGGGGAGGGTAAGGTTAAGACAACCGATGTAGCTGAGCATCATCCGATATTCCGCTCATTCCCGCGTAAGCGGGAATCCAAGAGCCAGATCGCAAGAGTTGGATGCGCCTGTCAAGAAATTAATTTGTGCTTTGTTTTCAAGAGCACGAACGTGCATCGACTTCATGTCGCAACATTATCGCAACAAATAGGTCTGTGCGCCGACGTTCGTTGACATTTGCAAACGGACATTCCTGTTTGCACCTGCAACTTCATGTCCTGGATGCCAGCACTGAGTGCGAATTCGATTCGGTCTTTTGCGAAGCTGATCCAACCGTTAATTGGGCCAGCCCATATTTTGCTGCCAGCGTTTAATGACGCCGATAGGAAATTCATGCACTGGGACACCCGTCCGTCGGCAGGCCTCCGGCCACATTTCAAGCAATATCTGGTCCCGTCGAAGTTGTTCACTCTCAGAAACATTGTCGCTTTCTGAACTCGGCCACTCTTCCGCTGCCATTTTCAATAGCTCGATGAGCGGAGCGATATCACTTTCATGCTGCAGGAAATTACAGGGCCGTCGGGATGGTTCCAAAAACATCACGCCCATTTCGGTATAAGTCCTCCAGACGGAACGACAATGTCTCCGCTTGCCATCAATCAGCAGGTCGAACTGGTTAGGAATGCTATAGGTTGTTGAAAGATGCAGGCGTACGCCTTGTGGTGAAAGATCGCGGGCAGCGCACTCGATCTCGGGGCTTTTTTCGCTAATAAGTATCGCCGCATTTCTGAAGACGCGCTCACGACGATGCGTTCTTCGTTCGCCTAGGGCATACATTACGTCCACCGCCTGATGAATAATTTTCGACAATTGAACTCAAATAAAGAACAAAACTGGCGAATGCTTTAACCTCAGCTCGCAAAAGAAAGAGCTTGCTTAAAGAGAGCATTAATCACGACGACCAGAAGTCCAAAAACCATGCAATGTACGCTGCAAATGTCCGCTTTTGACCCAAAGCGGACATTCTCCAAATTTGCCGTATGTATATGATTACTCTATGCCACGGCACTTAATTTCTTCGGGATCGCCGTTCGAAAAGTTCGCCGGTTACAGCCGTGCGGTCATTGATGGTGATTTTGCATTCATCGCGGGCACAACGG